>Ga0210398_10006813_pt1 | contig 10445 bp, 7 predicted proteins | sample IncBWC4OmetaG_FD_161047 | JGI IMG/M metagenome (GOLD analysis project Ga0210398, IMG submission 161047) | Forest soil microbial communities from Barre Woods Harvard Forest LTER site, Petersham, Massachusetts, United States - Inc-BW-C-4-O | ecosystem: Environmental > Terrestrial > Soil >... | reverse complement strand
TGGATTGCAGCATCGCGCGAAGCGCACCAGCATGTCGCCGACGCCCGAAACCACCACCGCGCCGCTGGCGGATTTGCGCGCTTCCTTCGCGGCACGTTCGCGCTGCGCGGGTCCCAATGGCGTGGGCGGTTTCTCCGGACGATAGATCTTCAGTTCGTCGGGCGTGAGCAGTTTCGCGAGCACTTGCGCCGGCGTGATTATTCCGTAGCCGACCGATGCGAGCAGTCCGTCAACGTCGCGCTGCGAAAATTCCGGGAGCACGTTGTCGAGCCGCTTGTTCGATCTCAACTGCGTAACGCTGAGCCTGAGCGGTTCGAGCTCGCGATCGATGAGCGATATTCCGAGGTCGCGCGAGCGCTCCGCTTGCTGATTGCGCAGCCATTGCCGGATGCGCGATTTCGCGCGCGCGGTCGCCGCGTAGTTCGTCCAGTCTTTGCCCGGCACCTGCTTCTCTGACGTGAGCACCTCGACCGTGTCGCCCGATCGCAGCCGGTAGCGCAGCGGAACCATGCGCCCGTTGACGCGCGCGCCCGCCAGATGGTTGCCGACCTGCGAATGGATTCGATACGCGAAATCGATCACCGTCGAGCCGAGCGGAAAATCGAACACGTCGCCCTTGGGGGTGAAGACGAAAACCTCCTCGGGAAACAGATCGTCCTTGACCGTCGACAGAAATTCCTGCGGGTCCTTCAGGTTCTGCTGCCATTCGATCAGCCGCCGCAGCCATGCGAACCGCTCGGTGTCCTTGAGCTCGCGCGAATTGCCGTCCTTGTAGCTCCAATGCGCGGCGATTCCTTCCTCTGCCACCTTGTGCATTTCGCGCGTGCGAATCTGCACCTCCATCCGTTGGCCGCGCGGCCCAATCACAGTGGTGTGCAACGACTGGTACATGTTCGCCTTGGGCAGCGCGATGTAATCCTTGAAGCGCCCGGGCACCGGTTTCCAGTTGGCGTGCACCACGCCCAGCGCCTCGTAACATTCGCGCACCGTGTCGACGATGATGCGAAACGCGACCAGGTCGTAGATTTCCTCGAAGCTGAGCCCCAGCTCCTGCATCTTCGAATGAATCGAAAAAAAATGTTTCGGCCGCCCCGTGACCTCCGCCGTCACCCCGCTGTCGGACATGCGGCGCGACAGGATCTCGATCACGTTGGCGATATACTCTTCGCGCTCTTTACGCTTCTCGGCGACGAACGCCTTCAGCGTCTGGTATGCAGTTGAATTCAGATAGCGAAACGCCAGGTCTTCAAGCTCCGACTTGAGCCAGTAAATTCCGAGGCGATGCGCGATCGGCGCGTATATTTCCATCGTCTCGCGGGCGATTTCCTGCTGGCGGTCGGGCCCGAGATGATCGAGCGTGCGCATGTTGTGCAGGCGGTCGGCGAGCTTGATCAGCACGACGCGAATGTCGTTCGCCATCGCGATGATCATCTTGCGGAAATTCTCAGCCTGCTTTTCCTCGCGGCTCTGGAACGTGATCTTCGAAACCTTGGTCACGCCGTCAACCAGCTGCGCGACCTCGGGGCCGAACGCCCCCTGAACCTCCGCGAGCGACGCGTGCGTGTCCTCGACCACGTCGTGCAGCAGGCCCGTCACAATCGAAGGCACGTCAAGCTTGAGCTGCGCGATGATGGTCGCGACGTTGAGCGGATGCGTGACGTAGGGCTCGCCCGACTCGCGCTTCTGATCGATGTGCATCCGCGCCGAGTAGTCGTACGCGCGCCGGATAAGCCCGATGTCGGCCTGCGGGTTGTAGCTCAGCACCCGCCCGATCAGGCCGGTGAGTTGGTCTGGCTCACTGCTGCTTTGCGCTAACTCTTCCACGGCGCCAATTCGCCGCGGAGACGGCTAACCTTCAGCCGCTCTGCGTTTACGATCGTTTCGAGCCGCGCGACCGACTTGGGAATTTCGGCGTTGATTATCAGGTAGTCGTATTCGGGGTAGGCCTCGGCTTCTTCGCGCGCTTTGTTGAGACGATGCTGAATTTTCGATTCGTCCTCGGTCGCGCGCCCGCGCAAACGTCCCGCCAGCTCTTCGAGCGTCGGCGGCAATACAAAAATAGAAACCGCATCGTGGGGATACTTCGCGCGAATCTGCCGCGCACCCTGGATGTCGATGTCGAGCAGGATGTCGCGGCCCGACGCGATCGCTTTATCGAGCGGCGCGCGTGGCGTGCCGTACGAGGATTCGAACACACGCGCCCACTCGGCCATCTCGCCGGATGATTGCCTGCGTTTGAACTCTTCCTCACTCACAAAGCTGTAATCGACTCCGTCTACCTCGCCGCCGCGCGGCGCGCGCGTCGTCAACGATATCGAAAATCCGAGGCCCGCGATCTCGCCGAGCGCCGCGCGAGAAAGCGTCGTCTTGCCCGCGCCCGACGGCGCCGAGAGGATGAAGACTATACCGCGCCTCGGCGGTAAAGAATCGTCTGATTTCAAAGGTATCGAAGCCATCGATAAGGCGCAAAGCCCCTTCCACTATATACTATTCGACGTTCTGGACCTGCTCACGCATCTTTTCCGCCTCCGCTTTAACTTCAACCGTTACTTGAGATAACGCCGCGTTCTGCGATTTCGATCCCATCGTATTCACTTCCCGGTTGATTTCCTGCAGCAGAAATTCAATCGATTTCCCGACCTGTCCCTTGCGCTTGAGCAACGCCTTCAATCCCTCGAGATGCGTCTTCAATCGCGTGATTTCTTCGCTGATATCGCCGTGCTGCGATGCCGACGAGGCTTCTTCATACAGCCGTTTCTCGTTTACCGGGAGGTCTTCGAGCAGCTCGCGGATGCGCTTGTGGAAATTTTCCATGATCTCCGACCGCGTCTGCTCCGCCAGCCTTTCGATCTTCGGCACTGCCGCTTCGATCGCGCGAACCCGCGCCGCAAAATCGTTGTGCAGGCTGCGGCCCTCGCGCACGCGCTCAGCCTCCAGCGCCTTCAATGCGCCGGCCAACGCCTTCTGCCCCAGCTTGAACGCAGTGCGCGAGTCGTGCTCCTCCTCGACCACGTGAAAAATCTCAGGCCGATTCAAAATCGATCCGATATCCGGATCGCCGCCAAGGTGAAGCTGCTTGCCCAGCCGGCGCAACTCGCCGACGTAGAGATTGGCGAGCCGATCGTTCACCTCCAGCCGCACCGGCGGCGGCTTCAGCGCCACCGACTTGATAAAAATTTCGACGCGTCCACGGGCGACGACACCCTGCACCGCCTTGCGAATCTCCGCCTCATGCTCGCCCCATCCGCGCGGCACCGCCAGCTTGAGCTCGAAAAATCTCTGGTTGAGCGCGCGCACTTCGGCAATCACTCGCGTGCCGTCATGTTCGGCGATCGCCCGGCCGAATCCGGTCATACTTTTCATGCTGCTCCGCCCCTTCCTTCTCGCGTTTTTCTCAAGCACGCGCGATAAATCTCGAGTGTCAGCGCGGCCGTCTCCGCCATCGAATAATTATCCAGCGCGCGTGCCCGCGCCGCCGCGCTCATCTCCGCTCTGAGCCCTGGCCCATCTGCCAGCCGCGCAATCGCCGCCCCGATCGCCACTGGATTCGCCGGCGGCACGAGGATTCCGGTGCGATCGTCTTCGACTACTTCACGCAAGCCGCCGACTTCGCTTGCTATTACCGGGAGTCCGCTCGCCATGGCTTCCAGAGCAGCCACGCCGAGTCCCTCTTTCACCGACGGCATCGCGAACACATCCGACGCCCACAGCAGTTCGCGCGCGTCTTCGATTCTGCCAATCAGCTTGATGCGCCCAGGAATTCGCAACAGTGCGATTTCTGTATCGAGTATGCTTCGAATCGCACCCTGCCCCGCGATCAAACATTTTACGTTGAGAGATTTCCGCGCCGACGCCAATGCTCCAGCCGCCTCAATCAGATAGCGATGCCCTTTGCGAACCTCGAGCGCACCTACCGCCGAAATGACAAAATCGTCATCTGTGATTCCAAGCGCGCTGCGCGCAGCCGACCGTTCCTCTCGTGTCGGCGGCCGGAAGCGCTTGCAATCGACGCCGCTGTGAATGACAGTCACTCGCCGGCGATCGACGCCCGCGGCTGCCAGCGAATCCGCCACACCGCCCGATATCGCAATCACGCCGTCAACCGCCCGATTGAACAGCAGCGGTGCGAACACCCGATTGGGCCTGTAGTCCATGCGCCGCGTGACGATCAGCGCACTGCCGAAGCTGCGCGCAAAGGGCGCCATCGAATGCGCGCGCGATGTATGGAAGTGGACCACATCGTAGCGTTCGCGTTTGAGAATCGCGCGCAGCCTGACCCCGGCTGGAAGGTCGATTGCATTGCGGATGTGAAGCGGATGGCACTTTACCCCTGCAGCCGTCGCCCGCTCCCAAAGCCGCCCTGCGGGATCGCAAATCAACTCTGCGCGATTGCCGGCGCCGGCCAGCGCGAGCGTCAATGCCAGCACCTGCGTCTCGCCGCCAGCGAAACCCAACTCGGGATCGACGCCCACTACGCTCAGCGGCTTGGCGTCTGCTGTGTCGCTGTCGGCGGTCACTTGGTAGTCGTCGTCATCTTGAGCCGTCTGCTTCATTGTTGGAGTTCGGCAGCATCAATCGAAAAATCTGTAATACAGGATCGCGCACACAGCTGTCAGCGCGTCGCGGATGCCGATTTTCTTGCCCTCTTCATAGGTCCGTCCCGAGTACGATACGGGCACTTCGTAAATTCGCCAGCGCGCGCGCGCCGCCTTCGCGGTGATCTCGGGCTCAAACGTGAAACGATTGGCCGTGAGCTTGAGCATCATCAACTTCTCGCGCACGAAGCCCTTCATCCCGGTCTCCATGTCGGTGAGATTGAGATCGCTGATCATGTCGGAGAGCAAAGTGACCGCGCGGTTCGCCACGTAATGCCAGAAGAACATCACGCGATGCGGCCCCGAAAGGAAGCGCGATCCGTAAACCATGTCGGCGCGGCCATCGAGCAGCGGCGGAATCATTGCCGCGTAGTCTTTCGGATCGTATTCAAGGTCGGCGTCCTGCACGAACAGGTAGGGATTTTTCGCCGCCGCAAAGCCCAGCCGCAGCGCAGCGCCTTTGCCGCGGTTGACGCTGTGAAAAAAGCATTGCACGCGCGGATGACTGAACTCGCGCAGAAATTTCGTGGTGCCGTCGGTCGATGCGTCGTCGACCACGATGACCTCGGTATCGAATCCGCAATCCAGCACGCGCTCGATCACCCGGCCGATCGTCGCGGCCTCGTTGTACACCGGGATTATCACGGAGATTTTCGTCCCCTCATTCATCAGTTGCCCCGTACCTCTCGACGCGGTCCCACCGACGCCGCCACGCGTGCGGTGACGCCAAATTTCCTGTCTTGCTCGATTCTGCCGCGAAGCATCGCCGCCACGCGCCGCTGTTCCGACTTCCTGCTTCGCGCCGGAATTGCCGCGGCATAGCCGCACCACACGCGCATCCGATCCGTATTGGTGACGCCAAACAGTTCGAGATGCCCGAGTTGAACCAGGTTGCGCATGCGCGGACGCGCGAAGCGGCTCATGATCGTGCGCCGCGTGCGCTCATGATCGATAAACACGAACTGCGGCGGCTCGACCCCCGTGACGAAAATGTTGAACGGGGACAGGTCGCCATGGATGTATCCCGCGCGATGCAGCCGCGCGACCTCCGCACCGAGCGCGCGCAACACGACGCGCCGGGCAGCCAGCTTCGCGCGCTTCAAGTGACGCGCGACGCTGTGTCCCTCGACGCGCGCCGTCACGATAATCTCGCGGCCGCCGCGCCGCTCGGCGCCGAGCAGCAGAATCTCTGGTACGCCTATGGCGTCGGCCCGCAAATGCTGCGAGATCGACGCGACATGCGCCGCACGCCGGCGCTTGAATATCCACCTGATGCGGTTCAGCCCGCGAATCGGATCCAGCACTTTGAAGTACGCATCCGGGCCACCCGCGTGATCGAGATGGGCAAACCAGGTCTCGGCGTGACGCGATCGGCGCACTCGAATCGCCAGCGTGCCGTCAATCGCCGCGAACGCGGAATCGATCAGCCGCTCGCGCAGCTCCTCCGAGTATCGCGCGTCGTAGCCGGGCAGGAAAAACGTCCATCCTCCGCGCGTCAACGGCACCCCGTCAAAGCCCGTCAGCCAGAGGCTCATCGCGCCTCACCGTCCCGACGCAACGCGAGTGCGCGCCTCACGTTCGCGCCGACTTCTTCCGGGGATATTCGCCGCATGCATTCGCGCCCGATTGGGCATTGACGAAGATAGCAGGGATGACAGGGAATCGCGCCGCTGATCGCGAAGTCGGCGAACCCCCACGGCGCCGACCGCTCCGCCGCAGTCGCGCCCCACAGCGACACCACCGGGCATCCCACGGCGGCGGCGATATGCATCGGTCCCGAGTCGGGTCCGAACGCGACAGCGCACTCGGGAAAAATCGCAATCAGATCGCGGAGCGAAGTCCGTCCCGCCAGGTTGAGCGCCGCCGCGCCGTCGAGGTGCCGCACAACTTCGTCGGCAAGCTTCGTTTCGTCGGGACCTCCAAGCAACAACGGAAACAACGCCGGGCTGTCTCCGTCGCGACGAGCGAGTCTGCCAATTACCGCCGCGGTCGATTCGGGAAAATAGATGCGGCTCGGCCACGACGACCCCAGGATCACGGCAACGATCGGACGCGGCGCGTCGCGCAGCATCTCTCTCACCCGCGCGCGTTCGTCGTCGGTCGCGGCGAGTCCAAATTCGATCGGCGCAGGCGCGAGTCCGAGCGCGTCGCCAAACGCCTGATACTGCATGAGCTTGAGCCGCATGTTCGGCTGCGGCGCGATCTGATGATTCGAGAACAGGTAGTTGAACTCCTTGGTGTTGGACGCGGCGAAGCCGAAACGATCGCGCGCGCCCGAAATTCGCGAGGTCAGACCACTCTTAAGATGACGCTGAAGGTCGATCACGAGGTCGAAATGCCCTCGGCGGATTCGTTGCAGAAATGAAGGAAAGGTCCAGGGCGCGTGCGCGCGATCGTACTCGATAATTTCGTCGAGCCATGGATGATGCTCGAGTACCGCCCGCGACTTGGGTTCCACCGCCCACGCGATGTGCGCGTCGGGCCACGCGTTGCGAATGCGACCAAGCAACGGCAGCGCGCGAACGACGTCCCCAATCGCGCCGAGCAGCACGATCAGCACGCGGCGCGGCGGCGGCGCGATTTGCGGGGGATTGGCTTCGGGAGAGGACATTTTGAGATTGGTCGAGGTTTGCTTCAGCTCCAACGCTCGATGATAACGACGCGGACCGGCGCCGCAAAGACCGTCGGCGCAATTGTTTGCCACGTCCGCATCCGCGTATAGAGTGGCGCTGGATGGCGAAGGAAATCCTCATTTGAGCGACCAACCGCGCAGTCCGCTGCAGATCGTCGGGCCGATCGCGCTGGCGCTGCTGATCGTGCTCGGATTGCTCGCCATTCGCAGCATCGAGCCTCCGCCTTCTCTCGATGCGAATGCTCCGCTCGCGGATTTCTCCGCAGCGCGCGCGATGCGCGACGTGCGAGAGATCGCAAAAGCGCCGCGCATGCTCGGCTCAGCCGAAAACGATCGCGTGCGCGATTACCTCGTCGGGCGCTTGCGAGAACTCGGCGCGTCTCCCGCAGTTCAGACTGCAACCGTAGCGCGGCACACTCAGTCGGGCCCGGAGACCTGGGCAATTGTGAACAACGTCGTCGCAACGATCCCCGGCACGAGCCCGACCGGCTCGGTGCTGATGGTTGCGCACTACGACTCAGCGCCGAGCGGACCCGGCGCCGCCGACAACGCCGCATCCGTCGCCGCAATCCTGGAGGCAATACGTGCGCTCAAGACCGGCGCTGCGGCGCGCAACGATCTGATCGTTCTATTCACCGACGGCGAAGAGCTTGGCCTGCTGGGCGCGAAGGGTTTCGTCGAAACGCAGCCGGCACTCAGCAACATCAATGTCGTGCTGAACTTCGACATGCGCGGCAACTATGGCCCGTCGACGATGTTCCAGACCAAGTCGCAGAACCTCGCGGCGAGGAGGCCGATTCCGCCGTCGAGTTCCCTTGCAGAGTCGTTGCCTTGGGGCGAGACCGACCTCAATGTTTTTCTGGCCGCGGGAATGGATGAGATGAGTTTTGGTGCAACAAGGGGAATTACTGGCTATCACACCCAACTCGACAACGCCGACTTGCTGGACCAGCGCTCCTTGCAAAGTCAGGGTGCGCTCGCACTGTCAACGGCTCGCAAGTTCGGGGCAATCGATTTGAACGATCTGCGGAGCGAGAGCGCTGCCTCTATCGTCCGAGATAATTCGTTGAGTCGCTACATGGCGATCGTGCTCGCGTTTCTGGTACCGGTTCTGCTGCTCGGTGTCATCTGGATCGGGATCCGCGCTGGGCAATTCACCATCGCGGGTATCGCCGCTGGATTCGCGATCTATGTCGTTGCAATCGTCGTATCAAGCCTCGGGGCGGTAGTCATGTGGCGTCTGACCGCGATGCTCGCGGGCTGGCGCATGCTGCCCATCGGCACTACCTACGGCGGCTTCTACTTCGCGATCGCGGCGGACGCGCTGATCTTCGGTGCATTGTGGGCAGCGTACATGGTGGTCGGCCGTTCGATCAGTGAACAAAACCTCGGCGTCGGAGCGCTAGTCGTTTTGACAGCCACTCTAGTCATCGTGAGTATCGTGAACCCAAGCGACGCGCATCCTCGCTGGCCGCTTCTCCTCGCGATGCTCGCAATCAGCATGAGCCTCGGCGTGACCGACGGGCGACTGACGACTCGAGGCGCGATTCTCGGATTCATTGCTCTCGCGCTCGGCATAGTCATGTTCGCGCCATGGTTGGCCTCGAGCGCGGACGGAACGATGCCTCGCCTCGAATACGGTGGGTCGACCAGCGCCTTCCTCTTCGGTCTGTTCATCCCCTACATGGGCCTCCTTACCGGCGGGCGTCGTTGGATCGTGCCAGCTGCGCTAGGATTGTTTGCGATCGCGATGATCTTCAAAGGCAACGCGGCCAGCTCATTCGACGCATCCCGGCCTCATCCTGACAGCATTTTTTATTTTGCCGACACTGACCGCGCGCGGGCGCGATGGGTCAGCCTTGATTCGCGTCCCGACAGCTTCACTGCGCAATTTTTTCAGCATCACGTGCGTGGCGGATGGTTGCCAAAACTCGCAGGGCTCGCGACCAGGGACACGCCGGACGCCTCCCTCGCAAGCCTCTCGCGCGACTTCGCATCTTTAAACCGCGGCCGCACGACTGAAGGCGAGGCGCCCCTTATCAACGTGGCGCCGCCGCAGCTGAAAGTGCTCGACGACTCGACCGTCGCCGGCACCCGCACGGTCAGTATGCATATCGCGTCGGCACGAAAGGCAGCGATCATCTGGATGTCGGTGCCGGTCGGCGTAGCGGTGCTCGGCGCGTCGATCGACGGGAGATCGCCGGGCGATCGCGTCACCGATGGATGGGCTGGGTGGTACTGGCGCGCGCCGGCTGCGGGATTTGATCTAACGTTGAAGCTCGCGACGCCGGCGCCGTTCGTCGTGACCGTGATCGATCAGACCGACGGACTGCCGGATAATGCCGGACTCGCAATCAAGCCGCGCCCGGCCGACACGATGCCGACGCCGTTTCTATTTTTCGATTCGACGACGCTGGTGAGAAGGACGTTCGCGATTGGCGGCGAGCAGCTGTCGCGCCGCTAGCGGTCGCACTCGCCACCGATCATGTTGATCATCCCGAAGGTCGTGATGATGTCGGGGATCATGCGTCCGATCAGCATTTTGTTGAGCGCGCCCATGCCGAGAAAGCACGGCGGCCGCACTCGCACGCGATACGGCCGGCCGCTGCCGTCGCTCACGATGTAAAATCCCAACTCGCCGTTGGCGCCCTCGACCGCCTGGTACACCTCGCCGGCGGGCACGTGGATGCCCTCCATGATCAGCTTGAAGTGGTTCATCAGGCCTTCGATCGAGTTGTAAACTTTTTCTTTGTCGGGCAGCACGACCTTGGGATCGGTGATCGTGACGGGACCCTCGGGCAGCGCCTTGAGCGCCTGCTCGATGATCCGCTTCGACTGATACATCTCCTGGAAGCGACAGTTAAAGCGATCGTAGTTGTCGCCGCGGTCGCCCGTCGGCACCTCAAACTCCATCCGATCGTAAACCAGGTACGGATGCGCCTTGCGGACGTCGTACGACACGCCGGTGGCCCGCAAGAGAGGACCGCTGAGCCCGTAAGAGATCGCCTCTTCTTTCGAAAATTTCCCGACCCCCGCCATCCGGTCGATGAATACGCGATTGCGGGAAAGGAGCTTGTCGCAGTCGGTGAGGACCTGGTCGAGCCGCGCGAAGGACGCCTTCATCCGATCGGCAAAGTCCTCAGGCAGGTCATGCGTCATGCCGCCGACGCGGCACCAGGTCACCGTCAGACGCGCGCCCGTCACCGCTTCGATCAAAT
>Ga0210398_10006810_pt1 | contig 10448 bp, 9 predicted proteins | sample IncBWC4OmetaG_FD_161047 | JGI IMG/M metagenome (GOLD analysis project Ga0210398, IMG submission 161047) | Forest soil microbial communities from Barre Woods Harvard Forest LTER site, Petersham, Massachusetts, United States - Inc-BW-C-4-O | ecosystem: Environmental > Terrestrial > Soil >... | reverse complement strand
ACCCGATCCCGCTGCGAATAACAAACTACCGCTGCAGCATGCTCCAGACTTGGCTTCAGCCGGCTCCGATACAATCCAGCGAAACCCCGGGGCTTACTCCCTTTCACGGGATTTGCCCGCTCCGGCATCCAAAGACAAACAGGCACGCGCATTCCACCGGTGATCCCTCCGGTCAGCCATACCCCATCCACGCCCATTCGCGTTGCTACCCGTGGCAACTGCCGGTCATACCACCACCGCCACCCGGCCCTGCCGGGCAAGGCATGGCGAATAACCACTTTTCCCGGTAAAGCAGGGAACAGACCGGGCCGGTAATGATGATCCGCCACCATCAGCCATTCGATCCCGGCCGACGCCGAAAGCGCGGCGGCAGCGGATAAAATCAGGCGGCTTCTTTCTGAATCCGGACCGGCCGCCTGAAGGGGCCGGCAGTCCAGCAAAATAAGCATATGCAAAGGTATGCCAGACAGTGGTTTCCGCTACCGGGCCCTTTTTTATCCACCCCCTATAGTCCTTAAATAATTGATTTTAAGATGATTATGTGCACAAAATGACTCGATATTTTGTGGTTTTTACGGTCGGTGGAACCGGGGGGATGTGCTTTGGCCTTATTATTGATATTTAGACTATTTGATATTAATCCGTTATTCTATTTAAAATCCGTGCTTATGAAACGTGTGTACCCAATACTCTTTACTGTTACATTATTAACGGTAGTCCTTCCTTTAATTACTGAGGCGCAATGCACTTGTACCGGCGGGATTCCCGCTACCCCGGTCGATTACTATGCCACTTTCGGGCCGACCAACACATCGTCGACCTCCGTCAGCTTTCCCCAGTTCAATCCTGCGATCGGCACGCTTGCCTGCATGAAACTGAAGGACAGTATTTCCGGTATTTCCTCCACGCATGTTACGAATACCGGTCCCGATAGCACCCAGTTCGAATTCCTTCTGACCGTCTCCAACAACATAAAGGGACCTCCCGGCGGCGGTATCAACATCCTCCAGCCCTTCAGCCAGATCTACGGGCCGGACAGCCTCGCGCCTTTCGGCACTCCCGGCGACACCATCACCTATGGGCCGGATAACATCTTCACTAACGCTGCCAGTTCCGGTTCGTCCACCAGCACCGCCCCCTACCTTGGGCTGGGCAACGTGGATTTCACCTATACGATCAGCGGCGGAGTTAACTCGCTGGAAGGTGGTTTGAATTACCTCGCGGGCCCCACCACGGTTTACTGGGGGCAATTCCACCTCACCTACTATTGGTGCCCCGCGGCGCCGCTGGCGACTTCGATCACCAACTTTACGGCTACCCCCAACGGAAACAGTATCCTGTTGCAATGGCTGGCCACCAATCAGGAACCCAATACCACTTATGAAATCCAGATCAGCACCGACGGGAAGAACTTCAGTACGCTTGGAGAAGCAGAAAGTGACGCTGCTTCAAGCGGTTCTTCTTCAAAATACGACTATCAATACAACTTTAATCCGGCTAATGTGGGCAAACTCTACTTCCGTGTCCAGGAGACGGATGGCACGGGGAAAGTAAGCTATTCGGAGATCGTCGTCGTCGATCCCAACAACAGCGCGGCAAACGATATCAGCTATTCGACCTATCCCAACCCGGCCACCAACAGCCTTCTGTTCCAGTTCAACAGCAACCAGACCGGGCGCTTTGTCCTGCAGCTGATCAATACCGCGGGCCAGATGGTACAGGAAACAGCTGTTACGCTGACGGGGACCAATCAGATCCGGATGACCCTCAGCCCCCAGCCGGTGAGAGGTCTCTATTTCCTCCGGACCAGCGACCTGACCCATAACCGGAGTTTTGTCAGTAAGGTATTTATAGACTAGGAAATCGGTCGGAAAGTGCGAACAGGGCCCGGCCCGGTTTGGCCGGGCAGGTTTATTTTTGTAGATTTGTTCTCTAAATACATATACACTTGCCTAGTATCGAGAACATGGAATATAATACCACCAGGAACCACCTGGTGATGCGTGAATACGGCCGTCATATCCAGAAGATGATCGAGTATCTGCTTTCTCTGGAGGACAAGGAAAAACGCCAGCGGAATGCCTATGCCGTTATCGAACTCATGGGTTTCCTAAATCCGCATTTGAAAAATGTCGAAGATTTCCGTCATAAGCTGTGGGATCATCTCTTTCTGATCTCCGACTTCAAGCTGGAAGTGGCTTCTCCTTACCCGATACCGACCCGGGAAACCTTGCGGGCCAGACCAAATCCGTTAAAATACCCCAAGCGGTATCCCAAGCTAACCCATTTGGGCAAAAATCTCGAGATCGTCATCAACAAAGCCCTCGCGGAAGAGAATCCTGACAAGCGCAATGGATTTGCTAACGCGGTCGCCTATTACATGAAACTGGCCTATAACAACTGGCATAAAGAGACCGTACACGACGACGCCATCCAAAGCGAGCTGTCCCAGATCACCGACGGTCAGCTGGAATTCACCAACACCCCCTACGTCAAGAGTTTCAGGCCCAACGAGACGCGGGAGACCAACGGAAATGTCGCCAATCCCGGCAACAACAATCGCGGTAACAACTACCAGGACTACCGTAAGAATCGGAATCAGAAGTTCCAGCAGCGCAACAACAACCGCAACAACGATCGAAGCAACGACCGCGGCGGCAATAAATTCAAAAAGAAAAGATACTAACCTCCCAGCAGCGTGCATTCATTCGAAGTCATCGGGGGCAAGCGGCTGAAAGGAGAGATCACTCCCCAGGGCGCCAAAAACGAAGCGTTGCAGATTATCAGCGCGGTATTGCTGACCCCGGAGAAGATGACGATCTCCAATATTCCCGACATCCTCGACGTCAACCTGCTGATCGAGCTCCTCGGAGAATTGGGTGTGAAGACGGACCGCATTTCGCGCGATACCTGCACTTTCCAGGCCGATCAGATCGATATCGATTATCTCCGCAGCAATGACTTCCGCAGCAAGAGTGGCAGGCTACGCGGCTCGGTGATGCTGGCCGGTCCGATGTTAGCGCGGTTCCGCAAGGCGTATATCCCCAAACCAGGTGGCGACAAGATTGGCCGCCGAAGATTGGATACTCATATAACAGGATTCGAAAAGCTGGGTGTAGAATTCAATTATCAGCCGGAGGACGGTCTTTTCCACCTCGAAGCTCCCCGGCTAAGGGGGACCAGCCTTCTGCTTGACGAGCCGTCCGTCACCGGCACCGCCAATATTATCATGGCCGCTGTGATGGCTGAAGGCACAACGACCATCTATAACGCCGCTTGCGAACCCTATATACAGCAACTTTCCAAAATGCTGACCCGGATGGGGGCCAGGATCAGCGGCATTGGAAGCAACCTGCTCCACATAGAGGGGGTAGGGTATCTTGGCGGGACCACGCACCGCATGCTGCCCGACATGATTGAAGTGGGGTCCTTCATCGGCCTCGCGGCTATGACCCAGAGCGAGATCACCATCCGCAACGCCGGCATCGACAACCTGGGCATCATCCCCGATAAGTTCCGTCAGCTGGGTATCGGGCTCGAGTTCAGGGGCGACGACATCCATATCCCCAGCCAGGACGTTTATGAGATCCAAACCTTCCTCGACGGCTCCGTCCTGACCATATACGACAATCCCTGGCCCGGATTCACGCCCGACCTCATGAGCATCGTGCTGGTGGTCGCCACCCAGGCCCGGGGCTCGGTCCTGATCCATCAGAAAATGTTCGAGAGCCGCCTGTTTTTTGTAGACAAGCTGATCGATATGGGCGCGCAGATCATCCTCTGCGATCCTCACCGGGCAGCGGTGATCGGTCTCGCGCGGGAGCAGCGCCTCCGCGGAATCAGCATGAGCAGCCCCGATATCCGCGCCGGCGTCGCCCTGCTCATTGCCGCCCTTAGCGCGGAGGGTAAGAGCGTTATTCAGAATATCGAACAGATCGACAGAGGATATCAGTATATCGACGACCGGCTGCGTCAATTGGGCGCGCAAATCAACCGAATATGAGTGCGGATAAAAAGATCGTGATCATAACCGCGCCGTCGGGCGCCGGTAAAACGTCGATCACCCGCTATTTGCTGGAGAAATACCCGGTGAATCTTGCTTTCTCCGTTTCCGCCGCCACCCGTTCGCCCCGGAGCTACGAGAAGAACGGCGTGGACTATTATTTCATGTCCCTGGAGGCCTTTAAGCAAAAAATCCTTCTGGGCGAATTCGCGGAATGGGAAATGGTTTATGAAGGCAAATACTACGGTACGCTCAAGAGCGAGCTCGACCGGATCTGGGATTCGGGAAAAACACCCCTTCTCGATATCGAGGTCAAAGGCGCCATCCATATCCGGGAGCAGTATCCGCATTCCACGCTTGCCCTCTTTATCGAGCCCCCGTCCGTCGATGAGCTGCGCCGCCGGCTCGAGATGCGCGGGACCGAGACGGTCGAAAGCCTGTTGGCCCGCGTTAACAAGGCCTCCTACGAGATCTCCTTCAAACATCATTTCGACCGGATCATCGTCAATGATGACCTCCAGAAAGCTTGCCAGGAGGCGGAAGCGGCCATTTGCGAATTTCTGGGGATCTGACGACCCCGCGCCGGACACATCGTATTTCGGATATTTTCTAAATATGGCGAATTCGCCGCAATTAAAAATTCGGGCCAAATCGACACCCGCGACCCCGCGTCCGGGTTGATCAGCCCTAAATGAATTGTTAATATTCGATTTTTCGGGCTAATTTAGCAGTCCGATTATGAACGCCTACGCCTTTATTTTGTCTGTGGTCGCCTGGGTGATGATCGCCTTTTTTTCGGGCATCGAAGTTGCTTTCCTGAGAGCTAACAGACTGGCGATAGAGCTGAGAAAGAAGCAAGGTTTGAACAGCGGGATTGTCCTTGCGAATTTCGTTGAGCACCCCGGCCAGTTCATCGGTACTACGCTGACCGGATTTAATATCTCCCTGGTCATTTTCGGCCTTATGGTCAGCGAAACCTTTCTGCCCGCCTGGCATTGGTTTCTTGCGACAACGCATATAGTCACCAGCTGGGGAAACGCCATGCTGCTTTTTGCAGAGATAATGGCCGCTTCTCTTTTCATCCTGCTTTTCGGCGAATTTTTTCCAAAAGCCCTTTTCCGCGCGAAAAGCAACTCCCTGCTGAGCTTCTTCGCCCGGACGATGGAATTTCTAAACAAGCTGTTGTATCCCATTTCCGCGTTCTTCGCAGGGATCGCTCAATGGGTCCTTAAATATGTCTTCAACGTCCGAATGGACGAGCGGAAGGGGACACTATCCGTCACCGATCTGGACCGCTTTCTGCAGCAGACAAGAGATACGGAGGAGGATGCCAACGACATGAACAGAAATCTCTTTGAGGCGGCGCTGGCGCTTCCAAAAGTCAGGGTCCGCGAATGTCTCGTCCCCCGGAAGGAAATCGATGGCGTCGACGGCGGCGCTACTATGGATGAGGTCAGAAAGAAATTTGTCGATACCCGGCTGAGCAAGCTCATTGTATACCAAGGCAACCTCGACCATGTCGCCGGTTATATCCATCAGCTCGACCTGTTCAAGAACCCGGCGGACATCCAATCGATCCTCCATCCTATCCCAGCGGTTCCTGAAAGCATGAGCGCGACCGATCTCATCAACAAATTCAGCCGTGAAAGAAAAAGCATCGCCTGGGTCGTGGATGAGTTTGGTGGCACCGCAGGGATTGTGACGATGGAAGATCTGTTGGAAGAGATCTTCGGCGACATCCGCGATGAATATGATACTGAAGAGTTTGAAGAAAAGAAATTATCAAACGACGAGTTTATCTTCTCCGGTCGCCTGGAGCTGGATTATATCAATAAGAAATATGGTCTGGAACTGCCGAATAACGGATCGGAAACACTTTCCGGTTATATCATCAATCAGCACGAGACCATTCCTCACCTCAAGGACCGGATTATCATCGGCGACTACGAATTTGAGATCGTCAACGTCAGCGACACGCGAATCGAAATGGTCCGGATGAAGGTGCTGAAATAGCCACCCCGTTGCAAATCGAACTTCGTCGTTCCTGCTTGGCCCGGTTATGCTGTTAACAAAAGTTAACCCGTCGTTAATCGGGTGGCGTTTTTTTCCCATCCTGATCTTTTTGCCCACCTTCGTATTGTAAAACGCGACAATAAACATTTTTCATAGGTCAGTTAGGAGTAAACAATGCACTCTGTAATGGAGTGCTTGTTTTTTTTAGGCCGCCGCCGGCCGCCGAAGACGGTCTCATTGACCGTGTCGCTTCCAGATTTCCGTCTTCATTTGACATCTTTCAATATCCTGCCGGTAATCTTTGATCTTTTCATCGTTCTGACTGGCCAAAATTGCTTTTTCGAAATAATAAACGGCTTTTTCGTAGTTCCGGCGGAATTCTTCCAGTAAGGCTACCCTTCCATAAACCCAGGACTTGTCAATCGTCCGGATGCGCAGACACTTTTCCAGGTGCTGTTGCAGCTCGTCCAGCCGCTCCATATCCATCAGCAGCACGGCAATGTGAAAGTAGGAGTGGGGATAGAGGGGGTCACATCTCATCGCCGTCTGAAAATGGTTTTCCGCCTTCGCATAGTCATCGAACTGCGTTTTGTACAGCCAGCCCATAGAATTATGCGCCTGCGCGCTGTCAGGCTCCTCATATAAGATACTTTCATACTTCTTAAATGCCTCCGCGTAATGATTGTTTTTTATATCCGCTTCAGCTTCCAGGTATAACTCTTCGGAATTTGCATTCATATCCTTTCTTCGTTTTTACAACCGCGCAGGCGGCAGGCGGCCCATTACCACCCTAAAACCCACGCAAAAATGAGCGGCGCGACAATGGTAGCATCGCTTTCGACAATGAATTTCGGCGTATGGATATCGAGTTTCCCCCAGGTGATCTTCTCATTCGGGACGGCGCCGGAATAAGAGCCAAACGACGTCGTCGAATCCGAGATCTGGCAGAAATAGCTCCAGAACGGAACGTCATGCCATTCCAGATCCTGGTACATCATCGGCACCACGCAGATGGGAAAATCTCCAGCTATCCCGCCGCCGATCTGAAAAAATCCGACCCCCTTCCCGCCGCTATTCTCGCGATACCAGCCCGCCAGCCAGGTCATATACTCGATCCCGCTTTTTACCGTGCCGGCCTTTAGTTCGCCCTTGATCACATAGCTTGCAAAAATATTACCCGTCGTGCTGTCTTCCCAGCCGGGAACGACGATCGGGATATTCTTCTGCGCAGCCGCGACAATCCAGCTGTCCTTCGGATCGATCTCATAGTATTGTTCAAGGTCGCCGCTAAGCACCGTCTTGTAGAGGAATTCATGGGGAAAATATCGTTCATTCTTCGACTCCGCTTCCTTCCATTGCTTTACCAAATGGCGCTGTAACCGTCGGAATGCTTCCTCCTCGGGAATACAGGTATCCGTCACCCGGTTGAAATGATTTTCCAACAGGTTCCACTCATCCTGCGGTGTCAGGTCCCGGTAGTTGGGCACCCTCCGGTAATGGCTGTGCGCCACGAGATTCATCACATCCTCCTCCAGGTTCGCGCCGGTACAGCTGATAATATCCACCTTCCCCTGACGGATCATCTCAGCCAATGAGATCCCCAGCTCGGCAGTACTCATGGCGCCGGCAAGCGTGATCATCATCTTCCCCCCCTCAAGCAAATGTTTTTCGTATCCCTTGGCGGCATCGATCAGCGCTGCGGCGTTGAAATGCCGGTAGTGGTGGGCTATGAATTGAGAAACAGGACCTTTGTTCATGGCCTAAGTTTGTTGAGCCGCAAAAGTACTGGATTTTACGGACAGCAGAAAGCCGGCCCTACTTTATGTGTTCGGGCCGGCTACCGCCGAAGGCATGCTGCCTTTACCATTCAAAACTGCTCTATCGATCGTCGTTCTTATTGCGCTGCGTCTGTTTTTTTCTCCTTGCTATATACATCCCAGAATGAAAGATCATCGGATTTCAGCACGATCTTCTTGTCGCTGTTCTCGATCGACACATAGTATGAGGTCTCGCCGTTGCTGGAGATCTCGAACAGGTCCGTGATCCAATATTCGGTGTAGTCCTTGCGAAGGCTGGTGAGCAGATTGATGGGCAGTTGGTCGGATGTGATATTCCGGACCACGGCCTGCAGATCACCGTTGGAGAAATAGTAGGCGGTGAGTATCTGACCATTCAGGGAAAAGGTTGCTTTGAGGAAGTTGTTCTTCTGCTCCCAGCGAATATTGCTGGCCGTTGCAAAGTCTTTCTTAAATGCGTCGCGCGCCTGCTGAGTGACTACGTTGTCATTTCCGTTAGCGAATACGCTGAATCCCATCGTTATTACTGCTGCGAGGGATAAGATCATCTTTTTCATGTTAGTTGCTTTATAAGTTATTAACGTCTTTTCTTTTTTAACGATCGTTTGCTTTCTTTGATATTAGAGACGCGGGCTTTTCATTTCATGTTGCATTTGGATCGAAATTTTTTTTTGCCGCTCGTCACTGTATCATTTCCGTACATCTCGTCTCGTGCTTTTCACAGAATGTATGACGCAGCAAAATTATTTATGTTACAACCGCCCACAAGCCAATATTGACCAATGGTCCGTCTATGTTACCGAATCATGAACAAAACACAGCCGATACCGTTAGTGCATTCGAAAAAAACATGACGCAACATTGTATTGGCAACGGTTTGGAGAAGAATTCTTAAGAAAAGTATAAAACGATCATCTGTTGTGTTAAAATAAATTTTCGGTAATAATGCCCGTTGGATTCGATAAATTACGGTAAGTGAATTATCTGGCTCACGCATATCTTTCGTTTGACATTCCGGACGTCCTGACCGGAAATCTGATCAGCGATTTTGTAAAAGGAAAGCGAAAGCTGGATTATCCCCCGGCCATCCGGACCGGCATCACCCTGCACCGGGCCATCGATACCTTTACAGATGGTCATCCGGCCACCCGCCGCGCAAAGTCTTATTTCAGAGCCGATTATGGTCTTTACTCCGGACCCCTCACCGATGTGGTCTTTGACCATTACCTGGCCTGTGACCCCCAGTCCTTCCCCACTTCCACCGACCTGACCGCCTTCGCCCGCCGAACCTATGACTTGCTGGCGACCCGCGCAGCCTTTTTCCCCGACCGCTTTAGCCAGCTTTTTACTTATATGCGCGAGCAGGACTGGTTCTCCGGTTACCGGGCTAAACAGGGTATTTTCGCCAGTTTTGGCGGCCTGGCCCGCCGCGCCGCCTACATGCCCGATCCCGGGCAGGCCTGCCGCCTTTTTGAAAGGAATTACACCGAACTGGGAGCCTGTTTTCGGGCTTTTTTCCCCGAATTGAAGGATTTTGCGGTTCGGACCCTGGAGCGGCTTCAAGGGGAGCAGGGAACCGGAAAATTTGGATAATTTCGGGCCATGTGCGGCATTGCAGGTATCCTTTCCACCGATCCGGCCAAAATAACCCGGGAACGGCTGTGTTCCATGACCAGCGCGCTTGCCCACCGCGGGCCGGACGGCGAAGGCCACTGGCTCGACCCAACCGGCGGGATCGGCCTGGGACACCGGCGATTGTCCATCATCGACCTGAGCCCAGCCGGCGCCCAGCCGATGTCCTGTCTGGATCGCTATTCCATTATCCACAACGGCGAAATCTATAACTATATCGAGCTTCGCGATTTCCTGCAATCCAAAGGCTATACTTTTTGCTCCCGGACCGATACCGAAATTATCCCTGCTGCCTACGACTTCTACGGCCCCGACTGCGTCCGGCATTTTGACGGGATGTTTGCTTTTGCTCTTTGGGATCGACGGGAACAGACCCTCTACCTGGCGCGCGATCGCTTCGGCGAAAAACCCCTTTTCCTGTACCAGGACGGGACGCAGCTGCTGTTCGCCAGCGAAATGAAGGCTATTTGGGCAGCCGGAATTCCAAAGATCGTCAACCCACCGATGCTCTTTAATTTCATCACCATCGGCTATACGCAAAACCCCGGCGACCCTACCGAGACCTTCTTTAAAGGGATCGCCAAACTCCCCGCCCGATCCTGGCTTCAATATCATCCACCCAGCGGCAAAAAGGAAATACGCCGGTACTGGGATCTCCGGGCTCCGGCGGAGGCGCAGGAAAGAACGGATGCCAATATTCAGGAGGAATTCGATAGCCTGCTTTCCGCATCCATCCAACGCCGGCTGCGAAGCGACGTTGCCATTGGCGCCAGCCTCAGCGGGGGCCTCGACAGCTCAGCCATCGTCGCCTATACGCTGGGTATGGGCATGCCCAACCCGCCAAAGACGCTACCGACATTCTCAGCCATCTTTCCCGGCTTCGAGAAAGACGAGTCATCCTTCATCCGGAAGGTCACCAACCATTTTAACCTGACCAATTACCCGACTACCCCGACCGCCGACGAACTCGTGCGTGATCTCGGTCGCCTCGCCGCACAACAGGA
>Ga0210398_10006808_pt1 | contig 10451 bp, 7 predicted proteins | sample IncBWC4OmetaG_FD_161047 | JGI IMG/M metagenome (GOLD analysis project Ga0210398, IMG submission 161047) | Forest soil microbial communities from Barre Woods Harvard Forest LTER site, Petersham, Massachusetts, United States - Inc-BW-C-4-O | ecosystem: Environmental > Terrestrial > Soil >... | reverse complement strand
CTCGAAATCGTAATGAACGGCATCCCCCATGTTTCCCACTTGCGATCTTTCTCGCTCTTTGGGCTCTCGGACATAAAGTTGATTTTCGATGATGAAGAAGAGAACGCCTGGAACCGGGAAAGGGTTCTCGAGAGGCTTTCGCAGGTTACCTTGCCGCCCGGGGTGGCGGCGCAGATGGGCACGGACTGGAGTCCCGTCGGGCAAATCTATTTCTTCACATTAAGGAGTACAAACCCGAGCTTCGACGTGATGGAGCTGAAATCGATCGAAGACTGGACAGTTGAAAAAAACTTCAAGGCCGTTCCCGACGTCGTGGATGTGGCAAGTTTCGGTGGGCCGACCCGCGAGTATCAGGTTCGAGTCGATCCCAACAAGCTGATCGCCTATGGACTCAGCCTCTCGCAGGTCGAGCAGCAGCTGACCAGCAATAACGCCAATGCGGGGGGCAGCTTTATCGAAGGCGGATTGCAGGAGATCAATGTCCGGGAAGTGGGTCTGGTCGGAAATGTGCCCGACGTCGAAAACACCGTGATTGTGACGAAGAGTGGCACGCCGTTGCGTGTGAAAGATATAGCAGTAGTCTCGCAGGGGCCCAAGATCCGGCTCGGCCAGTTCGCCAGAGCCATTCACCACGAGGACGGAAGGATTATCGATAACAACGATGTGGTTTCTGGGATCGTGCTCTTACGCAAAGGCGCGAATGCGGATGAAGCTCTCGCAGGCATCCACGAGAAGGTCAAAGAGTTGAATGACCACATCTTGCCTCCTGGGGTGAAGGTCGTTCCGTTTATCGACCGCAGCGACCTGGTCCACTTTACGACGCATACGGTTTTGCACAACCTGACGGAAGGCATCCTTCTCGTGGTACTCGTTCTCTTCCTGTTTCTTGGAAACGTTCGCGGAGCGTTCATCGTGGCGCTGACGGTTCCGTTTGCGCTCTTGTTTGCTGCGACGTGTCTCAAGCTAAAAGGCATTCCGGCGAACCTGCTTTCCCTGGGAGCGCTGGATTTCGGCATGGTTGTGGATGGCGCTGTGGTGATGGTGGAAAACATTGTTCGTCACTTGAGCCACCAAGACACTTCCTACAAAACGACGCTGGAGCGCATCCGCAACGCAGCCCACGAAGTCCAGCGGCCGGTCTTCTTCGCGATTGCCATCATTATCACGGCCTACCTTCCGATTTTCACTTTGCAGCGCGTTGAAGGGCGTCTGTTCCACCCCATGGCCTGGACGGTAGCCTTTGCGCTGATCGGCGCGCTCCTGTTTTCCATGCTCGTCGCGCCAGTTCTATCCAGCCTGTTGTTTAGTAAGGGCGTGAGGGAATGGCGCAACCCAGTGATGGAGTTCCTGAAAAAGCGCTATCGCAATGCCTTGCGATGGGCGATCGAGCATCGGCTAGTCACGGTTGGAGGTGCAGCGATCGGTTTTGCGATCACAATTTATCTTACCCTCGGCGGCGTGATCGGTTCTGAATTTCTGCCCCATCTGGACGAAGGCGCGCTTTGGGTGCGCGGCACGCTTGCTCCCAGCACGGGACCTACCGAGGGGACGCGTCTGGCGGACGAGACCCGGATTGTGCTTTGCTCCTTCCCTGAGGTCACGCAATGCACCAGCCAAGTAGGGCGTCCCGATGACGGCACGGACACGACAGGTTTTTTCAATACAGAGTATTTCGTCGATTTGAAACCCAAAGAACAGTGGCGGCTTGTGTTTCACGAGGATAAGGAAAGACTAATTGGGGCCATGCAGCGCGAACTGGACAAAATTCCCGGCGTTATTTGGAATTTCTCCCAGCCTATCGCGGACAACATGGAGGAGGCGGTAAGCGGAGTAAAGGGCGAGTTGGCGGTAAAGATTTACGGCGATGATCTCAAGCTTCTTGAGACCCAAGCGGATCAGATCGTCAATATCATGCGGCAGGTCAACGGAATCGAGGATCTCGGAGTCTTTCGAGTTCTGGGGCAGCCCAACTTGGAGATTTCCGTGGACCGACTCGAAGCCGCGCGCCATCAAATCAACGTCGCGGATATTCAAGATGCCGTCCAGACTGCCATCGGGGGGACGGCTTTTACGCAGGTGCTCCAGGGTGAGGCCAGATACGACCTGGTGATGCGTTACCTCCCGCAGTACCGCAGCACCAAGGAAGCCATTGAGAACATTCGCCTGCTGGCTCCTTCTGGCGAGCGCGTCTCACTCGCACAGCTCTCGAAGATCGAAGTGCGGGACGGTGGTTCAGAAATCTATCGTGAAGGAAATCAACGCTACATCGCGATCAAGTACAGCGTGCGTGGTCGAGACCTTGGCGGGGCTGTGGAAGAAGCGATTGGGAAAGTAAATGCCCAAGTTCAGCTTCCGCGTGGCTACCACATCGATTGGGCCGGCGAATACGAGAGCGAAAAGAGAGCGGAGGCGCGGCTCCTGGTCATCGTGCCCCTGACTGTGCTGGTGATTTTCGGCATTCTCTACACCATGTTTCGCTCTTTTAAGTGGGCGCTGCTGCTGCTGGCCAACGTGGCCATGGCGCCCATCGGTGGATTGCTGGCGCTCTTGATTACCGGCACACACTTCAGCGTGTCCTCGGGCGTGGGCTTCCTGGCGCTCTTTGGAGTTTCGGTGCAAACCGGGGTGATCATGCTGGAGTATATCAATCAGTTGCGCGCCCGCGGGCACACGATTGAGGACGCGGCGGTCGACGGGGCCGTTCTGCGGCTTCGGCCCATCATGATGACCATGCTCGTGGCCACCCTCGGCTTGCTGCCGGCGGCTCTTTCACGCGGCATCGGTTCGGATTCGCAGCGGCCCTTTGCCATCGTCATTGTGGGAGGCCTTGTTGGGGCGATGCTTCTGAGTATTTTTCTACTGCCTACTTTATATGTGTGGTTTGCGGGCGATCACGACACGCTGCCCACCCCAGAGCCGGGCTTCGAGGAGAGTGCCTGAAGCGGCGGGCCCTCAGGAGACACAGGGGGGCACGGGCTGTTATCGTGTCCGAAGGTCTCTAGCGGTATTCTGCGTGCATGGCGAATGCATCCAATAGCTGGAAGTCCCCGGAGAGCTCGGGGCTTTGCGCGGATTGTACCCATTCGCGCGCGGTGGAATCCAGCCGCGGGTCCGTCTTTCTGCTATGCGAGCTATCCCGCAGCGATCCTCGATTCGCCAAATATCCACGGCTGCCGGTACTGTCCTGCCCCGGATACCGGAAAAACCCCGAGCCTGTTGATCATCTTTGACACGGACTGAAGTGCCGGGCTCTACGGCCCAATTCCGGTAAGAGCTGCTGGAACTGCCGCAGGGAAGCGCACACTGGAAATCTTGAAGGATCATCAAGTCAAGGACGGAAACCGCTCCTCGATCGCCTGCCTTTACGTTCTGAACACTAGAACTCCAAGAACGAGGAAGGGCGCCCTGCGGGAGGCCCTCCCATGAACCCATGAAAATGATCCGATGCTATTGCTGAGGTTGCTGTGGTGGTTGCGATGGAACTGGCGCGTTGGTCGGCGACTTGGTGGAGACAGGCGTCACGCTCGCTGAGCTGGTGGCGGCCAACTCGGATGACTTGTATTTTGGAGCGCTGATGTATCCGTGAACAGTGTCTTTGTCGATGCGATTCACGATGATCTGCACGGGCTGGCCATCGCTCTCGGTGTGAATCCAGATGGGCTCGTACAGGTTTACCTTTCGCTTCTGTAGCTCATTGTCGTCCACCATCATCGCAACGTCGTAGCTCTTGTGCTTCGTATCCGCTTTACGAAGGCAAAGCGTGAGGGGGCCGATGCGCTGGAATTGCTTTGACTTGGACAGGTCAAATTCAAAGTAGCTGCGTTCACCACGTTTCTCGAGGGCCACGAGTTCGTCGTGCGTCTTGGCGATCGAACTGTTCAGGTCATCGCGAGTGGAACTAATCGTGCCTTCGAGCTCGGAGCGGTCTTTGGCGACCTCGTCTTGCGTCTCTTTCAACTGTTTCTGCTGCTCGGCCAGCTGAGACTCGAGCTGCAAGTATTTCTTGTCGACAACGGGGGCGCGACGCTTGGCAACGTGTCGCTTCGCGGGTGCGGACTTGGCGGAAGCGGCTGGCGCCGATGTGGAAACGGCCTCAGGCGTTGTCGCAGCACTATCCACGGAGGGTTCGGAGACAGTCGCATCGGGTGGTGGTGTGGATGCCGCCGGGGTCTGGGGCACGTTTCGCGCCGCGGTCATATCGTTTAGCTTCGCAGTCGCGGCATTGAGTTGCCCCTGCATCTGGTTCAGTGCTGCATTGGCAGTTGCGCTTTGCGCACTCAGTTCACGAACCATCGATTGTTGGTGAAGACCGTAAGCGAAAGCCACCGCTGCGATTCCAAACAGCGCCACGACGGCGACCACCAGCCAGCGATTTGCGTCGGCTCGCACGGTCGCCAAACCATTCTGATTGTGGCTCTGATTGTGGCTTTGATTGTGGCTCTGATTGTGGCCGTTCGATTTCGATTCTTGATTTTCGTGCATGATTGCCCTCCCGCTCTCATACATCTTTCCAGGCAGCTGCCTGCGACCTGTAAAGCAAGCCCCCGCCGTGCGCTGGGGCGGAAAATCGCCAAGCGCGGCTCCCCGAGGCAAGCATCTCCTCCGTTTTCTGAGCACGCAAAGGGCCGGATTGGCTGTGCTCGGCATCAGTTAAAGTGTTTATCTTCATGGAGTAAGCAGCAGCGCACCGTCGTCTGAACGATGTCTCGGTACTAGTCCTAGAAAATTCTCCCGGACCTAACGAAGGAACTATCCGGTCGAGGTTTTTAAGCTAGGCCTGACCCGTCAAGCGAACTGGAGATCCATCGGCGGTCTCGAGCTGAGAGGCAAGCCGCGCAAATTGCCTAAACTGAGCTCGACGGAGTACTGCGCCAAGACGGTGCGGCCCCAATTGGATAAACTAGGAAGTGAAATTAGGAAGTGAGATTGCCGCGAACCAAGGGCGTGTGCTAGCATCCGCCGGTCGGAGAACGGACCAGGGGTAGATGGTAGTCCGGTGTTTTACACTGCCTAGCACCGGCATCGGGGCCACGCTCTCCTTCAACTTCTGAATCGCACACCCAGGCGCAGGCCCGCGCCTGAATTCTTCGGGACGGACCTCGCCTGTTGGCGCCGGCATCGCCGGAGCCACGCAAAGGGAGGTGTATATGAAGAGCTATCTCACCAAGGACATACGAAACGTTGGCATTGTCGGCCACGGCGGCACCGGCAAAACGCAACTGGTGTCGTCGTTGCTCTTCACTGCGGGGATGACCCCGCGCTGGGGAAAGATTGCCGAAGGCAGCACTACGACCGACTGGGACGAAGAAGAAATCGCCAGGAAAATCTCGATTCAGACCGGCCTCGCTTATGCCGAATGGCCCGCTTCCGGCGGACACCCGGGAGGCTCAGAAAAAGTTAAGATTAATTTCACCGATCTCCCCGGCTACTCGACGTTCATCACGGAAACCAAGGCCTCACTGATCGCCGCGGATGCGGCGCTGATCGCCGTGGATGCGCATGTCGGCGCGCAAGTGACTACGGAAAAAGTTTGGGATTATTGCACGGAATACGACATTCCCCGGGCGTTTGTGCTGACCTGGATGGACCGCGAGCTGGCCAGCTTTGAACGCTCGATGGCATCGCTCGAACAGATTTTTGGACGCAATGTCGTTGCGCTGCAGCTTCCTATCGGCTCGGAAAAAGGCTTCCGCGGGGTGGTCGACCTGGTGGCCATGAAAGCGCATCTCTACAAGCCGGATGGGGATGGGAAGCCATCGATAGAAGAGATTCCGGCTGCGCTTGCCGATGAAGCCAAGGAAGCGCATGAGAAGCTTGTCGAAATGGTGGCTGAAGGGGACGACGAATTGATGGAAGAGTTTTTCCGGGAAGGCACGATTCCGATTGCGGATTTGATTCCGGGCGTCCGCAAGGCTATTGTCGCCGAAAAAATCTTTCCCGTGCTGCTGGCTTCGGGGCTTCGCAATGTCGGAACCGCCAGCCTGCTGACATTTTTGGCCGACGCGTTTCCCCACCCCGATGAGCACGCACAGGTGGGCTTCACGGAGCCAAACGGTAAGGGCGAGCGCGTGGAGCGCAAGTACGACGACAGTCAACCACTCTCGCTTTTCGTGTTCAAGACGCTTGCGGATCCTTTCGCCGGGCGCATCAATTATTTCAAGGTGAAAAGCGGAATCCTGAAAAACGATGCCACCCTGACGAATTACAACCGGGGCACGCTGGAGCGCTTCCAGCACACGCAAGTGGTGCAGGGCAAACAGCTCAGCGAAATTGCGGAACTGCACGCAGGGGACATCGGCGCGATCGCCAAACTGAAAGAGACGACGACTGGCGAAACGCTGGGTGAGAAAGCCGCTCCCATCTACTACAAGCCCGCGCAACTTCCCGAACCCTCCATTACATTTGCAATCGAACCAAAAACGCGCGCCGACGAAGACAAGATCGGCGTTTCCATCCACAAGATTATCGAGGAAGATCCCGCCCTGCACTTCATGCGCGACCCGCAGACCAAGGAATTTCTGCTCGCTGGGTCCGGGCAGCAGCACATCGAGGTGGTCGTCGCCAAGTTGCACAAACGCTACCACGTTGACCTCACGCTGAAGCCGCCCAAAGTGGCGTACCGCGAAACCATCCGGGGCAAAGCCGACGCCGAGGGCAAGCACAAGAAACAGTCTGGCGGGCACGGCCAATTCGGCGTGTGCCGCATCAAGATGGAGCCGATTGAACGCGGCAAAGGCGTGGAGTTCGTCGATGACGTCTTTGGCGGCGCGATTCCGAGGAACTGGATTCCTTCGGTGGAGAAGGGGATTCGCGATGCGGCAGCGCGCGGTTATCTTGCCGGTTTTCCGGTGGTGGATTTCCGCGCGGTACTCTACGACGGCAAGTACCACGACGTAGATTCCTCGGACATGGCTTTCAAAATTGCCGGCTCGCTGGCGTTCAAGGAAGCCATGAAGATGGCCAAACCCGCTCTGCTGGAGCCGGTGATGCACGTGGAGGTCTATGCGCCCGACCAATACTCCGGCGACCTCATGGGCGATCTCAGCTCGCGGCGCGGGCGCATCGCGGGAAGTGAGGCGCGCGGGCACAACGTGATCATCAAAGCACAGGTACCGTTTGCCGAGATGCTGAGTTATGCCAACGACCTCATTTCCAAAACACAAGGACGAGCGACGTATTCGATGGAGTTTTCCCACTACGATTATGTGCCGAACGAGCTAGCGCAAAAAGTGATCGATGCGCACAAGGCCACCCACGGCGAACAACCAGTTGAAGAAGAAGCATGAGTCTCCTTGGAAGGCCGTTTCCTGCTGGTACACTCGCGGGCGATAAGAAACTAGGAGAAGCGCGGAAGAAACATGCCTGTCTGCTTGGCATGCCCTTCAAATGTCTCACCAAATTCTCGAGCGAGCCAGGCTTCTTCTTTTCGAGCCTTTAGATAGAACGCGGCCAGGACGATGGCGAAAGCCAGGAGCGCCCGGAATTCTGCGACGATCAACGCCGTGCCCATAATCGCGAGGAGCAATCCTGTATAAATCGGATGGCGCACGACGCGATATGGCCCGGTGCGAATCAAATCGTGCTGTTCGCGGATGCTGACGGCGGCGCTCCAGTTTCGACCGAGGTGCCATCTCGCCCAGATGGCGAACGCCACACCGGCACCTGCGAGGACCAGTCCGAGGAGACTTAGTGTTCCACTCTCCGGCACGAATCGCAGCCCGAGCCAGCCGTGACTGGCGTCCGCTTGAGACAGCAGAAAAAATGCGACCATCACGGGCACGAGGTGCCGCAAGCGCTCGATGACGTGCTCTTCCTTCTTTGTGGATTTTTGACGGAGAGCGGACACCGCCCAGTACACCCAAGAACGATCCACAAGCAGCCGACAATCCGAAGCGCCCTTAGGGAATTTGGAGAGGCGACATGCCACACAACGGCGAAGAGGAATTGGATCGCGCGGATCAACGTTGGGAATACAGTATTCACGGCCACCTCCTTCCGACGACTTGTTACAACTCCACGATGCGATTCTTGCCTTTTCGTCTCTCGGCGGCTTCGCGTTTGAGCGCGGTGATCCACTTGCGTTCTGCGCGGACCTGAGAAAGATAAAAACGCAAAACGGAATAGCCCCAGGCGTCGGCGTTCATGGCAGCCATGTCGGCATAGATCGTCTCGAGGCGAGCCTGGCGCCGGGCGAGAAAGCGGTCGCGCTGGTCGAGGATGCGCTCTCGCGTGTCTCGATCGAGCATGGAGAACAGGCCCACGCGGACGCGAAACTGATCTTCAGACGACGCTTCTTTTTCGGTAAAACGAGCAAGCCGCTGGAGTAGCTCGAGTTTTCCTTTGGCGGTGAGCGCGTACAGATCGCGCTTTTGGCCGCGCTGCCCGTCGGTCGTGCGCTTCGCGACCCAGGAGTTTTCGACGAATCGGCGGAGCAGGGGATAGACCAGGTTGTTGTGCATGTCGTCGTGGCCCAACAAGAGGCCCGCGAGCTTTTTAAGGGCGTAGCCGTGCTGTGGTCCTTCCATCAAAGCGCCGAGAAGAATTAGGTCATTCATGACAGAATCAGTATTGTACTAATGGAGCGCAAAGTCCAGAGCGACGGGGACACCAATTTGGCGCTTGCCGGGACGGCCGGTGGCTTCAAAATAGATGCTCTATGAAGAATAAGAATGTTCACAAGTATGGCCCTCAAACCACGGCGATCCATGGAGGTGAACCGGCCCGCCACGGTGTCGGTGCGCCCGTCGGCACTCCGATTTGCCGCACTTCGACATTCACCTTTTCGTCGACGGCCGAGATGAAACTATGGGCCGAGGGTAAGAGCAAAGCGTATATCTACTCGCGCTATGGCAATCCGACGCTGAGCGTGGCCGAAGAAAAGATCGCCGCGCTCGAAGGCGGCCAAGCCGCGGTGGTCACGGCGTCGGGTATGGCGGCGATATCTTCTGCGCTGGTGGGCGTACTGAAGTGCGGCGACGAACTTATCTCGACGGCGCAGGTCTACGGCGGAAGCTACCGGTTGATGCGCGACGTTTTTCCGGACATGGGGATCAAAGTGCATCAGGTAGGAACCGATCTTGCTGGACTGGAAGAGCTGGCCACGCCGCAGACGAAATGCCTGTACGTGGAAACGCCGACGAATCCGACGCTGCGACTCGTCGATTTGGATAAAGCCATCAAATTCGCGAAGAAACACAAGCTGATTTCGATCATCGACAACACCTTCGCCACTCCCGTGCTGCAAAATCCTCTCGGGATGGGTTTCGACATCGTCGTGCACAGCGCCACGAAAGCGCTTGCCGGGCACTCCGACGTGATTGCCGGCGTGGCGGTGGGCAACAAGCACCGGATGGAGCGAGTTCGCCACATGGTCATCCATCTCGGAGGCTCGATGGATCCTGGGGCCGCTTACCTGTTGCTTCGCGGAATCAAGACTCTGGGAGTGCGCGTCGAGCGGCAGTGCGAGAACGCCATGGCTGTTGCGAAATTCCTGGAAAAACATCCGAAGGTCGCGCGCGTGCACTATCCGGGCCTGGCGTCGCACCCGGATCACAAGCTCGCGAAAAAACAGATGCGCGGATTTGGCACCATGCTGGCGTTTGATTTAAAGGGCGGCTTGCCCGCCGCGCGGCGCTTCTGCGACCGGGTGCAGTTGTTTCTGCTGGCGGCGAGCCTCGGGGGCGTCGAGTCGCTGGTCATCCTTCCCATCTACAGCTCGCATTACAACATGAGCGCTGAGGAACTAAAACGCGCCCACGTAAGCCCCGGCACGGTGCGAGTTTCCGTTGGACTGGAGGACGCCGAGGACCTCGTCCGAGACTTGCAGCAGGCTCTGGCCTAGCCGAGCGCCGGATGCTGGATGACGGGAGAGACTATCCCAGCAAGCCTACGCTTGGCGCAACGAAGGCGTCCTTCGGAGAAGAAATCAGACCGAAGTCGGCGCCACCAAAACAAAAACGGGCGGTACGCCGAGGCGCGCCGCCCGTTGTGTGTTTTTGTGAAGTGGAATTAGAGGGGTTGGACGTTCGAGGCCTGCAGACCTTTGGGGCCCTTGGTCACTTCGAATTCAACCGCTTGGCCATCGTTCAACGACTTGTAGCCATCAGCCACGATCGCGGAGAAATGGACGAAAACGTCCTCACCGCTCTGGCGCTGGATGAAACCGAAGCCCTTGCTGGCATTGAACCACTTCACTGTTCCTTGTTCTTTACTCACTGCTGTACTCTTTTCTGTCGGCTGACGTGCAACCGAGCATTACTAAATTGAGCTATTTGGTGCCTCGAAATCCGAACCCCTCTTAAGAGTTACGGCCGCCTTCAGACGTAAAAAAAAGGCCGCAAGTTTGACCTTGCGACCGCTTTACACTTCCAAAGGCGATACAAGAGCAACAAACGCAAAGACAGAGTACCACAAATGGTCCTGCTTGCCAAGGGGTTTTTCACGTTTTCCTT
>Ga0210398_10006807_pt1 | contig 10452 bp, 10 predicted proteins | sample IncBWC4OmetaG_FD_161047 | JGI IMG/M metagenome (GOLD analysis project Ga0210398, IMG submission 161047) | Forest soil microbial communities from Barre Woods Harvard Forest LTER site, Petersham, Massachusetts, United States - Inc-BW-C-4-O | ecosystem: Environmental > Terrestrial > Soil >... | reverse complement strand
CGCCTCTCTTACGACACAGAAAAATCCATCGCCGAGGCGCGCGCGATCATCGCCCTCTACAACAAGGCCGGCATCTCCAATGAACGTATTCTCATCAAGCTTGCCTCCACATGGGAGGGCATCCGCGCCGCAGAGGTCCTCGAGAAGGAGGGCATCCACTGCAACATGACTCTGCTCTTCGGTCTCCATCAGGCGATCGCCGCCGCCGAAGCTGGCGTCACTCTAATCTCGCCCTTCGTCGGTCGCATTCTCGACTGGTACAAGAAGGACACCGGCAAGGACTACGTCGGCGCTGACGATCCCGGCGTCCACTCCGTCACCACCATCTACAACTACTACAAGAAATTCGGCTACAAGACCGTTGTCATGGGCGCGAGCTTCCGCAACATCGGCGAGATCACAGAACTCGCCGGCTGCGACCTCCTCACCATCGCGCCGAAATTGCTGACCGAGCTCGAAACCACCCAGGGCCCACTGCCCCGCAAGCTCGATCCCGCCAATGCGGCGAAGCTGAACATCCAGAAGCTCACGATCGACAAGGCGACCTTCGACAAGATGCATGCCGAGGACCGCATGGCGCACGACAAGCTGAAGGAAGGCATCGAAGGCTTCTCCAAAGCTATCGAAGATCTCGAGGCGATGATGACCAAGCGTCTCAGCGAGATCAGCGAGCCAGCCGCAGCGGCACGTTAGCCTTCGGACAAATCAACCACTGCAACTCGACGGCCTCCAAAGGCCGTCGAGTTTTTTTAGTATTAGTTTTGTACTTGGCACAACTATTCCACATAGATTCATCTCTCACCAGGTAGAGGTAAATCTATGCAAGGCATGAAGTTTCTTACTTTGACCGCTGTCGCCGGTCTCTGTTTCGCCGCAACGGCTCCCAAAGCGCACGCTCAGATCAGTGTTGAAATCGGTGCAGCTCCCCAGTGCCCCTATGGCTACTATGAAGCTGCTCCCTATGGCTGTGCACCATACGGCTATTACGGCCCCGAGTGGTTTACAGGCGGTGTCTTCGTAGGTGCCGGCCCATGGTTTCACGGGCCCGCCACCTTTCATGGCCAGGTAGATAACAACTACGGCCACGAGCACTACAAAGGTGCAATGCCAGAGCGCGGCGAAAAAGCTACGCCAGAGCACCCGATTCCACCGAAAGATTTCAAAGGAAATGAAACACGTGATGGACGTGGTCACGTAAGCAACGAAAAAAAATAAACAGTCCAAATCAAAATGAGGGGCCTGCGAAGGCCCCACTTTTTTGCGCAAAGTATCTCCAATAACAAACCCGCGGGATGCCCATCCGTACCTTTCGGCGAATGGAGTCGTAAGAACGCAATCTGCCACATCGCCTTTGTTTTTGTTTTTCTCTTCCAAATTGAACAATCGTCATTTCGACCGGAGCAACTCGCGTTCTTTGCGAGTTGCGGAGTGGAGAAATCCGCTTCTCTACCTAGATCGTTGGCCCGCTACAACGCATTTGTTTTTCCAGTTGTTCCTGGAACAAAGCACTACGTCCACCCGCTGGAGACTTTCTTTGCAAAGCCATCTTCTACAATGACCTTTGATTTCGCCGAAGCATTTCTTCAACCGGCAGGCAACCTTCCCAAGGCCTCCTCGACTTAATGATTTCATCGCCGCACAACTTCGCCCCGCCCTCTTCTTCTCTAAACGAGAAGAGGTGAAAATATGCGGAACTTTAAATTCTTTGCACTAACTGCTATCGCCGGTCTGTGCTTTGTAGCAAGTACTCCTAAGACACAAGCTCAGGTCAGCGTGTCTATTGGCGCCGCCCCAGTGTGCCCCTACGGTTACTACGATTACGCCCCCTATGGCTGCGCCCCCTATGGCTACTACGGCCCCGAATGGTTTTCCGGCGGCGTTTTCATTGGTGCAGGCCCGTGGTACCACGGTCCGGAACATTTCTCCGGCCATGTCGATAACCACTACGACGTAAACCATGGCTACCGGGGTCCTGTGCCGAATCACGGCGACCACGCCGAGCATCCAGTCCCGCCCCATGAGTTTAAGGGCAACGAGATACACGATGGGCATGGCCACGTTTCCCACGAAGAGAAACACTAATGCAGCCCGAATCAACTCGAGGGCCCGCAAAGGGCCCTCGTTCTTTATTCGATCTCGCTTCATGGCTGCGTGACGGTTGCTATCCCTGACCACCCGCAACTGCAACGGATGTCGAGTCTCCCACCTTTGCCTTCATATTTGCGCCAGTCTTAGGCAAAAACTCGGGCCTCTGCTTCAGCGCATACATGCGTTGGTCCGCGATTCGGAGCAGATTAATCGAGTCATCGGCATCGTCCGGGTAGAGGGCAATGCCCATGCTCGCCGAAACGGTCATCGACTGCCCCTCGACCATCACCGGCTTCTCCAAGGCCCCCCGGACTGACGCCATGAAGTGGTCCAGCGGCTTGTCCACGCCGAGGTCCGTGGCAACGATGATGAACTCGTCCCCGCCCAGCCGCGCCAGTGTATCGGAGGCCCGCACACTCCTCCGCAGATGTGACGAGACCTCGCGCAACACCTGGTCTCCGGCCTGGTGGCCCATCGTGTCGTTGATGATCTTGAAGCCGTTCAGGTCCAGGATCAACAGGGCAAGTCGGGTGTTCGCCCGATCTGCGCGCTCGATCGCCGTGGTCAGCCGGTCAGCGAACAGCCGCCGGTTGGGCAGGCCCGTCAGCTCGTCGTGCAAGGCGAGCCACTCGTTGCTCGACACCTGCTCCTCCAGCATCACCAGAATCATGCCGATCGAGATCAGCGACTTCTGCATATTCCAGATGTGTGAGGCGATATCGGCGTAGGCGCGGTATTGCACGATCCATGGGTGCAGCAGCAGGCACACGGCCCAGATCGCAAAGCCAGTCACAATGGCCAGCTTGCCTGTGCTGTTATGCGCCAGGCGTCGTTGAAAATTTAGGGCCGCGATTGTGTACACGCAGCAAAGACTCCAGTAAACGGCCTCCCGATATTCCGCGCGGTGGATCAGAAACCCCATCGCCAGCCAACCGCAGACGTGCAACCCCGCGTACCTCCAGTTGTGCCGCAGGTAGAGCGAACTGGCCACTCCAATCACCAGGCCAGCGGCCATGCTGGTAAAGAACGCAACGGGCGAATGGATATGCAAGCCGTACAGCGTGGTGATGGCCAGTAGCGGCAACGTATTCAGCGCCAGGTACTTCAGTTCGACATTTCGAGAGAAAGGATATCCGCCTGAGGCCCATACAAAAACCACCCCGGCCAGCAAATAACAATCCATCACGATCAGGTGCAGCCCCCGCTGTGGCGGCCCGTTTGGAGCGTAAAAGGTGTGGGCGACGGCTTCAACCAGAGTGAAAAATAGACCCAGCAGCCAGATATCTGCGCGCCCCTGTGGGTGACGACGCCGCAGCAGCAGAAGGATGACGATCAAGATCGTCAGGGCCAGCAGATCAGGTAAAAACGAATAATTCATCAGGCTCCATGAATCTCAACGGTTGGATTGGCCTGAAAAGGAAGGCCCGTGAGAGACACGTTGTCACGTTGCCGGCGATAGAACTTCACTTGTCGCCTTGAATCGAGAGACAAAACCTTCATATCGCCCTGCGCTGGCCCACGCAGACTGGCCTTAGGACCCACTCCGGCAAAAGATGTTCCGGATATACCTGAAACAGTGAGAAGTAAAAACGCCTGGCCCGCCCGCAGGGTCTTTTTCTCTCTATGGCACCAAACAGTCTCTGCAACTTGGTCATGACCCGTTTGAGAGGGCTAGGGCGTCTACTATAGCAATAATTATCCAACATTCGGCAAAAAACCTGCATGAAAATGCGCAGCGTAGCTAGTGTGGTGCCTTATAACTAACATGCGGTCTACTAGCACTTACAGCTTAAGCCTTTTAGTTCGGAGAATTCGGCCTATCACCACTCTTGGCAGACTAGGCCAAAGGCTTCCGCTGCTGCATCGCCTTCGAGTTGTAGAACGTATGCACCATTCGCTGCAAGAGCGAACGGCTGGCCTGGAGCGTCAACTCGGGTCTGTGGCCCGGTGAATGGAGGAGTGTCGGTTCCGCGTCGATCGTTGAAAAAAACTGAAAAATGTGGAAAAAGTTGGCATGTTTTTTGTCGGAGGATTAGTGGTCGTTTCCAGCCACACTTTCACCACAACTCCACCACGATTTACCACGCAATTCACCACGTTCTGCACATCAAAAAACGCGAAACCCCCTTGCAGAACGCCACTTTCACCACGCGAGAAAAAAACTACAAAATATAACGCGAAAGGTCCTGGTCCTTCACGATGGAGGCGACCTGCTGCCGCACATACTCAGGATCGACCACGATCACCTTCTCGACGCCAGTAGCGGTCTGCCGCTCAATCACCGGCAGGGGCGGCGAGGGCATCTGCGGCTCCGACGTAAGTGGCGCGGAAACATGCACTTCGCCCACGACGCCCTCTTCGGTAATCTCGGCCCGCGGACTCTTGAACAGGTCCGGCGCCTGGAAGCTGATCTCATCAAGCACCCGCTCCAGGATCGTATGCAGCCTTCTGGCCCCAATGTTTTCAGTAGTTTCATTCACTCTGAAGGCAAACTGCGCCATCTCCGCAATGGCCTCCTTCGTAAACTCCAACTTCAGCCCCTCGGTCTCCAGCAACGCCGTAGACTGCTTCACCAGCGAAGATTTCGGCTCCGTAAGGATGCGAATAAAGTCATTTACAGTCAACGAGTTAAGCTCGACGCGGATCGGAAACCGCCCCTGCAATTCGGGAATCAAATCGCTCGGCTTCGACACATGAAACGCTCCAGCAGCAATGAACAAAATGTGGTCCGTCGAAACCATCCCATACTTCGTATTGACCGTAGTTCCCTCAACAATCGGCAGAATGTCGCGCTGTACGCCCTCCCGCGAGACGTCCGGCCCATGACCGCCCTCGCGTCCAGCGATCTTGTCGATCTCATCAAGGAACACAATCCCTGAATCTTCAACGCGTTCCACAGCAAGCCGGGTCACCTGGTCCATATCGATCAGGCGGTTCTCCTCTTCCTGTACCAGGTAGTCGAAGGCCTCGGCCACCTTCATCTTGCGCTTCTTCGTACGCTGTCCGAAGAGCCCCGGCAACATGTCCTTCAGGTTGATGTCCATCTCCTCTGAACCTTGGTTCGAGATGACCTCAAAGCTGGGCTGATTGCGGTCGCGCACGTCCAACTCCACGGTTCGCTCGTCCAGCTTGCCCTCGCGAAACTGCTGGCGAAGCTTCTCTCGTGTTCTCTGTTCGCGATCTCCCGGCTTCTCCTCTGAATCCTCCAGAGGAGTCATTGCAGGAAGCTGTATGACGTTGCTCCCCGGCTCTTGCGTGGCCGCAGGCGTGGCGGTTGGTGTCGGCGGAAGCAGTAGATCGATCAAACGGTCCTCGGCAGCCAACTCTGCCTTGTCCTCGACCTCTTCCATCTTCTCTTCGCGAACCATGTCGATGGCGATCTCCACCAAATCACGGACGATCGATTCGACATCGCGCCCAACATACCCAACCTCGGTGAACTTCGAGGCTTCAACCTTGAGAAAGGGAGAGTTGGTCAGCTTCGCCAGCCGGCGCGCGATCTCTGTCTTACCCACGCCTGTCGGTCCGATCATGATGATGTTCTTCGGCATGATCTCTTCAGCGAGCTCGGGCGAGAGCTTCTGCCGGCGCATACGGTTACGCAGTGCGATGGCGACGGCGCGTTTGGCCGCATGCTGTCCGACAACGTACTTGTCCAGCTCCGCAACGATCTCACGCGGTGTCATCTCATCGAGTGCGAGCGCCTGATCTTCAGCAGCTCCCGGTAGAAAAATTGCCATGGTGCGATACTCCTTGTCGCGAAAGGGCCGCGACGAATCTCTGAGGGTTCTACGAAGAATTGATGCTATTGGTTCGCGGGGGGTTCGGACTTCAACTCTTCAATCGTCATTTGGTCGTTCGTATAGATACAGATCTGGCCTGCGATCTTCAAGCTCTTCACTGCGATCTCTCGGGCGCTGAGGTCGGTGTTTTCCATCAGGGCGCGAGCACTGGCCAGGGCGTAGCTGCCGCCGCTGCCGATGGTTGCGATCCCTTCATCCGGATCGATCACGTCGCCTGTTCCGGAGAGCAGAAACGTCTGCTTCGGGTCGGCGACGATCAACAGCGCCTCGAGCTGGCGCAGCATCTTGTCGGTGCGCCAGTCCTTAGCAAGCTCCACGGCTGCGCGGCCCAGATTTCCCGCGTACTGCTCGAGCTTGACCTCGAACCGGGCGAACAGCGAGAAGGCGTCTGCAGTAGATCCGGCGAATCCGGCAAGGACCTTGTCCTGATAGAGACGACGGATCTTCTTCGCTGAGCCCTTCATGATTGTCGCGCCAATGGAGACCTGGCCATCGGCGGCCATGACGACAGAGTCGCCTCGCCGGACGCAGATTACGGTCGTTGACCGGACACGCCGACCCTCAGCCAGGTCCAGCGGATTTGCGAGGTTAGACGATGTGAGGGAGGCAGCTTTCACGGGAGCGAACGACTTTGCAGAGCGAGAAAAAGACGGCTTCATGGGCAACTTCCAGTATATCGTCAACCGCCTTCTGTTTGGCAGGCCGCCCTGTGCACTGGCCCACCGGAATCGTACGACCGGTCTATTGCCCCTAGAAGACCGATTCCACGCCCGTTACCGGCAACTGGCGTTTCCCGTATTCGCGATAGCGTTGAAACTCTGGTTACTGAGACAGTACCTCTCTCCCTCCTGAATCTCGCGCAATGGACTATGCTTTTTGACAGAAGATTGTGTTATCGCTGACTCCAACTCATCTGCCGCTCTTACTCCGCTCCCCACGGGTCGTCGCCGCAATTAGCGCCAGTGTGGCGGTCGCGATAGGCGTCACCACTTATCTGCTTACGCGGCCCAAACCCACGGCCGAGGAGATCGAGCGCGAGCGTCGCGAACTTCTTGCCCGTTCCGGAAGGATCACGGACGGGACCATTATGGACACCATGATTACAGAGGCCCGTAACACTTCGGAGATTCCGACGCAGGCCGATCCTTCGATTCCGACGCCTCAGATCATCGTCTACAACTACCGAATTGGCGGGGTCACCTATGAGTGCGCCCAGGACGTCACTGCGCTGGCAGAGTATGTTCACGGCATCCGGACGGACCTTCCGGTCCAGGTCCGCTATCTGCCGCAAAACCCCGCGAACAGCATCGTTGTTGCCGAATCGTGGAGCGGTCTGCGGCTGAGTTCCTCCCCTCCGTACCAGGCTGATTGAACGCGGCCGTGGAGCAGCATACACTTAGTAGTATGCACATGGTCGCCACCCCGAACCGCAAGATGCAGCGGGTGCTGCAGGTTTCGATGGTGCTCACGGCGGCGTATGTCGGAGCTACCTTCTACTTCGGGTTGCGGGCGCATTCTCTGGCGCTGATCTCCGAGGCCGGCCACAACGTCAGCGACCTGCTAGCCATTGCATTGTCCTTTGTTGCTGTGTACTTCCAGGCGCGGCCGGCGACAGACCAGAAGACCTTCGGCTATCAGCGGGCGGGTGTGTTGGCGGCGTTTGTCAATGCGGTCACTCTGGTCGTGCTGTCGGCTTGGATTGCGATTGAGGCGATCCATCGCCTCAGCGCGCCGGTGGAGGTCCAGCCGAGGGTGATGATGTATGTCGCTGCTGCAGGTGTGCTGATGAACGGCACGGTGGCGACGCTGCTGTGGCGCTTTGCCGGCGACGTCAATATCCGAAGCGTCTTTCTGCATATGCTCGGCGATACGCTGTCGACGGCCGCGGTGATTGCGGGCGGCGCTGCGATCCTGTTCACTGGAATGGCTTGGATCGATCCTTTGCTCTCCATCCTGATCGCGGGCATGATTCTGTGGAGTTCGATCGGGATCATACGCGAGACGCTGAATATTTTGCTGGAGGGCACCCCGCGGAGCCTCCAGCTTGGCGATATTCGTGAGGCGATGGCTTCAGTTAGTGGAGTTCTGGATGTCCACGATCTGCACGTGTGGAGTCTCGGCTCGCAGTCTCATGCTTTGGCGAGCCACGTTACGATTGCCGAGATGCCTATGTCTGAATGTGGTGACATCCTCACAGGTATCAAATGCGCTCTGCGTGATCGTTTTCACATCACGCATACGACCATACAGTTTGAAATAACGGGTTGTGAGACCACCCATGGGTGCAGCGCGCCGCCGGAGCTGGAGGCCGTCGGAGCGCATGGACATCACCATGGGCATGACCATCACGGCCATGCCCATTAGGGCGATGCTGGGTTAGAGCAGGGTGGCGTCGAGGGTGATCTCGGCGGCTTTGAGGACTCGGGAGACGGGGCAGCCGACCTCGGCGTTGTGGGCGAGTTCGTCGAACTTCGCCTTGTCGATGCCGGGTACCTTTGCCTTTGTGGTCAGGTGGATCTTGGTGATGGTGGGTTTCTCGCCGGTCAGGTCGAGCGTAAGGGCCGCGGTGGTCTCGATCGAGTCCGGTGTGAGGCCGGCCTTGGTGATCTCTGCGCTCAAGGCCATGGTGAAGCAGCCGGCGTGAGCGGCCGCGATGAGCTCTTCAGGGTTTGTGCCGACGCCGTCGGCGAAGCGGGCCTTGAAGCTGTACTGCGTGTCCTTCAATGTGCCGCTCTGGGTGGAGATCGTTCCTGTGCCCTCTTTTAGGCTGCCGTGCCAGACTGCTGATGCGCTGCGATCCATCGTGTGTCTCCTCTTTCTGTTGTGCTGTATCGACTCTACTGAATAACGGTATCTTCTTCGATGCGCGGTTGTGGATAAAGGAAGTTGAAAATTGACGCGTTACGCTACTATCTCCTGATGCAGATGCCATGCTCGAATGAGGTCGCTACCGAACCGATCTCAGCCGAGTGCCCGCTTTCCCCGGAGCACCATTCGCGCTTTTGTCCGACTTGCAGCTCGCGGCTGGAGGACAGCCGGTGCAAGCTGGTTTGCCGGACTTGTGGTTTCTTCCTGAGCTGTGCGGATTTCTACTAGGGGTACCCTCCCCCATTGCCCGCGCGTAAATATCTTGTATTCAACAATATACACGACGCCGGCGTCCGCAAAATATTCTAACTAAAAGGGTTACGTCCAAAATATTCCAAACAAAAGGGTTAGAAAAGATTCCATTTCTAAAAATGGAAAGCCCCGGTTTTTTGCCGGGGCTTTTTTGACTTCTAACTCCATTATCGCTAGCTGAGTGTAACTAAAATGCCAAATGGATGTTGTTGCTGGGGAATGAGTTAGGTGTCTTATGGGGTTGACATGCGATTTCTGGGCCAAAAACGCCAAAAAATAATTTATGCAAAAATAAAATGAATGAAATCAGCAGTTTATGCCTGCGCACAAACTCCGGTCCACCAAAACAAAGCCAAGCACAAGTACGAAACAAAGGGATCCTTTGCTTTGCTGAGGGCGCGGGGGTGAGGGTCGGGCGCGACGCCTCACCCGACCGGGCCGGCAAAGAGAACCAGATTTCCAACGAGATCTACGACGATGAAGGCTGTGGCCCCCCAGGTTTCCTGGCACGTCCCTGATACATTTCGCCGATCCAGTTAGGAGCCACAGGCGCCCACCCCGCACACCGAGGGCGGCGAGACCTTGTCGGCACGCTGCCGGAATGAGTGGGACGGGCCTGAGTCATGCTTTCGCCTCTGCGTCACGATTTTCGGAAGGCGGCTATTCCAGCGTCGGACACCTCGACCCACTTCAAGTCAGGGGAGGCCTCGGCGTCGTAGTTGTCGTGCCAGTTGAACCACTTGTACGGCGCGGTCTGGGGGTAGCCTGCGGGCGAGTCCTCCCAGTTCTCCTGGCGTCCGAGCGCGGTCATGTCCAGGTAGCTCCAGACGGTGCCCATTGCTTCGTCGCCACGAGTGTTGATGAGGTAGGTGCGGAACACCTTGTCGCCGTCGCGGATGAACGCGTTATGGCCGTGCCATTCGTCCACGTCGAAGTCCTTGTCGAAGCTGTCGGTGATGGTGTACCAAGGCATCTTCCACTCCATGCGCGCCTTTAGACGCTCGATGTCGGGCTGCGGCGCACGCGAGGCGTAGACAAGAGTGGTATTGCGGGCGTTCAGATGCGCGAGGTGGGAGACCTGGTCGGCTCCCAGGGAGCAGCCGCGGCAGGCATGGTCGGGCCAACCATGTACACCCGGTTCGAAGAAGGCGCGGTAGACGATTAGCTGACGGCGGCCCTCGAACAGGTCGAGCAGGCTCGCTTTGCCGTTGGGTCCCTCGAACTCGTACTGCTTCTCCACGGCCTGCCATGGCATACGCCGGCGCTTGGCGGCCAACGCGTCGCGTTCCCGCGTGACTCGTTTCTCCTCGGACAGCAGACTCTCGCGAGCCGCCAGCCACTCATCTTGCGACACGATTTGCGGTTTCTCTATTGTGCTTGTTGACATGTTGATCTCTCCTTTGATGTGAGTTCAGGACGATTTCTACTTTTCCGGTTTTTT
>Ga0210398_10006806_pt1 | contig 10453 bp, 8 predicted proteins | sample IncBWC4OmetaG_FD_161047 | JGI IMG/M metagenome (GOLD analysis project Ga0210398, IMG submission 161047) | Forest soil microbial communities from Barre Woods Harvard Forest LTER site, Petersham, Massachusetts, United States - Inc-BW-C-4-O | ecosystem: Environmental > Terrestrial > Soil >... | reverse complement strand
GAGCAATGGCGCAGCGCTACCTCGATACCGTTCAGCTCTTTCTGGCGTTGGGGGGAACGAGTCCGAGCGGGGCACTTGCTGCCGCCTGCTCTCCCGTCGTCACCCAGCCGCGAAACGGCGCAGCCTAGAGCCGCCTGATGTACTTTGAATTTAGTCGCGGAAACTCTCTTCGCGTGGTCGATGAGCCCCGCCTTGCTTTTGACCTTGAAGAGCGATTCGAGAACGCCCTGCGCAACACCGCGATGGCATGGCGGCAGGCAGTAGACCGTCGCCTCCGTCGTCTCGGCCTGAGTCGGGTGGGCTGGATGACGATCGCCGCCGCGATACAAGCTCGCGCTCCTCTATCTCAGTCAATTCTGGCCGACGGGCTCGCGATCTCGCGCGCCTCAATGGTGCAGACGGTCGATAGCTTGGTGAAGAACGGACTCGTGAAGCGAGAGTCATCGTCCTCCGACCGAAGACTCAAGCGAGTCGTCGTCACCGAAGCCGGCGCTCATCTCTACTCTCTTCTGAGGGACGAAGTAGCGGCCGTGCGACGGCAGATGTTGGCCATTGTTGAACGCGAAAGCCTTATTCATCTGACGGAACTACTCGAAAAACTGCAAGAACCATTGCGGCCATCTTCAGGAAGAGATCTGTCGGTCTCATCCACGTGATACGAAGATATAAGCACCCTCGAGACCCGCGCAGGGCTTCAAGACTACGTCTGCGGCACGACTTCATTTTCCAGCAGGTCATGGAATTTCTCCATCTCCTCCCACTGAGGGAAATGCGCGGAGCCCTCGAACCAGACCCATTAATTTCCCGCACGATTACATCCGATTGCTGCGCCGTCGTCGCGGAACGGCTTTTCTCACGGTCGCCAGAATCTCAATCCAGTATTCACGCAGAAACAACCAATTGCCGGCCAACGCTATCAGCAAAAAACTACCAAGCCGAACGCCGACGCTAATTATCGGCGCGACTCGGCTCCCCAGGATCGTATCCAGATACTGGCTTGAGGCGAACGCGATTAAATTGATGATGAATGGCACAAATAAAGCGCCGGCGGTTACCTTTAGACGCACGCCCAGCCTAGCTAAAGAAATTAGTAATGCGAGCGTAATAGAAACATAAAAGATGGCGACACAAGTCGCAATGGGTTGTACTCCCCCTCCGAGCAGCGCACCAATGGCAGCAGAGGACATGCCACCGACGCCGTATACCGCCAAAAAGATGAAGCGAAAACGCCATAGCCCCCTGGCCTCTATAAGTGCACGCCCGGCGGCGACCAAGAGCCAGGCGGGAAGACACACGGCGAGCGTCAAAACCGCCGGCGTGGCCATGTCCCACTTGCCGCGCCATGTCAAATGTATGGCAATCGGCAATGTAATCAGGATTGCTCCAAAGGCGCTAAGTCCGGCCGACGAAATAACAGCCACTGTTCGAGAAAATGCGCGAATTTGCCTCGGGCCATCGCCATTTAGGCGTGCAAGCAAAGCCGGTAAAACAGTCTCGATTGCCAGATTAACGGGTGTGGCGATTGCCACGATCAACTGGAACGCAAAAAAATAAATACCGACAATCCGAGCGTTCGTGATGATCCCGACCGCAAAGTAATCACCTGTCGTGGCGAAGGCGAGTGCCGCAGTACTGAGCATTATCCAGCGCGTCTGTTTGAATACATTGCGGTAGCCTCTGGTTTTGGCAGACCAGAGAGACGACTTAGACCTGACATAGCGAGCGCTCACGACGCTTTCATAAATCGCTTGCATTATCGTGGGCAATGCAAAGCTCTTCGCGCCGAGACCCATGAGAGCAAACCCGACGACGCCGGCCTGCCAGACGAGCGCCGACCCCAGGTTTATCGAAGAGATCGCTTTAAAGCGGTGATCGACGGCAAGCTTGGCCTTATAGACAGTGGCGTGCGTACCGAGCGGAATAGCGATGGCCACGGACAAAAGAACTAGGCCTACAGGCGGATTCTTTGAGAGATAAATGAAGGCGGGAACCATTAGGAGCGCCATGGCAATGACGTTAAGGGCCAGAGTGTAAGTAAAATATAACGGGGCTTTCGAATCGTAAGTGCTACCGTCCTTTATAATCAGCTGAGCAATGCCGCCTCCGCGTAATGCTGACACCGCGGCAGAGATCGAAATCGCAAATGCATACGCCCCGTAATCTTCCGGGCGTAGCAACCAGGCGGTCACAACCTGGCCGAGCAGAGAAATCGCACGGGATAAAATATTGCTCGATGCAACCCATGTCATGCCCGTGATGACTACGCCGGCGCCACCTTGTACATTCGGTCGTGCGCCCTCGGCAGCCGCGCGCGAACTCTGTACCCCTGAAGTGCCAGTCGGCTGAAGCGAAGGATCTTGTGGGGCGGGAGGATCAGTCGGTGGAGGCTCAGTCATGTGCTTACGTGCTTAGGAGGGACTCGCGATGCTTTGAATACACATCGGCGAGTGAACGCGCACTATGCTTCCAGCTAAGAGTACCCATCAAATGGCTCTTGAGTCGATCATTCTTGGGACGATCCCAGGCCACAGCCAGCCCTCGCCTTATGTCGGCAAGGTCGAACGGATCCACATATTCCGCCATGTCGAGAAAATAATCCGGCGGCCCTCCGTTTCGCGTGATTACAAGATTGGCTCCATACGAGGCAGCTTCGACCGCGACCAAGCCTGTGCCTTCATGGTGACTCGGAAGGCAGAACACCCTGCAAAGTGAATACAAAGCCGCTTTAGTCGCTTCATCAACGAACCCAAGGAGAAGTATGCGTTGCCCCTGTCTTATTCTTTGCTTGAGCTCATCTAATATGGGTCCGGCGGTTGCATGACCCGCAATAACCAATGGAAAACCCAATTCTGCAGCCGCCTGAGATAGCCGCAAGACGTTTTTTCGCTCTTGCGTAAAGGCGCTGATATGAAGCACGAAGTCTTTCGGAAGCTGCAATGAATCTATCATCGAGTCCACGCTGATTTCTAATTTGCGTGGTTCCGAACACCCATTAAGAACCACCTCCAATTTCGCCGGCGGTACGCGCAGGCTTTCCCTTACGCGCCGCTGCTCGTGTTGTGAGCGACAGATCACTACGTCGGAGTGCTGAGCTTGCGACCTACCGATTCCTGGGATCGTCATTAACCTTGGTGAGAAAGATCCAATATCCGCAGCCAAGCGATAGGCGGTGAAAGACTGATTCGAGTCGATAATGGGTGAATACGCAACTAACGTGCGACGTCGGTTCGGAAATTCTTCATTGAGCGCAGGATACAAGGTACACCCTGCAAAAAAATGCAGGACGTCTAAATCCTTTACGTCCTGCCATCGCCAGGGATCGAGAAGATCCACAGTATGCCCGATAGACTCGAGCGCTTCTGCCTGATGCCGTGCCTGGGCTACTACGCCATGTCCGCGTACTAGAGCCCATTCGGAAGAAATCATGAAGCCGATGCGCATTGTCAACCGCCAACCTTTCGACCGACGAACCAGTTTCGCGGCAGACGCGCCCGGCTTTTGCAATACGGATCCTCGCGGGTCACTTGATCAACCACACGCTTATATTTTGAGCTGGAAACAATCGGCTCAAAAATGTCAATTCAAAATACTTTTGGATTTTTACGTGAGCGTTCACCAGGGGTTCGACTACATAGTTGTAGATGAGCGGTCCCCGGAAGAAGGATATGTGCCGCCTTGAGATTTCCCGGAACCAGAAATCAAAGTAATAATTGCGGGCAATTGCCGAGCCAGCAACAAAGAAGTCGAATGTACGTATGGAAAAGCGGCTCTTGTGCGTAGGATCGATGAAATTGTCCGCTGATGTGAAATGCGGAACTCTGATTTCCAAGGTTCCTCCGTCGCGCAGTATTCTGTGTAGGTCCCGCAATAGCGATACGTAGTCGACATGCTCGAGAACATCCTTTGCCAGTACGTAATCCAGACTGCCATCTTCAAACGGGAGCGGTAAATTCTCGAGATCGTGCACAACGTCGACGCCCGGTAGTGCCGCCCGATCAAGGTTTATCCAGCCAGATTGAATATCAAATCCGCAACCCAAATTCAGCTTGGTTGACATGTCGACCTTCATAGTAAGCGAACTTTGCCCTCGCTCTGAGAGTCGATTAAATCATTTATTGGAATGAAATGCGTACCGTCTGCCCGGTTAGTACTCTATCAAGAGTGGCTCTCCGCGACGGAACCGAAATGATCTAGAAATACGGTAATTTATACAATTTCCAACTGCGGGTTTTCTTGGCTACGTGCTCGCCTGATCACTCAAAAACGCTTGGGCGAGAGATTACGAACACGCCCTCATTCCCGCCGGGACGAGATTTCCGAAAGAAGGCGATGTGACTCAGGCCACGAGCGAGGTCGGGCTCAATCGGCGGCGCGTGATCATCGATCGTGGGCCGCTCCCTCGCGCTTGCGCCTCGGCACAGAGCGACAGGCAGCTCCGGTTTCCGATCACGGTCCGTCAAAACAGATTGGTGGAATTTAGGTGACTTGAAGTAAGATCAATTATAGCATTTAATATATTGATTTTGTTTATAATTAACGGGTTGACTCGGACGAAACTGAAATAGACAGGGTAGGGTATGGGAACGACAGTGAAGAGCCCGTGATGGCCGACCGCGAAGAATCAGATATTCCCGCCAGCGCCCCGCCGATCAGCGATTCGGCGCACGTGTTCATCAGCTACGCGACGCGAGACGTTAACGTCGCGGATGCCGTGGTTGGGGAGCTTGAGCGCGTCGGCTTGGCGTGCTGGATCGCGCCGCGCGATGTCGTTCCCGGTGCCCTGTATGCGGATGAAATCGTCGGGGCCATCGACGACGCTCAGGTTTCGTACTCGTGTTGTCGGAATCGGCGATCGCTTCGGCACATGTCGGCAAGGAAGTTGAGCGGGCCTCTTCGAAGCGCCGACGGATTGTTGTGCTACGCACGGATTCAGCTCCGCTGACCAGAGCCTTCGAATACTTCCTAAGCGAATCGCACTGGATCGAGGTCCGCTCCGAAGGGATCGAGAGGGCAGCGGCCAAGCTGGTGGACGCGATTCGACACCACGTTGATCCTTCCACCGCCGTCGGCCGAGACGCTTCGAACGATGGCCGCGGGGCGAAACGCGCGAAGCCTTCGTCGAGTACTAAGTGGCTCATCGCCGGCGCTGTCGCGGTCGTGACGCTTGCACTCGCACTAGTAACCCAGCCCCTTTGGCGATCGAGTCACGCGAAGAGCGGCCAGCCGGGCGTCGCCGCTGAGAGCGGTGCCACCGACGCCCGCACTAAGATGAGTGATGAACCTCAGGCGCATCCCGTGCCCGCCGCGTCAATCGCGGTGCTTCCGTTTGCGGATCTATCCCAGGAGAAGAACCAGCAGTATTTCTCCGATGGCGTGGCGGAGGAAATCTTGAATGTGCTGGCGAAAATCGACGGACTCAAGGTCGCGTCGCGCACCTCTTCCTTCCAATTTCGCAACAAGGACATCAGCACACCGCTGCTTGCAAAGGAGCTGGGCGTTCGCCATGTCCTCGAGGGCAGCGTACGCAAAGCGGGGGACACAGTGCGCATCACCGCACAGCTCATCGACGCCGACACAGACGCGCATTTGTGGTCGCAAACCTTCGATCGCCCGCTTACGACCAAGACGATCTTCGCTATTCAAGACGAAATCGCCAATGCGGTCCTCAAGGCGATGAATGTGATGCTGCAGGAGAAGGCTGTCGATCGGGAAATCAGTGCCGCGCCGCCGACCAACGACAAGGACGCGTACGACATGTTCCTGCACGCCCATCAGCTGTTCACCAATCGCGGCCAGGGTTTGCGCGACGCAGTGCTTCTCTACGAGCACGCTGTACAACTCGATCCCAAATTCGCGCGCGCGTGGGCCGAGTTGGCGGCAGCGGCCGGCGTGGCGCCGACCTGGGATGTATCGGATCGCGACTACCAGACTATCGCATTGAGCGCAGCCGGACGCGCGATCGCGCTTGATCCCAATCTGGCGCTGCCTTATGCGGTTCAGGGAAATGTGGCAAGGGAGCTGCAATTCCCGCCGAGGTATGAATTCGCACTCGAGAAATTCGCCAAGGCGCTTTCGCTGGCGTCAAAAGACCCCATCATTCTCGACTGGCGCGCCCAGCTGAGTTTTGACAGCGGCGATATCAGAGGCGCAATCGGCTTTTTACAACAATGTCTGGCAGCGGATCCGGGATATTTTAACTGCCGCTCAGTTCTTTCTCTGGCCGAAATGGCGAGCGGCGATATCGCGAAAGCGCTGAGCGACTACGAGAGCATCATCATCAAGGGTTTTTCCCCCGAGGAACCGAGTCTGTTGCGGCCGCTCCTAACAAAGGGCGACAGGTTCGGCGCGTCTTTGGTGGCGTTTGCCGTGGCAAAAAACGCGCTCCTCGCTGAAGCACTCATCAAGGCGCTTGAGGAAAAATCTCCAGACGCGCGATTGCAAAGTCTGGTCCGCCTCAATGCGCGAGTGACCACCAAAAGCACACTGAAGAATTATCTAATACTTCAAACCGCGCTCGCCCAGCCGGTCACGGATTACGACCTTATTGTCCGATCAGGCCAGAATCTTTGGCTTCCCGATTATGCCGCGTATCGTAAGACGGCGGACTTCAAGAAGCTGTTGACGGCACTCGGGCTCCCAAACTTCTGGCGCACGCACGGCTGGGGGGATTTCTGCAAGCCGCTCGGGTCATCCGAGTTCGAGTGCAGATAATTCCGATTCTAGGCACACGGTGGTCTGTCGGCATTGTTCACCAATCCCACATGGTGCCGTCCTGCAAACGCGCAACCGGCAGCTGCTTCGGCGAGTAGGGGAATCGCGCAGCAAGCTTCTCATCGATGCTCACGCCGTGACCTGGACTCTCTCCGCAGAACAATCGACCGGCGCGGAATGCGTAGTCGTTTGGAAACACCGCAAGCGTCTCCTCGGAAAGATGCATGTATTCCTGGATGCCGAAATTCGGAACCCAGGCGTCAAAGTGCAGGGCCGCACCCATGCACACGGGCGATAAGTCGGTGGCACCGTGAAAGCCCGTTCGCACAGCGTACAGCGCCGCGAAATCGGCAATGCGGCGCACGTGAGTGATGCCGCCTGCGTGCACAATGGTCGTGCGAATGAAATCGATCAGCTGGGCCTCGATGAGGTGCTTGCAATCCCAGATCGAATTGAAGACCTCGCCGACGGCAAGCGGCGTCACCGAATGGCGCCGGATCAGTTCGAAGGCCTTCTGATTTTCCGCCGGCGTCGCGTCTTCCAGCCAGAACAATCGATAGGGTTCGAGATCGCGCGCCAGCCGCGCCGCCTCGATCGGCGTCAATCGATGATGCACATCGTGCAGTAGCTCTACTTGCTCGCCATGATCCTTGCGCAGCCGCTCGAAGAGTTCGGGCACGGCCCGCAGGTACTGGGGAGTCGACCAGACCGTTTCGGTGGGAAGGGCACTTTCGGCCGGCTCGTAGGCTTGTTTTGTGCTCGAAATGCCATAGGGCTTGTGCAATCCAGGCACGCCGGTTTGCGCGCGCACGGCAAGGTAGCCTTGGTCTATGAAGCGGCCGACTTCCGCGCTGGTCTCCGCCGCCGTCCGACCATTGGCGTGGCCGTACACCAGCGCCCCATCGCGCGAGCGGCCGCCGAGAATCCGATACAAGGGCAGGCCGGCGAGCTTTCCCAGGATGTCCCAGAGCGCCACGTCGACCGCGGCGATCGCGGTCATCGTCACCGGTCCGCGCCGCCAATAAGCGCCTCGATACAGAAATTGCCAGACATCCTCGATGCGTCCGGCGTCGCGGCCGATCAATGTCGGCGCCACGTGTTCCTGAAGATAGGCGGCGACCGCAAGCTCACGTCCATTGAGCGTCGCGTCGCCGAGTCCATAAACGCCCGAGCGGGTCTCGATCTTCAGAGTGACGTAGTTCCTGCCCGGACAGGTGACGATCACGCGTGCCGCCACAATCTGGCGATCGCCGGGGGAACCTTCGGGGGTGCAGAGCGGCTGCATTTGGCTTCCAATGTTCTGACGGACCCGCGCAGTGTAGCGCCGGGTGTTTGCTACCGCTACCAAGTCTCCAACGATGCTTGGCCTCGCGATCACGGCATCCCCGGATGGAGGGTAGCGCTATCACGTTTTGTCTAATTCGCATGACCGGAGACGATTCGGCATGCAATCTGGGCCGCACAGCGGGCATGCGTAGTTCTAGGAGGCGCTGGTATTTCAGGGGAATCACAAGGCAATCACAAAACATTTGCCAACGACAGAATTACATATATTATGGTAGCGCAACCAACAAAGGCCGCGTGCACGAGCGGTGCGGCCGATAAGTAACTCGAGTCGGGGGGGAGGCGTGAAGGATAACTTACCTACCGCTTATCGACGCCGCCCCGTGCGCGAGCTGCCGGCGGATGTGTTGTCCTCTATGTCTTCAAGAATCGCGCCGACCGAGCGCGGCGCCGCCACAGCGGCGCGATATCTATCGAAAATTCAACTAAATCGTGTCAACAAGTCGCGCGCCGGGGAGATGGGCTATGCGTACGAAGAACGGTATTGATGTCGTCGTCCTTGGCGGACGCTTAACGTTAGCACTCGCTGCTGCGATCGCCGTCGGAGCGCCTCTTTCGCCCATGCGGTCGTGGGGGGCTGACACTACGGCGCCGGACACGGAGTTAGCGGAAGTCGTCGTCACCGGCGTGCGCAAGAGTTTGACCGACGAAGCGAACGCCAAACGCGATGCCACAAATTTTACCGACTCGATTTTCGCCGAGGACGTCGCAAAGTTCTCTGACAGCGATATCGCCGAAGCGTTGAACCGCGCTCCGGGTGTCCTTCTGACCCGGGATGCGGACGGCTCCGGCGTGCAGGTTTCCATCCGTGGCCTGGGCCCAAGCTTCACCAAGGTGCTACTCAACGGGTCGCAGATCTCCATCGCTTCGGACGGAACGCTGGACGAAGGCAGCGCCAATCGAGAGGTCGACCTCGATCTCTTTCCCACCGAGCTGTTCACGAAGTTCGTGATCAACAAGACGCCGATGGCGGAATTGCTGGAAGGCGGTGTCGCCGGCACGGTGAATATTGTGAACGCGCGGCCGTTCGATCATCCTGGCCCGCACATCGCCGTGAGCGCGGAGGAGCAGTACGGCACTTCTTCTGACAAGGCCAGTCCGAGGGGCTCGCTCATCGTGAGCGACACATGGGATACCTTCGGCGTGCTGGTCGGCCTGTCCGCCTCGGAGAACTATGTTCGGACGGATGGCTTTGAATCGATCGGTTGGACCTCGCCGAATTTAAGTGCGACGCAATGCAACGTGCCCGGCTGCAATACCACGACGGGCAGGGGCTTCTCGATCCCCGCCACCGTGCCGGTGAATGCCGGCAATGGCTTGATCGCGGGGACGACGGTGGATGCAGCGTTCTTGGCGGCGCAAAATCCCGCTGTCTCGCTGCCGCAATTGAGCAACGCGCTCATGCCGCGGCTTGGCCGCGATGAGTATCTCAACGGCACCAAGGATCGTTATTCAGTGCTCGCGTCGCTGGAATACCGTCCGTTGGACAACCTGCAGTTTTATTTCGACTCGCTCTACGGCTACAAGGAAAACAATTTCAACCGCCTGGACATGGATTGGTCCTTGCGCAATTCAAATTTCATGATCCCGCAGAATGTCACGGTGGACTCCAACAACGTCGTGACGGGCGGAACCTTTGATAACGCGCAATTCTTTCTCGAGGCCCGCCCCTACCAGGAGCGCTTAAGCTTCTACAACTTTAACCCCGGTGTCGTTTACGAGATCAACGATATGGTTAAACTCGAGGGTCAAGTAAACTTCAACGAGAGCAAATTCTTCCGGACCGCGCCGAGCTTCCTGTTCAACTCTCCGCTGAATACGGGCAGCGTGGTCACGTACACCAACAATGAAAGCACCACCGTGCCGACCATTTCGCCGAACATCAATCTCGCCGACCCGAATCTTGGGTGGCAATGGAACCGGGTCAACATTCAGAACGTGAGTCGCGCCACGGACAATAAGGGTACGCATTGGGACGTGACCATTGGCGATTCGAAGGCCAACGTCAAGGCCGGCGTTGCGTACGACGATTCGTTTCGCAGCATCACCGCCTTCGATGGCAGCGCGATCTATCAGGCCTGCATCATCAATGGCACCGCCTCGACGCTGAATGGCGTATCCATCCCATGCACTACAGGGGCGATTCCCAACTCTGCTCTGGCAGGCTATCTAACGGGTGGGCCGGCAAACAATTACTACCACGTCGGCGCGGGAAATCCGGGATATACGCAGTTCATCTCGCTGAATATCCCAAAGATCGAATCGGCCTCGAATTTTGCCTTGTACAATGCGCTGGCTCCCTATGCGGGATCATCGGCGTTGGCGACGCCCTCCGGCACCATCGACGAGAAAACCGGCGGCGCCTACCTCGAAGTGAACGGTATGGGAAAATTCTTAG
>Ga0210398_10006805_pt1 | contig 10453 bp, 10 predicted proteins | sample IncBWC4OmetaG_FD_161047 | JGI IMG/M metagenome (GOLD analysis project Ga0210398, IMG submission 161047) | Forest soil microbial communities from Barre Woods Harvard Forest LTER site, Petersham, Massachusetts, United States - Inc-BW-C-4-O | ecosystem: Environmental > Terrestrial > Soil >... | reverse complement strand
AGCGTCTGCTGCCGCACGCGGTCGGAGGTGCCCAGCGCGATCAGCACCGCCGCGGCCACCATCGAGGGGGCGAGCCCGTAATAAAGGAGTGTCTGCGCATCGTCCGCGCGCGCGTACAGCAGGCGCAGCGCCGTCAGGATCTGGAAGGTGCACAGCAGTCCCCAGGCGATGAGGAACCAGCCGGCGGCGCGGTTGCCGGTGCGCCAGGCGAGGAACGAGACGATGAGGGTGAACAGGGCGCTGGCGAGGAACATGAGATTGCCGGCGGCGGCCACCGCGGGCGTGAAGCCCGGAATCACGCGCAGCACATTGGCGAAGGCCAGCCCCACGAACGCCAGTGCCATATAGCCGAACACGCGGTACACCTGCGGCGAGAACAGTCGCAGGTTGGCGAACTCGCGCACGAACAGCGCCGCGGCGGCCGCTGCGATCGCCACCGGGATGTTCCAGGCGTAGGAGGAGATCGGCCGCGCCCAGGAGAGCACCGGCCAGTGAAATCCCTGTCCGGAGAAGTAGGCCAGATACAGCGCCTGCAGCGAGAACAGCGTGCCGTACAGCGGGTAGAGCCGGTCGGTGAGCACGAAGCGCACCAGCAGCGTCGACAGCGCCATCGCCATCAGCGCGCCGAAGGCGAACGCGATCACGCGCTCGTGCGCGCGCGCCTTTTCCAGCACGCGCGCCAGCGTCGAGGTTGCGAAGTGCACATCAGTGGTCGCGCGCCCGGTGCGCACGATGCGCGCGTACAGGGGCGCGCCGGGATCAAGTCCCGGGGGCAGGGCGTAAACGAAATCCTGGGCCCCCCCGAACTGCGGCACGAGGGTCGCGAGGGTGAGCGGCAGGCTGTCCCCGGCACGGCGGGCGTAAACCTCGACCGCCTGGTCGAGACCTGCGCGCACCAGCAGCACGGGGTTGGTGCTGTCCTCGGCCGCACCCAAGGGGGGTAGCCTGAACCAGAGCGGTGCTGTAAGGCGATGAGAGTCGTGGGGGTCGAAGGCGCCGAAGCGGCTGTCCAGGGTCCCGCTGGTAACGATGCGGGCTTCCGGGTCCCCGGCCACGGGCGCGAGCACCCGCACCTCGAGCGGTACGGTCTCGAGCGTGGTCCGCTGCCTCAGCGCGGAGGATTCCGGCACCAGGGGTTGATCGGCTGCACCGGCCAGTAATGGCAGTCCCGCCGCCAGTCCGAGAAGCCAGGAGAGCGGCCCGTTAAGCAATGAGGTTCTCAAGGATCAGAGGGTGGCGCATGCCCCTTTAGTAGGTCGCCCTGGACACTTTCTCTCGATATCCGGGGCTTTTCCCGAGTATGGTATTAGCCCTGCCAGACAAATCAATTCGCGCGGCAGCAAAGGGCCTGCCCACCCCGGTTGACACCCCCGGGGTCCCTACCTAGAATCGCCGGCCTTTATCGGGGCGGCCCTTATGACACGCCACCCCGAAAACAGCGACTTACGAGTACCGGGCCGCCTCACCGAAGGCGGCCCGGTGTTCTTCGCAGGTCGCTTCAGCTGTGTCAGGAGACTGGAACACGATGGCGACCACGGGTCAGCTTATCCGGCAACCGCGCCGGACGAAGGCGGAGAAAACCAAAGTGCCGGCGCTCGGGGCTTCCCCGCAGAAGCGCGGCGTGTGCACACGCGTTTATACCACGACGCCGAAGAAGCCCAACTCGGCGCTGCGCAAGGTCTGTCGCGTGCGCCTGACCAACGGCTATGAGGTCACCAGTTACATCGGCGGCGAAGGCCACAACCTGCAGGAGCACTCGGTGGTGCTCATCCGTGGCGGTCGCGTGAAGGATCTGCCCGGCGTGCGCTACCACACCGTGCGCGGCACGCTCGACTGTGCCGGTGTCGCCGAGCGCAAGCAGGGTCGCTCCAAGTACGGCGCCAAGCGCCCGAAGAAGTAAGGAGTCATATAGATGTCGCGTCGTGCCCAGGCCCCGGTCCGCACCATTCTGCCGGACCCGAAATTCAACAGCGAGATGCTGGCCAAGTTCATGAACGTGGTCATGAAGAGCGGCAACAAGTCGGCCGCCGAACGCATCATCTACGGCGCGCTCGACCGCATCGCCGAGAAGACCGGCAAGCAGGGAGGCGAGGCCATCGAGGTGCTGTCCACCGCGCTCGACAACGTGAAACCGGTGGTCGAAGTGAAATCGCGGCGCGTCGGCGGTGCCACTTATCAGGTGCCGGTTGAAGTTCGTGCCACGCGCCGCCAGACACTGGCAATGCGCTGGATGCTCGATGCGGCACGCGAGCGCAGCGAGAAATCCATGGCCTTCCGCCTGGCGCACGAGCTGATGGACGCCTCGGAGAACCGCGGCGCCGCGGTGCGCAAGCGCGAGGACACTCACCGCATGGCGGAGGCCAACAAGGCTTTCGCCCATTACCGCTGGTAATAGCTTTAAAGGACTACTGACGTGGCACGCGCGACGCCCATCGAGCGTTATCGGAACATCGGCATCTCCGCCCACATCGACGCGGGCAAGACGACGACGACCGAGCGCATCCTGTTTTACACCGGCGTCTCGCACAAGATCGGTGAGGTCCACGACGGCGCGGCCGTGATGGACTACATGGAGCAGGAACAGGAGCGTGGTATCACCATTACCGCCGCGGCCACGACCTGCTTCTGGAAAGGCATGGACGGCAGCTTCCCCGAGCACCGCATCAACATCCTCGATACGCCCGGGCACGTCGACTTCACCATCGAGGTGGAGCGCAGCCTGCGCGTGCTCGACTCCGCGGTGGCGCTGTTCGACTCGGTGGCCGGAGTGCAGCCGCAGTCGGAGACGGTGTGGCGGCAGATGAACAAGTACGGCGTGCCGCGCATCGCCTTCGTCAACAAGATGGACCGCGCCGGCGCCAATTTTCTGCGCGTGGTGGAGATGATCCGCGCGCGGCTGCGCGCCAACCCGATCGCCATCCAGCTGCCGATCGGTGCCGAGGAGAACTTCGAGGGCGTCGTCGATCTCATCCGCATGAAAGCCATCTACTGGGACATGGACACCCAGGGAATGAAGTTCGAGTACCGCGAGATTCCGGACGAGCTGAAAGCGCAGGCCGCGGAACACCGCGGCAAGATGATCGAGGTGGCGGCCGAAGCCAACGACGAGCTCACGCACAAGTACCTCGAGACCGAGACGCTGTCCGAGGAAGACATCCGCCGCGGACTGCGCGAGCGCTCGCTGCGCAGCGAGATCGTGCTGGCCATGTGCGGCTCGGCGTTCAAGAACAAGGGCGTGCAGGCGCTGCTCGATGCGGTCATCGAGTTCATGCCCTCGCCGATCGACATGCCGCCGGTGAAGGGCATCGATGCAGACGGCGAGCCCGCCACCCGCCCCGCCAGTGACGATGCGCCGTTCTCGGCGCTGGCGTTCAAGATCCTCAACGACCCCTTCGTCGGCAACCTCACCTTCTTCCGCGTCTATTCCGGGGTGCTCAACTCCGGCGACACGGTGTTCGTGCCCACCAAGGATCGCAAGGAGCGCATCGGCCGCTTGCTGCAGATGCACGCCAGCGAGCGCACCGAGATCAAGGAAGTGCGCGCGGGCGACATCGCCGCGGCGGTCGGACTCAAGGACGTGATCACCGGCGACACGCTCTGTGACCTCGACAAGGTGATCACGCTCGAGAAGATGGAATTCCCGGCGCCGGTGATTTCGGTCGCGGTCGAGCCGAAAACCAAGGCCGATCAGGAGAAGATGGGCCTCGCGCTGCAGCGGCTGGCCAAGGAAGACCCCTCGTTCCGCGTCAGCACCGACCAGGAGTCCGGCCAGACCATCATCTCCGGCATGGGCGAGCTGCACCTGGAGATCATCGTCGATCGCATGAAGCGCGAGTTCAAGGTCGAGGCGAACGTCGGCAAGCCGCAGGTCGCCTACCGCGAGACCATCCGCGCCAAGGTGGAGAGCGAAGGCAAGTTCGTGCGCCAGTCCGGCGGCCGCGGCCAGTACGGTCACGTGTGGCTGACGCTGGAGCCGAACGAGCAGGGCAAGGGCTACGAGTTCATCAATGGCGTGGTCGGCGGCTCGGTGCCGCGCGAGTACGTGCCGGCGGTGGACAAGGGCATCAAGGAAGCCTGCGAGACCGGCGTCATCGCCGGCTACCCGGTGGTGGACGTGAAGGTGACCTTGTTCGACGGCTCGTACCACGACGTCGACTCGAACGAGATGGCCTTCAAGATCGCCGGTTCGATAGGTTTCAAGGATGGCTTCAAGCGCGCCAAGCCGGTGCTGCTGGAGCCGATCATGAAGGTGGAAGTGGTGACGCCGGAGGATTACTCGGGCGATGTCATCGGCGATTTGAACCGCCGCCGCGGCCAGATCACCGGCATGGACGAGACGCCGGCCGGCAAGGCCATCACCGCGGATGTGCCGCTGTCGGAAATGTTCGGCTACGCCACCACGGTGCGCTCCATGAGCCAGGGCCGTGCGACCTTCACCATGGAGTTCGCCAAGTACATGGAAGTGCCGCCGAACATCGCGGACGGAATCATCAAGAAGTAACTGTCGGGATTCAGGAGTCGAGGAAACACGTCATGTCCAAAGAGAAGTTTGAGCGCTCCAAGCCGCACGTCAATGTGGGCACGATTGGTCACGTGGACCACGGCAAGACGACTTTGACAGCTGCGCTCACCAAGGTGATGGCGGAGACCTACGGCGGGACTTTCATGGCGTACGACCAGATTGACAAGGCTCCCGAGGAGAAGGCGCGCGGCATTACGATTTCGACGGCGCACGTGGAGTACCAGAGCAAGAACCGGCACTACGCGCACGTGGACTGTCCTGGGCATGCGGACTACGTGAAGAACATGATCACGGGGGCGGCGCAGATGGACGGTGCGATTTTGGTGGTCTCGGCAGCCGATGGGCCGATGCCGCAGACGCGCGAGCACATTCTGCTGGCCCGCCAGGTGGGCGTGCCGTACATCGTGGTGTACATGAACAAGGCCGACATGGTGGACGACAAGGAGCTGTTGGAGCTGGTGGAGATGGAAGTCCGCGAGCTGCTGACGACTTACAAGTTTCCCGGCGAGAAGACTCCGATCATCATTGGTTCGGCGTTGAAGGCGCTCGAGGGAGACAAGAGCGAGATTGGCGTACCGAGCGTGGTGAAGCTGGTGGAGGAGATGGACAAGTACATCCCGATCCCCAAGCGCGAGGTGGACAAGCCGTTTCTGATGCCGGTGGAGGATGTGTTTTCGATCTCTGGCCGCGGCACGGTGGTTACGGGGAGGATCGAGCGCGGCATCATCAAGGTGAACGATGAAGTGGAGATCGTGGGGCTGAAGGCCACGACCAAGACGGTGTGCACGGGGGTGGAGATGTTCCGCAAGCTCCTGGATGAGGGGCAGGCGGGGGACAACGTCGGGGTGCTGCTGCGTGGTACCAAGCGCGAGGAAGTCGAGCGCGGGCAGGTGCTGGCCAAGCCCGGCAGCATCACTCCGCACACGCACTTTGAGTGCGAGGTGTACGTGCTGGCGAAGGAGGAGGGCGGGCGGCACACGCCGTTCTTCAAAGGCTACCGGCCGCAGTTCTACTTCCGCACGACCGATGTGACCGGGACGATCGAGTTGCCCGAGGGTGTGGAGATGGTCATGCCCGGGGACAACATCAAGATGACGATCGAGCTGATCAGCCCGATCGCGATGGAAGACGGACTGCGCTTTGCCATCCGTGAGGGTGGCAAGACCGTCGGCGCAGGCGTCGTGTCCAAGATCCTGAAGTAACACACAGGCCAGTAGCTCAATTGGCAGAGCGGCGGTCTCCAAAACCGCAGGTTGGGGGTTCGATTCCCTCCTGGCCTGCCAGCGGTTGATATGACAGACGACAGCAAAAATCAGGACGCCACCACGGCGGACAAGGTGAAGCTCGGACTCGCGATCCTGCTGGTGATCGCGGGCATCGTCGCCTACTACCTGCTCAGCAACCAGCCGGCCTGGCTGCGCTGGGTGGCGATGGCCGCGGGGCTCGTGCTGGCGGGGCTGGTGACGAACTTCACCTTCTACGGTGCCGAGTTCCGCCGCTTCGTCGCCTCGGCGCGCATCGAGTTGCGCAAGGTGGTCTGGCCGACGCGTCAGGAGACGCTGCAGACGACCGCGGTCGTGTTCGGGTTCGTGGTGATCGCCGGAGTGTTCTTTTGGGTGCTGGACCTCGTGCTCGCCTGGGCGACGAAGTTCCTGACCGGGCAGGGGGGCTGATGATGGCGCTCAGATGGTACGTGGTGCACGCCTACTCGAATTTCGAGCACCGGGTGGCCGAGTCGCTCAAGGAGCGCATCCAGCGCGCCGGTCTCGAGACCCGCTTCGGCGAGATCCTCGTGCCGACCGAAGAGGTCGTCGAGATGCGTGACGGCCAGAAGCGCAAGAGCGAGCGCAAGTTCTATCCCGGTTACGTGCTGGTGCAGATGGAGATGGACGAGGAAACCTGGCACCTGGTGCGCGACGTGCCCAAGGTGCTCGGCTTCATCGGCGGCACGCCGGAGAAGCCGGCGGCGATCACCGACAAGGAAGCGAACCAGATCCTGCGTCGCGTGGAAGAGGGCGTGGACAAGCCGCGCCCCAAGGTGCTGTTCGAGCCGGGCGAGGTCGTACGGGTGGTCGACGGGCCGTTCAACGACTTCAACGGCGTGGTGGAGAGCGTCAACTACGAGAAAAACCGCCTGCAGGTGGCGGTGCAGATCCTCGGACGCTCGACGCCGGTGGAGCTGGATTTCTCGCAGGTCGAGAAAGCGTGAGGTTTTTCGGCGCCGTCTGGCGTCCAAGGGTGCAGCCCTCGCAGGCTGCGTGTTTTGAACCTGAGTCCTTTTTCAAGGGAGCCGCAGGGCGCCGGAACCTTAGAGGAGAGGTAATTCATGGCTAAGAAAGTACAGGGTTACGTCAAGCTGCAGGTGCCCGCGGGCGCCGCCAACCCCTCGCCCCCCATCGGGCCGGCGCTGGGTCAGCAGGGCGTGAACATCATGGAGTTCTGCAAGCAGTTCAATGCGCAGACCCAGAAAATGGAGAAGGGGCTGCCGATTCCGGTGGTGATCACCGTGTATTCGGACCGCAGCTTCACCTTCGTGATGAAGACCCCGCCCGCGGCGGTGCTCATCCGCAAGGCCATCGGTATTGAAAAAGGCTCCGGCACACCCAATACCGCGAAGGTTGGAAAGATCTCACGTCAGCAGCTGGAAGAGATCGCCAAGCTCAAGCAGCCCGACCTTACCGCCGCCGATCTGGACGCTGCGGTCCGCACCATTGCGGGCTCCGCGCGCAGCATGGGCGTCGACGTGGAAGGGGTGTAGTCATGGCTGAAGCAAAGCGGATGAAGGCCTGGAAGGACAAGCTCACTCCGGGCAAGCAGTATCCGGTCGAAGAGGCGCTGAAGCTCGTCAAGGAGTTCGCGACCGCGAAGTTCGCCGAGACGGTGGATGCGGCCGTGAATCTAGGGATCGATGCCAGCAAGTCCGACCAGCAGGTGCGTGGCTCGACCGTGATGCCGCACGGCACCGGCAAGACGGTGCGCGTGGCGGTGTTCACCTCCGGCAAGAACCAGGAGGTGGCCAAGGCCGCCGGCGCCGACATCGTCGGTCTCGAGGACCTGGCGGCGCAGGTGAAGGCGGGCGAGATCAATTTCGACCGCGTGATCGCGAGCCCCGATGCCATGCGCGTCGTGGGCCAGCTGGGTCAGATCCTGGGTCCGCGCGGACTCATGCCGAACCCCAAGGTCGGCACGGTGACCCCGGATGTCGCGACCGCGGTGAAGAACGCCAAGTCCGGCCAGGTGACCTACCGGGTGGACAAGGCCGGGATCGTCCACTGCACGATCGGCAAGGCGAATTTCGAGGTGAACGCGCTCAAGGACAACCTGAACGCGCTGATCGCGGACCTGCAGAAGGCCAAGCCCGCGACCTCTAAAGGCATTTACCTGAAGCGCATCACGCTGTCCTCGACCATGGGGCCGGGCGTGATGGTGGATCAGGGGACTCTGTAAGTTTTTTGGTTTGATGCGGGCCGGTGCGCCAATGGGTGCCGGCCATCATCGAAGACCGCAGGCGAGGGACTCGGCCCTCTTAATGGAGCGCCTGCGCAGATGGTGAACCGCTTTTCGCATCGAGGAACTCCTCGAGGCGTGAAGGTCACCGTCGCAAGGCGAAGCTGTGCACGGATGCGCGGCTTCAAGTGATCTTCTCACTGAGGAGAAGTGAATGGCACTCAACCTGGAAGACAAGAAGGCGCTCGTAGCGGAAGTGGCCGAAGTGGCAGCCCATGCCCAGTCGGTCGTGGCCGCAGAGTACCGCGGGTTGTCGGTCGGACAGATGACTGAACTGCGCGCCAAGGCGCGGAAGTCCGGTGTGTACATGCGTGTGGTCAAGAACACGCTGGCACGCAAGGCTCTCGCCGGCACGTCGTTCGAGTCGGTCGGACCGAAGCTCAAGGGGCCTCTGGTACTCGCTTTCTCGAAGGACGACCCGGGCGCTGCGGCGCGCGTGGTCAAGGACTTCGCGAAGACGAACGAGAAGCTCGTGGCAACGCTCGTGTCACTGGGCGGGCAGGTCCTGCCCGGCCAGGAGCTCGACAAGGTGGCGAGTCTGCCGACTCGCGAGCAGGCGCTATCGATGCTGCTGGGCGTGCTCAAGGCACCCATCAGCAAGTTCGTGCGCACGCTCGCCGAGCCGCCGGCGAAGCTCGCCCGCACTGTTGCCGCGATTCGCGACCAGAAGCAGGCCGCGGGCGCTTAAGGCTTAAAACTTTTTAGGAGACTTAAATGGCTGTCAGCAAAGACGAAATCCTCGATGCGATCTCCAAGATGACTCTGATGGACATCGTCGATCTCATCTCCGACATGGAGAAGAAGTTCGGCGTGACCGCCGCGGCCCCCGTGGCCATGGCTGCCGGCGGCGCTGCTGCGGCCGCGGCCGCGGCCCCGGCCGAGGAGCAGACCGAGTTCACCGTCACTCTGAAGGAGTACCCGGCGGACAAGAAGGTGACCGTGATCAAGGTGATCCGCGAGATCACCGGCCTCGGCCTCAAGGAAGCGAAGGATCTGGTCGAGGGCGCTCCTTCGACCGTGAAGGAGGCCGTTTCCAAGGCCGATTCCGAAACCATGAAGAAGAAGCTCGAGGACGCCGGCGCGAAGGTGGAGGTCAAGTAGGACCTTCATGCGCCAACCCCTCCGTCGCCTGCGCCGCTGCCGCGTGAGCGGGGCTGCACGGGCGCGGAGGGGCGTTTTCGTTTTCGATCTGTTCGACGCGCGTGGATTTTTTTCCGGCCGCCCGCATCAAGTCCGGCCGAACTTTTGAGGTGACCACTCGATGGCTTATTCCTTCACCGAGAAGAAGCGCATCCGCAAGAACTTTGGCAAGCAGGCGAGCATCCTGGATACGCCCTATCTGCTGGCCATTCAGCTTGATTCCTATCGCAAGTTCCTGCAGCTGGAGAAGGCGGAGGACAACCGCGATCCGATCGGCCTGCACGCCGCGTTCCGCAGCGTGTTCCCGATCTCGAGCTACAGCGGCAACGCCTCGCTCGAGTACGTGAGCTACCGGCTCGGCGAGCCGGTGTTCGACGTCAAGGAGTGCCAGCTGCGCGGGCTGACTTACGCCGCGCCGCTGCGCGTCAAGGTGCGCCTCATCGTACTCGACAAGGAAGCCGCCGGCGCCAAGAAGCCGGTCAAGGACGTGCGCGAGCAGGAGGTCTACCTCGGCGAGCTGCCGCTCATGACCGACAACGGCACCTTCGTCATCAACGGCACCGAGCGCGTCATCGTCTCGCAGCTGCACCGCTCGCCGGGCGTGTTTTTCGATCACGACCGCGGCAAGACCCACTCCTCGGGGAAGCTGCTGTTCTCTGCGCGCATCATTCCCTATCGCGGCTCGTGGCTCGACTTCGAGTTCGATCCCAAGGACTGCGTGTTCGCCCGCATCGACCGTCGGCGCAAGCTCCCGGTCACCATCATCCTGCGCGCACTCGGCATGAACGAGAGCGAGATCCTCGCGACCTTCTTCGATACCAACACCTTCTACATCAGCCGCGACGAGGTCGCGCTGCAGCTGGTGCCGCAGCGCCTGCGCGGTGAGACCGCGACCTTCGAGATCCGCATCGGCGACCAGGTGATCGTGGAGGAGGGCCGGCGCATCACCGCCCGCCACGTACGCCAGCTGGAAGACGCCAAGGTGACGCGCCTGCGGGTGCCGCGCGAGTACGTGTATGGCAAGGTGCTGGCGCACGACGTGGTCAACACCGACACCGGCGAGATCCTCGCCAAAGCGAACGAGGTGCTGACCGCGGCGTCGGTGGAGAAGCTGATCGAGGCCGGCATCATCCAGGTCAACACGCTGTACGTGAACGATCTCGACCGCGGCGCCTACATTTCCGACACGTTGCGCATCGATCCCACCAAGACGCGCCTCGAGGCGCTGGTGGAGATCTATCGCATGATGCGTCCCGGCGAGCCGCCCACCAAGGATGCGGCCGA
>Ga0210398_10006804_pt1 | contig 10456 bp, 9 predicted proteins | sample IncBWC4OmetaG_FD_161047 | JGI IMG/M metagenome (GOLD analysis project Ga0210398, IMG submission 161047) | Forest soil microbial communities from Barre Woods Harvard Forest LTER site, Petersham, Massachusetts, United States - Inc-BW-C-4-O | ecosystem: Environmental > Terrestrial > Soil >... | reverse complement strand
ACACCATCCTGTTGGGTGGGTCGAGCACTACATCACCGAAGCAATCCTCAAAACCAGGCCACTTTACGATCCGATAAGAGACTTTGAGCCGATTTCTAACATTGCGGTGTCTGCCTTCGCGATCGCTGTAAATCCGTCGATCCCGGCCAATACGCTGCAGGAGTTCATCGATTACGACAAAGCGAATCGCGGCAAGCTTTCTTATGGTCACGCTGGTGTTGGCTCGCTCAACCATCTAACGGGAGAATTGTTCAAGTCGTTAGCTGGACTGCCCGACCTTGTTCAGGTTCCCTATCGTGGCTCCGGACCGGCGACCGCAGATACGATCGCTGGTCACGTGGCAATGGTGACGCCCGCAGTGACCGGACAACTCATTGCTTATCATCGTACCGGTAAGCTGCGGATCCTGGCTGTGACCAGTCCAGCCCGCCTTGCTGCGGCGCCCGACTTACCGACTGCGGTCGAGACTCTCCCGGGCATGACCTCTCAACAAAGTATTGGCTTGTTTGCCCCTGCGCGGACACCGACCGCAATAATTGAGCAGATTGCACTTGCGAACCATAATGCGCTCGCAGAGCCGAATTATCAGAAAATGCTGATTGAAACCGGGTTTGTTCCAGATTTGGATTCCTCGCCTGCGAAGTTTCAGCGGCTTATCGAGGATGAAATCATCAAATGGACGCCGATCGTAAGGGCGCTCGACATCAAAATCGATTGAATTAAACCGGGCCGTCCTGCCCGCAGTCGAACTGCCGGGATATGGCTGGCCCTCTCCAACTTGAGGGTCTAGCCTTGGAGAGAGTTGTTTTGCATTTTCACTCCCTCCGCCGGCGTTTTTTTTGCCGGGAAATGACGAAGTTGGGCACGTTCGGCCGTGATCCAATTTGGATCTCGTGCCTATTGAGCAGGCGGCGCCAAGCTCGCCACGGTCACTTGGCCGTCAGTCATGTAATGGTTGACGCGTTGGGTGGGCAGGCGCTGGCCGGACCGATATGAATTCACGTCGACGATGACGCGATTTTTCTGCAACTCGGCAATGATGAAGTCGCGCTCGATATTGGTGTCCGAATCGGTGGCATGGGTGATCTGGAACGTGAGCTGGGTGAGCGACAGGCCGGTATCTTTAGTGCCGGCCCCGACCCAGAGCACGCGCTCATGGTGCGGCGGCCGGTCGGTGTTCAGCCAGAAGTCCGCCGTGCCCACCGTGGCCTCGGCACGCGTCAGGCTCGATGCCCAGAATCGAATGTGATGGCGCTTGCGCGGGCTGTTGTCGATCGCCTTCTGGAAACCGATGTCTTGGCCGCGTCCGAACAGATAGAGGGTGCTGAATGGCGCGGTCGCATAAGGCGAGTTGAAGACGAATGCCCGGACCATGCGCCACGAGCTTGTCAGCCCCAACGGATCGGCCTCCGACCAGCCCGCGACGGCAAAGGCGTCGCGCAGCTGTTGGCGGGTACCTATCAGCACGAGATTGATCGGATCGCCGGGCAGTCCGTCGCCGGTAATGGTGAAGCGAGGCAGGCGTTTGCGCTGCAGGATCTTCAGGCCGAGGCGAACGACGCGCGGCAGGATGAGATACGCGGCGATTCCATAAGTGAGGGTCAGGGCCAGAATCGTCGGCAGTCTATTGTCGGTCAACCTGAAGACATAAACGATCAGCCAGACGCTCAGAATGCCCAATCCGAAGATGAGCACGCGGCGCAACAGGCGTTTCAGCAATCTCACGGTCCAGCCACCCTAAAGCGATCCATCGCCAATTTTTCTATAGCACGGGCAACCCTATGCCAGAGGAATGCTTTGCGCATGGCGGAAAACATTGTCAGGATCGAAGCTGGACTTGATCTGCTTGAGCCGGGTGAGGTTCTGCCCCCAATACGCGTTTTGCCAATCGGCCAGATCGAGATCGCAATAATTCACATAGGCCGCGCCGGAAACGTAAGGGCGCATCGCCGCGTAACAGCTGCGCATCACGCTGAGGCGCTGCGGCGTATCGCCCGGATTGGTCCAATCGCTGCCATATTGGAGGCAATACAGCGTTCCGCTCCGGTGCGCGAAGGCCGTTGCATCGGCTGCGGTGTCGGCAATCGCTCCGCCGTAGGAATCGCAGATCACGAAGATGCTGCTCTTGGTGCTGACCTCGTTCATCAGCGTCGAGAGGCCAGCGTCGGTCAACGGCGAAGTGGCGTAGTCAGACTTGCCCTTCATCGGATATGACGGATAGGTCCAGCCCTTCTGTCCTCCGGCAAAATATGTAATCGAGTCCAAGTACGTTCGCCGCACGGCCGGCGCGGAGGAAAGGAATTTCAGCTCACGCTGCAACTCTTTGCTCGAGCCGATCGACTGGCCGGCGCAGCGCAAAACAACGCCGTTCGAGTCTTTGGCGATCACCAGATTGGAATCGATCGATTGCGGCGCTTGCGGAGCCCAAGCCTGCCACTGTTTCATGATCGTGGCAGCCCGCTGAACCGAAAGCCCCGGAAATTTGATGTTGAACGTGAGCACGCTTGCCAACTCGAACAGCCGTAACCGATAGCCTGTCACCGCGCCAAAGCTGCCACCGCCGCCGCCGCGGCAGGCCCAGAACACGTCGGCGTTCTGTTGTGCGTCGGCATGGATTTGTTGCCCCTGCGCATCGACCAGATCGATGGACAGCACGTTGTCGCAGGCCAGACCGTACGGCCGGGCGAGATAGCCGTAGCCGCCGCCGAGAACGTGGCCGGACACGCCGACCGTAGGGCAGCTGCCGCCGGGAAACGCCAAGCCGCGAGCCGCAATGGCCTTGTAGACCTGGCCAAGCGAGGCGCCGGCGCCCACCGTGGCGGTCTTGGTCGCCTTGTCGACCGTGATGGCGCTGAGCAAGCGCGTGTCGATGACGACGCTCGAGCTTTGCGAAAAGCCCTCATAGGAGTGCCCGCCGCTGCGCAGCGCGAATGGCAGATTGTTGCTGCGACACCAATCGACCATGACGCCGACGGCGCTGGCGGTCTTGCACAGCGCGCGCAGCTGCGGGGTCAGCGCGGTTCGGGTGTTGAACGACTGTTGATAGTCGGCGAATTGCGCGTCGCCAGGACGCAACAGCAACGCGTCGGTTGACGGAAGATTCGGCAGTGCCGGCAGTTGCGCCATGGCGGCGCGCCTGGACAATACTGCCGGAGCGAAGATCGCGGTTACGGCGACCCGCTTTAGCAAATTGCGGCGCGTGAATCGTCCCATGTCTTTCTATTCACATGTCTTTCTATGCACGTGTCATCCTATTCAGACGGAACGGCCCAGGGGCGGGCGATGCGATCCGCCGCTTTGAACGCCGCGAGCCGGTCCGAAAAACTTTCGGTGAGTGCGATATCGTCCCAGCCGTTGAGCAGCCGCAGCCGCCGGACCGGATCGATGCTGAAACCGTAGCTGTGATTGCCGCAGGTAATGGTCTGCTGTTCGAGGTCGACGGTGACCGGCGTCTCCGGCGTCGCTGTCAGCCGCAATATCAGCTCCGCCGCCACGTCGTCGGGAACGGCGGCGGTGAGCAGCCCATTCTGCACGGCATTGCCGGCAAAGATGTCGCCGAACGATGGTGCGATCACGCAGCGAATGCCGTAGTCGTACAGCGCATAAACGGCGGACTCGCGCGACGAGCCGCAACCGAAATTGCGGCCGGCGACGATGATTTTAGCGTCGCGCCAATGCGGCCGGTTGAGCGGAAAATCCGGTTGCTCGCGGCCTGCGGAATCGAAGCGCAGGTCTTGCAGCAGCACCTGGCCGAGACCGGCCGCGCGCGGCCATTTGAGATAGCGCGCGGGCAATAGCTGATCGGTGTTGATATTGGTGACGTTTAATGGGCAGGCGGTTGCGGTTATGCGGCTGAGCTTGTCCATGGCGCTCAAACCTTGCGGCCGGCCAGGAGCGGCCGGACGTCGGACAGGCGTCCCGCCACGGCTGCCGCCGCGACCATGGCCGGCGACATCAGATGGGTGCGCGCGCCGGGGCCCTGCCGGCCGCGAAAATTGCGATTGGTGGTCGAGGCGCAGCGCTCGCCGGGCGCGACGATGTCGCCATTGATGCCGACGCACATGGAACAGCCGGATTCGCCCCACTCCAGGCCGGCGTCGCGGAAAATGCGGTCGAGCCCTTCTTCCTCAGCCTGGCGTTTGACCAAAGACGAGCCGGCCGACACCAGACCTGGCACCTTGCTGGTGCGGCCGGCAAGGACGGCGGCCGCCGCGCGCAAATCCTCGATCCGCGCATTGGTGCAAGACCCGATGAAGGCACGATCGATCGCAATCGCCGTGAGTTTTTGGCCCGGATGCAGGCCCATATAGTCGATGGCTTCGCGCAGCTCGTTGGCCCGCGCCGGATTTGTTTCGCCCGTGGGATCCGGCACGCTGGCATCGATCGGCAAGGCGTGTTGCGGGCTGGTCCCCCAGGTGACGACCGGCGCGATCGCTGTGGCGTCGAGCGCAACCTCGCGATCGAATTCGGCGTCGTCGTCGGTCTTGAGCTTGGACCAGGCCTCAACCGCCTGATCGAACGCTGTGCCTTTGGGCGCGAAAGGCCGGCCGTTCACGTATTCAAATGTCACCTGGTCGGGCGCAACCATGCCGCAGCGCGCCCCGGCCTCGATCGACATGTTGCATAAGGTGAGCCGTCCCTCGACCGACAGCGCGCGGATGGCGGAGCCGGCAAACTCGATGGCATGACTGGTCGCGCCGTCGGCGCCGATCTGCGCGATGATCGCGAGCACGATGTCCTTGGCGCCGATCCCGGGCGCCGCTTTGCCGTCTACCGTGATGCGCATGCGTTTGGGCCGCCGCTGCCAGATCGTTTGCGTCATCAGCACATGCGCCACTTCCGAGGCGCCGATACCGAAGGCAAATGCGCCGAGCGCACCATGCGTCGAAGTGTGGCTGTCGCCGCAGACGATCAGCAGGCCGGGGAGGGTGAGACCCTGCTCGGGCCCGACCACGTGCACAATACCTTGCCGCCGATCGTTGAGGCCCAACAGCTTGATCCGATGCTTGGCGGCGTTTTCATCTATCTGGCGCACCATGCGCGCAATCTCAGGATTGCCGATAGTGTCGCGGGGCGCTCGCGTCGGCACGTAATGATCCGCCACCCCGAATGTGAGACCGGGCTCGGCCACCGGCACGCCGCGCTCGCCCAGCCGGCTGAAGGCGTGGAACGAGCCTTCGTGCACGTAATGGCGATCGACCCAGAGCAGCGAATGGCCATCCTCGCGGCGCACGATCTCGTGCGCGGCCCAAAGTTTGTCGGTCAGGGTTTGAGCTTCAGTCATGCCGGAAGCGGACGCCGCATGTGGTGGAAGGCAAGCCAATATAGCAAGGCCCATCGGACTAATGTTAGTCTCCGGGCCGGTCATCAGGGGGAGAAAGCCAATGTTCCGTTTTTCTCGCGTCAGCCGCCGACGCTTTCTGCAGTCGACCGGATTGGGCGCAGTCGCCGGTCTGGTCAGCGCGCCGGTCGTGTCGCGCGCGCAAGCGACCGCGGTGAAGGTCGGCATCCTGCATCCGGTATCCGGCGCGCTGTCCTATTCCGGCCAGCAAGGCCGGCTCGGCGCCACCATGGCGATCGACGAGATCAACGCGGCGGGCGGCATCAAGGCGCTCGGCGGCGCCAAGATCGAGGCGGTGCTCGGCGATGCGCAATCGACGCCCGACGGCGGCAATGCCGAAGTCGAAAAGATGAACTCGGCGGAGGTCTCAGCGATCGTCGGCGGCTATGCCAGCGCGATTTGCCTGGCAGCAAGCCAGACGGCGGCCCGTTACGATCTGCCCTATGTCGTCGATGTCGGCGTCGTCGACAGCATTGTCACCCGCGGGCTGAAGAACACGTTTCGCTTCGGCCCCGGCTTTGGGGTCATTGCCAAGACCGCGCTCGACAATCTCGTCAGCATCAACGATCAGGCCGGCAAGGTCGCCAAGACCGTGGTGATCGTTCACGAGGACTCGGCGTTCGGCGCGGGGCTCGCCAAGTTGCTCAATGCGCAACTGCCCGACCGCGGCTTCCAGGTGCTGGCGACCATTCCGCATCCGACGCCGACCCGCGACTTCAACAACGTCGTGCTGCAGATCAAGGCACTGAATCCCGACCTCGTTATTCCGGCGGACTACTATAATGAATACGTGCTGCTGGCGCGCACCATGCAGCAGCAGCGCGTGCGGCCTAAGGGCATCTACTCGGTGCTCGGCGGTGCCGCCTCGTCCTACAAGTTCGTCAAGGAATTTCCTGAGGCCGCGCAATACATCATGGATTGTAATCATTGGTTCGATCCCAAGAACGCCAAGGCGATCGATCTGAAAAAGAAGGTCGAAGGCAAGGGCGAGTTCTTCACCTACGAAGTCTACATGAACTATTCGTGCGTGCTGTTGCTCGCCGACGCGCTGGAGCGCGCCGCCAGCGCCGATCGCGCCAAGATCACCGCGGCGCTGGAGAGCTCGACCTTCGCCGGCCACGTGATGCCCTATGGGCCGACAAAATTCGTCAACGGCCAGAACCAGGGCGCGGCGCCGGTGAACACGCAAGTTTTGGGCAACGATATCCAGGTGATCCTGCCCGCTGCGTTCGCTTCGGCGAAGGCCGTGTTCCCGATGCCGCCGGCTTGACGCCGGCGTAACGCACGGCGCCATACGCGCGCCGTCGCCTGCGGATCCGCCTTATGCTGTCCCCGGCCATCCTCGTTCCGGCGGTGCTCAACGGACTGATGACCGGGGCGGTGTATGCCCTGATCGCGCTCGGGCTGACGCTGATCTACGGCGTGCTGCACATCATCAACTTCGCCCATGGCGCGTTGTTGACTGCGGCCATGTTCGCCGCGTTCTTTGCCAATAATGTGCTCGGCCTCGATCCTTACCTCGCGGCGTTGCCGCTGACGGTACTGTTTTTTGCGCTCGGCTACGCCCTTCAACGCTTTGTCATCGGCCCGGCCGGCCACGGCGACGATCGCAACATTTTGTTGGTAACGCTCGGGCTCGCGATCGTCATCGAGAATGCGCTGCTCGTTGCCTTCCGCGCCGATACCCGCACCATCAACCTGCCTTATGCTTTCGACGTGATCGAGGTCGGCACGGCCTTTCTCGCCGTGCCGCGTGTCATCGCGTTTGCCGTGGTCGTCCTGGTGGCGCTCGTGCTGTGGCTGTTCATGCGCCGAACCGACACCGGCAAGGCGATCCGGGCGGTGGCGAAGGAAAAGTTCGGCGCCGAGCTGTCGGGCATCGACGTCGGCCACATCTACGCGGTGACGTTCGGGCTCGGCACCGCCTGCGTCGCCGTCGCGGCGTGCCTGTTGATGCCGACTTATTACGTCAATCCGACCGCCGGCAACGCGTTTGTCCTGATCGCCTTCACCATCGTCGTGCTCGGCGGCATGGGTTCCGTTGCCGGCGCCCTGATCGCCGGCCTGTTCGTCGGCGTGGTGGAAAGCCTGTCGGGTCTTTATCTCGGCGAGTCGCTCGGCCAGATCGGCATATTCGTCATGTTCATTCTGGTTCTCTTGTTCCGCCCGAGCGGCCTGTTTGGAGAGCGGGCATGAGGGCGTGGGCGCCGATCGCCATAGTGGTGGCGCTGCTCGCCGCCGTGCCGCTCGTTACCGCGTCCAACGTCGTGCTTAATTTCATGGTGGTGGCGCTGTTGACCGCACTGGTCGGCCAGGGCTGGAATCTGCTCGGCGGCTATGGCGGCCAATATTCGTTCGGCCATGCCGCGTTCTTCGGCACCGGCGCTTATGCGACAGCCATTCTCCAGGTGCGCTACGGCGTCAACGCCTGGCTCGGTTTTGCCATTGGCATCGCGGCAGGCGCCGCGGTCGGCGCCTTCATCGGCGCGCTGAGCTTCCGTTCCGGGCTGAAAGGCTCGTATTTTGCGCTGGTCACGCTCGCTTTCGCCGAGGTGCTGCGCATCGTCGCCAGCGTCGCGCCGATCACCGGAGCGGGCGTCGGCACACTGATCAAGCTCGACCTGCGCGCGGAGGCGTTGCAGTTTCAAAGCCGGGTGCCGTTCTACTGGATCATTCTCGGCCTGGTCGCCGTGTCGGTCGTGATCATGCGCATGATCGAAGACAGCCGCTTCGGCGCTTATCTGGTCGCGTTGCGCGAAAACGAGGATGCCGCCAAGGCGCTTGGCGTCAATACGACACTGGTCAAGCTTGCCGCCATGACGATCTCGGCGGCGATTGCCGCCGCGGGCGGCTGTTTCTACGCCCAATATTTCCTGTTCATCGATGCCGGCATCGCCTACGGCCCGTGGATATCGATCGCGGCGCTGCTCGCGCCCATCGTCGGCGGCGCCGGCACGGTATTCGGTCCGCTGCTCGGCGCGCTCGTGGTCAAGACGCTGGGCGAAGCGACCAAGCTCGTCGCCGGTGACGCGCCGGGGCTCGATCTCGTCATCTATGGCTGCGTTCTTATCCTGATCGTCGCTTTCGCCCCGAGCGGCATTGCCGGATTGCTGCTCAAGGCCCGACAGCGCTTCGCTGCTCTGAAATCTTTGCGGCCGGAGCCGCCCCATGGCTGAGCCGCTGCTGCGTGTCGAGGGTGTCAGCAAACGCTTCGGCGGATTGCTGGCCGTGGATAATGTCTCGCTCAGTGTCGAGTCCGGGCGCATTACCGCTCTCATTGGACCGAACGGCGCCGGCAAGACCACCTTGTTCGCGATGATCAGTGGATTTCTGACGCCGGGCAGCGGCCGTATCTATCACCGCGGCGAGGATATCACCGGCGTGCCGCCGTACCGGCTGGCGCGGCGCGGCATTGCCCGCACCTTTCAGATCGTGCGGCCGTTTGCCGGGCTGACCGTGCACGAGAATATTGCGGTCGGTGCGCACTTGTCGCGGCGCTCCCGCGCGGCGGCGCGCGACGCGGCCGCGCGGGTCGCGCAGCTGGTCGGTCTCGCCGAATTGGTGGACAAGCCCGCCGCCAGCCTCACGGTCGCGGGGCGAAAGCGGTTGGAGCTCGCCCGTACGCTGGCGACCGAGCCCAACCTTCTTCTGCTCGACGAAGTCTTGGCAGGGCTCAATCCAACCGAGCTTGCCGCCATGGTGCCGACGATCCGCGCCATCGCCGACCGCGGCATCACCATTGTGATGATCGAGCACGTCATGCAGGCGGTGATGAGTCTGGCGCAACAGGTCTACGTATTGTCGGAAGGCCGCATTCTCACTGCCGGCTCGCCGCAAGACGTGGTCGGCGATGCGCGGGTGATCGAGGCTTATCTCGGCCGCGGTGCGGCAGCGCGCCTCGCCGCGGCGGGAGCGCCGCATGGCTGAGTCGCTCCTGACCATCAGCGGGCTAGCCGCCGGTTACGGCGCCACCGAGGTGCTCCGGGACATCGAACTTGCCGTCGCCCCGGGCGAAATCGTCGCGATATTGGGCGCCAACGGCGCCGGAAAATCGACACTCAATCGCGCCATCTCCGGCGTGCTTCGCGCAACGCGCGGTACCATCCAATTCGCCGGCAGCGCTATCGAGCGCGAGGCGCCGACGGCGATCGTCGGGCGTGGGCTTATTCACGTGCCGGAAGGGCGCTGCGTATTTCCCAACCTCACGGTTGCGGAAAATCTCGATCTCGGCTGCTACCGTCGCGCCCGCGCCCGGCGTAAGCTAAACCGCGAGCGCGTGTTCACGATCTTTCCGCGGCTTGCCGCGCGGCACACGCAACGCGCCGGTACTTTGTCCGGCGGCGAGCAGCAAATGCTGGCGATCGGCAGGGGCTTGATGGCCGAGCCGCGGCTGCTCATTCTTGACGAGCCTTCGCTCGGTCTGTCGCCGCTCCTTGTCGAAGAGCTGTTCGCCTTGATCCAGCGCCTCAACGCCGAAGGCATCACGCTGCTCTTGGTCGAACAGAACGTCATGCAAAGCCTCGAGGTCGCAAGCCGCGCCTACATTCTCGAAAACGGCGCCTTCGTGCTACAGGGAAGCTCGGCCGATATTCGCGAAAATCCAAAACTCAAACGCGCCTATCTGGGGCTGCAATGATGACGCAACCTGAGAGCCTGCGAGCCCGCCTGACGCAAAAACCCATCGTGGTCGCGCCCGGCGTCTATGACGCCTTTACCGCGCTGGTCGCCGAACAGGCCGCGTTCAGGACGCTGTACGTCTCCGGCGCGGCGATCGCCTATACCCGCCTCGGGCGCTCCGACATCGGCCTGGTCAGCATGAGCGAAGTCGTCGACGTCATCGGCACCATCCGCGACCGGGTCACCGCCGATCTGATCGTCGATGCCGATACCGGCTACGGCAATGCGCTCAATGTGGCGCGCACCGTGCGGCTGTTCGAACGCGCCGGCGCCAACGCGATCCAGATCGAGGACCAGTCATTTCCCAAGCGTTGCGGCCACCTCGACGAGAAGCGGCTGGTGCCGGCGGCGGAAATGGTCGGCAAGATCAAGGCCGCGCTCGATGCCCGGCAGTCGCGCGACACGCTGGTGATTGCACGCACCGACGCCGTGGGGGTC
>Ga0210398_10006802_pt1 | contig 10457 bp, 8 predicted proteins | sample IncBWC4OmetaG_FD_161047 | JGI IMG/M metagenome (GOLD analysis project Ga0210398, IMG submission 161047) | Forest soil microbial communities from Barre Woods Harvard Forest LTER site, Petersham, Massachusetts, United States - Inc-BW-C-4-O | ecosystem: Environmental > Terrestrial > Soil >... | reverse complement strand
TCGGCCCGTTCGTCGGTTTCGCCGAGGCATATCTGTCAATTCTTTACACCGCCTTGGACATGGCGATTTATCCCGTGCTTTTCGCCAGCTACCTTTCGTTCATCCTGCCGCTCGGCCCAGCGGCCCAAATCGCAATCGGCATCGCGCTGGTATGGCTGGCTGGCGGACTCAATTTTCTCGGTGTCAGGCCGGTCGGGATGGCTTCGATCGTACTCGCCGGATTACTCGTCTCGCCATTTGCGATCCTCGTCATCGTCGGCATCCCGCGACTCGTCCACTTCACCATGCCGACGCCGCCGCTCTTCGGCACAGACGCGTTAGGCGCGCTGGGCGCTGGCCTGACGGTGGTCATCTGGAATTTCAGCGGATGGGAAAACCTGAGCGTCGTGTCCGCGGAAATTGAAAATCCGCGGCGCAACTATCTGCGCGCAGTTCTGATCGCGATGCCTGTAATCGTCGCTGGCTACCTGCTCCCGCTCGCAGTCTCCGTCTCGGGCGCGACCACCGCCGCCGAATGGGGCACGGGCTCGTTCTCGCACGTCGGCTACGCGATCGGCGGCCGCGCACTCGGCGCCGCGCTGGCACTCGGCGGCGCCGTGATGTCGTTCGCGGTGTTCGAAGCCGCGATGCTCTGGGTGTCGCGCATGCCGTTTGTCCTGGCCCGCGAGCGTTACCTGTCGCCGCCGCTGGCGCAGCTCTGGTCCACCACCGCGACGCCCGGCAAATCGATCCTGCTCTGCTGCGTGGTGTTCACGCTGCTAGTGCCGATCGGTTTCGTTGCGCTGGTAGTGCTCGACGTATTCTTCTACATGGCGGCGCTGGCGCTTGAACTGTTCGCGCTATTGAAGTTGCGCAACCTGATGCCCGATCGTGCCGGCATGTTCACGATTGCCGGCGGCCGCATCGGCCTTGGCCTCGTCACGATACTGCCGCTCCTCACGTGGGCCGCAACCTTTGGCCTGGCCATCTCAACCGGCGTCGCCAAGCGAGACTTCATCCTGGCAATCGTCCTCGGCGCCTTCGTCTGGCCCGCCTATGCAATTTGTCGCCGCCGCTACGGCGGTCCCCCCGCAATCGATCCGCCACCAACCAGCATCACCGCTTAAGAAAGTTCCGTAGCGAATCGTCTCGCTTCCTGTCCCCTCTCCCTGGAAGGGAGAGGATGAAGGTGAGGGTCCTTTTGCGGCGCGCATTTTTCGCGCGCGATTCAAGATTCTGCATCTGCTGCGAGGTCCACATTCTTCTTCCTCCCGCCGACCCAGTTCAGGGATGAACCATTCAGCCTGAACAAACCGTCCCAAGCGTGTTAACAATCCGCTATGGACGTCACTCCAAATGCTGATCAAAACCCTGACTCGGCCTCGATCCCCGTCCGCCGTCGAAAAACTAAATTCGACGGAACGAAACTACCCTTAGTGGTATGCCCTTCACCGGACCACAACGGATGGGTAGTGTCTCAGTTTGAAATCCATTGTCACATGGTCGCGCTGTACGCGGTCTGGTACAACTTCATTCGGATTCACAAAACGCTGAGAGTAACGCCCGCAATGCAAGCTGCGTCACGGATCGGCTGTTCAGCTACGATGAATTGATCGGCATCGTGGACGAATGGGAAGCGAGCCCAGACAGACACAGAATCGGCATGACCGTAGAGACCCATCCAATACCGATCCCAGGTACCGGAGCATGTTCGCGTTGCGGCAGAATCCGAAAGCTCTGGCGCGTTCTCAGCGCTCGATTGTGTCGTTCATGTTTGAAGATTCGGCGGCTTGCCCCAACTTAAATTGCTTGAAATTCAAACTGAGACACTACCAACGGATGGTAGAACCGCTCCGATCTACCTGCGCGCAGTCACGTGCGCAGTCACCCGATAGACCGCGATCGCCTCACTCTGCGCCACCGGCTCGACCGAGAACTTCCCCCGCAACTCTTCCAGTTCTGTCTTCAACACATCCGCGTACTGCTGCGATTCAGGCGCCGCGAGAATCAGGAACACCGGCCTCTTCGCATCAATCGCCGACGCGAGCGAGCCCGCCGCCGCCGATGACATCTGCTCGCCGTCAAACACGACCGCCGGCACCGGCCCGCTCCATCCCGCCGCGCGCTTCTCGTAAAGGCGATGCAGATGGTAGTCAGTGAACCGCTCGCCCGGATCAAGCGAGTTGAGACCGACGTAGTGCAGATCTTCTCCCAGATACAAATCGAGAAACTGCAGCGAGATATTGCTGACGATGATCGCATCGCCCGGCAATTTCGGTTCCAGCGACTCCAGAGATTCAACCATCTGGGAGTGCCACGGTCCCGGAGTCAATCGTACCGCGACCTCCGACGCCAGCGAGATGACCAAGAGCACATCGAGCAAGATCACTGCGGTCGCGGCAGCGAACTGAGCGGCGCTTCGACCCCGCTCTCGCAGCACATCGCGCAGCCATCGATTCGCCAACGCCGCTCCCGCGCCTGCTGCGATGAACAGAATAAAGGCCGCTGGCAGAATGAACGCCACGTCCGTGAACAGATAGAAACAGTAAAGCCCGGTGAGCGCGACAAGGTATCCGAGCCCGAACCACATCAGTCGGCGCGCCGCGGTTCTGTCAGGCGCCCGAAGGGTCGCGATGAACCCGACAATCGCGAACACTGCCGCCGCGAATGGGTAGAGGAAGTATCGCGGATTACCGCGATCGCCGAGCATCCCGTCGAGCCCAAGCAGCGTCGTGACGTACACGATCACATTGCCATGCGGATTCCGCGGCATCGTCGGCCCGAACAGGTACGCGGCGCTAAACGTCTTGCCGCCCGCGCCATAGACTTCGGGAACCCACCACGCGTATCCGCTAGCGAACGCGCTCCCGAGATTGATCGAGTTCTGATGCAACTGCCACGCAACCGGAATCGCGAATCCGACCGCTACCGCGATTCCCGCTTTGATTAACCTCGACAGCGCGCGGTTCTCCAGCGGCACCATCACGATGCATACCGCGAGCCCTACAAGGATTGCGCCGTTGGTCGGCCGGATAATCGTCGAAAACCCCGCGAACAGACCCAACATCAACGATGCACCAATTAGCATCCTGCCTGATGATTTTGGTGGTTCATCCGTGGTTGCCGCTACGAGCGCCAGCGCAGCGATAAGTGTCACGAACAATGTCGGCACATCGCTCATCACGAGCGACGAATACGTTATGAAGATCGGCGACAGTCCAAGCAGCACTGCCGCAATCAATGAAGCCGCGTTCCCAATCAAAAAGCGTGTCAGATAGAGAACGAAGAAAACCGACAGTACCGCGAGCAATGTCGATGACAGGAACAGCGGAGCATGTACGCCACCGAAGCGATAGAAGAATTCCAGGATCAGCGGGTAGCCGCCGGTATAGCGCGACGGATAAGTATATCCACCGAAGTGCAGTACCGCCCCGCGACCAGCTGCAAGGTTCACTGCCGACGCAGCGTACTCAAGTCCATCCGGCCACGGCATCAATTCGGATCCGCGGCGCAGCCCGGGGGAGAGATACGTCAGGCCCGCGATCAGGCTGAGCGTCACCCAGCCGACCACCAATTCGAGGGCGGTTGGTGCCACTGGAACGCCCGACGGGGCCATGGCAGGCGCTTTCGATGACTTCGCGCGACTCATCGCAGCACATCTCCGCGCGCATCGGCGCATGGCTCATCATCGTGCTGCTCATCCCGCGCATCGTGCGCATGCTCTATCCTGAAATATGGGTCGAGGACGATTTCTACCTCGAAAGCGCGTGGCTGGTGAGCGTCGGGATGCGCCCGTACCTGGATTTCGTTCAACCGCATATGCCGCTGCTCGAATGGATCGCGGCAGGTTACCTCAAGTTGTTCGGCGCAAGCTATCTGTCGATCGAATTGCTGAACGAGGCCGCGATTTTCGCCACCAGCATCCTGACCTACGCGCTCGCCCGCCGTTTCGTTGTCGCCGGCAGCCCGACCGCAATCGCCGCGTCGATTCTGTATGCCTACGGCTCGCTGGTCTTTCGCTACTATGCTTACGAGCGCGAGAGCTTCGTCGCGCCGCTGCTTATCCTCGCCGCGATCGTCACGCTGGACGACACGATGCCCGCGATGCGCCAGGCGGTTTTCCTTGCGCTCATCTTCTTCGTCGCGTGCTCAATCAAGCTGACCGCCGTGATTCCATTCCCCATGATGCTGATTTTCATCGCTGTCGCGTACCGCCGAATCGCGCCCGCGGTGCTCTCGGGCGCAATCTTCGCGCTCGCACTCGCCGCCTTCAGCGCGCTTCTCCACAAGCTCTACGGCAACGAGTTCATCTTCCAGACCTTCGTCTTTCATTTTCTGAAGGGTCGCGACCTCGGCCTCACCACCGCGCTCTACCCGGCGATGATTCTCGACGTGCTGGTGCCGCTATTCGTCCTCGGATGCTGGCGAATCTTTGCCGATCGCCTTTTCGACCACGCGTTGATTCTCGTACTCGCGATCGTCGTCGCCGAGTACGCATTTTACGGCGTGCTGAGTCCGACCGCGTGGGGCCACAACTATCTCGAACCGCTGCCCTTCATTGCGATCGTCGCCGGAATCGGCGCGATAGCACTCATCCAGGCGAGCCGGAACGCCCGGGAGCACTGGCAGTTGCTTGGAGCCGGTGGTGCGTTGATCGCGATCTCTCTGATCTGGATCGCGCCGCTCGTCAATGAGAACTGGCTGCATGGCGCCGTCTATGGCTTCGGCTTCGTGCCGCGCGCCGAAATCTCGCAGCTCGCCGACGCCTTGCGCGCCGCGAGCAAACCCGGCGACGACGTGATCGCGCCGTCGTTCATCTGTTTCGAAGCCGGCCGCCGCGAATTGATCCGCTATCCCGAAACCTACGGCGTCTATCGCGAAGCGAAAGCCGAGTACGATCGCGACGGCTTCTTCGCTGCGCGCCGCCATCTCGGCACAGCCGACTTTTTCCAGCTTATCTCCGACACCCGCCACTTCTGGACCGACCAGATGCGCGATGCGATCGCTACTGGAAAAGTCTCGGCCGTCATCAGCGACTCACCGATTCAATTACTCCCGCTGGTGCTGGTCCCCGAAGACTTCCTGACGAGCAACGGCTTCCGCCCGGTCCTGGCGACCGACCACTTCACGCTCTGGACGCGCACGCCCGCACCGACAAATCAGTAAGAGATGAGAACTCAATGTCTTAATACCAAGGTGCAGGGGTTACCCCTGCCCAAGGAAGTGTGAAACCCACGGAGGGGTTTCACATTGGATGCCACGTCACGCCACCGTCGGAAGTCGCGAATGTTTTCCCGCCGGCCATCGTGATAGTTGCGACGTTGGCGCTCTCTGCGGTGGCCCGCGCTAGATTATCTGCGGTTGGCGATTTGATGAGCTCCCAATGCTCGCCATCTGTCGTGCGGATGATTGTTCCGCTGCGGCCCACGATCCAGCACACAGTCGCCGACGGCGCCGAGCCCGCGACCAGGTCGGTAGTAACACCGCTATGTTGCCAGTGAGTTGCGCCATTCCTGTCGCGCCTTTGGACAGTTCCATTTTTGCCAACGATCCAGGCGACGGAATGATCAGGCGGCGAGATCGCTCCAGCGATCGACAATTCGCCCGCAAGCTGATGCCCCGCCGCCGCGGCGCCAAGCATTTGGTAACCCGGGACTTCGCTGCTTATCGCGGCGCCAGCTATGGCACCGGATCCGGCGCCCAGCGCCGTGCCGCCGACGGCTGCGCCGCTCTGGCCGAAGGCCGCGCCTGCCGTCGCTGGAGCTGCACCTTCAGGAGCGGCGACCAACCCTCCGTTACCGGGAGCCGCGGCCTTGCCGATTTGTTGGAGCGCAGCATAGCCCGTCGATTCCGCACGTTGCGCCGTTTCCGGCTGTGGTTGATTCATCGCAAGCCCGCTCGATACGGGCGCAGGTTGCTCAACTGGCGCGGAACTCGGCTTAACGACCGGAGCGGCAGGGGCTATCGCAACCACTCGCCCGGCGTCGACCGGGGGCGGCGGAGGCGCCGCGGCCGGCGGGCCCGGCGCGATCGCTGGTGCTGGCGCCGGTGCTGCGTGATGCATCCGCAGAACTTCACGCTTCGCCCTCACGTCGGGCCGAGCTTCATTCATCGCGAGCTCTTTCGAGACGGGCGCGGCAGGTCTCGAGGCGAGCGTTGCGACGTGCTCTGCGGGCGCAGCCACTTGCGCTCTCGGCGCACGCGCGAGCGTTTGCGCCCGTTCGACGACCTCCATGCGCGGAGCTTCATTCTTCGCCATCGCGACGAGCTCGTTCTTCGGCTCCTCGTTCGCAGGACGTCTTATCGCAATGAAGACGAGAACGGCGGCGATCGCCGTAAGCGCGGGTATCGCGACGCGCCATCTGCGATACCAGGAGACCTCGGATGCCACGCTCGAATCGATTGCTCGCTGGTCGGCGCGAGCAATATCCGCCAGCATCACCTGGCATCGCATGCAATCGGCAAAGTGCGCTTCGAGACGTTCGCGCTCCGAGGTAGCCAACGACCGGTCGCTGTATGCCGCCAGCGAGTCTGCATCCGCGCACTCGGGCGTCGCCGGACCCGGCTGCGTGCGCGTCCCACGACGCAGGATCGCGTCGAGCGCTTCGTTCTTTTCCTCAGGCGGCGTCACGTCATCACGATTCCTTTCTCTTTGAACGAACCGCGGCGGGAAAATTGCACAATGCGAGTCGCTTCATTCGACGTCCGGGAGCGCGCGCGACATATCGATCTGCAAATCGCCCGCAGCCCAATCATAACACAGCCGAATCTGGTCCTGGCTCAGCTTATCGCCGTCGTGCAAGGTGCGCTCGATCGCGAGTCTGAGTTGGTCGCGGGTGCGCGCCAGCCGCCGCGACACCGTCGATTCATGCTCGTCCATCACGCGCCCAATCTCCTTGAGCGAGAGGTCGTGGCGGTAGTAGTAAGCCATCCGCATCCGGTCCCGCGGCGCCAGCGACTTGAGCGCTGCGTCGAGCGCCTTACCCAGCATCGCCACGTAGCGGGCGCGCTCGTAGCCCGTGGGGTCACCGTGATCGTCGGCGGTATCGATCGCCCGCTCGAGATGATCGTCGAGCGGCGCGATCCGGCTCTGGGAGCGGATATAATCGACGTTGCGCTGCGCCAACACCGCACGCATCCAGGTCATCAGCGAGCTGCGGCCGTGAAAGTAGCTGAGGATCGAGCGGCGGCGGCCGTCGCGAACCTCCATCCCGTACATCTCGGCCCAAATCGAATCCGCCAGTTCGCGGCCGCGCGCCTCGTCGCCGGAAATCGCGCGCGCGGATGCGTAAAGCGCCGGCCGGAAGCTGGTGATGAAATGCTCCCACGGCGCGGATCCGCCGGCCTGGCACGCGAGCGCGAGGCCCAGGTCTTCGCCGTGCAGGGCGTCGATGAACGCTTCGACGCCGCCTCGATCGAGCGCACCCGCCGCGCGCGCGCCGCGCCAGGCCGCATCGCAGATGGACTCGTCGTTGACGCTCCATCGCGCGCCGCCGGCGCGTTTGCACAGGCGCGCCAGCGCAAGAGCGTACTGTGCGACGAATTCGGGAGGCGCTTCGCTCACATTGATGCCCGTTCCGTCAGGATAGACAAGTGGACACATGCGCGAAATCGGGTTGTCAAAGCGCGCTAGACGCTCTTGCAGCCACAGGTATAAAATTGCAGCGGTTAGGCGTGGCCATATCTGGCCGAGCCGCGATCAGTTCCTGCGCTCCGGAAGGGCATCGATTTGATGCGAAGGAGGCTTGCGATGGCAACGCGAAAATCGACTACCAGCACCACAACGGCAGCTCCGATCAACCCGAGCAAACAGTCAACCGACATCGGACGACTGGTTGACGACAACGTGCGATTGTTGGCGCGCTCGTCCGAAGTCGCACTTAAAGCGTACGTCGAGATCGTCAAATCCTTCGCCGATCGTGGAATCGCGCAAGCAAGTGCACGTCTGGTCGAGCAGGTGGCGGAAGGATGGAAAACCGCGTTGATCGATACCACCACAATCCTGAGAAACGCGTACGCCAGGCTCGATACGCAGATCAAACCGGCACCCGAAGTTCAACGCCGGGCGCGCGGTCGGCAAAGCGCCCGATGATCGTATCCGGGGCGCGCGTTGAATAGCCGCGAAAGCCCATCTCTATCGGTTTGAGAGTAAAGCCAAAACCGATTGCGGCATTCACGGCGGGCGTGCTCGCCATGTTGTTGTTCGCGGCTCGCGCGTCGGCGCAAGATTCGACTGCCGCTACCCAGAATCAAATCCGTGTCGCGCTGGAGAAGTGGAAGCTGGACTTCAATGCCCGTGACGCGTCGCAGGTTTGTGCGCTGTTCGCGCCCGATTTGATTTCAAATTTTCGCGGGCAGCCGGAAGACACCTACAATTCTCTGTGTGCCAATCTGCAGATGGCGTTGAGCGACCCGGACAAGACCTATCACTACGACCTGGAAATCAAGGAAATCCTGGTCTCAGGCGACTTGGCCGTCGTAAGGCTCGTGTGGACGCTGAAGCTGCACTCGAAAAACGGCGGCTCCGAACAGATCACGCGAGAACCCGGCATGGACATATTCCGCCGCCAACCCGACGCAAGCTGGAAAATATCGCGCTACATGGCCTTCGAAGCACCCGGCGCAACTTGATAGGACAAGCGCCGGAACCTGAGGCGCCGAGCGATCGTACTCGCTCGGCGCCTTTCTGCCTCACCGCTGCCTTCCCTACTTCTTTAGTGCTTCTGATCGTAGTGGCGCTCGGATGCCATGTAGCGGTACGGATGCGACCGCCAGTCGCGGCGCGCTACTGGATGATTGTGCAGGTACTTGTGCAGGCCCGGGTGGCTATCCACGTATCCGCGATTGTCCACCAGCGCCGGATCCTTCTCTAGTTGCTGCGCTACCTCGGGGTGCGAGTCCATGTAGCGATCGGTGGTCGCCAGCGGATGCCCATAATGCCATTCATGGTGGTTGTCGTAGTAGCCCTCGCGCGCCATGAACCGGTCCGGGTGATGTTGTAGCTCTTCGCGGATTTCCGGATGGTTCTTAAAGTACTCGTCCATCCCCGGATGCGTCGCGAGGAACTGCGGGTTGTCCACCAGGCGTGGGTCGCGACTCAGTTGCTCCGCGACCTCGGGATGCTCGTCGAGGTAGCCGTTGTCGAAGCGGCCGACTTCGCCGCGTGTGATTCCATAGCCTCCGGACCCGCCGTGATCGTGACGCCATTCGTCGCTCATGAAGCGGTACGGATGCTGCTGCAGGTCCTGTCTTACTTCGGGATGTTTCGACATGTACTCGTCGAGGCCGGGATGAGTAGCGAGGAATTGTGGGTTATCCGCCAGCGAAGGATTCGCGCCCAACTGATGAGCGACCTCGGGATGCTCGTCGAGGTAGCCGTTGTCGAAGCGGCTTACCGGACCGGCGAAGGCGGTCGTGCTAATCGCGCCGGCGAACGCTATCGCCGCCAGAGTTGTAATGCATTTCTTCATGATTGTTCTCCTGTTGATTATGAGTTGCTTTACCGGCGTCGCCGCCGTTTGTTCCTTCGATGGGAGTTGGACGGAGTGAGGGTGGTAATCGTTTACCTCCCGATTGCAATGCGAGGCCGTGTCGGATTGGGCGAGAAAACGTGTAAACGAATCGTAAGGTTGCTTCGTCAAATGGGTCGGGAATATGTAGCATCGGTCTGAGTGGCCGGTTCTCAGTTGTCGGGCGGCCCTGGGACTGACTAAGTGGAGCCTTCAGATGAGGATCTGTGCAGGAGAATCGCGGAGCGCGATGCGGACGCATTCGAGCTCATGGTGGACCGCCATCAGGGGCGCGCGTACCGGCTCGCATCGTCGATTCTCGGCAACGAGGCCGACGCGCGCGACGTCTCGCAGGACGCGTTCATCCGGCTCTACGAATCTGCCGGGCGGTTCGACGGGCGGTCGCGCTTTTCGACCTGGTTCTATCGGATATTGGTCAACTTGTGCATCGACCATCAGCGCAAGAATCGATGGTGGAAGCGACTCGCGCCGCTCGCGACTCCCGGCGGCGACGACCCCGAGGAACGCGCTTTCGATCCGCCGTCGAGCGCGCCCGGTCCCGAGGACGAGGCCATGCTGACGCAATCGATAAGCCGGCTTCGTCCCGCGCTGGAAAAACTCTCGCCGCAGCAGCGCGCCGCCGTGTTGCTGCAGACGCAGGAAGGCTTCACCAGCCGCGAAATTAGCGAGGTGCTCAAGTGTTCGGAGGCGACGGCAAGGGTGCATGTGCATCGCGGGATCGCGCAACTTCGTAAATTGATGGCGAACGACTGACTAACCGACTGACTAATTGAGAAACCACTGACTACAATGGCCGGCATTCATCCAGAGACCGAAATCGTTCCGTACCTGCGCGGAGAGTTGAGCGCGGACGAGCGGGCGCGGGTCCAGGCGCATCTGGAGGGATGCGCGCAATGCCGCGAGGCGGCTGACGCATCGTCGGCGATACTGTCGAGTCTGGCGCGAGTC
>Ga0210398_10006800_pt1 | contig 10458 bp, 18 predicted proteins | sample IncBWC4OmetaG_FD_161047 | JGI IMG/M metagenome (GOLD analysis project Ga0210398, IMG submission 161047) | Forest soil microbial communities from Barre Woods Harvard Forest LTER site, Petersham, Massachusetts, United States - Inc-BW-C-4-O | ecosystem: Environmental > Terrestrial > Soil >... | reverse complement strand
GTAGCTGACTCGGTCTTGAAGCCCGCTACAGCTGCTTGAGGATAGCGAACTTGCGAGCGTGGACTTCTGCCGCCTCCGGCGTCAGGCTCCCCTACCGCTTTGCGGCTTACGACCGAATCGGAGGGAGACTGGAAGCCGGTAACATCGCTAATGAGGCACTCGGTAACAAAATTACGTGAGGCAACACGCCGTCACAAACGTGCAAGGTACGCGCAGCTACGGCACGCTCAATCAGACAGTCGAGCACGGCAACCTTGGATTCGCCAGCCTGACCTTCGGTGATTCCGCAGGAACGGTGACTACATTAACGATGCCCGTGTTTCTCTTCTACTCGGTTGACTACCTCACCGGTAGCGGCTACCAGACGCCGACGTGGCAGGGCTGGTTCGGCGTCGCCAGCACCAACGGGACCATCGATGTCGCAGGTTCGATGGAACCGGCGGCCGGGTATAGCGCCTGCATACCGCAGTCGAGGACTACCTGTTACGTCGTTAGCGGCCTTAAATACGTGGACTACGGTAGTCAAGTAAACGCGGGATTCGTGCTGAGTCCCACGCCGCATTTTCCCACCTGCGACATTGCAACCACAGGGAGTTGCGCTCCGCAGGCCGTGCTGACTGTTGGCGTCGATGCTTCTCTGGAGCAGGGTTTTAGCACCAGCCCGCTCACTTGTCCCCCCGCAGGGTATGTGGGTCCGGGCGAGATCGGCGGATACCCCGTCTGCCAAAAGACCGTCAATGATGTGACGATTACTGCAGCGGGTGCATCGGCCGGTACCTACACAAGCGGGGCGGTTTTCGATACAGGAACGCCTTATATCTACCTATCGACCCCGACCAACAGTTCTTTCCCTAGCTCCGTTGAACCCGGATCTACCATTAGCATCGCCACACCTTCGGGCTTCACCTTCTCGTACGAAGCCGGGTCCGGCACTGCCGATACAGTCGTGGCTGCCGGTGCCGCCGGGGATTCGATCATTGGGGTGCAGTACTTCACGACGAACTACTTTCTGCTGGATTTCACATCGAGCCTGGTCGGGTGGAAATAGCAATCGGTGCGCCGTGAGCCTGAAGCCAGGCCAAGTGCAAACGCATCGCGTGACAACCTAGAAACGCAGGAACCTTATTTCCAGAACCAAAGCCACCGGAAGAGGAGTATCTCCGGCGCCTGGGCCTTCAAGATTAGGAAACCCAGTAGGCCAAGCGGCCAGGCAATCGACAAGACGCACATAGCCCAGAACAGGATCGGTCGGTCTGCTAGCGCAACAGGGCCGTAAAGTGTGAGTACTTGCTTGCTACGTAACGCCTGCCGAAGAAGATATGCGAATTTAACGGACCCCCAAATGGCGCACACCATCAGCGCTGCAAGCGCTAGCCGGACAGTTGTCAGGGCGCCGAGGAAGTAGAAGCTGGCAGCAGACGACAGAAGCAACGCTGCAATCATGGCGAGATGACCTCGTCGCACTGGCTGCAGCGAGTAGGGTGGTCGATTGAAGTAAGGGATCACGACGGGCACGCCTCTCCGGCGGCAACGATAGCGCTTACATCAAATCCCTGCACGTGCTCTCCAACAGTGAAGCGGACGGGCCGCGTTTGGACAATGAATCCGCCCAATATCAACCCTCGCGGCCGCTCCGGCGGTTGTTAGACGGACTCGCCGACTGCAGGCGCCAAACAAACGCGAATGCCGGTATGGCCGCGACGAGAAAGCGATCCGTGCGACGGCTCTGGCGGGTGCTCCTGCGAAGCTCCGTCGTTACCGCGAACGCTGAGCGCATAATCGCGCGGCCCGTCGCTAGCAGTTGACAGGCGAAATCGCCGTATGAACTGGAGGTATTACCCGGCCACCGCAGCGATTGTCAGGCATTCTGCGCAGATATCGGATAGTTGTCGGTCTCACTCGCAACGGCACCGACTATGTCGAAGTCCCGATCACGTCTCCAATCCGGCACGACGTCGTGAGCCAGCTTCGCGAGGCGCCGGCACCCCACAAAAAGGTCAACGCTTCCGCGAAGTATGCCTTCTGCGGGATCAACAACGGACCGTCGCGCCCGATCTCTACCTAGCATAGTTCTCAGGGAGACCGCTGAGCAGCTGGCACTGGCGGCCACCTGTCCGCCAACCGGCGAGCGAGTGGGACGAGGTAGAAATTCGGAAGGACCACTATCACCATGAGTATCAACGGCGGGGCGTTCTGAAATAGGCCCGATCCGAAGAGAGCCCAGATGACGAACCCGTTGCAAAGTAGCCAGAAACCCAGCCCGGCGAGTGCACCCAGGAGACGCGCGGTACGCGTCCGGGCGCTCTTGTCCGCTGCGAGCGTCTCCGTCGCGGGCTTCGATGTGGGGGCCGTCGGCTGCACCAGCATACCGGCTCCGCTCACGAGACCTGCAGGGCGCCTTGCCATCCCCATTTTCATGTAGCGAACGAGCCTCCAGACCGCAAACGCCACAAGCAGTATGAGTAGTGTGAGTCGCGAGAACCTATCCACGAGAAACCTCCCTCGACCGTAGAAGCTCGATTAGCACCCAATCATTCTGGCGCTCAAGCGTCGTGTCCAGTCCGGCCGTGGGATCAGTGTTGCCGCGATGCCGGTGAGATCGGTGCTTGCCGCCGGTACGGTAGCCAGAACGCGTAGATCTCCCGCACGGCCGGTGCGATCCGCGGCGACCAGGTCGCATGCATTCTGGCATCGCCGCCAGCTTTGAGTTCGCGCCAGCCGGCGCGAGTCCCGAAGAGCTCGAGCGGCTTCAGGAGCTCGGGCCGCTCTCGCTTTAGAGGTTTCCAGCCCGCAGCATCAAAGCGCATGCCCTTGAGGAATCCGGTACACCATTCATCGACGATGACTATCGTTTTGCCGTGCAGTCGTCGCTCGTAGAACGTCGGCTCGAATCGATCAGCATCAGACTCGAAAACGGCGACGATGCTGTTGTAGTAGCCCATCACCAAGGCGATGAACCGGTTCATTTCCTCGAGATCCTTGAACTTTGGTGTCGTTCCACCCCAGACCTTGGGCAACCACTTGAGGGGGGAGAGCGTATTGGGTCCAATGACGATAGCGGTGAAGAAACCGTCGAGCTCCACGACGTCGAAGATGCCCTTGCCGCGGCGCAGGAGCCAGTCAGACAGGCTTTGGAAATCCTCCTCGGAGAATTCAATGGCGCTCATTCCGCGCTTGGAGCGGCGACCGGCCCACTAGACACCACGGTCATGGCAACCTGCCCACGCGTACGCTCAACGGCATGACCACGTGACGCTGTTGTGCCACATTCCCCCCCCGAGGCTTCGAGAGCACGGCGCGCAGCGGCGACGAAACTGTCACGTGTTGTATCAGTGATAAGAGAGGAGCGGAACGTTTCGTCATCATTTAGGAAAGGAAGACGGCTATTCCCAAGCACGAATGGCAACGCGCGGGCATGAAATCACAATTTGAAGGTGGATATGTTTGTCGCAAATTCGAGGTTAGAGCTCGTCAGTGACTCCAAGTAGGTTTTTCCCTCTGCAAGCCATTGGGTAATCGACGCACTCAATTCCGAAGGGGTCGCAGATTCGGTAATAAATCGGCGCTGCCAATAGCGTTTAAGCTGTCGGTCCTCGGAAGCACATAGCCAAACCTTGAAGTGAGGGCCCGTGGTTTCCGCGACGAAGACCTGAATCAGGCGACGTATCCCGGCATCCCGCACGAGCGATCGCTCAGGATCGCCGCGATGGTTCTTAGTAAGAACGTACCCGCTTGCGCTTGCGAAGGCATCGAGCAGCGGATCAATCTCCCGAAGGGGCGCTTCGATACGCAGCCATTCTTCCTTGGTTCCGTGGTAACCATTGGGCACTGCTTTTCCCTCCGCGAAATTTTAGTCCGGCTACCGCCGCAGTGTAGTCAACGGGCACAAACGCCGGTAGCAGAAGCGCCGCGACGCGAATCGGGTGTTCGTGCGCTCACGGCTGTGGAAACCCCCAGGCAACGCGGCAATCGAAGCCACCGACATCGTAGAACGCGCGCACAGCCGCGAACGCTGCGTCCAGTGAGACGACCCAGCGGGCGGGATACTCGCCGGGCTGTCCGCCGACGACAAGGGGTGTGGGAGACTCATCTCTCGAGCCCTCGTCGACCCGTAAATCTCGCCCGTGCCGTAGAAATCATGGATCGGTAGAATTCCCGAGAGAGCGGGGCGGGTCCTCCCAGCCAACCACGTCACCTCAGTTTCCAAATCGGGCTCACGCGGCGGCGGTTGAAACTTGGCAGTCATGATCAGGAGATGCATTAGCTCACGGCGGGGGCCACGACCCATTGTTGTCGTTCGGCGGCTTCTTGCAGTTATGACTCATTTTATAGTGCTCCCATCCGGTCCACTTTCCGACGCGGATAAAGAGTGCCGCGGGCCCCACATAATTAGCTGCAAAGGGTTTGTCAAAGCGGCCCACCAGGCGGTGTTGCCCCGTGTAAGAGACGACGTCGAACCTTTCAGTTCCTCGGATCCCATTCACGACGCCGAGGATTTGGACCTCCTCGCATCGCTGCGGCCCCGTAGGCTCGTGTCCGAGAATGTATGCGCCACCGAAACTGACGGCCGCAATCGGCACAAGAATCCTCCACCTGGAGAGTTGTATCACGGCAGGTCCCGGCCACCCAGTCGCGGTCTGAGGCGCGGCGGGTGGATGCAAGAAGAATCACGGCGGCTACTCACTCGCAGTCAGAATTGATGCTAAAAGAAGCACGAAGACGGGAAAAAAGATGCCCATGTGCTCTCTGTCAGTCATCGGAATCATGCCTTAAAAGCGCGTTTGCGCTGATCAGGTATACGCACGTGGCGATGGCAGAGATCGTCATGGCATCCGTCATGCGAGCCGCGGGGGTTGCCTTGCTAAAAGCGATCCCCGCAATGACGGCTCCAAGCACAAGAATTGAACCGAAAGCGACTAAGCGGATCCGACTCGCTGAAACGAACGTTGTTGTGTAAATGCCGGAAATTAGAAATGGAGCGGTGAGGACAGAAGCTCGGAGAATCTGCCAAGTGCCGCATAGGCGTAGGCACAAAGGAGTGCGTGTCAGAGGAACGTCGTATAGGTACACCAACGTCAGCGCCAGCACGATCAGGCCGTGAAGCCATAGGATTAAATACCTGCCCTCTACGAGGGTATTGTAACGAGTGGCCTCAGCGGGATCGGGGTTCTGCATACGCTATCGATAACGATGGGTTAGCGCTCGCGGTCGTACCAAGTTTGACGGGCCGTCAGCTAACGCCGGCGAGGCCGGCAATAATTACCCAAACCAAAAAAATGCCGACTATCAGAGCCAGAGCGACCCATAGCGGACGAAGGCCCGAGGGAGCGCGGCGCTCCAGATCGTCAATCTCGAGTTGCATATGCGCCTTTGCCAACGGGTCGCTACTTAATAGAGCTCGCGCCCCGACAGCTCCCCACCAAAGCATGAGGAGGCCGACCACTAGAAACAGCAATGAAAGTTTCGGGACGTTAGACGACGAAGCGGACCGCAATAGTTCAAGACTTCTGAAAAGGGCGGCGCCCCCAAGCAAGAGGCGGCCGACGGTCACAAGCGCGAATCGGACCCTAGCGCGGGCTAAAGCCATTTAGTCGTCACCCGGCAGTGTAACGGAACAGCCCACAGCGCAGACAGAGACTTCTGTGCTCAAGTTGAGCATTGTCTCGGCATTGTGGTGCTCCCAGCGGTCACTGGGCGAGGAATCACAGGCAATCACCTTGCATGCAAGAAACCGAGAAAGCGACTAGAAAGAGCGTGAGGCCCATAACGACCAAGTAGCCCACAACAGCGAGCGATCGCCGTGAGACATAGTAAGCCGCCGCGTGGAAAATGCATCCCGCGCCACTACATAACAGGAGCGCAAAAGCCGTCCACCAGCGCCATTCGTGATCCCTTAAAAACGGAAGGTCACCTCGACGCAGGGCGACTTGGTAAGAAATCTTCACGAAAACCGCAAATAGGGCAGGGACGCCGAGGAGAGACCATGACAACTGTAAACGACGACGGACTACCGCGGTTGTCATGCCGCCTAATCGTCAACCGGTGCGTAGACATCGAGTGCGAGTTTTATATCTCGCGCCCCGAGCGCGTGCAGAGTTTCCGGCAGGATGCTCAATCCCTCGTTTCCCTGCTCCATGAACCATCCGCAGAAAAGGTCGATATCAAACTTGGCAGAAAGGGCGGACCAAATGCTGAGGTCAGAGGTAAGTGTGGCCAAAATCTCTCGGACCTGTGCATCCAAATCCGCCGGGGCAGTTTCGGACGCGTGCAGGCGCCACATCCCAAACTTCGCGATGCGGATGCTCCCGTCTTTGCGGCGCAATTCCTGCCCTTTGGCTTGACTCTCCGAGGGTGCGGTGCCGAGGGCGCGCGTCACGTCGTCCGATATAAGTGAATCGCCGACGATACGGAGTGTTGCTGCGGAGCGCGCTAGTGCCGCCATAAGAATCTACTTGTCCAGGAGCACGAAGGAGGTTTTCAGCGGCAGCGTCACGTGTCGAACATTGTCTTTCAGCAAAACGCGAAACCCCCATTCGCCCGCCGCATCTCCAGGATCTCCAACGAATCCGACCACCGGAGCGGCCAGATACGTTTGGTGAGGATCATTCTTCAGCGCGCCGCGGTAGCCAACCAAGTCGGTCTGGTGCATTGAAGAGGTGCCTTTCGGGTTCGTGAGGTCAATGTCACAGGTGACATCAGCTTTGCCTTGATCGCTAAGTCCCGGATTGGCGAAGAAGATAAGGACAAAGATCTTCTTACCGCGGTGGACCGTCTTCGCTTCAGAGAACGAGGGCACCGTTTCGGTCGGGGTCTCCCATTTCTCTTTCCAATCCGCATCGGAAGTCACGATGATCGATCCGCCGAATCCAGCTATGGATTTTCGACTCGGCGTGTCGGGGATTCGATGTCCCTGACGGTCAATCCAGCCCTCCTGAGCGAAAGCCAGGCCTGCGATCAAGAGTCCGAGGGCAAGAACGAACCATTTCATGATCTACCGCTCCACGGACGCCGTGGGTTAACCGAGCTCAATCTGCATTTAGATCCTGCACAAAGCGTGCTGACGGGATCACCTCTTCTGGCCGTACCGCGAGTTGCCTCACGATAAGCGTCCGAAGTTGATCATAGACAAGCACAGAATCACCCCCAAAACGGCCGACGAGCGTGAGTTCGGAGACAACGAACGCATGTAGGTCACTCAAGGTGAAAAGCTTCTCAGCGATGTGCTCAGTCGAGCTGTTCCGCATCAGAAAATCTACCAACAGGGTCCAAACGACGACTGCCGCAGCAACAGCAGCGTAAAACCAAGCGAGAAAGCGGACCACTGGCACTTGACCGCCGTCTAGCGCAAAAGCCACGCGGCCGTCGGGCGAACTTCAGCGCGCAACATAAGCGCGAGATAGCTCAGTGGGCTCATGTCGCGCGACACACTTAACATCACGACGTGATCGTCGGATAAGTCATTCGCCCGCTCTAGACCGGCCATAGATGAAACTTCGATAGGACCATGATGCTGATCATTACCAGGGCGCACGTCAGCGTGAAAACATAGAGCCGACCTAGGGTGCCGGCCACTCGCGCTACGTCAACGTCGTGAACGGGGGAGTTCCTGACAACTTTTAGAAGTCTGCTGGCCGACGCCATCGGAATTCCAAGTGGCGCGACGTCCGGAGAGGAATTCAGTGGCGTGGGGTGGCGCTGCTTCAATAGGACGACCAATTTGCGGCGCCAGATGAGCATAGCGATCCCGCCAACAAGCGTACCGACGAGCCCACCCACGAGCCCAACGACTGTAACGATAAGGAAGATTTGGCGCATGTGCTAAGTAGGCGAACGACACGATCCGATAAGCGACGCGAGTACGCAATGTTCCCCTATGCTCGCGTCGCCACCTCTCTCAAGCATCACGGTCCGGTTACGTGGTGTGACGCAGTATGAGGGCAACCACCATGGAATAGGCGATCACTAGCCCGATATAGGCTCCAGTGATCTTCAGAGCCTGCGATTTCGTGACCTTAATCCAAAACACGAGCGCCACTACGGAGATCAACCCGGCCACGAGGCAGCCCAGTGCAAATACGGCAAGGCTGGGGACGTTACCTGTAACAGCGAGGATGAGAGTGACGACGATGGAGATCACAAGGATCTTCCACCGCGCGTCTTTTTCGGCGCCATCGGAGAAAATTGATACCAAGACATAAAATGCAGCAAAGTAAAGAGCGATCCCCATGATCGTCACCGATGCAGCGCAATAAGCGATGTCAGCGGAAGATAGCGCAGCACGCTCATATCGCGCCGCTCATTTAACATCACTCCAATTTCGGCGTTGCTACAGACCGCGGGCCTGGCGCCGCGCCGTAAAGGGCCCAAGCACCCCACAGCTCTAGGGCGGAGGCGATCAACCATGCGCCCGCGAAAACTCGGTCGAAGCGGCTTTGGAAATCCGTGCAGAAAGCCAAAGGCTCTGTCACTCGCTCCGAGCCATTGTATACGGCTACGCAGATACCGCTCTCAACACCGGCGTTGAACGAGTGCACCGGCGCACCCGACGGCGAATTGGATGGCATTACCCCAGGTAGGAGGAGGCGGAGCTGTAGAACTCCCAGAGCAATGGCTATCGGAACGATTATGCGGACCGGTGTCGGTACGGATCGAATGGAGTTCTCGGGACGATTTTTCAGGAATCGGGCCATGAGCAAGTAGGCCATGCCGATCACGGTAATCTGCATCGGTAAGCCAATCGCCTGTAAGAGAGGCATGCCTAGTTTGCCAACTGCGTCAAGGGCGAATAATGCGCACCACGAAGCCGAAAGACACACGAGAACAGTAGCCACCGTGATGGGCCGCGGCCATGACTTCAAAGCTCGCAGCAAGTGTGTGTTCGCCTCGGAACTGATCTCACCCATCACAGCCGCTTCTGCAATGCTGAATCACTGAAGCTGGTCCCTTAGGAACGCACGTTCGGATGATCCTAGGGGCGCCTTCCAGAGGGGCGAAGCCAATAGCTTCTCTAGAGCGTCACTCTTCTGCTTCTCCGTTTTTTTGCTGTAACGAACGCTAGACCACTCCCCATTTTCCTCGCAGTGGCGAAGATAGGCTTCCGCATTCTCAGGAAGTCCAGCCAACTCGTAACCTTTAACGATGAGGAATGGCACGCCATCAACAATTTCAATCGGCTCCAGCGGCCACGTAGTTGTACTTGTAAGCCTAATAGTACCGTCCAAAAAAACGGGTGCGCCAAGAAACGGAGGTCTCAAGGTCGAGTCTGCCTTCGGCGTGAATAGCATTCGGCACAGGACACTAATTCGTGCAGCGTTGCTCTCAGTGTGTGCCATGGCACGCAATTCGTTCAAAGCCGCCGAGGGGCCAAGTGATTGCATTGCCACCGCCGCTCGAATGAACGGATCAATCCGGTAGGTTTCTGTGTTCACATCGAAATCAGGGAGATCCGCAAGCGACGGCGCGCTTGCAATGTCGGCTGCGTCAGCGGAAAGCACAGCGAGGTCGGCCATTGGCAAGAGAGTTGCCAACGCGACGAACGCCAGCGGCCGAAGTAACCAGGCCGAGTACGACGGTACGCGCATGGCGGCTATATCGCGGTCAGCGTTAGTGATGCCACCAAACGCGGATCCTTCTTTTGTCAATTTCGGTGGGTCCGAACTCCTCAGCGCCGAGCTCGGTAGCGAATACCTTCCTCAATTCCTCCACCAGCTGCTTGGTCTGCTCATCTGGGATTCGCGTGCCTCTTCCGCGCGTGATGGGCCCCTCGCGCTGGTGAGTCCAATAGGGGAGCTGAAAGTATAGAACGGGCGAACCCTCCCGACCGAATTGCACGGAGGAGACGCGACCCGCAAAGCGCTTGATTCCCTCGGCGACCGAGGTCCCCTTGAAATTCCCGTATTCAGGAACCACCAGAACCAACTGCGCGGCTTGTTTCGTACCCAGCAATGGCGTGAGAAACTCTGTAGACTGGAAGCCACGTTGTCCGAGCGCTTTCGACCCGAATCCAATTCGCACGAACTGCTCCGCGAGGTTCATATCAACCTCGAGAGGATACTGCGTGATGCCAAGATCCGCCGCGTGTCCGAGCGGCGTCATTTCGGCTGCGGGAGGCGGCGGCGCTACTTCATTGGCTTGCTGTTGAGGGTGGACCGGAAGACAGAACGCCGCGCAGCCGAGAGCGGCGAGATTTAACAGCCCTCGGTTCATGCAGGTGCCTTCACTCTAACGCTCGAGCGGAGCGCCGTGCCGCTTGAATTCAGTACGCGACATGAGCGCAAGATAACGTAGGGCGGTCATGTCGCGCCGCACACTTAACATTACGGCCGCTCCAGTGGTGAGATGGACTCCTCCTGGATGGCATTGCGGCATCGCTGTGCCAAGCTGAGGTTGCGTACAACAGCTAACCCTCCAGAAGGAGTCCGTTCATGCACTCTACGACTGTGGCAGTTGATCTGGCAA
>Ga0210398_10006799_pt1 | contig 10459 bp, 9 predicted proteins | sample IncBWC4OmetaG_FD_161047 | JGI IMG/M metagenome (GOLD analysis project Ga0210398, IMG submission 161047) | Forest soil microbial communities from Barre Woods Harvard Forest LTER site, Petersham, Massachusetts, United States - Inc-BW-C-4-O | ecosystem: Environmental > Terrestrial > Soil >... | reverse complement strand
GCTTCCGATGTCGTAGTCTCTCGGTATATCTCGTCGTAATGCTCACCATTGCGACAGTTTACACTGTCGTATGGCTCACCAATAGGAGGTCCTCGGCCGGACTCTTACGTTGGTCCCAATCGTTCTCCTTCTCGTAATCGTTATCGTTCTCTACGGGAAAGCCTCGGATCTGTTTCCCGCGGATCACGCGGATTGATTATTTCATGGGGTAGGGCACCCCGCCCACAACCGGAATAAATTCAGCGCGTCGGGACGACGCGCTCCACCTTAAAAAATCAATATCAGCCTGCCCTTCGTGGCCCGTGCGACAAGCTCAGGGCGAAGTAAGGTGATCCGCGGGGAAAATCAATCCGTATCCGAAAATAAACTACACGTATCCAATCCCGTGCTGAAGACCGATCGCTTTAACCACCGCGACATCGCGCCCCCAGAGGGGGGAAAGCTCCTTTGGTCCGACCTTCGTGCCCTTTTGCCTGCCCTTCGTCTTGTCACGCCGTAGCCCGTTCGACTAGCTCAGGGCGAAGGCGGAAGCCCGGAGAGCATCTTTGTAGTTACTTTTAGGTTACGATCGATCGGCTTGTTGTATGTATTTTTCGATTACAGTTTGGGGTTTTTGATGCCGGACTTGAACGTTGGATGTTGAATGTTGAACGTTGAGTGTTCGGCGCCCGCCCCTTGCCAGGGCGCCGTTCGCGGGTAGATTAGACCCCAAAATATTCACAAAAAGTTACACGAATTTTTATTGACGAGACATTCCAACGATACCATCGGTTGTGGTTGAGGTTGGTGAAAACCACATCCGGTAGTGGTCAACAACCCGTCAACAAGTTTTAACAACTTTTGGTGGCCTAATTCCTCTGCGCGTTAAAAAACCCCGCAGTCTTTTCTCAATTCCTCCCTTTTTCGCGACCCATGCAAAAGATCTTCCAAGTCGGCACCAAAACCTTCCTCCTCGACCAAGCGAAAGCCGAAGCCGCCTTCGCCGCCAAGAAAGTCATCAACGGTCGCTCGACCATGACTTTCAACCTCCTCCCGCTCAAGTACCAGTGGGCCTATGACCTTTACCGCAAGATGAAGGCCAACCACTGGGAGCCCGAGGACGTCCCCATGGGCAAGGACATCGAACAGTGGCGCGACACCAAGGTCGTCAGCGAGGTCGATCATTGGATCATCCGCATGGGCATCGGCTATTTTTCCGCCGCCGAGGGCATCGTCGGCGACAACATCCAGCACGTCGTGCGCGAACTCGTCACCGCCCCCGAGCTCAAGCTCGTCCTCGGCCGCCACGCGCACGAGGAGAACATCCATGCCGACTCGCTCCTCTACATGATCGCCTCGCTCGGCATCAACCCGCACGAGTGCGAGGCCATGTTCGAGGATGTCGACACCATCGTGCGCAAAAACCAGTTCGTCACCCGCATCTCGCACGACCTCCGCCGCGACCTCGACCTCACGCAGCCCGAGAACAAGATGCTCCTCGCCAAAAACATCTTCGTCTTCGGCCAGTGCATGGAAGGCACGCAGTTCTACGGCCTCTTCGGCATGATCCTTTCGCTCTACCGCCAGAACAAGTTCCCCGGCATCGGCCAGATGTTCCGCTACACCCTGCGCGACGAGTCCAACCACATCGAAGTCTTCCGCAATCTCTTCATGGACCTCATCGAGGAGAACCGCGAGATCTGGACCGCCGACTTCAAGGAAGAGCTGCGCAACCTCATGCGCGAGGCGGTCGAGCTCGAGAAGGAGTTCATCCGCGACTGCCTGCCGGTCAACGCCGTCGGCCTCTCCGTCGAGGACTTCACCCAGTACATTGACTACATCGCCGACCGTCGCCTCGAAGGCTGCGGCCTGGCTCCGCTCACCGCCGGCGTCAAGAACCCGCTCCCTTGGCTGGCCGAAATGATGGACATCAAAAAGGAGCAGAACTTTTTCGAAGGTCGCGTCACCGAATACCAGAAATCATCCGCCCTCCACGTCGCCAGCGACGACGAGCTCTGACCCCGTTACCCCTGCTCGTCCGGCTCACGCCGTTTCATCACCCGCCACTACCCCGCCATTAGGCGGCGCGTTGTTCTTTTTGCCCTGCCAGGAAGCAAACCAATAATTCAACATGAGCATCGATCGCGCACGGAAGATGCTGCCAACAAACGGACCGCGAGAAAAGTACGCCCGCAAGGCCTATCTCCTCGCCGCCCAGTGCGCCGTTGTCTCCAAACCCTTCACGCGCCCTGTCCTTCTTCAAGTCACCGTTTTTAAAGGCCCCCGCCCGGCCCGCACGGCGTAAAGTTCAAGGTTCCAAGTTTAACGTTCAAGGTTCCGTTCCGGTCCAGCTCTCCGACTCTCAACACTCATCCCTTAGCTCTCAACTTTCCGTCCTCCGCTCCCGACTCTCAGCTCTGAGCTCTCATCTCTCAACTTTTAACCACCACCTCTCGCCTCCAGCCTTTTGCCTCTCGCCTTTCCGCCAATGAACCACTCCCTCGAACAAGATCTCGCGCTCAAGCGCACCATCCATACGCCGCTCGAACAGAAACCCCATTACGCGTGGCGCGACGTCGTCGCGGGCGACGCCCACCTCAAGCACGACGTCATCGTCCTCTGCCCGCAGGGCGAGGAGCCGTTCGACCTCGCCGAGGTCGCCGACACGCTCGGCAAGTCCCTCACGCACCTGCACCTCGCGCGCGGCGAGTCCGCCATCTTCACCGAGACCAACCGCCAGTGGGTCGCCCGCATCGCCCGCGAGGTCGCCAACAACCTCACCGCGATGACCGCCGTGCAGAAGCCCGTGCGCCTCTCGCTCAACGCCCTCTACGAGCTCATCGAGAAAACCCTCGTCGATAACAGCGCCTACGACGTCGCCAAGTGCCTCCTGCTCAACCGCAGCCGCAAGATTTCCTTCGACCGCGAGGGCGGCTCGACGACCACGACCATCCGCATCATCCGCCGCAACAACCAGGTTGTTCCGTGGAGCGAACAGAAGATCGAGATCGCCGTCCGCAAGGCCTTCCTCTCGCTCCAGCGCGACTCCGCGCCCGCCGTCGCCATCGCCAAGGCCGTCACCGCCCGCGTTCTCTCCTCGAAGCAGGCCTTCGTCCACATCGAGGAAGTCCAGGACATGGTGCAGGAAGAACTCATGCGCTCCGGCCACTTCAAGGTCGCCGAGCAATACATCATCTACCGCGCCATCCGCTCCGCCGCCCGTGCCGCGCATCCTTCCGTCGAGGAAGTCGCCACGCCCCCGCCGCAGCAGTCCTCGATGGTCGTCGTCAAGCGCGCCAACGGCGAAACCTTCTTCTGGGACGGCCTCGACCTGCAGAAACGCATCGAGTTCGCCCGCATCGGCCTCGACCTCTGCCTCACCAATGACGAGATCGAAGTCGAGCTCCGTCGCGCCATCTTCGACCAGATCGCGCAAAAGGACCTCGATTCCACCATCATCCTCAACTCGAAGACCCTCATTGAGCGGGATGCCGACTTTGCCAAGTTCGCCGGCCGCATCCAGCTCACCTATCTCTACGAGGAAGTTCTCGGCTGGGACATCGTGCGCGACGGCATCGGCGCCCTGAAGACCTTCCACCAGCGCGCCTTCAAGAAATACCTCGAAGTCGGCGTCGCCATCAAGCGCCTCAACCCGCGCCTGCTCGAATACGACATCGCCCGCCTCGGCGCCGCCCTCGACCCCATCGCCGACCTCGAATTCGACTTCCTCGGCATCCAGACCCTCTACGACCGCTACCTCATCGTCGACAAGACCACCAAGCCCTCGCGCCGCCTCGAGACGCCGCAGTTCTTCTGGATGCGCGTCGCCATGGGCCTCTTCATCGGCGAGGACGGCGGCCGCGAGGACAAGGCCACCGCGCTTTACGGACTCTACAAGAGCCGCCGCTTCTGCAGCAGCACGCCCACGCTCTTCAACTCCGGCACGCTCCATTCGCAGCTTTCGTCCTGCTATCTCTATTACGTGGACGACACGATCGAGAGCATCATGCACCGCGGCATCGCCGAAAACGCCTTCCTCTCGAAGTGGGCCGGCGGCCTCGGCGGCTCGTGGACCAGCGTGCGCGGCACCGGCGCCCACATCGCCGGCACCAATGGCGAATCCCAGGGCGTCATCCCGTTCCTCAAGCTCCACAACGACCAGCTCGTCGCCGTCAACCAGGGCGGCAAGCGCCGCGGCTCCGGCTGCGCCTACCTCGAGACGTGGCACAACGACATCTTCGAGTTCCTCGAACTCCGCCGCAACACCGGCGACGACCGCCGCCGCACCCACGACATGAACACGGCCAACTGGATCCCCGACCTGTTCATGAAACGCGTCGAGAACCGCCAGCTCTGGACGCTCTTCCGCTCCAACGAGGTCAAGGACCTCCACCATCTCTACGGCAAGCGCTTCGAGGAAAAGTATGCCGAGTACGAGAAGCTCGCCGACGAGGGCAAGATCATCGGCCAGAAGGTCGAGGCCCTCGAGCTCTGGAAAAAAATCCTCTCGATGCTCTTCGAGACCGGCCACCCGTGGATCACGTTCAAGGACGCCTGCAACATCCGCTCCCCGCAGGACCATGTCGGCGTCATCCACTCGTCGAATTTGTGCACCGAAATTACCTTGAACACCTCCAACGACGAGACCGCGGTCTGCAACCTCGGCTCCATCATCCTCGACTCGCACATCGATGCCGACGGCAACATCGACATGCCCAAGCTCCGTGAGACCATCCGCATCGCCGTGCGCGCGCTCGACAACGTCATCGACATCAATTTCTACCCGACCGAGGCCGCCCGCACCGCCAACCAGCGCCACCGCCCGATCGGCCTCGGCGTCATGGGCCTGGCCAACGCCCTCTACCTGAAAGGCGTCGCCTTCGCCTCCGAAGCCGCCGTCGAGTTCAACGACGAGGCTATGGAAGCCATCGCCTTCTTTGCCTACGAGGCCTCGAGCGACCTCGCCGCCGAACGCGGCACCTATTCCAGCTACAAAGGCTCCAAGTGGGACCGCGGCCTCATGCCGCAGGACACCCTCGAACTCCTCGAGTCCGAGCGCGGCGTGTCCGTCGAGGTTCCCCGCGGCGGCCGCCTCAACTGGGATCCCCTCCGCGCGAAGATCGCCCTCCAGGGCATGCGCAACAGCAACGTCCTCGCCATCGCGCCCACCGCCACCATCTCGAACATCACCGGCACCTCGCCCTGCATCGAGCCCACCTACAAGAACCTCTTCGTCAAATCGAACCTCTCCGGTGAGTTCATCATCCTCAATCCCTACCTTGTGAAGGACCTGAAGGCCCGCAGCCTCTGGAGCCAGGAGATGATCGACAACCTGAAGTATTTCGACGGCGAGCTGAAGGACATCCCCGGCGTGCCCGAGGACCTGAAGCAAAAATACCTCACCGCCTTCGACATCGACTTCAAGTGGATCCTCGACGCCGCCGCGCGCCGCCAGAAATGGATCGACCAGGCGCAGTCCGTGAACCTCTGGCTGAAGACGCCCGACCTGAAGACCCTCAGCCACATGTACCGTGCGGCCTGGCACCAAGGCCTGAAGACCACGTATTACCTCCGCACCCTCGGCGCGTCCAATATCGAGAAAGCGACGATATCGGTGAAGAAGGAAGTCCGCGGCGCGGTCAAGGAAGGGCAGGACGGCGGCATAAACTCCGGCGATACCATCGCCGGCCTGATGGCCATCGCGATCAACGGTGACGCTGCCCCGATCTCCCTGAGCCGAGTCGACTCGTCCGCCGTAGCTTTAGCGAAGGCGGAACGGGCCACACCTTCGAACGGTGAATTCAAGCGCACCTACACGGATGCTGAAAAAAATGCGTGCTCAATAGACGCCATGCGTAATGGCGGGACATGTGAAGCCTGCCAATAAGAATTTTTCGATCCCTTCGCTTTTACTGCTAATATGAAAAGAAATGCGGACTAATCCTGAAATCGCACCGGTTTTTCATGCCGATGCACGTGCGGTAGTGTATGAGGGGGATTGTTTGAAACTACTTGCCTCGATCCCTGCTGGATCGATTCAGCTGATCATCACGTCGCCACCCTATAATATCGGCAAGGTATACGAGCAGCGTAGTCCGCTTGAACTCTACTTGGAATCCCAGCGGCGCGTGATTACGGAATGCGTGCGAGTGCTCAAACCTCAAGGCAGTATATGTTGGCAGGTGGGTAACTTTGTTGATAAAAAAGGTCTAGGTAGTATCGTGCCGCTCGATACTGTTCTGTATCCAATTTTTGAAAAACTTGGCCTGAAACTCAGGAATCGAATCATCTGGCACTTTGAGCACGGCCTGCACTGCTCAAACCGTTTTTCAGGACGTTATGAAACCATTTTATGGTTTACCAAAACAGATGACTATGTGTTCAACCTAGATCCGGTGCGAGTACCTCAAAAATATCCAGGCAAGAAATATTTTAAAGGTCCGAAGACAGGTCAGTATTCCTGTAATCCTCTAGGAAAAAATCCGGGCGACCTTTGGATGATTCCGAATGTAAAAAATAATCACGTCGAAAAAACAGGACATCCCTGTCAGTTTCCCGTGGAGTTGGTGGAACGCTTTGTTTTATCGATGACCGAGCATGACGACTGGGTTTTAGATCCCTTTGCCGGTGTTGGCACCACAATGGCCGCTGCCGTAAAGCACGGACGTCGCGGTGTTGGAGCGGAACTAGTGGCCAGCTACAATGCCATGGCAAGGGAGCGGGTTACCGCAGCATTGAATGGTGACTTGAAAGTGCGCCCCATGAATACACCAATCTACGATCCACAAAAGGCTGGAAGTTCTCTACGTATTGCACCGTGGCTGAAACCGCTGGTTAATAACGGGCCTGTTTATTCCGAGCCATCAGGGAAACAGTTTGTGCTACTGGAAAAAGGAGCCCGCTTAAAAACGCGGGCAGTATCGTGAAAATTGCCGAAGTTTATTCCCATCTCAATGGGCTGGAGTTTTTGAAAGTTCACAACAAGCAGTTGTGGACTGAAATCAAGCAGGTTGTTGCTGCGGTCGATGGCAAGGCTTGTCGCACCAAAGTAAGTAAAGAGAAAGGTATGGTGGGCGAGCTCAAGTACAGTCCCATTGAAATGAATATTCGGTTTCAGGCTCTGCTTAATGAAAAAGGGTGGAACGAGAGCAGGGTATCCTACTGGGTGACGAAGAACGCCAAATTGATCCGGCAAACGATGTCAAAGTCTGCAGTTGATCAGAAGCGTGAAATCGAAGCGGCCGACGAGAAACCTATTTTTAGTTATAATCAAACTGACTTCGTCAAGGCACGTGTGGCGTTGGAGGTTCAATTCGGAAAATATTCTTTCGTGGCTTATGATCTTTTCGTTAAACATTTGGCGTTTTATGTGCGCGACGAAATTGATGTTGGTATTGAGATACTGGCAATGAAATCGTTGCAAAGCCAGATGTCATCCGGTCCGGGTTATTACGAAGGTGAACTATATAATGTAATTCGCAATGGGCGCGGAGTGCCGGCTGTGCCCTTGGTGCTTATTGGAGTTGAACCGTAGGGAGCAGCCTCTACTTATTGAATTTATTAGGTTTCCAAATGTATTTCATGAGTCCAGAAAATATTCGCGGATTTGGAATAAAGGATATCGCTCACGAGAAAGGTTGATTCATGGAAACCCCTCAAGAATGGGCGAAAAAGGCCGCTATTTCCGACGCAGCAAACAATGTAATTCTTCAGGCTCAACTTCTAAGCCTAAGAGGGATAGTAGCAGCATTGGCTCGGAAACTTGATTGCGAGGACGTTTTCGAGCTTTGCCGGCAAGATAATTTCCTAGCTTCGACCAAGAAGAGCCTCGAAACATTCTTGAAGCAGATTGGCGACACAAATCCAGGTTTAGCTCGTGAAGTTCACCGCCTTTTATCGCAAAAGACGCCTTTTCCATCAGACGATCCTGATAAGATTTTCTCTGATTAAAGCGATTGTTGAGTAATCGGACGGGGTCCTCTACTTGTTTAATTTCGCAGAAATCCACTGGCTGCCGAACGAGTCTTCCTACGCTCAATTAGAGAAGTAGAGAACTGGGCTCGCTCAGGCATCGGCTCTTGACGAGATCTGGGGGCATGCCAACCATTTGCATCTGTGAAAAGTCATCCGATTCGTTTTCCATCGGCGATTTCCGCGCTTGTTCTGCTTGGCGGATGTCAGACCCTTCCACCGGCCGCAACCCCTTCGCCGGTTTCAGTTGTGGACTCGAACAGCAATAACATCTCGCCCAATGACCAAGGACTGGCATCGCAGAACCAAGACGATGGAGATGCGCGGCTTGCAGTTCGACTGATAATCGCCGGCAAATATCCGGATGCGGCAGTTGAGTATGGGAAAATCGCTAACTGGGCGGGAAGAAGGAGCAAGACCCAGACCGGATTTGATGTGACATTTGACATCGCGCTCGAACTTTTCTACTTCTGTAGTAAGGCGCAGGCATTTGCGCTTAACGGCCAACTTGATAAAGCTAATGAGGCTTTGTTCGCGGCCGAGTCGATCTCCGACGAACACCCGGAGCTTAATAATGACGCAACGGGAAGCGGCGTGAAAGAGACGCTCAGCGATACGAAGGGGTTCTTGGCTGAGAAGGCTGGGCGCCGCGCAGAAGCAGAAAGCTTTTATCGCGAATCGGGGTCGACTAATGGTAAAGCTCGGCTGGCCCTTTTCGCCCTAGCTGATAATCGGCTGAACGACGCCCAAGTGCTCGCCGGCGCCGGCGAGAGCCCTACTGAGCAAATTGTTTTGGGCCTTGTTGCTGCCCAGACAAAACATCCAGCCGAAGCAGCTGACTGGTTTGATAAAGCCCGGGAAATGCGGATGAATCCTATGGGAAACGAATTTATTCCAATGTACTGGTGCGAAGCGCCGCCGCCGTGAACGTGGGAGCCGGTCTTAGAGGGATTTTTTAGGGACAGGTCAAAAAAGTGAGGGGAGGGCAGGAAATCGTGCTAAACTGGTGGCATGGGCGGACCCAAGCGCCTCGCATTCAGCGTTGAGCGGTCGCTTGACACCCAACCGAAATTGGTATTAAAGTAATACCATGCCAGTTATGAGCTTCAAGGTGGATTCCCAATCAGCCGGGCGCATCCGGGCCAAGGCTCGCGCTAACAAGTCTTCGCTCTCAGCCTACCTGCGCAAGGCCGCCCTTGGCGACGACAGGCGCCACCCGGTAAAAATCGTTCGAGGCAAACATCCGATCTCCGGGCTGCCGTATAATGCCGCCACGGGCGCACGAGTCGTGACGAATGATGAAATTCGCGATGCACTGGCCGACTTTCCGTGAAATTTCTCCTCGATATCAATGCCTTGCTGGCTTGGGAGCATCCGGGTTCACCGCATCACGCCAGTTTTCACACTTGGGCCAAAATGGCGGGCCATTCGAGTTTTTGGACCTGCGCCCACACCGAGCTCGGTTTTATCCGTGTATCGATGCAGGTGTTCGGCTACAGCCTGGCGCAAGCGTCGGAGGCTTTGACTTTATTGAAAAAACACACCGGTGGTTTTATCACCATGGCACCCTCGCCACGATTGCCGGCCTGGGCGTCAACCGCGGCAAAAACTTTGGATGCTTACCTGGTCCAAATGGCCAAGGAAAACGGCATGCGGCTGGCAACGCTTGATTCTGCCATCAAAGATGCCGCCGTGCAGTTGATTCGTTAACCTGATCCGAAGGGATCAGATTTCTAAGGGTTAAATGGCGGCCGTAAGGTTATTGAGAGCCGACTTTTTCCACTGGCGGTTTGCCGCCGCAAGGTTTGTCGGTAGGGATCCAGGTTGGCGGATCAATCGTTCCCACGCGACCGTCTTCGCATTGGTAAGTCACGACTTTGGCATATTCCCAGACTTGGTTATTGCAGCGCCAGAGAACCAGCTCGCCGAGTTTTTGTGGATTGGCGCAGGTGGTGTCGCCGTGCAAATCGATCCAATGCTGACCAATTAACTCGGGCGCCGCGGCGCCATCCCCGCACTTCTGCGTCGTCGCCCAGTCGCCGACGCGAAAACCGGTCACGGGTGGGCAGTCGTAATAATCGTCCTCTACCGTGTGCCAAAAGCCGTCCGCTTCGCACTCCATGTAGCTTTCTTTGAGCAAGAGCTTCCCGGTTGTGCAGGGCGTCTCAAGGGTGGCCACGGCCGGCGTTCCGACTGCGCCTGTCTTCGGTGTGTCCTGGCATCCCGCCAATCCCAATAATCCAACCAGCGCCAGCACCAGCGCAAATGACATCCCGCCTGCTTTTTTTCCGCTGGAAAAATCGACCATAAATTAAGACTCCTTGGCTGCGCCTCACTGAAACGATGCGCAAATTAAGGGCAATATTATTTACAGGGGTCGATCTGGGCTTGCCCGGAAATTACGGACAGTGATTAGGACGATATTTATTGGTTGGATTCAAACTGAACAGGGCTGAGATAGCCAAGGCTGGAATGGAGCCTGGTACGGTTGTAGAACGCCTCGATATAG
>Ga0210398_10006798_pt1 | contig 10461 bp, 9 predicted proteins | sample IncBWC4OmetaG_FD_161047 | JGI IMG/M metagenome (GOLD analysis project Ga0210398, IMG submission 161047) | Forest soil microbial communities from Barre Woods Harvard Forest LTER site, Petersham, Massachusetts, United States - Inc-BW-C-4-O | ecosystem: Environmental > Terrestrial > Soil >... | reverse complement strand
AGCGGCTCGGCTTCGGCGCTATGCGCATCACCGGCGACGGGATCTGGGGTGAGCCCAGGGATGCCGAAAACGCGCGCAAGGTTCTCCGCCGCGCGGTCGAACTGGGCGTCCATTTCATCGATACCGCCGATGCTTACGGTCCCGTCACCAGCGAGCGCCTGATCGGCGAAGCGCTTTCCCCGTACAAGAAAGGCATTGTCATCGCGACCAAAGGCGGACTGACCCGCCAGGGCCCGAACCAATGGCTGCCGGTGGGACGTCCGGAATACCTTGCGCAGCAGGTGGAGATGAGCCTCCGCTGGCTCAAGCTCGAGGCCATCCCGCTGTGGCAGCTCCATCGCATTGACCCCAAAGTCCCGGTTGAAGAATCCCTCGAGCCGATCAAAAAATTCCAGAAAGAGGGCAAGATCCGCCACATCGGTCTGAGTGAAGTCAAAGTGCCGGAGATCGAGCGCGCGCGGAAGTTTGTCCCCATCGTCAGCGTGCAGAATCGCTACAACATCGCCGATCGCGAGCACGAGGACGTGCTTCAGTACTGCGAGAAGCACAACATCGCCTTCATCCCGTGGTTCCCGGTCGCTGCCGGCAAGCTCACGCAGCCGGGTGGATCGCTCGACAAGGCCGCAAAGAAATATGGAGCGACGCTGAGCCAGCTTTCCATCGCGTGGCTGCTGCATCACTCGCCGGTGATGGTGCCCATCCCCGGTACGGCGTCGATTGCGCACCTTGAGGAAAATATGAAGGCCGCCGATTTAAACCTGAGCGCCGGCGACTGGGCGGAGATCGAAGGGACAGCCAAGGCGGCATAGGACTCGACCGCTCGGCAGAATCCGAGGCGCCCATTCTGGTGCGGCGTTGGTCCGCGCCAGGTGGGGCTCGATGAAGTGTCTCCAGTCTTCTGATCACGCATCGCTCCCACGCGCTATCATCATCGGGATTTCCCGATGAGCACTCCAGCCGCCAGCCCCAAGTCCCAGCTCCGCAAAACCATGGGCTTCTGGGACGTGCTGCTCTTCAACATCGCCACCGTGGTGGGTCCTCGCTGGATCGCCGCCGCCGGCCACAACGGCACTTCTTCCATCAGCCTCTGGATTCTTGCGGCGGTGTTGTTCTTCGTCCCGGGCGCGCTCGTGATCAACGAGCTCTCTTCGCGGTTTCCCGAAGAAGGCGGACTCTACGTCTGGGCCAAAGAGGCTTTCGGTCCGTTTCACGGCTTCATTGCCGGCTGGACTTACTGGATCTACACGGTCTTCTATTTTCCCGGGCTTCTGCTGGCGTCCGCGTCCATGTCCGCGTACATCATCGGCCCCAACGGAGCGACGCTCTCGCAGAGTCGCGCCTTCCAGCTCGAAGTTTCCCTCGGGCTGCTCGTGGTTGCGGTGGGCCTGAACATCATCGGCCTCAACATCGGCAAGTGGCTGCAGAACGCGGGCGGCGTGGGAACGTTCCTGCCGCTCGCGATTCTCGTGGCCCTTGGGGCGCTGCTTGCCTGGCGCCATGGCCCGGGTTTCGGATCGGTTACGCACTTCAGCGTGCGCAACATGCTGCCGACCTGGAACTGGGACACCGTGAATTTCTGGTCGCAGATCGCCTTCGCCTTCACCGGCCTCGAGCTGGTCTCGGCCATGAGCGAAGAAGTCCGCGACCCACGCCGCACCCTGCCGCGCGCGGTGTACGCTGCCGGAGCCCTGACTGCCTTCATCTACATCGCAGGAACCTTCGCGATCCTCGCGCTGGTCCCCGCTGCGGACATCGATCCGCAGAGCGGAGTGTTCCACGCCATCACCATCGGCTCGGTTGCACTGAAAATCGGATTCCTCGGCATCCTCGCCGCCCTGCTCGTCACCGTGGGCAATGCCGGAGGAGTCGGTTCCACGGTCGCCGGCATCGCGCGCGTGCCTTTCGTGGTCGGCATCGACCGCTATCTGCCCGCGGCCTTCGGCAAAATTCATCCGCGCTGGAAGACCCCGTGGGTTTCGATCCTCGTTCAGGGCGGCGTGTCCGGCGCCATCCTTCTGGTCTCGCAAATCAACGACACCACCCGGGGCGCCTACCAGGTGCTCATCGACGCGGCCATCATCCTCTACTTCATTCCCTTCCTCTATATGTTTGCGGCCGTCATCCGTCTTGGGCGCCGCGCCGACCGGGCTGCGAACCCGCATGCCATCCTCGTTCCCGGCGGCGCTGCCGGTGTCTGGATCAGTGGCGGTCTTGGCTTCATCGTGGTGCTCATCGGCATCCTGGTTTCGCTTATCCCACCCGGCGATTCGTCTTCGAAACTGGGATTCGAACTCAAGCTGGTCATCGGAACGGCGGCATCGATCCTGCTCGGGTTGATTCTCTACTGGCGAGGAGCGCGCACGAAGGCATCCTCCTCGACGGCCCCGCTACACTGATACTCGGCACCGATCATGAAACTTCTCGACGGCTACATCAAATTCCGCCGCGACGTCTTTCCGGGTATGAAGGACCACTTCCATCTGCTGGCGGAGTCGCAGCAGCCCGACACCCTGTTCATCACGTGCGCCGACTCCCGGGTGGTCCCCGACCTGATACTGCAAACGGAGCCTGGCGACATGTTCCTCTGCCGGGCGGTGGGCAACATCGTTCCGCCGCATGGAGCCATGCCCGGCGGCATCTCCTCGACCATCGAGTACGCCGTCGAAGTTCTTCACGTGCGCCACATCATCGTGTGCGGCCATTCCGACTGCGGGGCCATCAAAGCGGTCCTGCCTCCAGACCCCGCGGACCCCCGCGACCATCGCAATCTTCCCCGCCTGCCCATGACGTCCAAATGGCTCGGCTACATCGAGCCGGCATGGAAATATCTCCCGTCCGGCATGCCGGGCGATGATCCTCGCGCGCTGCACACCGCGCTCATCCGCGCCAACGTGATCGCGCAGCTCGAGAATCTGAAGACGCATGCTGAAGTGGCGCGTGCCCTGGCGCACAGTACGCTCCAGGTCCACGGCTGGTATTACGACATCCTCACTGGCGCGGTCGAGGCGTACGACCAGCACGAGCGGCGCTTTCTGCCGCTGGAAGAATGGGGCGCGCAATCCAAATGAACCGCACCGCCATGACGCCTGGCCCAGGCGTACAAGCGCTCATCCCGCCATCCGTATTTTCTGTGCGCTGGACCCGGTGGCTTCGTCATCGTGCCTCTGGCGCGGTGACGGTCAGTGCGCCCCGGCAGGAGCTTTCGTCCCCGGCTTGACCTTCCTGAAGAACCACACCAGCAGCACGCAGGCAAAGCAAATCAGGCTCATCCATCGGAACACGTCGACGAACGACCACAGGAGCGCCTGCTGTCCCAGTTGCTGATAGAGGGTCGAGGCTGCCGCGTGCCGGGCGTTGGGCGCCGCCGTGTGCTGGGTCAGATACCCCGTCAGCCCGCTCAATTGCTGCTCAAACCAGTACTGCGTCTGGGACACCGATCCCGCGATCTGCGTCTGATGCGCATCGCTGCGCCGCACGAGCAGGGTCTGGGCAATCGAAATTCCGATGGAGCCACCCACATTCCGCAGCAGATTGAAAATCCCGCTGGCGTTTCCGATTTCGCTGTTGGGCAGCGTGCTGTAGGCCTGGGTGGTGATCGGCACAAACACAAAACTCAGCGCGAAGCCCGTTGCCACAATGGGGATCAGCAGCGTCCAGGGCGAGATCCCCAGCGTCAGGTTCCCCAGCTCCAGCGACATGATTCCGAACCCGATGAAGCCGAAGGTGAGGAGATACCTCGGATCCACCTTGTTGCCCAGATACCCAATCACGGGCATCCCGAGAATCGACCCGATCCCGCGCGGCCCCACCACCAGGCCGGCGGTGAAGGCTGTGTACCCCAGCAGCTCCTGATAGAAGAGCGGCAGCACCGTGATCATGGAGTAGATACACAAACCAAACATCAGGATGAGCGCGCAGCCGAGTCCAAAATTCCAGTTCTTCAGAGTTTTCAGCTTCACCAGCGGGGTTTTGCTGTTCCACGAATGAAAGATGAACCAGACCAGGGAAATCACGAGGAAGAGGGCTGCCCACCGGATCCAGGTCGCCCCGAACCAGTCGTCCTCCTGCCCCTTGTCAAGGATGACCTGCAGGCAGCCTGTCCAGACCGCCAGCAGCCCGAAGCCCAGGTTATCGAACTTCGGCGCCTTGCCCTTCGTGATGTACTCCGGATCCTTCACGAACCGGCCGATCATGAAGACCGCCAGCGCGCCCACGGGAATATTGATATAGAAGGCATACCGCCAGCTGTAGGTATCCGTCAGCCAGCCGCCGAGGGTCGGGCCGAGCACCGGCGCGACCACCACGCCGAAGGCGAACAGGGCCATGGCGGCGCCGCGCTTCTCCGGAGGAAAGCTCTCGAGCAGAATTGACTGCGAAAGCGGCTGCAGAGCGCCGCCGCCCGCGCCCTGAACCACGCGCGCGATCAGAATGAATCCCAGGGTGGGCGCCGCTCCGCAGAAAAAGGATGCGATGGTGAAAATGATCACGCAGGTGATGAGGAACCGCTTGCGCCCAAACCGCAGCGAAAACCAGTTGCTCGCCGGCAGGATGACCGCGTTGGCCACGAGGTAACTGGTCAGCACCCAGGTGGCTTCGTCGTTCGATGCGGAGAGCGATCCGGCAATATAGGGCAGCGCGACCGACGCGATCGCCGTGTCCAGCACCTCCATAAAGGTCGCCAGCATCACGCTGATCGCGATGAGCCAGGGATTGACACCGAAATTCTGTGCCTGCTGACCGCTTCCGTCCGCCATGCCTTCTGCCAGTGGTTGCTTTGATTGCCGAACTGCGTGGGTCGACGCTGCTAAGGAGTGCTTCTTATGGATGCTCGAAACGGGCCCGTCGATGGATGATCTCGCTGAGGAAGACTGTGTTCACAGCTGGAGTGCAGAGTTCCGGGGCCGAAGACAGCGATTCGGAATGGACGATGGGGGTCGTCATGAGCGCAGATTCGGCCAACGGGCAGAACCGGCTTCTCAGCGCCCTGGCTCCCACAATATCCTGGACGGCCGCCAGCGGGCGAGGCCCGGAATCGGTTCGCGGCCATCGCCATGCCGAGTCCTTGCCTCGACCTCCAATGCTGGACGTAAGTCATTTAGATGCAATTGGGTACAATTATGCACCTCGACAGGCAGCTCCAGCATCAGATAGATTGACAATAACTCACTCAAGTGCCATCCTAGCCAAGGACCAGGCACTCATTTCAGGAGCAGCAACACAATGGCAAAGATTATCGGCATTGACCTCGGCACGACGAACTCCGTCGTGGCCGTTATGGAGGGCGGTGAGCCCAAAGTGATTCCGAACGAAGAGGGCGGCCGGACCACGCCTTCCGTCGTCGCATTCACCAAGTCCGGCGAACGTCTGGTGGGGCAGGTGGCGAAGCGGCAGGCCATCACCAACCCGGCCAACACGATTTATTCCATCAAGCGGTTCATGGGTCGCCGTTACGACGAAGTCAACGACGAAATGAAGATGGTTCCCTACAAGGTGGTCCAGCAGGGCGATCATGTGGCCATCGAGGCGCAGGGCAAGCTCTACACGCCGCCGGAAATCTCCGCGATGATCCTGCAGAAGCTGAAGAAGGCCGCAGAAGACCATCTGGGTGGAACGGTCACCGAGGCGGTGATCACGGTACCGGCGTACTTCAACGACGCGCAGCGCCAGGCCACCAAGGACGCCGGCAGAATCGCGGGTCTGGACGTGAAGCGGATCGTCAACGAGCCGACCGCAGCCGCGCTCGCGTACGGTCTGGATAAAAAGAAGGACGAGACGATCGCGGTGTACGACTTCGGCGGCGGGACTTTTGACATCTCGATTCTGGAAGTCGGCGAAGGCGTCATCGAGGTGAAGTCCACCAACGGCGACACGCACCTGGGCGGCGACAACATCGACCAGCGCATTGTCGACTGGCTCATCGATGAATTCAAGAAAGAAGAAGGCCTCGATCTGCGCTCGAAGGGCAACGAAATGGCCCTGCAGCGGCTGCGCGACTCCGCGGAGCGCGCCAAGATCGAGCTGTCGACTGCGCTCGAGACGGAGATCAACCTGCCGTTCATCACGGCAGACGCCTCCGGTCCCAAGCACCTGGTCAAGAAGCTGACCCGCGCCAAGCTGGAGCAGCTGGTGGAAGACATCATCCAGCGTTCCGTGGAGCCTTCGAAGAAGGCCATGGCCGATGCCGGCGTCGACCCGAGCAAGATCGACGAAGTGGTTCTGGTCGGCGGGCAGACGCGCATGCCGCGCATCCAGCAGCTGGTGAAGGACCTGTTCGGCAAGGAAGGCCACAAGGGCGTCAACCCCGATGAGGTGGTGGCGATCGGCGCCGCGGTGCAGGCGGGTGTTCTGGCTGGAGAAGTGAAGGACCTGCTGCTGCTCGACGTCACGCCGCTCACCCTGGCCATTGAAACGCTGGGGGGCGTCGCAACGCCGATGATTCCGCGCAACACGACGATCCCGACCAAGAAGACGGAGACCTTCTCGACCGCGGCTGACAGTCAGACGGAAGTCGAGGTGCACGTCCTGCAGGGCGAGCGTCCGATGGCGGCGCAGAACCGCACGCTGGGCAAGTTCAAGCTGAGCGGCATTCCGCCGGCTCCGCGAGGAATTCCGCAGATCGAGGTCACGTTTGACATCGACGCCAACGGCATCCTCAACGTCACGGCGAAAGACAACGCGACCGGCAAGGACCAGAAGATCACCATCACGTCGTCTTCGGGACTGAGCAAGGAAGAAGTCGATCGCATGGCGAAGGAAGCCGAGGCGCACTCGGCTGAGGACAAGCAGAAGCGCGAGGAGATCGAAGCGCGGAACCAGCTGGACGGCCTGGTTTACAACATCGAGAAGATGCTGAAGGAGAACGGCGACAAAGTCTCCGGCTCGGAGAAGGCGGACGTCGAAACGGCACTGGCGGATGCGAAGAAAACCCTCGAAGGCCAGCCCAGTCCCGTCGAGCTGAACGCGGCGCGCGAGAAACTGACCGCCGCGTCGCACAAGCTCGCCGAGGCGATGTACAAGGCCAACGCAGCGGGCGCAACCGGCGGAGGGGTTCCTCCGACGGACGGGGCAGCGGCTTCCTCCGGGACCGCCGACGGCAAGAAGGACGAAGGAGTGATCGACGCCGAATACGTCGACGTCGACGAGAAGAAATAGCCGGGCTCGGAGCACCGAGCTCACAAAGGGGCGTTCCCATGGAACGCCCCGGACTTTCTCAGCGTAAGGAGTAAGCAGTTGCAGTCAGGGGATCAAGCAATGACGAACACACTTTGGAAATGCGAACAGTTCCGCGCGGGCCAGATCACGAACCAAGTGGTGTTCGATACCGAAGCTCAGGCGCACGATTTCGTCGACCAGATGCACAAGGTCGAGCCCGACATCTTCTGGCGGATCGAGCCTGTGGATGCGCAGATGGTCTGGAACTGACGCGTCGGGTGGGGTTAACGTCAGACGTTTAACGTGGTACGCTAAACAGGTGATCCGCTCATTCGGGGACAAGGAAACCGAGCGTATCTCCCAGCGCTTCCACAGCCGCCGGTTTGCCTCGATTGAACGGATCGCCTTTCGCAAGCTCCGGCAGATTGAAAGCGTTGACCGGATCGAAGAGCTCTCGGAGCCGCCCGGAAACCGCCTCGAAAAACTCCGTGGCAATCGAGGGGGGCAATGGAGTATCAAGATCAACGATCCGTGGCGGATTTGCTTTGAATGGAGGGATGGAGATGCCTGGCAAGTCGAAATCGTCGACTACCACTAAACCTGGCTCGCAGAAAATGGTCCCGCTGCATCCCGGCGAGATGCTGCGCGAAGAGTTCATGAAGCCGCTCGGGCTCTCTGCAAATGCCCTTGCCCTGGCACTGCGCGTTCCGGTCACTCGCATCTCGGAAATCGTCAACGAGCGCCGCAGCATCACGGCTGACACGGCTCTGCGGCTGTCACGCTATTTCCGCATGTCTCCCAATTTCTGGCTGCGTCTGCAAACGCAATATGATCTGGATATGGCAGAAGATGAGTTCGCGTCCACCATCCGCCGCGAAGTCCGGCCGGCGCCACGCAATCCAAAAACAGGAGAACTGAAAGCAGCGGCCACCGCCTGATCGAAGAGACATGCCACCGACCCAGCACAAAGACTATTACGCGACCCTCGGGGTCAAGAAGACGGCCACGGCGGACGACATCCGCAAAGCTTTCCGCAAGCTCGCGCGCAAGTACCACCCCGACGTCAATCCCGGCGACAAGAAGTCCGAAGAGAAGTTCAAGGAAATCTCCGAAGCCAACGACATCCTCTCCGACGAGAAGAAGCGGAAGATTTACGATCAGTTTGGCTTCTACTCCGATCAGATCGATCCGGCTGCTGCCGAAGCCGCGGCCCGCGCTGGCCAGGGCGGATACGCCTACGGCCCGCAAGGCCAGCAGCAGGGCGTCCCCTTCGATTTCGGCGGCTTCGATTTTTCCGAAGAAGCGCCGGGCGCGGCGGCCGGCGGCACCGGATGGGGCAACTTCCGCGACATCTTCTCCGGCATGTTCTCGAAGGAGCGCGCGCAGGCAGAAGGCCCGCAGGCCGGTACCGACCTCGAATACCAGGTCAACGTCGATTTCTGGACCGCGATACGGGGCGGCGTGGCCCGTCTCGAAATTCAGCGGCAGGAAGTGTGCGCGACCTGCCACGGCCGCGGCACGACGGGTGGCACGCAAACCTGTCCTGAATGTCACGGCACCGGTCAGGTCACGCAGATGGGCGGCCGCATGAAGTTCAACATCCAGTGCCCGCGCTGCGGCGGCAGCGGCAAGATTCAGAATCCCTGCCCCACCTGCCACGGCGAAGGCGTCGTCTATCGCACGGAGCCGCTTGAATTCCGCATCAAGCCTGGCACCCGCGACGGGCAGCGCATCCGGCTCGCGGGCAAAGGCAACGCCGGCCTCCACGGCGGCGCATCGGGCGATCTCTACCTCATCATCCGCACCGGCACGCATCCGGTTTTCGCCCGCACCGGCGACGACATTTACCTGACCCTGCCGGTCACCGTCTCCGAAGCCGCGCTTGGCTCCCGCATCGAAGTCCCTACGATCGACGGACGCGCGCAGTTGCGGATTCCGCCGGGCACCCAAAGCGGCCAGAAACTCCGCATGCGGGATCGCGGCGTACCCTCGGCGACCAAAGAAGGCGCGCGCGGCGACGAAATTGTAACCGTCGAAGTAGCAGTTCCCCAGGTCCGCGACGAGCGCTCGCGCGAAATCCTGAAGGAGCTGGCCAAGCTCAACCCCGACGATCCCCGCACCGACATTTGGGCGAAGGTCTAGTCGTGCCTGCCCTCACCACCCCGCGTCTCCTGCTCCGCGAGATGACGCTTGACGATGCGCCCGCCCTCCACGCTGTCCTCGGCGACGCGGAAACGATGCGCTGGTACCCGCGCCCCTACACCCTTGCCGAAGTCGAGGACGCAATTGCGCGGCAGATCGGCCGCTACCCTTCAGGATCGGGTTTGCTGGCTGCTGAGCTGCGGGAAAGCGGCGAGTTGGTTGGCGACTGCGGGCTTGTTTGGCAGGACGTGGACGGCATCACGGAACCGGAGATCGGTTATCACTTCCATCGGTCCAGCTGGAACCGCGGCCTGGCGACGGAAGCAGCCCGTGCCGTCATGGATTATGCATTCACCGCGCTGGGCTGCGACCACGTGATCTCTCTCATCCGTCCGGAAAATCTCGCCTCCCGCCGCGTTGCCGAAAAGAATGGCCTCGCGCTCGACCGCACCGTCTTGTGGCGCGGCTACGATCACTGCGTTTACACAGTGGCGAAAGCGGCCGCATCATGACCCTCTTCCACGCGCCCTGGCCCAATCCCGCCGATGCCCCGCCGCCCCAGGACCGCGACCACCGCAACGCTACGCAGCTGCTCAATGCGTCGATGTCCTACGCTCGCCTGATTCTCCGGCGCTACGGCCAGCTTGCCCCGTTCGCCTTCTCCATGGATCGCGAGGGCCAGATCGCGCGCGAGACGCTCGAAATCCCGCGGCTGCCGCGCGACCCCGAGCGGCAGTTCAAACTGCTCAGCGATCACATCGCCGAGCGCATCCGGCGTGGGGCGATCCAGGGGGTCGCCCTTTGCGCGAACGTCACCCTCCCCACGCCGTCCCAGGAGAAATATACCGACGCCATCCTGCTCACCATCGAGCAGGAAAGCGGCCACGCCCTGCAGGTCACCGTCCCCTACCAAATCTACGGCGGCCAGTTCCACAACCTGCTTCCGCGCCGCATCGCGCTCGGCCAAACCCTTGGCGAGGAGATCCCTCCGCACTTTTTTTCCGCAACCCGCTCCTGAGCTTAAGCGGATGCGTGCCGGAGTGCGATTCTCATCGCTCCCGCGTCGTCCGCGGTGCATAATGTGAATCGGATATGCCCACCAAACGCAAATCCAAAGGCGCCTATATGATCTCGGCGGTCGCCGAGATGTACGACATCCATCCGCAG
>Ga0210398_10006797_pt1 | contig 10462 bp, 12 predicted proteins | sample IncBWC4OmetaG_FD_161047 | JGI IMG/M metagenome (GOLD analysis project Ga0210398, IMG submission 161047) | Forest soil microbial communities from Barre Woods Harvard Forest LTER site, Petersham, Massachusetts, United States - Inc-BW-C-4-O | ecosystem: Environmental > Terrestrial > Soil >... | reverse complement strand
TCCCGAAATGTATTACGAGCCCATGCCGTGCATGCAATGCGAAAACGCGCCTTGCGAAGTCGTATGCCCGGTGGGGGCCACCACGCACAGTCCGGAAGGACTGAATGAAATGACCTACAACCGTTGCGTCGGGACTCGTTATTGCTCCAACAACTGCCCGTACAAAGTGCGCCGGTTTAACTTCTTTCTATTTTCCGACTGGCAAACACCTAGCCTCTACGGCGTGCGCAATCCGAACGTGACCGTGCGCAGCCGCGGCGTCATGGAAAAATGCACGTATTGCGTGCAACGAATTAACGCGGCGAAAATCCGCTCCGAAGAAGAAAACCGCTCCGTCCATGACGGCGAGATCGTAACCGCCTGCCAGGGTGCGTGCCCGTCCGATGCCATCGTTTTCGGGAACATCAACGATCCCAATAGCCGCGTCGCGAAACTCAAAGCGCAATCACGGAATTACACTTTGTTGGCCGAATTGAACACCAGGCCGCGCACCACGTATCTCGCGCGCGTGCGGAATCCGAATCCGGAGATTCACGAATAGCACATGAAACGCAAACCCATTTACGGACTGCTCGCGGAATTCGAGACGCCTGAACAGCTTCTCGAAGCGGCGCATCGTACGCACGACGCCGGCTACAAAAGCATCGATGCTTTCACGCCCATGCCGGTTGAAGGCATGGCTGAGGCAGTCGGCTTCGAACACACTTCCCTTCCGGCCGTAGTTTTTACCGGCGGACTGCTGGGCGGCTTGTTCGGCTTCTGCATGTGCTACTACGCGAATGTAATTAGCTTTCCGCTGAATATCGGAGGCAAGCCGTATAACAGCTGGCCTGCCTTCATCCCGATCACATTCGAACTGACTATTCTCGGCGCGGCTCTTTCGGCTGTCTTCGGCATGCTGGCGATGAACGGACTGCCGACGCCGTATCATCCCGTTTTCAACGTGGCCAGGTTCGCGCTCGCCTCCAAAGACCGTTTCTTTCTTTGCGTGAAGGCGCGCGACAAGAAATTTGATTTGGTGAGAACGAAGGACTTCTTGGAGACTTTGCATCCACACGGAGTGTTTGAGATTGAAGTTTAATTTCCATCGCGGCAGAAACCGAAACGCGAACGCGGGCATCGGCGCTGCATGGCCCAGCGTGAGAAGACTCGCTTGCCTCGGCAGCATAGCCATGTTGCTAGCCGGCTGCCGGCTGGACATGCATATTCAGCCGAAATACCTTCCAGATGAACCCACCACGTTCTTCAATGACGGCCGTTCCGAACGGCCCGTGGTGCCCGGCACGGTGGCACGCGGCCAACTTCGCACTGACGAATTGCTTTACACCGGCAAGGAGAATGGCGTTGTGGCGGACAAATTTCCCTTCGCCATGACGCGCGCGGATTTGGAGCGCGGTCGCGAACGATACAACATCTATTGCACTCCTTGCCACGATTACACCGGTGGTGGCCAAGGCATGATCGTGCAGCGCGGATTCCCTCCTCCGCCCTCTTTCCACCTTGAACGTCTGCGGCAAGCGCCGGCTGGACATTATTTCGAAGTCATCACGAACGGCTTTGGTTCCATGTATAGCTACGCTTCGCGTGTCGAGCCGGAAGATCGCTGGAGGATAGCGGCGTATATTCGCGCGCTTCAACTCAGCCAGCACGCGACCATGCAGGATGTACCGGAAAATGAACGAACGAAGCTGACCGAAGCGAATTCCGGAAAGACGTCGACACAAGCGCCAGGGCAACCATGACGAACGCGCTGGAACAATTTCAGCCGCAGCTCGATCGCTTACAGCGAGCCGCGCTCGTTGCGGGAGGATTCTGTCTTCTTGTGTGGGCGCTTTGGGGATCGCTGCGGGGCCCGGATGGTGTGACGGGAGCGTTTCAGTCCTACCTGCTCTCTTACATTTACTGGTTTTCGATTCCTCTCGGATGCATGGCGCTTTTGATGATGCATCACCTCACGGGCGGGTGGTGGGGCTATCCAATTCGAAGATTGCTTGAAGCGGGGACTAGAACGTGTTTCGTGATGACGCTTTTGTTTATCCCCGTGCTCCTCGGGATTAATAAGCTGTATCCATGGACACAATGGGCTGCGGACAAGCCCACCGATCCGAGCTTGCACTTCAAAGCAATGTACCTCACCAGGAATTTCTTCGTCGTGCGCTCGGTGATTTATTTTGCCATCTGGCTCACCATTGTGTACTTGCTGAACAAATGGTCGGCCGAGCAGGATGCCACCGGCAACACGCGACTCGCTTCCATCCTGGAAGCGTTCAGCGGCCCCGGGCTGATTCTTTGGGGAATCGCGGTCACTTACTCCTCAATCGATTGGGTAATGTCCATCGAGCCGCTCTGGTTTTCGACAATTTACGGATTCCTGTTCATGATCATCGAAGCGTTGGTGGCCATGGCGTTTGTGATTTTCGTGTTGCGACTGCTCTCCGACAGCGAGCCGATCAAGAACGTTGTGACGCCTTCACAGTTCAACGACCTTGGCAACCTGATGCTGGCATTCGTGATGCTTTGGGCTTATCTGTCGTTTTCGCAATTCCTGATTATCTGGGCCGGCAACTTGAAAGATGAAATCCCCTGGTACATGGCGCGCGCGTTCGGCGGATGGGGAGCCTTGGCCATTTTTCTGATCGTCATGCACTTCGCCGTGCCGTTTTTACTGCTGCTTCAACGCGGAGTGAAGCGGCGCTTGCGCGTGCTTTCTATCGTATCGGGGATGATGGTTGTGCTGACCCTTGTGGACATTTACTGGCTGATCGTTCCGGCGTTTAGGAACGAAAGACAAAGTCCGCAATTTCATCTATCGGACTTGTTTGCGGTGATCGGAATTGGCGGCATTTGGATCGGGACTTACATCTGGCAGCTCAAGAAGATGCCGGTGTTGCCGTTGCACGACCCGCGGTTCGAAGGAGCGCTCCAGCATGAGCATGGAGACTAAACATCCGGCTGGGCAGATTCCTCCGGGTGGCCGCCAACCTGCGGTCGATCCATCGGAAGAATATGAGCACAGGGATGCCGACACAAGCAGCCTGCTGAAGTACGGGCTTGGGCTTGTGATCGTCCTGATTCTCGTATTGTTTTCGATGAAGTGGGTGTTCTCTTACTTTGCGAAGTCACAGCCGCTTGGGCCGCCGGCTTCCCCGTTCGAAAACGTCCGAGTGCTGCCCCCGCAACCGCGATTGCAAGTGAAACCGGGAGCGGACTTACGCAGTTATTGTGGCGATCAGATGCAGAAACTCGGCAGCTACGGATGGGTTGATCAGGAGAATGGCGTGGTCCGAATTCCGATTGACCGTGCAATCGACGCGACCATCGAGCGCGGCTTGCCCGCGCGCCCCGCGAGCGGCGCACAATCATCTGCGCGCCCTTTGAGTATATTGAGAGAAGAAGCGTCGTCTCCCAACGGCCCGTGCGCGTATTGGACGCCGGAAGACTCAAACACGAAATCGCAAAATCTTGAGAAGTAATTTGCTGTGAATTTGGCAAGTTTTAGAGGCGAGGAGATAAGTGGAGAGATTTTTTAATTTTTTCCAATCGAAAGCAGCGGGTTCGCTCCGTGCGGGCTTGATCGCTGGATCTATGGCGCTTGCTCTTCTGCCGCTTTCAACCTCGGCTCAGCTTCAGGGCCCGGTACAGGATATCGGCGTGCGTCCGTCTCTCCTTAAAGAAGTGGGTATCGACCAGAAATTAAATCAATCAATTCCGCTAAATCTCGTCTTTCGCGACGAGCACGGGAAAACGGTTCAGCTCGGCGATTACTTCGGGCAGAAACCTGTGATTTTGTCGATGGTCTATTACAACTGCCCGATGCTCTGCACCCAGGTACTTAACGGAATCGAGTCCAGCCTGAAGCTGATTCCGATGGACATCGGCAAACAATTCAATGTGGTAACCGTGAGTATCGATCCGACAGAAAGACCCGTTCTCGCGGATGCTAAGCAAGCGCTGTATACCGGTCTTTATGGGCGGCCCGGAGCGGCGGAAGGCTGGCATTTTCTTACAGGCGATGAGCCGCAAATCAGGCAGCTCGCAAACGCCCTGGGCTTCCGTTATGCGTACGATCCCGATTCAAAACAGTTCGCGCATGCCAGCGCAATCATGCTTCTCACTCCGGAAGGAAAAATATCACGCTACTTTTACGGTATTCAATTCCCTTCGCGGGATTTGCGGCTCGGGCTGGTCGAAGCCTCCGAGGGAAAGATCGGAACGCCGGTCGATCAAGTGTTGCTGTTCTGCTACCACTACGATCCGTCTACTGGAAAATACGGACTGCTGATTTCGCGCCTGATCCAGACTGCCGGAGCTGTCACCGTGCTGGCCATCGCGACGCTTATATTGGTGCTTTACAAAAAAGAACATTACTCGCTGCCGGAACGAAGAACGTGAAACTCGGCCGATTTCTAGAGTGCGCATGAAAAGGATATTTACGGGAAGAGGATGATAGGGTCTCTCCAATTCGGCTGGAATTTTCTCTGTTTCGCGGCGATGCAAGCTCCACAGCTTCGCCCTGAGGCAGCTTCTTCGATCGCGGAAGGAGTCGATCATCTTTACTTCGCGCTCACTTTCATCACGCTGTTTTTCACTTTTGTAATCTTTTCAACCATCCTTTTCTTCATGGTGAAGTACCGCCGACGCGCGGAAAACGAGCGCCCGCCGGATACTGGGGAACATCTGGGGCTTGAGCTAGCTTGGACAATCATTCCCACGCTGATCTGCGCGGGGCTTTTCGTCTGGGCTTCGAGCTTGTATTTTGAAAATTCTCGTCCTCCTTCGGCTTCCACTGAAATTTTTGTTATCGGCAAGCAGTGGATGTGGCATATCCAGCATCCCGAGGGCGTACGAGAAATCAACGAGCTGCACGTTCCACTAGGCGTGCCGGTGAAATTGACCATGACCTCGGAAGACGTTATCCATGATTTCTATATTCCGGCTTTTCGCGTGAAGAAGGACGTGCTTCCAGGCCGTTATACTTCGCTCTGGTTTCAGGCCACCAAGATCGGGACCTATCACTTATTCTGCGCGCAGTATTGTGGAGCGGATCACGCGGAGATGCTCGGCTGGGTTTACGTGATGTCTCCGGCGGACTATGAGGCTTGGCTCGCGGGCGGCTCGACGAGCCAATCGATGCAGCAAGCGGGTGAAGCTATATTTAACAAACTTGGCTGCGCCTCTTGCCACCTCTCAGACGGCACAGGCCGCGGCCCTTCGCTCGTCGGAATTTACGGTAAGCAAGAAACGCTCAAGAGCGGTGATAAGCGGCTCGTTGACGAAGCATTCATTCGCCAAGCCATCGTTAATCCAAATTCTGTCGCTCTGCAAAAATATCCGGCGATCATGCCCACCTTCCAAGGCCAGGTCAACGAAGAGCAAGTCCTGCAGCTTGTCGCTTATGTAAAGTCTCTGGCCTCGGAAGAAAGGAAGACGGACGCTAAATGAGCACGGCCACCATAGACGTTCACGAAGCTCCGGCTGGGTCGCACGTCAATTATTTGAACGCGAAATACGGCGTGAAATCGTGGCTTTTGACCACCGATCATAAACGCATCGCGCTCCTCTACCTCGTTTCCATCACGCTGATGTTTTTTGTCGGCGGCTTTTTTGCCGTACTTATGCGCTTGCACTTGATCGAGCCGCAAGGCGCGCTCGTTCAGCCGGAAACCTACAACAAGCTTTTCACCATGCACGGCGTCATCATGGTTTTCTTTTTCCTGGTGCCCTCGATTCCCGCCACGCTGGGGAATTTTCTTGTACCGATGATGATCGGGGCCCGCGACCTGGCCTTTCCAAGGCTCAATCTTCTTAGCTGGTACATCTACGTGATCGGCGCGTGCTTCACGTTGTACGCCGTCATTTCAGGGGGCGTAGATACCGGCTGGACGTTTTACACGCCCTACAGCAGCAGCTTTTCTCACACTTCGGTGATTCCGACGGCGCTGGGCGTTTTTATTACCGGATTCTCCTCGATTCTTACCGGACTCAATTTCGTGGTAACCATTCACAAAATGCGCGCTCCCGGGCTCACCTGGTTTCGCTTGCCGCTGTTTATCTGGGCCATTTACGCCACCAGCATCATCTTCATCCTGGGCACGCCGGTGATCGCTATCACTCTTTTCCTGCTCGGGCTCGAACGCCTTCTGCACATCGGCATTTTCGACCCCGCCATTGGCGGCGACCCCATCCTGTTCCAGCACTTGTTCTGGTTTTACTCTCACCCGGCCGTTTACATCATGATCCTGCCGGGCATGGGCGTAATGAGCGAGCTGGTCACTTGTTTTTCGCGCAAGAAGATTTTCGGCTACAGTTTCGTGGCTTTTTCAAGCCTATCGATTGCAATTATCAGCTTCCTGGTCTGGGGCCATCACATGTTCGTCACCGGCCAATCAATTTACGCCGGACTGATTTTCTCGGTGCTGAGCTTTATGGTGGCGATCCCCTCCGCGGTGAAAGTTTTCAATTGGACCGCGACGCTCTATAAGGGCTCCATCTCCTACGACGCGCCCATGCTCTACGCGCTGGGATTTATCGGCCTCTTCACCATGGGCGGCCTTACAGGATTGTTCCTCGCTTCTCTCGCCACGGACGTGCATTTGAACGGAACATATTTCATCGTGGCTCATTTTCACTACATTATGGTCGGCGGCGCCGTAATGGCTTATCTGGGAGGAATTCATTTCTGGTGGCCGAAAATTACTGGGCGTCTCTATCCGGATGGCTGGGCGCGTTTTGCCGCGCTGGTAATCTTTGTAGGTTTCAACCTGACTTTTTTCCCGCAATTCATGCTCGGATATCTCGGGATGCCGCGCCGCTTCGCCGTGTATCCTGCTGAGTTTCAGGTGCTCAACGTGATGTCTTCCGCCGGCGCTTCCATTCTGGGCATTGGCTACCTGATACCGCTCATTTACTTGACCTGGTCGATGCGTTACGGGCCTGCGGCTGGCCCGAATCCGTGGGGCGCAAAAGGGTTGGAATGGACAACGCCGTCACCGCCACCCACTGAAAACTTCGAGGAGATTCCCGTGGTAACCGAAGACGCCTACGACTACGCGCACAGCACGGTGACTCGTGGCTGATATGACGGTTCACAGCGCGCACCCGCCGGGCTTTGCGCATCAGTTCGAAGACATGCAGCAGCAGCGCGAAGCTGGCAGCCTCGGCATGTGGGTGTTTCTGCTCACCGAAATCATGTTCTTCGGCGGCCTTTTCGCCGGCTACATTATTTATCGCGCGCTGTATCTGCCCGCTTTCGAAATAGGCAGCCATCTGCTCGAAGTCCAGTTCGGCGCGTTGAACACTGCCGTGTTGATCCTAAGCAGCTTGACCATGGCTCTTGCCATCCATTCTGCGCAAGTCGGCAAGCGCAGAGCGCAAGTGTGGTTTCTGATTACAACGATGATCTTGGGAGCTGCGTTTTTGGCTATCAAGTTCACGTTCGAATGGCATCACGATTACGTTGAGCATCTGGTCCCCGGCTTCGGCTTCATCATCCGTCCCGAATGGGGGGCGGCCGGCCAGCACGTGCCCATGTTCTTCTGCTTTTATTTCTTTATGACCGGATTGCATGCAATCCACATGATCATCGGAATTGGCCTTCTTACCGTGCTTACAGTCATGGCGCACCGTGGCCGGTTCGCGCCGGAGTATTACGCGCCGCTCGAAGTGAGCGGCCTTTACTGGCACTTTGTCGACATCATTTGGATTTTTCTCTTTCCGCTGCTCTATCTCATTGGAGGGCGTTACATCGGGGGTGGGCACTGATGTCTGATCACGTCGTCCCAGTAAAACTTTACATTGGCATTTTCGTCGCGCTTCTCTGTCTCACCGCGCTCACCACCGGAGTTGCCTACATCGACCTTGGCGCGTTTAACACTGTCGCCGCGCTGGCCATAGCAGTCGTAAAGATGCTTCTGGTAGTTCTGTTTTTTATGCACGTAAAGTACAGCGGCAGACTTATCCAGGTTTTCATCCTCGCAGGAGTGTTATTCCTGGCAATCCTCGTTACGTTTACTTTGGCGGACGAATTGACGCGGCATTGGTCGCCCACGCCTACCGGTTGGGGGATGATTGTTCCGTTGCTTTCGCGCTTCTTCTAAAGAAGAGTTGCCGCAGACTGCGCTGCAGCGTGCAAAAAGCGGGCGATCTAGCTCGGGACGGCGCGGAAAGCGATGACCGCGTTCAAACCTCCGAACGCGAAAGAATTTGAAAGCGCTGCGCTTACCTGCTGAGCGCGCGGCTGGTTCGGAATGTAGTCCAAGTCGCATTCCGGGTCCCGTTCATTGTAATTCGCCGTCGGCGGTAGTATCCCGTGATGCAACGCGAGCACTGTGGCGATCGCTTCAAGCGCTCCCGCCGCGCCGAGCGCATGCCCGTGCATGGATTTCGTCGAGCTAACGGCCAGCTTGTCCGCATGCGTGCCGAAAACCTGCCGAATGGCCCGGCTCTCGACCGGGTCGTTGCCCGGCGTGCCGGTGCCGTGCGCGTTGATATAACCGACCTCTTCTGGCGCCATGCCGGCGAGGCGCAATGCGTCTCGCATCGCACGGGAAGGCCCCTCGACCGTCGGCTGTGTCAAGTGGTGAGCGTCAGACGACATGCCGAACCCGCAGATTTCCGCGTAGATTCTTGCTCCCCGCGCTCGGGCCGCTTCCAACGGCTCGAGAATCATCATCGCGCCACCTTCGCCCAGAATCATTCCTCGTCGGTCTTTGCTGAATGGCCGGCAGGTATCCGGCGCGATCACTCGCATCGCTTCCCAGGCTTTCAGATGTCCGATCGCGAACGGCGCCTCGCTGCCACCAGTCACCGCCAGTTCCACTTCGCCATCGCGCACCAGACGAAACGCCTGGCCAATCGCGTGATTCGCAGAGGAGCAGGCGGTTGACACCGTATACGTGGGCCCGGTAATCCCGAGTTCCATGGAAATATGGCTTGCACCCGCATTGGCCATCGTTTTGGGAATGGTCAGCGGGTGGACGCGCCCCCGGTCCGAGACGTAAAGATCCTCGAAACCGGTTTCGATTGCGGATTGGCCACCCACGGCCGAGCCGCAAACTACGGCGCCGGCATAGCGAAGAGCCGGCGTCAGATCGAGCCCGGAATCCCGAATCGCTTGTCGCGCCGCTACCACCGAAAACTGCGCGAAACGGTCGAGGTAGGCTTCTCTGCCGCCTTCGAAGTGTTGCGTCGCGTCGAAGCCGTGCACTTCGGCGCCATTCTCCATCTTCAGGGCTATCCGCGACCGATCAACGTTCTGCAAGGGTCGAATGGCGCATCGGCCCTGGCTCAGAGAATTCCACGACTCTGCAAGATTCAGTCCTAGAGAAGAAATAATCCCCAAACCTGTGATGGCAACTCGGCGAGGCGCCATTCTCAAACCGCGGGCGTGGGTGAACCCACGGGCGAGTCAGGCGGCGCGGCGGCGATAATTTTCTTGATCCCGGTCACGACATCACCCACCGTGCGTATGGACCGCACGTCGTCATCGGGAATCGAAATCTTGAAAGCGTTCTCGAGTTCGAAGAGTAGTGTGAAGACATCCAGGGAATCGATTCCCAAATCCTGCAGGTTTGTTTCCAACTTGATGTTGTCAGCCGGGATCCGTTTCACGGACGCCAGCGTAGTGATCACCTTTTCTGCGACTGCATCGGACATCAAGCTTTCCCTCCAAACAGTCTGGACGTTTCAGTCTCGCCTTAAAGTTCCACGAATCAGAACAAGAAAAACAACGTCTATTATCTTGGATGCGCCCGGAAGCTTCGCGGGCTGCCAAATTTTAGCAGGACTACTCTTCCCTCGCTCGGTGTTTTTCTTGCCCTAGGACGCGCTTGTGCGCCGGAATCGAGCGAGATTTCGTTCACAGCGCCGTTAATGACTCATGGGCATCGGAGCCGTGCTTGGCTTTTCTGGCGTGGTCGCGGGCGCAGATACCCCGGTCAGATCGAGTTCCTTCTTGGCCGCCGGCGGAAGTTTCTCAATGTTGCCCAGGAATGTGACGAGTTGCCACATTTGCGTGTCATTGAGCGTCTTATTCCACGCCGGCATGCCGGTCCAGCGGATACCGTGCTGAATGATGTAGAAATTCTGGTTGTCGGGCATGTCCGGAGAATCTTTAAAGAAAGCAGGAACGGTCGGGTAGAACGAACGCCCAAACTGACTCTCGGGATTCGAAGGAAGGCCGTGGCATCCCGCACAGTTGTTAACGTACAGCTTGGCGCCCGCAACCAGGTTTTCATCGTTCGCCGCCACAGGATTCTTCAGATCTGGAGAGTGACGGTCCGTAGAAGCGTCGACGGCCTCCATTGCCATTTTGCTCTCGATCATCGATGGTTCTTGGTCCGCGTTGAAATCCATATAGCCCTTCTTGACGACCAGAAACGTGACAAGGCCGATAACCAGCAGTGTCAGAAGAATTCCAGTAATAAACCCTCTCATTCGATATCTCCGTCCCAGGATTTAGTTA
>Ga0210398_10006794_pt1 | contig 10463 bp, 9 predicted proteins | sample IncBWC4OmetaG_FD_161047 | JGI IMG/M metagenome (GOLD analysis project Ga0210398, IMG submission 161047) | Forest soil microbial communities from Barre Woods Harvard Forest LTER site, Petersham, Massachusetts, United States - Inc-BW-C-4-O | ecosystem: Environmental > Terrestrial > Soil >... | reverse complement strand
CCAAAAATCTCTTGCAATCCGCCTTGCCTTCTTTCTCGGCTATCATCCTCCATGCCCGACGTCGAATGGATTCGCAAACTCTGTCTCTCCTTCCCCGACGTAACCGAGGACATGCCTTGGGGCGACGATCTCTGCTTCAAAGTGCGTGGCAAGATTTTTACTGGCATGGTGCTCTCGGACGGCCGCTTCCCGCGCCTCACACTTAAGTGCGCGCCGGAAACATTTCACGAACTCCTGGAAATCGAAGGCATCTCGCCCGCGCCTTATGTCGGGCGCTACAAATGGGTCATGCTCGCCAATTCTAACGTTTTGCCGGTCGGCGAACTCGAGTCCCTCATTCGCCAGTCGTACGAGATGGTGGCAGCCAAAGCGCCAAAACAGACGAAGAAGTCCGCAAGCAAGAAAGCCTCACGTAAGCGCAAAAAGAAGTAGCCCGCTTCCCCTGGCATCCATGCTGCCTCCCTTGTGGAAGGTTTTCTTCGCGTCCTCGGCGTCTCGGCGATGAACCCGGTTTGACTCTCGCAACCCGCTAAGCTAGCCTCTTAGATTCGTTGCCACAATCCATGCGCATTCGGTCCGGTGTTGCGATTGTTTGTAGTTTGTGCGCCTTGCTGGCGGCCAATGTTTCGGCCGCGCCGCTGCAACCGACTCATGCGCCGCACGCCATTGTTTCCAGCGTCCACGAACTGGCTTCGCGCGCCGGCATCGAGATGCTGCGCTCGGGCGGTAATGCTGTCGATGCGGCGGTTGCTACTGGCTTCGCGCTGGCGGTCGTTCATCCCCAGGCCGGAAATCTCGGCGGAGGCGGCTTCCTGCTTCTGCGCAACGCCGACGGGAAAACTCATTTCCTCGACTTCCGCGAAAAAGCGCCCGCCGCAGCCACGGAGACCATGTATCTCGATGCCCAGGGCAATGTTCTCCCCCAATCCAGCAAAGAATCCAGCCTGGTTGGATACAGGGCCGCAGGCGTTCCCGGAACGGTGGCTGGCCTCGTCTACGCGGAAAAACAATATGGCAAGCTGTCGATCGAGAAAGTAATGGCTCCCGCCATCAGGCTAGCGCGCGATGGTTTCCCCCTCGCTTACGAAGACGCGCAAGACTTGAAGAGAGATAAGCACCTCGCCGAGTTTCCCGAATCCAAACGCATTTTCCTGCGCGACGGAAACTACTATCAGCCGGGCGAAGTATTTAAGCAACCCGAACTCGTGCGCACCCTTGAGCGCCTCGCCAAGGATCCCGATACTTTCTACCACGGAGCGATGGCGCGCGAACTGGCCGCTGCGATTCACAAAGGCGGAGGCCTCATTACCGCCGAAGACCTCGCCACCTATGAAGTAAAGGAGCGCGAGCCGATTCGCGGATCGTATCGCGGATACGACATCATCAGCGCTCCGCCGCCATCCTCCGGCGGAGTCGCGCTCGTCGAAATACTCAATATTTTGGAAGGCTTCGATCTCTCGAAACTTGGCAATCGTTCCGGCGATGCCATTCATCTTGCAGTCGAAGCGTTCCGCCGCGCCTTCTACGATCGCGCCGACTTCATGGGCGATCCCGACTTCGCAAAAGTGCCGGTGGCGCAGCTGATTGATAAAAAGTACGCCGCCGCCTGGCGCGAATCCATCGATTCGAACCACGCGAGCATAAGTAAAGACCTCAAGCGCCCGTTGATCTTCAGCGAACTCGAGCGGGTAGCCTCGCTCACGGCAACAATCCCTGAACCCGAGAACACGACCCACTATTCCGTAGTTGATGCCGACGGCAACGCGGTCGCGGTGACAACTACGCTCAATGAATCGTTCGGCTCGCGCGTGACTGCCGAAGGGCTGGGGTTTCTGCTCAACGACGAAATGGACGACTTCGCCGCCAAACAAGGCGTCCCCAACGCCTTCGGGCTCATTCAAGGTCCGGCGAATGCAATCGGACCGGGCAAGCGTCCACTTTCCGCTATGGCGCCGACCATCGTGCTCAAGGACGGAAAGCTCTTTCTGGTTATCGGATCGCCCGGCGGTCCGACTATCATTACAACCGTGGCCAACGTTCTCATGGGCGTGGTCGATTTCGAGCTTGATATCCAGGAAGCGGTGAATGCGCCACGGTTTCATCATCAGTGGCTCCCCGATCAGATTCTCGTCGAAGACCGCCTTTCTCCCGATACAATGAATATTCTGCGATCAAAAGGACACAAGCTGAACGTTCGGCATTTCTGGGGAGACGGCGAGTGCATCATGGTTGATCCCAAAACCGGCGAGCGCTTGGGCGCGAGCGACGGACGCAACAACGGGAAGGCGGTAGGCTACTGATGCTGAGGGCGGTATCGACATACGTCTATGTAAAGGAACGGCTGCATCCGGGCCTGCTCGACGAGCTTGTCAAGGCGGGAGCCCAGTCGATCGAAATCTTTGCCGCGCGTCAGCACTTCGACTACGCCAATCGTAAGCAGCATGTCCGCGAAATTGCCGAGTGGTTCCGCTCCACCGGTGTTCCACTCAATTCCATCCATGCGCCTTTGTACTCCGACTATGAGTGGGGACGAACCGGATCTCCGCCGGTCAACATCGCCTCCACCGACCGCGCTGGCCGCATCGAGGCCATGGACGAGATCAAGCGCGCGCTCGAAGTCGCCGAGCACATTCCGTTCCGCTTTCTGGTGCAGCATATCGGCAATCCCAACGACGCCTTTGACGAGAAGAAGTTCGAAGCGGCCATGACTTCGGTTGAGCACCTGCGCGCCTTCGCCAAGCCGCTCGGCGTGAGAGTGCTGGTCGAAAATATTCCCAACGAACTTTCGACGCCAGATCGACTCATCGAATTCATCAAGACCATGCATTTCGACGACATCGGCGTCTGCTTCGATTGCGGTCACGCGCACATGATGAGCGGCATTCCCGAGGGCTTCGCGGTTTTGAAGGACCACATCTGCTCGACCCATGTGCACGACAATAAAAAGGATAAGGACTCGCATCTCTGGCCGGGCGGCGGATCGATCGATTGGAAACAGACCATGGAATTGTTGCGCACAGCGCCCCAAACCCCGCCTCTGTTGCTCGAAATCGAAGGCGAAGAGAAAAAGAGCCCCGTTGAGGAAGTGACCGCAACTTTCCAGAAGCTGGAAGACTCGTAAAATTTAACCGCGGAGAACGCAAAGCGCGCAGAGTTTTTTCTGAAAGACCTTTCCCTTGCGCACCTCTGTCTTCCTTGTGGTTAAAAGGAGCTGATCCGAGGCACGATGACGCTGTTCGAGTCGAAAGGCTTCAGTTATTTGCTCTCCGCGCAGCCAGCGCCCTCGGCGGTTGAAGATTTTGACTTATGCTAGCGCCCATCAGCACCATTGCACAAATCGGCAAGTACGAAGGCCAGTCCGTCACCATTCGCGGATGGCTCTACAATCTTCGCGAAAGCGGCAAGCTTCTTTTCCCGCAATTTCGCGATGGCTCTGGGATCATCCAGGGCGTCGTTCCGAAGAACGCCGTGCCGCCTGAAGTCTTCGACATCATCAAAGGCCTCACGCAGGAGTCGAGCGTTATCGTCGAAGGTAAAGTGCGCGCCGACAAGCGCGCTCCTGGCGGCTTTGAACTCGACGTCGCCAACATTCAGGTCGTGCAGCGCGTCGCAGAATCCGATCCCTATCCGATTACGCCGAAAGAGCATGGCGTCGACTTCTTGATGGATCATCGCCATCTTTGGCTGCGCTCGCAGCGGCAGGCGGCTATTCTGCGCGTTCGCGCCGAGATCATTCGCGCTGCGCGCGATTACTTCGACAGCAACGGATTCACTCTCACCGATCCGCCAATTATTACGCCGGCTGCCTGCGAAGGGACGACCACACTCTTCCCCGTCGACTACTTTGAGGAGCAGGCTTACCTTACGCAATCGGGCCAGCTCTACATTGAAGCAACGGCGATGGCGCTCGGCAAGGTCTATTCTTTTGGTCCAACCTTTCGCGCAGAGAAGTCAAAGACCCGCCGTCACCTCACCGAGTTCTGGATGGTCGAGCCTGAAATCGCCTACGGAACGCTCGACGATTTGATGGAACTCGCCGAAGGCTTCCTGACGTCTGTCGTGAAAAGCTGCCTCGAACGCCGGCGCGTCGATCTCGAAACCATCGGACGCGATCTCGCCAAGCTGGAACGAATCGACACCCCGTTTCCGCGCATAACCTACGACGAAGCGGTGGCAAAGTTGCAGGAAGGCCACGCGCAAGGCAAGCTGGAAAATAAGTTCGAGTGGGGAGGAGATCTTGGCTCGCCTGACGAAACTTATCTCTCGTCACTCTACGATCGACCGGTGATGGTGCATCGCTATCCGGCGAGCGTGAAGGCGTTTTATATGGAGCCTGATCCGCAGCGTCCGGAGCTTGCGCTCTGCGTCGACGTGCTTGCGCCGGAGGGCTATGGCGAGATCATTGGCGGATCGCAGCGCATGGCCTCGCATGATTTGCTGCTGCAACGCATTCATGAGCACAATCTGCCGGAGGAAGCCTTCCAGTGGTATCTTGATCTCCGCAAATACGGCAGCGTTCCGCACTCTGGTTTCGGCATGGGCATCGAGCGCGCTGTCGCTTGGGTCTGCGGCCTGGAGCACGTGCGCGAGACGATCCCATTTCCGCGCATGTTGCATCGGCTGTATCCGTAGTGCGGTTTTCAGTTCTCAGTTCTCAGTGGAATCTGAGAACTGTGATTACTGAGAACTGACGATTGAGAACTGAAGACTTTTTTATGCCACTGCGAACCTCGACGTTCAGCAGCATCACTCCGCGGCAGATTCGCGTCATTGGCGTTCCGCTTGACCTTGGTCAGTCGCGCCGCGGAGTGGACATGGGGCCTTCGGCGGTTCGCGTTGCCGGACTCGAAGCGCGGCTTGAAGCGATTGGCCATGTCGTCGAAGATGCGGGCAACATTGCGGTCGCGATTCCTGAACAGAAGAAAGAAGGCGCGGTCCATTCCAAATACCTCAAAGAAATTACGGCAACTTGCACCAAGAGCGCGGAACTCGTGCTCAAGACGCTTGAGGCGGGAAAAGTTCCTCTGATTCTTGGCGGCGATCATTCGGTTGCTGCTGGCACGGTTTCTGGCGTCGCCGAATTTTACCGGCGCAAGCATCAGAAAATTGGGCTGCTCTGGATCGACGCTCACACTGACATGAATACTCCTGATTCTTCTCCCAGCGGCAACGTTCATGGCATGCCGCTGGCGGCGATCATGGGTCTTCCGCCATTCGAACTGGCGAACATCTTTGACTTCTCGCCAAAAGTGCAGCCGGAGAATTGCGTACTCGTTGGCATTCGCGACGTCGACAATTTTGAAAAAGAAAACATACGCAAATCCGGTGTCCAGGTTTTTACCATGCGCGATATTGACGAACGCGGCATGCGCAGCGTCATGGAAGAAGCGCTGAGCCTCGCCGGAAACGGCACCGTCGGCTATCACGTTTCGCTCGACATGGATTGGATCGATCCCGAAGACGCGCCTGGCGTTGGTACTCCAGTGTGGGGCGGCGCGACTTATCGGGAGGCACATCTCGCCATGGAAATCATCTCCGATCACGGACGCATGCTGAGCTTCGAAATTGTGGAAGTGAATCCGGTGATCGATGAGCACAACCAGACTGCTGACTTAGCGGTGGAGCTGGCGCTGTCGGCGTTTGGGAAAAAGATTCTTTAGCGGTCGACTCGCACATCGACTGACGGGGAGTAATTTCCTGGGAGTTTCCTTTATGACCCTTCTTTTTTGCCTGCAAACTTCATTGACAGCTTCGACGGAACAGCCACTTCGCTCAGGATGACAGTTCCTGCAGTGCGAAATTCGAGCTCGGCGAAAAACATGCATTCTCCTGGATGAAAAGACAGCAGGTCCTTCGCTTCGCTCATGACAATTTCATTTCAATGACAAGCTCATTTAAACTTTCAGCGAATGCCCGCTCACTGCACGTCAGAAACCTTGCCGTTGAGGAACGTCACTTTGATGTCTTTGTAGACGTAGATCTGCTTGGTCCCTAGGTTGATGATTTTATCGGGAGGGCCGATTGCGGCTTTCACCTGATCGATGGTTTGGCCTTTTTCTATCTGCACCGGATCGGGTGGGGGGGCTTGTTGTTGGGCTTGGCCTCCTCCGCCTCCCTGATTATTGCCTTGGTCGTTTCCATTTCCGCCTTGCTGGCCTCCGCCTTGGTTGTTGTTGCCTTGATCGTTGGAGTTAGCGCTGTCGTCCAGAGCCAGGAGGCCCGAGATGGTGTCTTCTACCTGCGAGGGGTTGGTGTTCGCCAGCGTTCCCTTGGGGAACTGGAAAACTACGTCGGCCTTGTAGAAGGTTTTTGGATCGACGTTGTTACAAGAGTCGCAATCGACGATTCCGATGACGACCTGGTCTTTGGCTAAGTTGACGGCGAGCTTCGCGGGATAAACCTTTACGTTTGTCTGAAAAAACTGGGTCGTGGGCGCGGGCCTGCCCAGCTTTCCCAAGCCGAAGCCTAGGGCCTTCGACGCCATGGGATTCGGAGAATGAACCGCTCCGTTTTCGTACTTGGTGGAGAAGATACTCTGGTCGGAATAGGGGACGCCGAGGATTCCGCCTTTCTTGACGACCAGCACGGTGCCCTGTTCGACGACGGCGGCGCCGCTTGAATCCGCGCCCATCTTCACCAGCGTGTATTGCGCTTTGAGCTGGTCTTCGAGAGAAACGGTGGGAGCAGCGCCTTGCGCCAATACCATGGACGGCGTAATCGCTACCACAAACAAGACAACAACCAAGATGCCCAGGTGAATGATCTGCCGCATTGCAACCTTCCTCCTGTGAGGTGTGTTCTGCGAGAAGGGGGAACTCCGTCTCTGTCAGGTAAAAGAGAATCAGGGCACCGCTCGAACTTAAGAAAATCGGCGATGCCCTGGTACGTGATCGTTGTTTACTGCGGTTGCTTGGCTTCTGCCTCGGCCGCGTCGGCATCTTTGGCCTGCTGTTGCAGGTCGCTGCTCACGCTGGTGTCGGGCTGTGGCGCTGGGACTTCACCCGGCTGAGTTTTGGTGTCGGGAGCGGCCGGCAATCCGTTCTTGCCCTGCTTGTCGGCGAGTTCCTTCAACCCGGCATCCATCTGGATGCGCAGTTGATTGTGCATCTCCTGCAGATCGTCGGCAGAGACCGAGACAGTAGCGCCGATCGCACACTCATCTTTCTTGCTGCTCTTGACGGTGGCGTCGACCATGTTGTCGTCGTCGGGCTTGTCGGTGACGCGGTTAATCACGTCGCCGGGTGTCAGCGTGCATTCGGTGCCATCCGAGGTTGTGAGATCCTCGTCGCTGGAGACGACGAAGATACGGATCTTCGGATCGAGCGCCGGTGGAACCTGATCGCCGGTCGCCGCAGGAGCGTTCGAACCCGCTGCTGCCGCAGCCTTCTCCTGCGCGATCTCATACTTCATCTCGTCGGAGAGAGCCTGCTTTACGTCAGGACTGAGTTGAGTTGTCGACGCCGGTGCTCCTCCGCCAAGCATGTAGGCGCCGTAAGCGACTTGCAGGTTGGCGGCTACGAGAGGATCGGTTGACCACAACGAGGCGATCTCGTCGGACGAGGCGTCGATGGCCGGCGACAGTAGTCGACCTTGACCCTGGTCGCCACCTTGGTCGCCACCACCATCGGCCGCCGCGGCTTGCGCAGCATAGGCGGCTTGCAAGTTGGCGGCGATCAGGTAATCGGTCAGCCAGAACGCGGCACCCGCATAGACTGGATAGGGCGCGAAGTAAGGACCGTAGAAGCCAAACCACGGCGACCCGCCCCAACCCCATCCATAAGCGACGGGCGCGGCCCAGGGATTGTAGGCCCATCCGTAGTATCCGGGACCCCAATAGTAGGGCGGAGCGTAGCCGTAATAATTACGACCACCCCATCCGTAGCCGCGATATCCGTAAGCGTAATAATGTCCGCCGCGGAAGTAGGTGCGCTGATAATAGGCGTGGCCGCCGCGGTTGAAGTAGGCGCGCTGGCTGTATCCGCCGTAGCGGCCGTGGCTGACGATGGTGCGTCCGTTGTGCATGCTGGTGACGCTGCGACCGCCGTGCATGCCGTGATTGATGGTCATGCCATGAGTCTGGATCGAACGAACCGAGCCATTCTTGCGCATGGTCGCGCTGCCGCCGTTCTTGAGGGAGACGGTCTTGCTGCCGGCGGGTTGATGCTTGCCGGCTGCTCCAGCTGCTCCGCGATTGCCGGCGCTGGCGTTGCCGCCGCGATTGGCATTGTTGGTGGCGCCACCGCGATTGCCGGCGCTGCTGGCGCCGCGATTGCCTGTATTGCTCGCGCCGCGATTGCCTGTATTGCTCGCGCCGCGATTAGCGGTATTGCCGGTGCCGCCACGAGTCTGAGCGCTGCCTCCGGCTTTGCTGGCGCTTCCGCCAGGACCACGATTTTGGGCAGCGCCCCCCGTTTTACTGGCGCTCGATCCGCCGGGGCCACGATTCTGGGCAGCGCCTCCGGCTTTGCTGGCGCTTCCGCCAGGACCACGATTCGGCGCCGCTCCGGCATGGCTCTGCGAAGGGGAGGAATGCGCTGCGGGAGCGGAGTGCTGCGCCGGGGCGGAATGTGCAGCTGGGGCGGAATGTGCGGCTGGGGCTGAAGCTTTTGGAGGTCCGCCCTTGCTCGCAGCTGCGGCCACGGCGGTTGCGATGAGGAGAACCAGGAATACGGACCACTTGGGCAGGATGTTCTTGCTTCCGATACTCGAATTCATAGACGACTCCTGTGAGATGCGAAGCTCTGTCGGTATTTATTCCCCAGCAGGAAGCACGCACGCAGGCAGCCGTAGGTAAGGCACCCCGCATTCACCATCCAGCCAGCATTAATCCTGCTGTAGTTGTTTTCGACGGAGCTTCTGGGTCCGAGTGCCATGGGGGAAGGGCCGGGCACCGGCCTTCGAAACACCGCCAATTTCACACCCGTTTGATGGCGGTGTCAAGATGTGTCAACAAAATTTACAGATACATCGTTAGCAGACCGCGGATAAATGTGCCCGGCAGTAATTTTTAAGAGAGCATCCGACCGACCGCTCGCCGCGTGTGCTCCGCCATTACGAGGGTTCGCGGTATCCGCGTCTCGGCGGTGAAGGCAGTGTCCAGAACCACGGCTGCGATTGACGTAAAACTCGGCGGCGGCCAGACTGAGAATGTTATGGCGAAGCTTCGGGTGGGCATTCTTTTTGGCGGGCGCAGTGGAGAGCACGAGGTGTCCTTGCTTTCGGCGGCGTCGGTGGTCGATGCGATTGATAAGACGAAATATGAAGTGGTACCGATCGGCATCACCAAGGATGGGCGCTGGCTTACGGCGGAACATGCCGAGAGATTGCTGAAGGGCTCTACGAATAATCAACAGCCAGCGGACAGGAGTGTCCACTCTACCCAGGCTGCGGCGCTGCGAGCGGGAAATCCGGAGGCGACTCCGGGGGCTGCGGTGCTGGCTGCGGGAGAGTCGGTGGTGGTTCCTCCGGAGCCTACGCGGCGCGATGCCGGGCTGGCGCCGTTTCAGACCGATGCGAATCTGCGGCGCGCTTCTGATCGCGCGATTAATGTTGACGTCATCTTCCCCGTGCTGCACGGGACATTCGGCGAAGACGGAACCATTCAAGGGCTGCTCGAGCTGGCTGACATTGCTTATGTCGGCGCGGGGGTGTTGGGTTCTGCGGCCGGCATGGACAAAGACATCATGAAGTCTTTATTTCGTGCGGCGGGATTGCCGATCGTGAAGCATGTGACCGTGCTGCGCGGGGAGTTTGAGCGCGAGCTCAAGAAAGTGCAGAAGCTGGTCGAGAGCAAGCTGAAGTATCCGGTATTTGTGAAGCCGGCGAATCTGGGATCATCGGTCGGAATTTCGAAGGCGCATGATCGCAAGGAGCTGGGCCCGGCGATTGCGGAGGCGGCGAAGTTTGATCGCAAGATCGTGATTGAGGAAGGCGTCGGCGGGAAAAAGAATAAGGCGCGCGAGATTGAATGCGCGGTGCTTGGCAACGACGATCCTAAGGCGTCGATTGCCGGAGAAATTATCCCAAGCAAGGAGTTTTATGACTACGACGCAAAGTATCTGAGCGAAGGCTCGGAGGCGGTGATTCCGGCGAAGATCACGAAGTCGGAGATAAAGACGGTGCAGCGGTTGGCGATTGCGGCGTTTAAGGCGGTCGATTGCACGGGACTGGCGCGCGTCGATTTTCTGATGGACGCGAAATCGCGCAAGATCTTCGTCAACGAAATTAATACGATGCCGGGATTTACTGCGATCAGCATGTATCCGAAGATGTGGGTCGCGTCGGGGCTGTCCTATCCCGCATTGATTGACCGACTGATTCAGTTGGGGATAGAGCGGCACGAGGACAAGAAGCGGAATCAGTACAGTCGGTGACCGGGTGAGCGAGTCGTCCGTGTGGAGTTCGCCAGGATGAGCGTTCGCTTATACTATGGATCGTGGGCGATCGTTGCGGATCGTTTCCGC
>Ga0210398_10006793_pt1 | contig 10467 bp, 10 predicted proteins | sample IncBWC4OmetaG_FD_161047 | JGI IMG/M metagenome (GOLD analysis project Ga0210398, IMG submission 161047) | Forest soil microbial communities from Barre Woods Harvard Forest LTER site, Petersham, Massachusetts, United States - Inc-BW-C-4-O | ecosystem: Environmental > Terrestrial > Soil >... | reverse complement strand
CCCGTTGCCGCGCTGGACATTGCCGACGATCAGGTGTTTCGAAAGCGGCGATGGCGAGCGCTACCGCTTCGATATCGATGTCGCCTTCCCGCTGATCGGCCCAGTGATCCGCTATCGCGGCTGGCTGCTGCCAAAAGATCGTGATGGAACGGTCGATAATCCGGCTTAAGGTTGCGCCCTGACGAGCAGACTGTTCGGGGATGAGCCATGGCGGCGCCGCGGGTCGATCCGGTTGAAACCGATGAGACATTGCCGCCCAGCGCCGATGTCGTGATCGTTGGCGGCGGCATCATCGGCACCAGCGCCGCGCTGTCGTTGGCCGAGAAGGGCATCTCGGTCGTGCTGTGCGAAAAGGGGCACATCGCCGGCGAGCAGTCGAGCCGCAACTGGGGCTGGTGCCGCAAGATGGCGCGCGACCCGCGCGAAATACCGCTGGTCATCGAAAGCCTGCGGCTGTGGCAGGGGATGAACGAGCGGGTCGAGGCCGAAACCGGCTTCCGCACCTGCGGCATCATGTATCTCGGCGAGACCGAAGCCGACCTCGAACGCCTCGGCGGCTGGCTCGACCACGCCCGCGAATACCAGCTCGACACCCGCGTGGTTGACGGCGCCGAGGTGGCACGACTGCTGCCCGGCGCCGCAAAGCGCTGGGCCGGCGCGCTCTACACGGCGAGTGACGGCAAGGCCGAGCCGCAAAAAGCCGCGCCCGCGATCGTCGCGGCGGCGCGACGCCACGGTGCGGCGGTCGTCACGCAATGCGCTGTGCGCGGCATCGAGACCGCCGCCGGCCGCGTATCGGGCGTCGTGACCGAGAAGGGCCATATCGCCTGCCAATCGGTCGTCCTGGCCGGCGGCGCCTGGTCGCGCCTCTTCTGCGGCAATCTCAATGTCGATCTGCCGCAACTCAAGGTGCTGGGTTCGGTGATGCGCACCGAGAAACTCGACGGCGGCCCGGAAATCTCCGCTTCGGGCGGGCTCTTCGGCTATCGCAAGCGGATGGATGGCGGCTATACGGTCGCGACGCTCGGGGTGCGGACGATCGATCTCGTGCCCGACAATTTCCGCCTGATGATGGATTACATGCCGGCGGTGAAGCTGCACTGGAAGAAGCTGCGCTTCCGGGTCGGCAACCGCTTTATGGAGGAGTGGCGCACCAAGCGCAAATGGGCGCTCGACGAGGAGACGCCGTTCGAGGCGGTGCGCACGCTCGACCCCGAAGGCGACCCCTATGTGCTCGAACGCGCGAAGAACGCCATCGCGGACTCGTTCCCGATGTTCCGCGGGATCAAGGTCGAGCAGAGCTGGGGCGGGATGATCGATGTGATGCCGGATGCGATCCCGGTGATTTCGGCGGTCGACCAGGTGCCGGGGTTCTTTATCGCGACCGGGTTCTCGGGCCATGGTTTCGGGATTGGCCCGGGGGCGGGGCGGCTGGTCGCCGACATGGTCGCGGGTGGGCCGACGATCGTCGACCCGACGCCGTTCCGCCTCACGCGGTTCACCGATGGCTCCAACCCCAAGCCGCACCCGCTGGCGAGCTAGATAGAGGATCGCGGCGGCGCTGCAGCGGGCAAGCCGGTTGTCGCGGCGATTTTCCGTGGCCGCGAGGAAGAGGCGGAGCAGCAGCGGAATGAGCACGCGATAGGCGCAGCGAACCAGCGCCGATTTCGCTGCGTCGATCCAATTGCGCGGGGTGGTGAGGTCGTGGCCCACATCGAGCTATGTACGCACTTTGTTCTCATACGTACGCAAGATCACAATAATTGCGATTTTGCATAGTGTCTATGCGGCGATATGAGGCAATTGCCGGATAGTCCTTCCTGCGCGGGGGCCGTTATCACCTCGCTTCCGTCATCCCATCTAACCGAACATCACCCCGCGCCCGGGGAAAATCGCGACCCAGGCGGTCGTGCAAATGATGGAGGTTCAGGTGCCCAATCTCGGCAGGTCGTTCCTTCTCGCCTCGGCAATTTTGGCGTGCAGCGCCGTGGCCGCCAGTGCGGGAACCTCGTTCGCTTACGACGGGTCGTACGCGGGGTCGATGACGGTAGTCGGGGCCGCATCGCAGGTGGGTGCAGAGCAGCCAGCCTGCGTCAACGTCCGGCCGGTCAATGGTGATCGATCGCGGCAGCGTTACGTTTTGGTATGCCGGCGCGGCCGGTGACGTCCTCCATTACCGCGGTGCGGTCAACGAGTCTGGGGTCGTTGACGCTTGGCATCGCAATGGCGACGGATCGCATACCGTCCTGATCGGCGGCATCGGGGGGCCCGGTTTTGTCGGCTATCTCGATCGCGAGGACGGAAGTTGCCGTTACCGGATCATCATGCGCACCGCCCCGGCGAACTGAACGCCTACCACCCCAACTCTTGGCGCAGGCGGGCGATGGTGTCCATCTGGCGCTCGGGGTCGCCGGCGAAGCGCAGAACGAGGTGGCTGGCGCCTTCGTCGACATAGGATTTGAGCCATGTCGCCGCGCCGGCGGCGGGGCCGGCGTAGTTTGCCTGGCGGTCGCGCATCACCGCGGGGGGCTGGCCGTAGTAGTGCTCGAAAAAGCCATCGATGCGCTGACTGGCGCGGCCGGCATCCTCGTCGATGGTCAGGGTCAGGTAGATGGCACCGGTGACGTCCGAGGGGTTGCGGCCGGCGTCGCGGGCGCTGTCCTGGATTTCGCGGAACTGCTCGCCCCAGCCCTTTGGGTCCGGCGCGTTGGGGAACCAGCCGTCATAAAGCCGGCCGACCCGCTCGCGCGCGGCGCGCACCATGCCGCCGATCCAGATCGGCGGGCCGCCTGGCCGGTGCGGCGTGGGGCCGAGCACGCTGTTTTCGAGCACCCAGCGGCCGTTCCAGCTCACCTTCTCGCCGCTCCACAGCTCGCGGCAGAGGCGCAGCCCTTCCATCATCCGGCCGACGCGCTTCTCGAACGGCACGCCGGCGGCGACAAACTCGGCGCGGATCGGCGGGTTGTCGGAGGCGATGCCGACGCCGAGGATGTAGCGGCCCTCGCTGATCTGATCGAGGGTCGCGATCTGCTGCGCCAGCACCACCGGGTTGCGCAGCGCGGGCAGGAGGACGGCCGTGCCGAGCTCGGCCTTTTTGGTGCGCGCGGCGACCGCGCCCAACAGGGTCAACGGGTCGTGGCGCGGGCGCGCCAGGAGTGAATCGCCGACCCAGATCGAGTCAAAACCGAGATTTTCGGCGCGCTCGGCGAGCGCGAGCAGTGGCGCCGCCTCGGGCCGGCCTTGCATGACCTGCTCGCGGGTCGGCAGCAGATATCCGATGCGGGGTGCCATGTGTGTCTCCGTACTGACCACTATGTTGCAGAATATAGCCGCGCTCGTTGTCAGCGATGCCTTTAACAATCCCTCTCCGCCCTTGGGGGCGGAGAGGCTAGGTGAGGTGGGGGATTCCAGGGGCGTTAGCGCATTCCCACCTCACCCTCCCATCGCTGTGCGATGGGCCCCTCCCTCTCCCCCCAATGGGCGGAGAGGGGCATTTAAGCCGGCGGCTGCTGGGCGAGGCGCTGGGCGTAGCGGACGATGCGGCGTCCGGCTTCCTCGATGCGCGGTGTCGGCGCGCCGAGGGAGATGCGCAGATGGCCCTCGGCGCTGGCGCCAAAGCCGTCGCAGGGCAGCACCGCGACGCGCTCGGATTCGAGCAGGCCGTCGGCGAAGGCGGGGGCATCGAGCCCGGTGTGGCGAATATCGAGCAGGACGAACATGCCGCCTTCGGGCGCGACGACGCGGCAGCGCGGCGCCTCGGCGAGGATGCCGCACATCAAGGTCGCGCGCGTCTTGTAGTCGTCGTGCAGCGCGGCGACCTCGGGCAGCTCGGCGGAAAGCGCGGCGAGCGCGCCGTCCTGGATAAAGGCCGGGCTGCCGTAGGTGACGCTGAGAAACAGGTTGCTCATGTGGCGGATCAGGTCGGGCGGGGCGACGACCCAGCCGAGCCGGAAGGCCGGCGCGGCGTGCGATTTCGAGAGGCTCGACACGATTGCGGTGCGCTCCGCCATGCCGGCGAGCGACCAGGCGCCGACATGCGGTCGGGCAAAGGCGAGGTCTTCGTAGACCTCGTCCGACAGGAGCCACAGATCATGCCGGCGGCAGAGCGCGGCGATCGTCGCCATCTCGTCGGCGGTGAAAACGGCGCCCGTGGGGTTGTGCGGCGTGTTGATCCAGATGACGCGGGTTTTGGGGGTGATCGCGGCGGCGAGCCGGTCGAGATCGGGGTGGAAGCCGCGATCGGGATCGAGCGGCACGGTCACCAGCTTCGCGCCGGCAGCGCCGACAATACCCTCATAGGTGGCGTAGATCGGCTCCAGCAGGATGATCTCGTCGTCCGCGCCCGCGAGGCACATCACCGCCGCGTAGAGCCCGCCCTGCGCGCCCGGTACGACCGCGACATTGTCGGGGCCGCAAGGGCAGCCGCTACGCTTTGCGACGCGTGTTGCGATCGCCGAGCGCAAGGCCGGGTAGCCGATGGTCGGAGCGTAAAGCGTGCGGCCGCCGCGCAACGCGGCGACGGTGGCGTCGACCATGGTCGCGGCGGGCGTCTGGTCCGGGTTGCCAACGGTCAGCAGGATGACGTCGGTGCCGTCGTCGATCAGCTGACGGCCCCGGACATGGGTGTCCCAGGTGCCGACCCCGCGGCCCACGATGCGGTCGACGAGAGGGGCGAAGCGCATTCGGTTAACGGGAGTAGGATTCATCTAATACCGAAATGCTAGTTACGATTTCGCGCGCCAGTTTAAAATCGAGGCCTTTCTGGCCGACATCGCGTAGCGCGGTCGTTCGCAGAAAGCCAAGTACCGATTGGAGTGGGAAGATGACGTCGGCTTCATTGCTAGGGCTTGCGTTCACGTTACTCGGCACAATCATCGCATTTTTTGCCCTGGTATTGACATACGTCTATGACCGGGGACGCCGCTACAATTACCTCGCCGATCGCTGGAACGCGGTGATGGCTTTGAATATCGATGTGCCGGATTTCTTTGATGCGGCCAGCACCACCGAGTACGGGAAATTTGATCCCACTTCTGCTGTCAAGTACAGGCAACATGCTAGAAGATATTGGGGTTTCGTTGAAGACGTGATTCGCAACAATTATTGGTTCGAGAGATATCTGGAATGTATAGGCATCGCGACGTTCTTGTCGGCTTATGACGATACGATTCGCGAGTGCGTGCTTCTTCACCACCGTTGGCTAGACGACAACCAGCGGCTGCTCTTCACGTACGCGAAATTTCGGCAAGTCTTGACCAACCGGTTTGCCGAGGACTTGGATCGCGCCGGGTTAGTGCTCGTCGGCTCAATCACCCGGACGACGCCAACCGCCGTCTGATGGTATCACTCGGCGGCTTTGCCGAAGCTCGGGGCGTTTTCGAGGTCGTCGACCAGCGCGTCCTTGCCCTCAGTCGGCAGCGGCTCGAAATAGTTGATGCCGGCGTCGATGTCGTTTTCCCACATCTCGCGCGGCAGCTCGTAGAGCAGCTCGACGCCGTAGCCGTTCGGGTCGCTGATATAGACGCTGTGGGTCACGCCGTGATTGACCCGCATGTTGAACTTGACGCCCTTGTTTTGCAGATCGGCGAGCTTCTCGACAAAGGCTTCGCGGCTCGGCATCGCGATCGCGATGTGGTTGATCGCGACCGGCCGGTCGAAGAGGCCCCATTCGGCAGGCGGCGGCAGGTTCGGGTTTTCGACCAGGGCGACGTCATGGTGCGTCAGCTTTCCGTCACCATGGTCGCCGCTGTAGAACTGCATCTTCGGCGCGTTTTCCATGCCCGGGCGACGCTGCAGCGCGCCGACCTGCGTCAGCCCGACGATCTTCGTCCAGAATTTATGCGATGCGTCCATGTCGCGGACATTGATCACGACGTGGTTGATGCCGACCGGTGATGCCATGTGAGCCTCCTGTTCGTCTGCCTGTTCCGCCGCTGCTATTCGGCGGCTTTAACAAAACTCGGGGCCTTGTCGATCTCGTCGACGAGCGCCGCCTCACCCTCGGTGGGCAGGTTCTCGGCCCAGTTGAGTGCGGCGTCGATGTCGCCTTCCCACATCTCGCGCGGCAACTCGTAGAGCAGCTCGACGCCATAGCCGTTGGGGTCGCTGATATACAGGCTGCGGGTCATGCCGTGATTGACCCGGCGCTCGAACTTGACGCCGCGCTTTTGCAGGAAAGCGAGCTGCCGCAGCCACGCGTCGCGGCCGGGGAGGGTGATCGCGATGTGGTTGACCGCGACCGGCGTGCCGAACATCGCCCAGTCCTTGGGGCGCGGCGGCAGGTCCTTGTTCTCGACCAGCGCGATGTCGTGGTGATTGTGCTTGCCGTCGTGATCGGCGCTGTAGAAGCGCATTGTCGGGCGCGGGCGGTCGGGGGTGCCAGGCTTGAGGCGGCCAACCTCCTGCATGCCGACGATCTCGGTCCAGAATTCGTGCGATTCCTCGATGTCGCGGACATTGAGGACGAGGTGGTTGACCCCGACCGGGGTCACCGCGCGCTCCGGCGCGGCTTGTGTGTTGTCTGCCATGACGGGCCTCACGAATTGCTCGCGACGATTGTACCGCCGCGTCGAGCACGGGGAAAGCGGCGTTCCCTCGTCACCAAAACGCCGAGCTGATCATCAGACCGATAAACAGGAAAATGAGGAAGCCGACGATGCACAGGAAGAACAGGATTTTCGCGATTCCCGCCGTCGCGGCCGAGATGCCGGTAAAGCCGAACAGCGCGGCGACCAGCGACACGACGAAGAAGAAAAGGGCGAGTCTGAGCATGTGCAGCTCCGGCGCAATGTTAATAGAACTTACATTGCCAGCGACGCGGTTTGAAAATCAAGCGTCGCGGTTTGGCTGGCGATGCGTCGCGACCTACGGGATTTCGTAGACCGCGTATTCGTCGGTGAGGCCACGCAGCTCGCGCTGTTCGACGACCGGAACGAGGCCCTTTCTCGCCAGCAGGCTCGAGGTCTGCGCGTTCTCGATGACCGCGCCGGTGGCGAAGATCGCCTGCGAATTGGCGAGGCTCTGCACCCGCGCGGCAATGTTGACCGTGTGGCCGAAGAAATCCTGGCGCTCGTTGAGCACGACCGCGAGGCAGGGCCCCTCGTGGATGCCGATCTTCAAGACCAGGTCTTCGCCCTGGTGCTCTGCGTTGAGCCGCTGCATCGCCTCGCGCATGCGCAGCGCCGCGGCGACCGCGCGGTCGGGCGACGGGAAGGTCGCCATCACCGCGTCGCCAATCGTCTTGACGATCGCTCCGGTCTCAGAGGCGGCGATCTCGTGGAGCAGCCGGAAATGCTCGCGTACGAGGTCGAACGCGGCGAGGTCGCCGACGCGCTCGTAAAGCGTGGTCGAGCCCTTGAGGTCGGTGAAGAGGAAGGAGAGGCTGGTGATCTTGAGGCGCTGCTCGGCGTCGAGCGTGTCGGTGCCGTAAAGGTCGCGGAACACCTGATTGGTGAGCAGCCGCTTGGCCGAGAGGAACGGATTGCGCAGGTCCAATAGATGATGGAGATCGTCGCCGGCTATCCACAAAGCGGGAAGGATGCGCTCGCCAGTGCGGTTTTCGAGCGTCAGGCGCAACGGGCCCGGGCGCATCTCGACCGTCGTGGTCGGCGATCTGAGGCCGGTAAAGACGAGGGACAGATTCTGCCGTTCGCGGGTCGGCTCGCCCTTGACGTCGATGAATTGCGCAGCGTGCGTCACGGGCTCGAAGACGATGAGGAACTGCGCCGGCAATTGCAGCGACAATTGCGCCTTTTCGTGCGCCGGCAATTCGAGCGTGTCGAGGGTGATGTCGCCGATCTTTTGTTCGATGTCCTCGGGCAGATCCATCGCCGACGCCCAGAAGACCTGCCGGAAATATTCGTGAAACGGCAGCTCATGCGGGTCGTGCGCGGCGATACGGCGGACGCGGCGGCTGACGGTGAAGGTCACCTCGACCATCTGGTCGAGCTCGGCCTCGTAGCCGCTGGCGCAGAGCGCACAGATATAATCGTCGTGGCCGACCGTCTTCAGCGTCTCGCCTTCGCCGAGCACACCGCCGCAACCGGGACAGACGACATTCCACGAGAGCTCGAAGATGCCGAGCCGCGCGGCGCGCAGGAAGGTGGCGATCGCCTCCTCTTCGTCGAGGGCGCGCTCGCGGGCGAATTTGAGCACGTTGATCCGGCACAGCGCACGGTCGGGCGCGTCGTGCACCAGCATCTCGATCGCCGGCACGACCTCGGAGCTGGCCGATTGCCTGAGAACGGCAAACAGGGCTTCGGCTTCTTCGGTCATTCTTGCTGTCCGCAGGTCGCCGTCACGCAGGGGTTCGCGAAAATCGTCCATGGGGATTTGTCCGCTGGAATCTGTCCGCTGGGGGCACCGAATAGATGGCGTCGCCGGGCCCGGCGAACAAGGCCCGACAGAGAACGTTTCGTGAATATTTCGGCGTACGGCGAAACGTCGAAGGAGGGCGTCAGGAAACGGCCAGCTTATCGCCGACGGCGATGTCGCCGGCGGTGACGACCTCGGCGTAGATGCCCATGAGGTTGTGGCCGTAATGGCGCATCAGCTCGGCGACCATCTTGATATCGCGCGCGGCGGTCGCTGGATTGACCTCGGTCGCGGCGCAGCGGGTGATCGGCGCGATGACGCGCAGCCGCGCGTCGCCGAGCGTCATGTGAAGCTCCGGCTTGACCCATTCCTGCTCCTGCCAGGCCGGCAGCCCGTCGAAATAGACATTGGCGCGGAAGCGGATCGGCTCGACGGTGCGGCCGAGCTTTGTTTCGAGGTCGCGGATGCTCGCGAGGTTGATCAGCGAGACGTATTTGTCGGTCGTCGCGTTGGGTTTGGGGCGGGCGTCGGCGAAGGCGTGACCCGACGCCTCGACGACATGGAGCGGCCGCGCCGCTTCGGGCAAGAAATCCTCAAAAAAGCGGGTGATGCGCCGACAGCCTTCGGGGTCGCTCAGCGAGGCGGCGAGCAGCACGCGACCGTCTTCGGTGATGGTCAGGGTTGAGGAGGCGGGATCGAAGCTGGTGCCGAGCCGGGCCAAATTTTCGTCGCGCATCAGCATGATGAAATGCGTCTTGGCGAGCCATTGCGGGTGCGCGGGATCGAATTCGGTCGAGCCGAGCGCGATCGCGAAGCGGCGATCCTGCGGCAGGCACTGGCCGACCGCGAGGCCGATGCGGTCGAGGCGCTCGGCCGAGAGCCCTTTTACGGGATAGCGATAGAGTTGCTGGATCGTCGCCGCCAAGTCGTGCTCCTCCGGGTATGCATAAGAGTAGTCTGCAACAAGCCGATTTTCATCCCCCGCCGCTGCGCTAGTATCCCTTTGTCATTGCGAGGAGCGCAAAGCGCGACGCGGCAATCTTGTGCCACGTCGGCAGGAGATTGCTTCGCTGCGCTCGCAATGACGGAGGTTATGGGGAGACGAACATGAAGGCGGATTACGTGATTGTCGGCGCCGGATCGGCCGGGTGCGTGCTTGCGAACCGGCTGACGGAGGACCCGAGCGTCCGGGTCATCCTGATCGAGGCGGGTGGCAAGGACTGGAACCCGCTGATCCATATCCCGGCCGGCTTCATGAAGATGCTCGACCACAAGACGCTGACCTGGAACTACCACGCGGAGAGCGACCCCGGCACCAACGGGCGGGCGATCCTCTACCCGCGCGGCCGGGTGATCGGCGGCTCGTCGTCGATCAACGGGCTCATCTATATCCGCGGGCAACCCGAGGACTATGACCACTGGCAGCAGCTCGGCAATCGCGGCTGGGGCTGGGACGACGTGCTGCCGTACTTCACCAAGGCCGAGCGCTGGGAAGGCGAGGGCAGCGAGGTGCGCGGCAAGGAAGGCCCACTCTTCACCTCGAAGATGAACCGCCCGGCGATCGTCGAGGCGGCGATCGAGGCCGGCGTACAGATGGGCCTCGAATACCGCGAGGACGTCAACGATCTGACGCGGCTGCACAATGATTGTATCGGCTGGTGCCAGCAGACGCGCGGCGGCCGGTTCCGCGCCTCGACCGCGCGCACCTATCTGCGCCCGGCGCTAAAGCGCGGCAACCTCCGGCTGGTGACGCACGCGATGGTGCATCGCATCGTCTTTGAGGGGAAACGCGCGGTCGGCATCGAGTTCGCGCGCGGCGGCCAGATCGAGCGCGCCGATGCCGGGCGAGAGGTCATCCTGTCGGCGGGCGCGGTCAACTCACCGCATATCTTGCAGCTGTCCGGGGTCGGCGACCCCGAGCATCTCGGCAAGATCGGCGTGCCGGTGATGCATGAGCTGCTCGGCGTCGGTAAGAACATGCAGGACCATTACGTCGTCCGCGTCACCCGCCGGGTCGAGGGCGTGCCGACCGCCAACGAAAAGTCGTACGGCATCGGGCTCGCCGGTGAGGTGTTGAAATACGTCTTCACCGGCAAGGGCATGCTGACCTACAGCGCGTCGCTGGCGGCGGCCTCGGTCAAGGTGCTGGAGGAG
>Ga0210398_10006792_pt1 | contig 10467 bp, 6 predicted proteins | sample IncBWC4OmetaG_FD_161047 | JGI IMG/M metagenome (GOLD analysis project Ga0210398, IMG submission 161047) | Forest soil microbial communities from Barre Woods Harvard Forest LTER site, Petersham, Massachusetts, United States - Inc-BW-C-4-O | ecosystem: Environmental > Terrestrial > Soil >... | reverse complement strand
AGTTGCGAGCGCGCGGCGCGCACGTCGAGACGCAATATTTTCCGCACGGCAGCCACGACATCGCGAGGCAGGCGAAATTGCCGGCGGAGAATTTCCTACGCGACACGATCGGGGAGCCTCAGCCGCCGCCGGCTTCGTGATCCTTCCATCTTCGTTCCCAAGCGGCACAGGCTTCAGCCTGCGTCTCTGCGCTTTCCGGGTTCCCGGAACACAGACTGGAGCCTGTGCGACCAGGATCATCGATCTATAATTCCCGTCATGAAAGCGATGACGGTAAACATCCCCGGCCCCATCGAGGAGCATCCACTCGCGCCGGTCGACATCGCGCCGCCCGAACCTGCCGCGGGCGAAATCCTCGTGCGCGTGAAGACCTGCGGCGTATGCCGCACCGACCTCCATGTTTCCGAGGGCGACCTGCCGACGCATCGCGAGCATGTCATCCCCGGCCATGAAGTGGTGGGCGTCGTCGAACGCCTCGGCGCTGGATGCAAACGCTATCGGGTCGGCGAGCGGGTCGGCATCGCATGGCTGCGCGGGACTTGCGGCATCTGCATCTATTGTAAACGCGGGCGCGAGAACCTGTGCCCGAATGCGAAATTCACCGGCTACGATCACGATGGCGGTTATGCCGAACTCGCGACCGTGCGCGAGGACTTCGCGTATCGCATTCCCGATTCGCTCGGCGATGAGGAAGCGGCGCCGCTGCTATGCGCGGGAATCATCGGGTTCCGCTCCATCAAGCGCGCGGCCATCGAGCGCGGCATGACGGTGGGTCTCTATGGCTTCGGCGGCTCGGCGCATCTATCGATGCAGGTATTGAAGCATTGGGGATGCAAAGTTTACGTGATGACTCGCGGTGGCACGCATCGCGCGCTGGCGGAGAGCATGGGCGCCGACTGGGTGGGCCGCGCCGAGGATCGCCCGCCGAAAAAACTTGAGGCCGCAATTCTGTTCGCGCCGGCGGGCAACCTCGTGCCCGCGTGCATGGAGGCGCTCGATCGCGGCGGAGTGCTCTCGATTGCGGGCATCTACCTGACGGATGTGCCTTCGCTCAACTACGAGAAACATCTCTTCGAGGAGCGCGAGATCCGCAGCGTCACCGCGAACACGCGCCTCGATGGCGAGGAGTTCATGCAAATCGCGGGTGAGATACCGATCCATTCGCAGACGCAGTTTTTCGGCCTCGAGCAGGCGACCGAGGCGCTCATCGAGTTGAAGCACGATCGTATCCGCGGCGCCGCGGTGCTGCGGGTGGGGTGAGCGTCAGCCGGCTCTTCGAGCAACCGCCTTTTGGTCAATGGACGCCTTTGGTCGCGCAGCTCGACGCGAGCTTCGCCGATCCAGAGGAAGGCAGTCCTCGCCGATTCCCGACAATATCACCGAAGCCCGGTCGGGAAATTCGACGACCAGGGAAAGACTGCCGCCCATCGCTTCGACACTTTTGCGTAGGGTTGAAAGCATCAGGTCGGTGCGTCGTTCCAGGCGCGAGACACCATCCTGGCTGATGCGAAGCGTTCGGGCGACGCGCTGTTGCGTGAGTTTGCGGGCTTTGCGCAGTTCGCGGAGGGTCATCTCTTCGGCGATAAGCTGAGCGGCGCGGGCCTCGACCTTCTTGCGGCGCGCGGGGCTCAACTCGTTCATTCTTTCTTCGAGGGTGCTCATCGATCTATTTTCTCCATAACGTTCAATTGAGCCGAGCCAGGTGAGCGTCAAACCGAAGGTCGGCTTTTGCTATCAGCCACCGATAGAAACGCCGCTCGCTTTCCCCAGCCTTGTCGCCACCACACAAGATGATTCCTCGACGTCCCGGGTCGAATGCGAATGCAAACCGCCATACTCCGTCACTCGTCCTAAATCTCAATTCTTTCATATTGACGTGCTTCGAGCCGTGCAGGGTGTCCGCGTGAGGTCTGCCGAGACTTGGGCCAAACTGTTCAAGTAACTGACCTGTGCGAGCAGGCGTTCCCGAACGGGCGCGTCCAGTTGGTCGTACTCAGGATCGAAGTCCCGGTGAAATTCAACGAACCATGCCACAGTCAACTATGTCACCGGATACATATGTTGTCGAGACCATCCTGCTCGGAGGCCGGGCAGTAGTCTGGTTCAATTGGCGACCTCCCATTCATTAGGAATTGTTGACCCCGCATCGAGGCGGTTGATACCTTACAACTGCAAGCAAGAGGCACATCATCAAATGGCTGAGGACAAGCAGACTGAAGGGCTCGCGCAGGGCGGCGACGAAATCCTGCTCGGCGATACCGCCGTCCTGACCCGCCTCGATAAGGCGATCGGGTGGGCGCGCAAGTTCTCGATTTTTCCCTATCCGTTCGCGACCGCATGCTGCGCGATGGAATACATGTCGCTCTCGATGACGCCCTACGACATCGACCGCTTCGGCGCATTGCTGCCGCGTTTCACCCCGCGCCAGGCCGACCTGCTGATGGTCATCGGAACCGTGACGGTGCGCCAGGGACCCATCCTGCGGCGCGTGTTCGACCAGATGGCCGAGCCGAAATGGGTGATGGCGTTCGGCGCCTGCGCTTCCACCGGCGGCTTCTATGACAACTACGCCACGCTGCCGGGAATCGATCGCATCGTGCCGGTTGACGTGTATGTTCCGGGATGCCCGCCGCGGCCGGAATCGGTGCTCGACGCGCTGATGGCGTTGCAGCGGAAAATCCAGGGGCAAAAACAAAAGTTGATGGCGCTCGACACCAAACACGGCGCGCAACCGTAAATCGGGCGCCGACCCAATCCGACATAATGGAAAGAATTCTTACTCGCTGGCTGGACATCCCGGATCTGCGCAAGCTCGAGGTCTACCGCGCGCATGGCGGTTACGAAGCTCTGCGCAAGGCGCTGTTCGACATGACGCCGGAGCAGATCATCAATGAAGTAAAAAACTCCAACCTGCGCGGGCGCGGCGGCGCGGCTTTTCCGACCGGGGTCAAATGGAGCTTCATTCCGAAAGAGTCGAAGAAGCCGGTCTACGTCTGCTGCAATGCCGATGAGGCCGAGCCCGGCACCTTCGCGAATCGCTACGAGCTGGAAAATGATCCGCACGGGATCATCGAAGGAATTCTCATCGCATGCCGCGCGGTCGGTTCCCATACTTGCTACGTCTACATGCGGGGCGAATTCGCGTTTCAGAAAGAGCGCCTGCAGGAGGCCATCGATGAGGCGCGCGCCGCGGGTCTGGTCGGCAAGAACATCATGGGCTCGGGCTTCGAGGTCGATATCTGGATCCATCGCGGCGCCGGCGCATACATCTGCGGCGAGGAAACCGGACTGCTCGAATCGCTCGAAGGCAAGCGCGCGTATCCGCGCAACCGGCCACCGTTTCCGGCAATCCAGGGCGCCTTCGGGTCGCCCACCGTGGTGAACAACGTCGAGACCTTGTCGAATGTCCCGCATATCATCAATCGCGGCGCCGATTGGTATAGGAGCATCGGCCCCGAGAAGAGCCCGGGCCCGAAACTGTTTTGCCTCTCGGGGCACGTCAAGCTGCCCGGCCTGTATGAACTGCCGATGGGCTTTCCTTTGAAGGATCTCATCTATGGCGTCGGCGGCGGCATCCTCGGCGACAGGCAACTCAAGGGCGTGATTCCCGGCGGTTCCTCATTTCCGGTCTTCACCGCCGAAGAGGCGCTCAAGGTCAATATGGATTTCGATTCGGTGCGCGCCGCCGGGTCGCTGATGGGCACCGCGGGCGTGATGGTGATGAACGAGGACACCTGCATGGTCGACATGCTGAAGACCGTCGCGCACTTCTATCATCATGAGTCGTGCGGGCAGTGTACGCCGTGTCGCGAAGGATGCGGCTGGATCGAAAAGCTGCTGACCGATCTGGAAGAAGGCCGCGGCAAGATGGAAGACTTGCAGTTGCTCATCGACATCTCGGTCAACATGGAAGGCAACACCATTTGCGTGCTCGCCGACAGTCTCTCGATGCCGGTGAAGAGCTTCGTGCCCAAGTACCGCAGCGAGTTTGAAGATCACATTCGGCTGGGCCGATGCCCATTCAAAGATCGCAACGGCAAAGCCGCCATAGCCGCCTAGTCAACTTCAGGGAAAGGTAGATGCCGAAGCTCACTATCGATGGCAAGGAAGTCGACGCGCCCGACGGGGTCAATGTGATCGAAGCGGCCGAGATGCTCGGCATCGAGATCCCGCACTACTGCTACCATCCTGCGCTCAGCGTCCCCGGCAATTGCCGCATGTGCCTGGTCGAAATCGAGAAGGCGCCCAAGCTCCAGATCTCATGCAACACCAAGGTTACCGAGGGGATGGTGGTGCATACGCAGAGCGCGAAGACCAAAGCGGCGCAGCGCGCCGTGCTCGAATTCCTGCTCATCAACCATCCGATCGACTGCCCCGTGTGCGATCAGGCCGGCGAGTGCAAGCTGCAAGATTACTACATGGAGTACGACGACCAGCCCTCGCGCTTCCCGCTCGAAAAAAAGGTGCGCAAGGGCAAGGCGATTCCGATCGGCTCGGACGTGATGCTGGATCAGGAGCGCTGCGTGCTGTGCGCGCGATGCACGCGCTTTTTCGACGAGGTCACACATACCAGCGAGCTGGCGATCTTCGAGCGCGGCGACCATAACGAAATCGACATCTACCCGGGGCATCCGGTCAACAACAAATACGCGGGCAACGTCATCGACATTTGCCCGGTGGGCGCGCTGACGGAAAAAGATTTCCGCTTCCGCATGCGCGTGTGGTACCTGCATCGCGCGACCTCGGTCTGCGGCGGCTGCGAGCGCGGATGCGCCATCGACATTCATCATCAGCGCGGGCGCATTTATCGCTACAAGCCGCGCTACAATCCGGAGGTAAATAGCTACTGGATGTGCGATGAGGGGCGTCATCATTTCACCACGCTGCAGAACGAGACGCGGCTCACCGCGCCGCTGGTGCAGCAGGGCGAGCATCTGGTGCCGGAAGAATGGAGCGTTGCGGCGCGGCGGGTGGCCTCGCAGATCGAGAGCTTGAAGAAGAGTTTCGGCCCGCGCTCGATCGGCGCGATTATCGGAGCGCAGGCCACCAACGAGGAAGCCTTCGCGCTGAAGCGGCTCATGCTTGATACCGTCGGCTCCGATCGGATCGCCATGGTCAGCTACACGCCGCCGGGGTTGAGCGGCGACGACAACTTCCTGATTCGCGCGAACAAGAATCCCAATACCCGCGGCCTCGAAGCGATGGGCATTGCGCCTGCGCGGTTCGATGAGTTCGCGAAGACGGTCGCCGCCGGTGAGCTCAAGATGCTCATCGCGATGCGCGCTGACCTGGTGACTGTAATGGGCGAGACCGAGTTCATCAGAGACTTCGGGCCGCTCGACTACCTGGTTCTCATCGACACCGACGCGAACGAAACCGCGCAGATGGCAAATCAGGTATTGCCGATCGGTGCGTATCCCGAAACCAATGGCAGCTTCACCAACTTCAAGGGCAGGGTGCAGCGGCTCTCGCAGGCATTCTCGCCGCCGGGCGCAGCGCTGACGGGAATCGAGGCGATCGCGCGCCTGGGTCGCGCGCTCGACGGTGCCGAGCACGCCTCGGAGGCGGGCGCGATCTTCACGCAACTTGCGGCATCGGAGCCCGCCTTCGCGGGAATCAGCTTCGACGCGCTGATGCCGTATGGTGCCAGCCTGAAGACTGCGACGTAGCCTTTTGCCTCGGCAGGGTCGGCCATAGTCGCGTACTCTATGGGTGCTACCGAGTTGTTATCCGATTGCCGCCGAGGGGGGTTGGGGTCTTCGCTGATCGTTGGTGATCCGAACGGCGGATCGTCGGCTCGATTGCCCTAAGGAACGGCGGCCGCGGTCGCAGTCAGCTTTCGGGGCCTTCGACCACTTCGATTTTTCCAAGATATTCGGAAAGATCGCTAACCAACACGCGGGCGGATTCGCGATCGCCGGTCTTGCCGGCCATCTCGAGCTCGGCGCCGATGTCGCTCATCGCGTCGAAGCCGAAGCTGCCGCCTTCGCCTTTTATCTTATGCCCGAGCGCGCCAATGGTGCTGAGATCGCCAGTTTCAAGCGCGCCTTTCAAGGTTAGCAGATCGGCGTGTTTGCGAGTCAGGAAGTCCGGGATTAATTCGATCAGGTCCGGCTCGACCTCGACGGTCACGCGCTGCAGCTTCTTCCACTCAGCATTCATAGTTAACCCAATGCCGCTTCCGCCGCCTCGATAGAACCAGCGATGGCCTCGAGCAAGGTCGCTTTTTTTACCGGTTTGCTGACGTGCATGTCGCAGCCGGCGTCCTTGGCCCGCCGCACTGCATCATCCAGCGCCGAGGCGGTCAGCGCGATGATCGGGGTGCGAGGGCGATGCTGATCGGTCTCCCATTCACGAATCAATCGCACCGCGCTGTAGCCGTCGAGCACCGGCATCTGGATGTCCATCAGCACCACGTCGTATTTCCCGGCGATGAAACGCTCCAAAGCCATCTTCCCGTTTTCCACCTCGTCCAGCGAGTGCGGCGTCTTCTTGAGGTATGCCCGGATCAACATTCTGTTATCAGGCGAATCGTCGGCAAGCAAGACGTGCAGCGGGCGGGTGACGATGCCGAGCTCGCCGGGCATGGGCGAATCGCCGGTTGACGAGCTGGCAACAGTTCGCGGGAAGCGATCGGTTGCGAACGCCTCTTCCGCTTTGGCCAGCAATTCGCGTTGCTTCAGCGGCTTCACGATGTAGCTCATAGTTCCCAGTCCTTGGAGCGGTGTGAGTTTGCGAGCCAGCCCGGTCGAACGCATCATCATCACGACCGGAGTGTCGCTCGGGCTGCTCTTCGCGAGGCGTTGGAGCATTTCGATTCCGCCCATTTCCGGCATCAGCGAATCAACCACGAGCAGAGCGAACGGAGATCCTGCGTGAAGGGCGTCTTCAAAGGCGCGCAGACCGGCGGCCCCGGAGTCCGTCTCGACCACCAGTGCGCCACCGGCCGCGAGGATCTCGCGCGCGATCGCACGGCAAGTTGCATTGTCGTCGACGATCAGCACGCGCTGCCCTTGCAAGGCCGAATCCGCTCCCGAATGGGTTTCCACAGCGGACGAAACGGGAACCTCTAACTGGACCGTAAAATAGAAGACGCTCCCTTGCCGTGGGGTGCTCTCGGCGTGGACGTGACCGCCCATCAACGTCACCAGCCGATCGACGATGGCGAGTCCCAAGCCGCTGCCGCCGTAGCGGCGCGTGGTCGAGGAGTCGGCTTGCGTGAAGGCGGAAAAAATCGTCGCCAGCTGGTCCGCCGGGATTCCGATGCCGCTGTCACGCACCGAGAACTTGAGACTTCCAGGCACCTCCGAGGCGGGCTCGACCTCGATCAGTACCTGGCCCGCTTCGGTAAACTTGATCGCATTGCCGATCAAATTGATGAGGACTTGGCGGATGCGCAGCGGATCGCCGATTACGACGCGCGGCAGATTGGCCGCGAAGCGCAGCGCCAGCTCCAGCCCTTTGCCGTGCGCGCGCACCGCCAGCGTATCGGCAACCTTCTCGGTCAGCTCGACGACATCGAAGGCGACCTTCTCCAGGCTGAGGCGCCCGCTTTCGACTTTCGCCAGATCGAGGATGCTGTTGATCAACTCGAGCAACGCGGTGCCATTGCTGATCACGGTATCGAGGCATCGCCGCTGCTCCGGCGTGAGTTCGGTCTCGGCCATCAGATCCGACATGCCGAGGATGGCGTTCATCGGAGTGCGGATCTCATGCGACATGCTCGAGAGAAATTCGGATTTGGCCTTGGAGGCCGCGAGCGCCTGATCGCGCGCTTTGGCTAATTCCTGCTCGGCGCGTTTGCGCTCCGTGATGTTGCGCATGGTGGTGATGAGGATCGGATTACCGTTGGGGTCGGTGGTCGCACGGCCCATAAATTCGCATTCGACCCAATGCCCGTCGGCGGCACGAATGCGCGCCTCGGAGCGAGCGATTTTTTCAGGATTCTGGAAGGTCCAGCGGGTCAGTTCCGCCTGCTCGGACAAATTGTCCGGATGGACCAGCTGGAAGCCGGTGGTTCCGATCACTTCCTCACCGCTATATCCAAGCTCGGCACGTCCAGCGCCGCCGACGAAGCGGATGTCGCCGGCATAGTCGACCACCAGGACCACGTCGGAGGATGATTCGATCAGGGTGCGGAAATATTGTTCGCTCTGTTTGAGTTTGAGCTCCTGTTCTTTGCGCTCCGAGATGTCGCGCGCGATGGTCAAGCCGCATCGCTTGCCGTTGAGCTCCATCAAGACCACCGAGGTCAGGACGGGGATCTCGCGTCCGCTTTTGGTTCGCAGCACCGATTCGGTGTTGCGAACCACCCCTTTTTCGAGCAGCTCGACGATGCCGTTAAGGTTGGCCGTGCTCCAATCGGTCAGCGGGACTTCCCAAATCCGTTTGCCGATCACTTCTTCGCGGGAATATTCGGTGGTCGCGACGAAAGCGTCGTTCACATCGAGATAAATTCCCGACATGTCGGTTACGGTCAACGGATCGGCCACCGAATCAACAATCTTGCGCAGCGCCGCCTGGCTCTCGCGCAGCGACCGCTCGGCATCGAGGCGCTCGGAGATGTCACGGGTGGTAGAGACGCAGCAGCGGCGACCACCCAATTCGATGACCACCGCCGAGATGAGGCAGGGAATCTGGCGGCCGTCGTGGGTTTGCAGGGTCACCGCCATGTTGCGCACCGCGCCATCATGCAGCCGGCGCCCGAATTCGTCGCGCTCCTCAAGGTTCGCCCATACCCCGACCTCGAGGTCGGTGCGTCCGATGATCTCTTCTCTGTTGACGCCGTGAAAACGACAAAACTCTGGGTTTACGTCAATCAAGGTCCGGGTTGACAGGTCGAGAATGGTCATTGGGTCGAGCCCGGATTCGAAGATCCGGCGCAGGGTGGCTTCGCTTTCCTTAAGCTTGAGTTCGGCCGCGCGCAGGTCGGAAATGTCGCGGGTGATGGTCATGCAGCAAGGCTGGCCGTCAAGATCCACCATGACGCCCGAAATGAGGCTGGCGACCATCCTGCCGTCCGCGGTGCGAAAATCGGCCTGAACATTTCGCATTTCACCATTTTTGAGCACGGCGTCGCCGAACAGGTCGGCACGTTGCCGATCGGGCCAGATGCCCAGCTCCCAAAAGGTTTTGCCGATGCACTGCTCGCGGGTGAAACCCATCAAGCGCTCGAATTCCCGGTTCACCTGAATGTAGCGGCCGCGGGTGTCGTGGATGCAGACCGCATCGGGACTGGATTCGAGAATTTTTCGTAGCGTCGCCTCACTCTCACGCAGCTTGCGTTCGGCCAGCTTGATGTCGGTGATGCTGCGGACCACGGTGATGGCGCAATCCTGGCCGTTGAGCTTGACCATCACCGCGGATACCAGCACCGGGACCGGAGCATCGGCGCCGACGCGTCGCATCAATATTTCGTGGTTCTGGACGTACCCGGCTTCGCGCACCTGGTTGAAAAATGCCTCGCGGATGTTGTGGTCGGGGAAGAATCCAAAATCCAGGATGCTGCGGCCGATAACCTCTTCGCGGGTGGCGCCGCTGCGCTGCACGAACTGATCGTTGACTTCGAGAATGACCCCGCTCTGGAGGTTGCTTACCACCACGATATCGGCGCTCTTCTCGAAAATCTGCCGGAACTTCTCTTCGCTTTCGCGCAGCCGTCGCTCGGTTTCCTTGATTTCGGAAATGTCGCGCACGAATGAAAGCACGTTGGCTTTGGCGTCCACGGTGATGATGGTGGAAGAGATCAGAATGTCGCGGCGGCGCCCGCCAGGGCCGGTATGCGAGGTCTCGAAATTCCGCACCGACCCCTGCTCTCGAAGCTGACAGCTAAATTGCTCCAGTTTGGCAGGATCGTCCCATTTGCCGGTCTGCGAGGGCCGAATCGCGAGTAGTTGCTCCCTGGTTATGCCGAGGGCTTGGGCGAACGCCGCGTTCACAGTTACGAATTTGTCGGCGGCAGGATCCATCACGTGAATCCAGTCGAGACTCGCATCGAAGATCTGGCGCAGGGTCGCTTCGCTCTCCGAGAGCCGATGCAGGGCCGATTCGCGCTCACTCGCAAAACGGTCACTGATCGCCATCTGCTTGCGAAGTTCGCGATGCTGCTCCTGGAGCGCGGCGATTTTGTCGGCGATTTGCCGCCGGTAGCCGCGCTGCAGCCGGGTATTCGCCTGCGCCACCGCGATCACCATCAGGAGCCCAATCCAATGCATGGAAGCGTGGGGGTCGCGGCCGGGGAACCTGGATTCCAGCAGATAGAAGCATACGATCCCGACCCACCCGATCGACGCCTGCCATCTCCCTTCCCACGGCGCCAGCGTTCCGACCCCGATTACGAGCGCCACAATCGATACGAACAGCGGCTCGAAGGAGGCCGACTCCATCCCCACCATGGTGGTCGACACGATCAAAACCGCGCAGATGGCGACGCAGACCTCGCGCCAGAACCTCGGCACCAGCCTGGTG
>Ga0210398_10006791_pt1 | contig 10468 bp, 7 predicted proteins | sample IncBWC4OmetaG_FD_161047 | JGI IMG/M metagenome (GOLD analysis project Ga0210398, IMG submission 161047) | Forest soil microbial communities from Barre Woods Harvard Forest LTER site, Petersham, Massachusetts, United States - Inc-BW-C-4-O | ecosystem: Environmental > Terrestrial > Soil >... | reverse complement strand
GAAAGCCCATTAGCGTAATTGGGTCGTGCAGCCGTAACTTGGTGGAATCTCCAACCCGCAGTTCCTTGTACTTCGGGATCCCCGCCGCCTCCAAGACAGCAAGGTCTCTGTCGCCGTCATGACGTGATCCTGTCACGGGATAACGTAGCAGGGGAGCTGAGGGGCTATAGAGAAAAAGGCCTTCCTCGCCCAGTACGTGGGCACACGTAACCAAACCGCACCCTTCCAACATGAAAGCGGTGCCTTGGGTCGAGGGGCCCTCCAGGACCCACAAGGCTCTTCTAATGACCTCAAAATGAGTGTCAATATCATCGGCGATGTGGATATTGCATTCTGGGTTGAGGACGCTGAACGCTAGTAGTAACTTGCGGTACACGGGATCGTCAATTCCTCGCACTCTCCCAACGAAGTCGATTTTCCCTCGGACAACTCTCCTCATCAGATCCGCACTTGCCCCGACCCTGCATTTGGGATCGTGCTTCTTGAAAAACTCGTTCGCGGTTGCGTCTGGACCATGTATTTCCCAAGCGTGAAGGAGCCCACCAAGTTGACGTATGTAGGCGCGCGGTATATTGGGAAACCGGTTGGTCACCAATCCGGTGACCTCCTGCCGCTGTGACGGAAGCAATAGGCGGACCTTTTCTGGGTTCACCTCGAATCCGTTGCTTTTGACAACTTTCGTGAGTTCCTCGCCTACAACACATTTGGGCCCAGTCTCTTTAGTATCTAAGCGGGCCAAGGCTTCTGGGAAGGATCTCAGTGAAGCCGAAAGGGTTATGTCGTCGGCATACCTCGTATACCTGCAGCGGTATGTAGCCGCGAGTTTCTTGATTTCGCTGTCTAGCCGGCCGCAGATCATATTTGTAACGATCGGCGATGAGGGCGCACCTTGGGGAAGAACCCCGTTAAAGGTGCATAGTTGGGCCAAGATCGTGGCAGCCCCATTTCCGAGGCTGTAGGGTCGGGCCATGAACATCCCGCGGACTCTGCCAAAATTTATGGAGCCGAAAAAATCCTTCAGGTCTATGTTCAAGATGTAGTGGCGTTTTGTATGGGCGGCGGCGTTCGTTACTATGCTCTTGCCTATTGCAAACCCGTGCACTGCGCCTTTAGTCCGATAGACCAGCCTCAGGACGTAGTTGATCTTCATCTGAATCAGCTTGAGGTTGTTTGCCGGGGCTGATATGACACGCATCCCGCCGCGTCGCTTCTTAATCTCAAATGTCTTGTAAGTTCTGTTCCTGTAAGCATAGTAGGCTAGCTTTTTTGGTGTGACCTCCAAAAGCGTAGCAACGTCGCGTGTGCTACTAAGTGCTGCGAAGCGGGCCATGATCTCGGCGTCAGTTGCTTTGAGGGCTACCTTCGGGGAGAGTATTTTCAAGCAAGCACCGCGTAATGTTTCTCGCTCTCCAGGGTTATATCGATCGAGCGCAATGCAATCGCGCGTATTGTGCACCGGACGACTGCTATGCCTAACATTTCATCGGTCGGTCGCAGATTGTCGACCAAGATAAAACATCTCACGGTACTTGCTCGGACCAGCATGATACCTTAACGCTCCACGAAATGGTAGTGTGGAAACCCAAGGACAGACTGCGCATTTCCTAGCTGCTGAAGCCTGTCTCCTACTTGACGGCATCGTTCCCGGCCCCTAGCGCAAAGAGCGCGCTAGGATGGGCCACCCACCGTTTACGTTTTCCAAAACTCTTTGCCTCCGATGCGGCCACCGTTCTCGCTTGTGATATAGTGCCGGGCCATGTTGGGGCGGAGTTATCTGATCTTACTCGTACTTTTGACCGCCATGGCCGCCTTCGCCGGCTCGGATGACGGTGAGCCTGCACCTCGCTTCCACGCCAAGACCACTTCCGGTGAGAGCTACACAAACGAGTCCATCAAAGGGAAAGTCGTCTTACTCGAATTCTGGACGACCTGGTGCCCGTACTGTAAAAACGAAGAAGCGTTGGTGGACGGCATCGATCATGAGTTTGCCGACAAAGGCCTGGTGGTGCTCGCGATCGATGTGGCGGAATCGAAGAAGAAGGTCAAGCAATATCTGCAACAGAATCCCCGCACCTGCCGCATCGTGCTTACCGAGGACACGAACCTCGCCGCCATGTATCAGGCGAATAGCTATCCTATCTATGTGGTGATCGACCGCGACGGGAACATCGCCGGGGAGCAGCGTGGCGCTGCTGGAGAGCGGGCGTTGCGCCGCCTGCTACGCCGGGCGGGCGTGGGGGCGGAGGAGTAGGGCGGCTGCTTAGCAACCGGGTCGAGGCTCGCGGCAAATCCCGTGTCATCCGACTTGTCGGCTTGGGAGCCAGGGACGAACGAGACGTTTCCCTCGGCTTTTCGAGGGCAGGGCGGTGTCAGCCCAGCATAAACCGAGGTGGTGCGGGGATTGTGCCGGGGCCTTGATCGGAGCGGGAGTCTTGCGGCACGGCTGAAGCCGTGCCCTCCCACAACCCTTTCCGCTCCCGACTCGGTTCAAGCGGACGCATGCTTCAGAACTTCTGCCAGTGCATGAATCCGCATGGAATCGGCTGGGGTCTTGGTGGTAGTTGCGCTTTTTTCCAGCGCGGGCGCCATCCTCTTCAGTTTCGCCATGCTGCTTTTGCTGTGGTGCGAGCGCTCTGAGTTCTCAATCGCTTTCTGTAGCTCCAGGATTCGGCTTGCCGGCAGCGCCTGCGACCTTGACAACTGGTCCACATAGGCTTTCGCCACGATTAATTTTGCCGGCCACTCGATCTTCTGCTGGTCCTGCACGTTGAGGTCAGCCAGCTGAACGGTCCGGGCTGCGTCGATTTCGTTCTGCGAGAGGAACTTGGTCGGAGTCAGTTGAAACACATCCAAGCCGCGGGCAATCTCGGAACCGTAAATGTAGCCGTTGTACCAATACGCGGACCACTCGCCGCCTAGCTCCAGGATTTTCGGATCCAGCGGACCGCGATCGAAATATGCAATCTCGAAAGGGTTCACGGGATCGGTGAAGTCCATCACGGAGACGCCGCCCTGGTACCAGGCTTGCACTTCAATATCCCGGCCGGGAACCGGAATCAGGGAGCCATTGTGGGCAACGCAGTTCTCGGTGTCGCCCTGCGCGGCGGGCAGCTTGTAGTAGTTGGTGAAACTCAGCTTATCGTCCTGGAGACGGAAGATGGCATCGGCGCCCCACTGGTTGGGGTCGTTGGCGCGGCAACGCGCTCCCAGGCCACCGCCCCACTCGTCGGTGAACACGACTTTGCTGCCATCGTTCGAGAACGAAGCCGAATGCCAGTAGGAGTAGTTGGGATCGTTTACGGCATCCACCCGCTTGGGATGTACGGGGTCTTTAATGTCAAGCAGAATTCCGTTTCCGGAGCAGGCGCCGGCTGCCAACCCGAGGGCCGAGTACACGGTGATGTCGTGGCACTGGTCGGTGTCAGAGGGCTTTACGGGACCCTTCTTGCCGTGGGTACCGCCATTGTTCAGCCCGTTGATGGCTCCGGTGCGGGGATCGATGAACACGCGCGGACTAGAGACGATTTTCGCGTCCTGCGGAGTAGCTACTGGAACTTTGATTACATCGATGCGAAACAGCGCGGTATTCGGATCCTTGTCCGGCTTTTCTCCGGAGCAGCCGGCCAGTTCCTCCGGCTGACGCACAAAGGAGGTTTCCGACACATAAATGTAGACATTCTCCTTGTCGTTCGGATCGGTCACCAAGGTATGGGTGTGGGATCCGCGGCAGGTTTGCACTGCGGCCACCTGCTTGGGGTTTTTGATGTCGGAAATATCGAAGATTCTTACGCCGCGAAAACGGTCTTTTTGCGCGACCGGGATGGGGCGTTTTTTCGGCTTGTCTTTATCATCTTTGGCTGCATCTTTGTCATCTTTGTCTTTGGCTGCATCTTTATCTTTGGCTACATCTTTATCTTTGTCCTTGTCCTGATCGGGGGGCGGAGGAGGTTCGGGCGGAAATCCTTCCACGCCGCAATCGAGACGTCCATTGGGCATTTCGACCGACATGAACAGCAGATTCTTGTAGACCGAGACATCACCCTGTCCGCCGGGGCAGACCATTGAGGTCAGCAATTTCGTATTCGCCGGATTGGAGATGTCGTAGATACTCACGCCATAAAAGTTTCCCTGAAACAGGTGGTCGCCCTGGAAGGCAAGGTCGGAGTTGCCAAAAGCAAGTTGCGCGATCAGCAGGTGCGCTGGTTTCGGCATCTTCTTGTTATTTCCCATACCGAGCTGACCAACTATCTTCTCTACCCTGGGATCATCGGGATCCGTGGTACCGAGTTGAAACGCGTCCGGTTTCTTGAGCAGCAAGAGGTGCTGGATGCCCATGGCAGCTTCGCCCGCGTCATACAGTCCCGCGGCAAGCTTGGCGCGGGGATCATTCGCATCTGCCCCCTTCATGCCCGGCGGGAGTGGCGGGGCAGGCTCGGGAGCGAATATATCTTTGTCCTTGTCTTCGTCCTTGTCCTTGTCCTCAGCAGCCTTGTCAGGCTGGGGCGCGGGCTTCTGCACCTGTTCCTGTGGGGGAGCCGCGGGGGGCGCTGCTTGCGCCTGTGTTCGGTTTACGGCGATGCCAAAAATGAGAGCGACCCACACTACAGACAAGGCAAGACTGGGCAATCGGTTCATCATTTCTCCTCTAGGTCTTTTTCTTCAACATGGACTCCATGATCCGCATCTCGGCTCGTTGCGTATTGTCGGCATCGGTCGCGAAGTTGAACAACTCAGCGTCCTGTCCAGCGCCTGCGGTGTCGAATAGATCTTTTACCATGATCAACGCGCCGTTGTGATGCTGAATCATTCCCAGCAAAAATAAGTGGTCAAACTCGCTGCCCTTGGCATGGCGCAGCGTCTCCATCTGTTCGGGAGTAAGCATTCCGGGCATCGGCGGCATCTTCTCGGCCGCCATCTCCATGCCCGGCATGTCAGACATCGCCTTCGGTACCGATTCACCCCGCACCGCCAACCAGCGCTTCATGAACTTGATTTCGTCCGACTGGGAGCTGCTGATTCGCGCCCCCAAGGTACGCAGATTCTTGTTCTGCGTATGCGAAGGAATCATGGCGGTCATCTCCACTGCCTGGGCATGATGGATGATCATGCCCTGCATGAACCCTGCGTCTGCCGTCGATCGTGGCGGTAGAACCGCTCGCGTCGATGACGGAAGCGTTTTGCTGGGCGCGCCGGGCGCACCCGGTTGCACCACCACAGGCGTTGCCGAGTCGGTCCGCTGTGCGCATATCGCTGAGGAGACGAAGACTGCGGAAACACTCGCGGCGAGCAACGTACGCACTACAATTCCTCGCGCTGAGCCGAGTGGGGATTGGATTTCGTGTGGTCCGGGCTTCGCGCCAAAGGTCAGTGACACCGTAGTTCTAATTATAAGGCCGGGAGCACGGTTCGCAGATGGGCGCGCTCTGGCTGCTCAGCGGCCCACCAACTTCTGAAGTTCTTCGGGGTAACGGGCGCCTTGCACCGAGATCTTTGAGGTTGCAGTCTCCAGTTGCCGGAGATCTTCGCGCGTAAGTTCGACGGCAGCGGCTCCGATGTTCTCTTCGAGTCGATGCAGCTTGGTTGTACCTGGGATGGGAACGATCCATGGCTTTTGTGCCAGTAGCCAGGCCAGCGCGATCTGAGCCGGTGTGGCCTTTTTCTGTTGCGCGAACTTGCCTATCAGATCAACTAACGCCTGGTTCGCTTTACGGTTTTCCGGCGTGAAGCGAGGAACAATGTTGCGGAAGTCAGCCTTGTCGAACTGCGTGTCTGGACTGATCTTGCCGGTGAGGAAGCCCCTGCCCAACGGGCTGAAAGGAACGAACCCGATGCCGAGTTCCTCGAGTGCCGGCATGACTTCAGCCTCAGGTTCTCTCCACCAAAATGAGTATTCGTTCTGGAGCGCGGTGACGGGCTGAATTTTGTGGGCGCGACGGATGGTTTTCACTCCGGCTTCAGAAAGGCCGAAGTGCTTGACCTTGCCTTGCTGAATCAGATCTTTTACGGCGCCAGCGACATCTTCGATGGGCACATCGGGATCGACGCGGTGCTGATAGAACAAGTCGATGACATCGGTCTTGAGGCGCTTGAGCGAGGCCTCGGCGACCTGCTTGATATGTTGGGGACGACTGTCGAGCCCGCTCCAGCGGGTTCCACCATTGGGGTCAGGTTTGAACCCGAATTTGGTCGCGATTACCACCTGGTTCCGCAGTGGAGCCAGCGCTTCGCCCACGAGTTCTTCGTTGATGAAGGGACCATACACTTCGGCGGTGTCGAAGAAGGTTACGCCACGTTCGACAGCAGACCGAATCAGCGTGACCATCTCCTTTTTGTCGGCAGGCGGACCATAACTGACGCTCATGCCCATGCAGCCGAGGCCGATGGCCGAGACTTCAAGATTGCTTTTCCCAAGTTTGCGTTTTTGCATGGTTACTCCTTACGATCAACCGAAATACGGGCCCTTTTCGGACTCCGGTGGGCATGATCTAGCTATTATTGCCTATTTGCGCTTTGCAGCGTTCAGCGAGTAAGATGCTGGCCGTGAACGCGACAGGGCAATCCGCGAGTGGGGCCAGACTCACGGTCAACAGGCATTGGCTCCTTTCCTTCTTCGATGACAGCAAGGATGTGGCTGCTCACGCTAACGCGATCAAGGCTGTCGCAGGAGAGGAACTGGGGTTTGCCTTATTATTGGAATACTTCCGACGTAAGGGCATCGTTGCCGAGAGTGGACCCCGAAGCTGGACGACGGGCAAAGCCAAGGGGCCGCGCCTCGATGGCTGGGTCGTAGTCACGCTCCCAAGCGGTTCTGATGTGTACTATCAGGTGGAAGTGAAAACTTGGTCTCAGCATTCCTTGAGCGGTCGTCGCCTGCCCGTATCAGCGCCGTCGGTCGATCTCAGCGAGTTCAAGAAGGAGCGCTGGCGACGGTATTGGCTGGAAAACACGTTCAAGGACAAGGAGTTGGCGAAGGTATTGATACCGATGGAACCGCCAGGGCCGGGCGTCGTCGCAGAACCACTGGCCTGTTTGTGGGATGCCGTACACCATACGGGCGGAGATGATTCGTTCTTCACCGTGATGCTTCCTGCTGGGGGGCACTTCGATAAGGTACACGTGTTCTCGATGTCGGGTTTCCTACGGGGTCTGGCAGACGAAACACTCGAGCTCGAATTGCCGGATACGAGAGAACGATTGAATTGGCTGTCAAAGATATTCCGCCAATAGCAAGATGCTTACTCGTATTGCGGCGACGCACACCAAACGTGATCCCGCTCCTCCACTCTCCCAATGTAGCAAAATCCCCTCAATGCCTAACAACCCCCTTCTACATTGACTTGGCCTGGTGCTCGACCTAACATTCAACCCAGTGATCGGCCGGGCCATCTCGCACTACCGCATCGTCGAGAAGCTGGGGGGCGGCGGCATGGGCGTTGTCTACAAGGCTGAGGACATGAAGCTCAGCCGCTTCGTCGCCCTGAAGTTCCTTCCCGACGAATTCGCCCACGACGCGCATGCCCTCAACCGTTTCCAGCGCGAGGCCAGAGCCGCATCGGCGCTGAACCACCCGAACATCTGCACCATTTACGAGATTGACGAGGCGGATGGACGAAGCTTTATTGCCATGGAACTCCTGGAGGGGCAGTCGCTCAAGTACGAGATTGCCGGCAAGCCGATGGAGATTGAAACGGTGCTCGATCTGGGCATCCAGATCGCCGATGCACTCGACGCCGCTCATGCGAAAGGTATCGTTCACCGCGACATCAAGCCGGCAAACATCTTCGTAACCAATCGCGGTCAGGCAAAGATTCTCGACTTCGGAATTGCCAAAGTTACTTCGAAGCCTGAAGACATTGGCAGCAGAGCTGAGGCCATCGACTCCGACGAAGATCTCACCAGCCCAGGGATAACTGTGGGAACCGTGACCTATATGTCCCCGGAGCAAGCGCGGGCCAAGGAATTGGACGGTCGCACGGATCTGTTCTCTTTTGGCGTCGTTCTCTATCAGATGTCAACGGGAACGCTGCCCTTCCAAGGAGCCAGTTCGGCGCTCATCACGGAAGCGATCCTCAACCGCGATCCGGTGGATCCCGCGCAAATCAACCCCAACGTCCCACCGTTGCTCCAGGAGGTGATCCGTCGGGCGTTGGAGAAGGACAGAAACCTACGTTATCAGCACGCGAGCGAGATCCGGGTTGAACTGCAACGGCTGAAGCGAGACACCGAGTCGGGCAGGACTTCCACCGTGCGAACCGGTGGTGTCCGCGCGCCACGAGTCTCCAAGATCATTGACTCGATCGCGGTTTTGCCATTCGAAAATACCGCCGGCGATCCGGAGCATGAATACCTCAGTGACGGAATCACGGGCAGCCTCATCAATATTTTGGCGACGATACCGAAGCTGCGAGTGATGGCGCAGAGCACAGTATTTCGATATAAGGGCCGTAAAATCGACCCGCAAGCCATCGGCCGCGAGCTTAATGTGCGTGCGGTGCTCACCGGAAGAGTGATGCAGAGCGGTGGCTCTTTGCGCATTGGGGCCGAATTGGTCGATGTGGCCACAGGCACTCAACTATGGGGCGCACAATATGATCGCAAGCCGGGCGACATTTTCGTGGTCCAGGACGAAATTTCCAATGAGATTTCGGAGAAATTGCGGTTACAGCTAAGCCGTAAGGAAAAGAAGCGCCTCGCCAGACACCATACGGAGAATACCGAAGCGTACCAGCTTTACTTGAAAGGCCGTCATCACTGGAACAAGTGGACCGAAGAAGGGTTTTACAAAGCGATCGAGTACTTTCAGCAGGCAGTCGAGAAAGACCCCAGCTATGCCCTCGCTTACACTGGCGTGGCCGACTCTTATGTGCTGCTGGGATGGAACAGCTATCTGCCGCCGAAGGAAGCGTTCCCTAAAGGCAAAGCGGCGGCAACGGCCGCCTTGAAGCTCGACCCGGATCTCGCCGAGGCTCACACCCCGTTGGCGGCCGTGTTGTGGCTGCATGATTGGCAGTGGGAAGAGGCGCGGACGGAATTCAAGCGCAGCCTGGAACTGTGTCCCACATATGCGACTGCCAACCACTGGTATGCAGAGTATGTGATGACGATGGGGTGCCACGAAGAAGCCATGGCCAGAATGAAGAAGACCCAGGACCTTGATCCGTTGTGGCTGATCATTAATGTCGCAGTCGGATGGGCCTTCTACAATGCCCGCCGCTACGAGGAAGCCATCGAACAGCTCCGCCGAACCATCGAGTTGGAACCTAACTATCCCTTAACGTACTGGATACTAGGTCTTCTCTTGAGGAAAACTGGCCGCTACGAGATGGCCGTTGCCGAGGGCGAGAGAGGGGTGAAGCTATCAGGAGGCAGCCCTGTGATGCGTGCAGCGCTGGCGCACACTCTCGGCGTTGCTGGTAGGACAGCCGAAGCCCGTCAGATACTCGACGATCTGACAGAACTAGCAAAGCAAAAGTACGTTGCTCCTTACTTCTTCGCTGGAATTCACATCGGCCTGGGAGAAAACGACCGCGCCATCGAATACTTGGAGAAATCCTACGAAGAGCATTCGCATTGGCTCATATATCTTCATATAGATCCGAGCATGGATGGCTTGCGGGACCACCCGCGCTTCCAGGAGCTGTTGCGGCGTATCGGCCTTCCTGCATTGACCATTCCGGCATCCACATCCTGAGCGAAGCCCAGGGCGGAGTACGCGACGTTGCATTAGTAGCTTCGACGCCCACTGTCGCAATACGGAGCTATGGTGGCCAGGTGATTTCACTCATTAGGGATCGGGCCGATCTAGGTCAATGAGTGCTATAGAGATTTATCGCCAGTTTGAAGCGATTGCTGGCGGGTCGGATTACTTCCGGTTGTCCACAACCACTTGACCGTTTTTCATGACCCAGCGGACCTTGTCGATTACGACTTCGATGTCGCTGAGCGGATCACCATCGACCGCAACAATGTCGGCAAAATATCCTGGAGCGATCGCGCCAAGCTGGTCGGACATTCCGAGCAACTCGGCGGCATTGCTGGTGGCCGTCTGCAATGCTTCCGCTGGGGTCATTCCTGCCTTTACAAACCAGGCAAGCTCACGAGTGTTCTGCCCGAACATCGTGAACACCGCATCGGACCCCATGGCGATCTTCACGCCAGCTTTATGCGCGCGGCGGGCGGTTTCCAAATTCTTCTGGACATACGCGTTCAGCCGTTCCGCCACCTTCTCGTCATATCCGTATTCAGCGCGAAACTCCACGTAATAACGGTTGTGATCGATGGTAGGGACATAAAACACACCACGCTTCACCATCTCCGCCAGCACTTCATCGGCAATATCGATTGCGTGTTCGACAGAATCGCACCCCGCGTGGACGGCCTCACGGGCGCCCTCTGGGCCGTAGGAGTGGATCGCGATGCGTTTCCCAAACTTGTGCGCGGCATCGACGGCCGCCTTGATCTCATCGCT
>Ga0210398_10006787_pt1 | contig 10471 bp, 9 predicted proteins | sample IncBWC4OmetaG_FD_161047 | JGI IMG/M metagenome (GOLD analysis project Ga0210398, IMG submission 161047) | Forest soil microbial communities from Barre Woods Harvard Forest LTER site, Petersham, Massachusetts, United States - Inc-BW-C-4-O | ecosystem: Environmental > Terrestrial > Soil >... | reverse complement strand
AATATCGTAAGGGAGTTTAAACTCCCTTACGATATTCCTCGTAGGCCGGATCGTCGTGCGCCTGCAGCCCGCGGTCGAAGGCGTCCAGAACGGGAATCAGGTCGACGATCAGCCGCTCGACTCCGCGGCGGCCTTCTTCGTAGCGGTCGCGCTCGGTGCGCTTGCGGAAATTCTCGAAGTCCGCCTGCCGGCGGATCATGGTTTGCAGCAATTCTTCTTTTTCGGCCTTGAGCTTATCAAGCTCCGCAGCCAACTCCGGCGCGGACGCTTGCGGATCGTCGCCCTCCGGCTCGTGGCCGGGGCCATCAATCGGAATCACTTTTTCCTCGCGTTTCGGTTCCGCCATGGCGACTACCCCCGATCCAGTGTTTCCCCGAAAGCGCGCGCCACGAAGGCCACGGCGGTGATGGCGCGCTCGTAGTGCATGCGCATGGGGCCCAGCACGCCCACTGTTCCCTGCGACTGGTCCTGGAACGAATACGGCGCGCTGATCAGCGCCAAGTGCTCGCCCGCGCGCTCCATGCCTTTGACGCCGATCTGCACGTGCACCGGATCGGGCGTATCGATGCAATTGGCCAGCAGGGCGATGATACGGTGCTTTTCCTCGATCGCCGCCAGCACTTCTTGCAATTGCGATTGATCGATCAACTCCGGCGCCCCGGCCATCTGCGCCGCGCCCTCGATGTAGACGCGCTGCGAGGAGCCCTGCCCGAGCATCGCCGGATCACATAGCACAAGGGCGTTGCGCGCCAGCATGGCGTAGCGCTCTTCTTCCTTGGCCAGGCGGTTAACCAGGTCGGCGCGAATGGCTTCGAGGACGTATCCCGCGTAGTGACGGTTCAAATACTCCGCAGTCTGGTCGAGGTCGCGCTGCTGGAAAGCCCTTTCGGGACGAATCACTTTGTCCCGCGTGTTCCCGCCGGTCGAAACCAGGACGACGACGATGCGGCCATCCGGCAAGAGAACGAAACGAATGTGTTCGAGCACGGTCTTGGAAATCGGCGGGGAAACGACGATGCCCAGCCCCTTGGAGATTTCCGCCAGGACGTGGCCGGCGCGCTCGGCAAACTCCTCGCTCGAAGAAGCCCCGGCAAACTCGCCGCGGATTCTCTCCTCATCCTCGGGCCGCAACGTAGCCTGGGCCACGATTTGCTGCGCGAAAAAACGATAAGCGGTCGCCGTGGGCACCCGTCCCGCCGAGGTATGTGGCTGATACAAAAAGCCTTGCTCTTCGAGGTCGGACATGACATTGCGGATCGTGGCCGGGCTCAGCCCTTCCGCATGGCGCCGCGAAATCGAGCGCGAAGAAACCGGCTCGCCGGTCTCGATGTAGGCGCGCACGATGGCCGAAAGAATCTGCCGGTTACGTTCGCTATTGGGTGCTGAATCCAGCATGGGCAGCAAGTCTCGCAATTGCAATGCCACTGGAGCAATTTTATGCGTTGCGGGCTTCGCCGTCAAATTGGTTGGGCGCAGGAATCTCGTGCCGGGCGGACAAGGATCCTGTCAACTAGGCCTGATCACGAGGACTACAGCGGTGCCGGTGTCCTCCGCAGCGCTAGCAAGACCACAGGTTTAGCGGGCTGGGGAAAAACGCTTAGCGGTGAGCACAAATCGGCTGCCGCACTCTTCACGCCTTCTGTGAAGGGTGCGGGGTTCCGCCTGGATCAGCGTGGTCTGGAAAATACGGAGGAGGAAGGGAAAACCCGCACCCTTGAAAACCGCAAGGGTGCGGCACCCACGATACTTTTTCCGCAAGCCTTCTACTGGGTATCGATTTGCGCGCGCTGCAGGCGGTCGGAATAGTCGACGTACAGCGTTTTCCACTCCGAGTAGAAATCGATGGCGGCGGTTCCGGCTTCGCGGTGGCCGTTGCCCGTTCCTTTCGTTCCTCCGAAGGGGAGCTGGATTTCCGCTCCGATCGTCGGGGCATTCACATAGACAATCCCCGTTTCCAGGTCGCGCATGGCGCGATAGGCCTGATTCACATTGCGGGTGTAGATCGAGGCGGACAGTCCGTACTTCACGCCGTTAGCGATTTGAACGGCTTCGTCCAAAGATGCAAATGGAATCATGGCCACGACGGGACCGAAGATTTCCTCTTGCGCGATGGCCATCTTGGGATCGACGTCGGCAAAAATGGTCGGCTCGTGGAACCAGCCGTGCGCCAATGCTCCGGACTCAGCGCGGTGCCCGCCGACCGCCAGCTTGGCGCCTTCGCGCTTGCCGATGTCTACATATTTCATCACCGTCTGCAGCTGCGTCTCGTTCACCACTGGGCCGACGTCGGTATCGGGGTCGAGCCCGTCGCCCAACTTGAGCGCGCGGGTGCGCTCCGCAAAGAGGTTGAGGAACTCGCGGTAAATTTTGCTGTGCACGGCGACGCGACTGGAAGCGGTGCAGCGCTGCCCGCTAGTGCCAAACCCTCCCCATACCGCACCCTCCACTGCCAATTCCAGATTGGCGTCGTCCATGACGATCATGATGTTCTTGCCGCCCATTTCCAGATGGCACGGTTTGAAGGACGGCGCGCAGGCCTGGTTCACAATGCGCCCGGTTTCCGTCGAACCGGTGAAGCTCACCGCTGCCACGTCAGGGTGGGTCACGAGCGGGCCGCCGGCTTCCGGTCCCATGCCGGTCACAATGTTCAAGACGCCATCGGGCAAGCCGGATTCGATCAGAATCTGCACCAGGTTGTATGTCGATAGCGGGGTGTCCTCGGCCGGCTTGATGACCACCGTGTTCCCGCAAATCAGAGCGGGCATGATCTTCCAGGACGGAATGGCCATGGGAAAATTCCACGGCGTAATCATTCCCACCACGCCCAGCGGATCGCGCACAGACATCGCAAATTTACTGGGCAGCTCCGACGGCACCGTCTGCCCAAAGAGCCTGCGCCCTTCCCCGGCCATGTAATACGTCATGTCGATGGCTTCCTGCACATCGCCGCGGGTTTCGGAAAGAGGCTTGCCCATTTCGCGGGTCATGTCGCGGGCCAGGTCTTCCTTGCGCTTTACCAGGGTTTCCGCGGCGCGATACAAAATTTCCGCGCGGCGCGGCGCCGGGTACAGCCGCCACTGCCGGAAGGCGGCCTTGGCGGCCTCCACTGCGCTGTTCACATCTTCTTTGGTCGAAGACGGGAAAATCCCCACCAGCTCGCCGGTATTGGCAGGATTGCGGTTCTCAAACGTGCTTCCGTGCCGCGCTTCGACCCACTCCCCGTTGATGAAATTCTTGTGGCTTCTCGAAACCGTGCTGGTTGTCATGTGGCCTCCTGCGGTCGATGGGGCCGTGCAAAGGTCGGCAAATCGCGCAAACAGCGTCGCGGCGGCAAAGTTCCGCGTGGCAGTTTTGAATTTAGCAGAGGCTCCGGGAGCCGTCAAACCACTCCGATCAACAGTGGTGCGCCGGTGTGCCCTCAAGATCATTACCGCGACGAAGTTGTTGCCTGCCACGGCACCGCCGTTTGAGTTCGCGTCCTTGCCGCCGCCGGAACGCCCTTATTCTATAGAGACCCAAGAGTCGGGCGATTTCCCGCTATCCGTCCGGCCACCAAGCGGGCTTAAGGAATTTCACGCATGACCACCTCGATTGCCCTTCCCGAGTTGAGCCGCGAGCGCGGCTTTCTACCCAGACAGGATCCGCTGATCCGCCTTCCCAAAGCGTTCGACGCCTGGGAAGAGCTGGCGCAGCGTTTGCCGAAACTCTTCGCCTCCGATCAAATTCGCGGCACCATCGCGGATCTCCCGGCTTTCCCCACCGACGCCATTGGCGACGCGCGTGAGCGCGAGCGCGCCATGGTGCTCCTGAGCTATCTCGGCCATGCCTACGTGTGGGGCGGGCCGCAGCCTGCGACTATCCTGCCGGCGCGGCTGGCCGTGCCTTGGCACCAGGTAGCCGAAAGCCTCAGCCGCCCGCCGGTGCTCAGCTACAGCAGCTACGCGCTCCACAATTTTTACCGCCTGAACCCGGTGCGCGAAATCGAGTGCGGCAACCTGGCACTGATTCAAAATTTTCTGGGCGGGATCGACGAGGAGTGGTTCATCCTGATTCATGTGGAGATCGAGCGCAAGGCCGGCCCGGCGATGGCCGCTCTGGGCGCATGCCTTGATGCCGCTGAAGAAGGCGACGCCGAGCGCCTGGAAGCGCTACTGAATGAGGTGGACTCCTCGCTGCGCGCGATGTACGCAACGCTGCGCCGCATGCCGGAATGGTGCGACCCATACGTGTACTACCACCGGGTGCGCCCCTACATTCACGGCTGGAAGAATCATCCCGACCTGCCCGACGGCGTCATCTACGAAGGGGTCGCGGCGTACGGCGGACGTCCGCAGCAATTCCGCGGCGAGACCGGGGCCCAAAGCTCGATCGTCCCGGCGCTGGACGCCATGCTCGGCGTGGGACACAAAGAAGACATGCTCAAGACCTACTTGCAGGAGATGCGCAACTATATGCCGCCGGCGCATCGCGGCTTCATCGAAGCGATTGAAAAGCGAGGCTCGGTGCGCGCGTTCGCGCAGCGCGCCGGCCATCGCGGATTGACCTTGGCGTACAACGCGTGCGTCGAGGCCCTGGAAAACTTCCGCTCCCTGCATTTCGAGTACGCGGCCACGTACATCTTCCAGCAAGCCCAGACCGACGCCAAGAATCCCCACGCCGTCGGCACCGGCGGCACACCATTCATGCAGTATTTGAAGAAGCACCGCGACGAAACCGGGGACAATCGCTTGAAGTAAGCGCGCGATCCCGTCATCAGAGGTCGCAGAAGACCCGGTTGCCAGTCGGCAACGGGAACGCCTTGGAACCCTCTTCGCTTCTTACTTTATTTGATACGATAGCAACCAAGGCATTTCTGTATTTATTGCCACAAAACCTACGAATGGCCTTCGCCAGAACGCGATTCGTCTCTTCCGCTTCCAGGGGATTGAAGTCTCTTTGCACTGGTGGTGGTTTTTGGTGGCGGCATACGAGATCGCCGGCAGGCAGCGCGCCTATTCATCCATCCTTTGGAACGCCCTCGAGTACCTGGGGCTGTTTGTCATTGTGTTGATGCACGAATTCGGCCACGCCCTTGCGTGCCGGCAGGTGGGCGGCATCGCCAATCAAATCGTGTTGGTCCTCGGCCGCTCCATGAGTGCGGCGGGCATGGCGCAGACGACGCCCGATGTGTTCCTGCTGGTGCGGAGCATCGCATACATCAACGTGGGCCTCTTGATCTTCAACCTGCTTCCCGTCTATCCCCTCGATGGCGGGCAAATCCTGCGCTCGCTGCTGTGGTTCGCCCTGGGGCGCGCGCGCAGTTTGATGGCTGCCGTCGTCATCGGCTTTCTCGGCGTGGCCGGCCTCGGCCTGCTTGCCATACGCTCTCAGTCCCTCTGGCTGGGCATCGTTGCCGCCTACATCCTGACGTACTGCCTGCGAGGCTGGAAGCAGGCACAAGCCTTGCTGCGCTTCTCGAAATTGCCGCGGAACGGAGGGTACTATTGTCCGTCCTGCAATGCGTCGCCGCCGCTCGGCGAATTCTGGCGCTGCTCGAATTGCCAAAAGGCGTTCGACACGTTTCAATCGCAAGCCCACTGCCCGAATTGCTCCACGCAATTCCCTACTACCGCGTGCCTCGACTGCGGACGGTCCTACCCCATCAGCCAGTGGACGGCTTCGCCCATCGCGCCCCGGCCTGCCTAGGCAAAACAATCCGAATGGAAATGTAAAAGCTGCTCGAGCGAGGCGCGCGGCAAAAGAGCGTGCGTTTACTTGGCGGGGGGATCGGCGGGCACGGCCGAAGTTGTAGTAGCGGGAGCCTCTGCGGTGGACGCGGGCGCCGGTGTAACGGGCGACGGAGCGGGCTTCGCTGCGGGCCCCGGAGCGCCTTTGCCCGCAGTTTCGGAACCCAGTCCGAGCCTGTTGAGCGACAACGCGTCAATTTTTCCTGATGCCGGGAAGCCATTCTTTTCCTGAAATTTCGACATGGCGTCGGCGCTTGCAGCGTCCCACTTCCCGGTGGGTTCGCCTTGGTAGGAGCCGTCTTTTTGCAGGGCGGCCTGAATTTCCTTGATGCGGTCAGGCGTGGGCGCAGCCTGCCCCTTCACTTTTCCCTTTTTCTTGGACTTGGCAGAAGTTTTTTTCTTCTTGGGAGTAGTGGAGGAAGTCTGCGGCGTCGCGGGGTAGCCCGCGGCGGACACAACAGGGGCCGCGCCCCAGAAGAGCACGGCCCCCCATAGCAAAACGTAGATTCGTTTCCTCATCGACAGATCGGCGGCCGCATCGACTCCATCGGCCGTTATCGGCTACACATTAGTCTATTACTGTTCGGGCGCGGGAACGACTCCGGCCAGATAGACTGTGTCGAATTGATCTGCACCCGCGCGCCGCTGGACCTTGAACAGCACATCCTGCCCCGCCTTCAGGCCGGAGACCGCCCGGCGGTACTCGGCCACGGAATTAACCGCAGTGTGGTTGACCTCGACGATAACGTCACCGCGAGCAAATCCGACATCCTCGGCAAAGCTGGCCGGATCGACGGCGGTAACCAGGGCGCCCTTCATGTTCTCGTATCCGGCGCGGCGGGCGCGGTCGGTGCCGAGATCCTCGAGGCGCAAGCCGAATTCGGCGGGCGTTGGCCCGTTCTCGTTGTTGGACTCATTGCCGGCGCGGTCCGGGAAAATCTTGGTGCGGTCGGCCACGGTGATGGAAGCTTCGTGTTCTTTCTTTTCGCGCAGGTAGGTCACACGCACGGAGGTACCGATGGGCGTGTTGGCGATGGGATTCACCAGGTCATTGCCGGTGTGCACAGGCTTGCCGTTCACGCTGGTGATGACGTCACCCGACTGCAGGCCGGCCTTTTCCGCCGGGCTGCCGGGCTCCACGCGCTGTAGCACGATTCCGTAGGTGGCGCCGAGTTCCTTCAGCACGATGGGGTTGGCGCCCTGCGTTTCGGTGAAGCTCACGCCGATCGAGCCGCGCGTTACTTTGCCGCTGCTGACCAGCTGGTTGTAAACGCCGATGGCGGTGTTGGACGGCAGCGCGAAGCCCACGCCTTCATTGCCGTGCCCGCCGGTAATGATCGCGGTGTTGATGCCGATCACCTCTCCGGCCATATCGACCAGCGGCCCGCCGGAATTGCCGGGGTTGATGGCCGCGTCGGTCTGAATGAAGCGCTGGAACTGCTGGCCTACGTTGCCGCGATCCTTGGCGCTGATGATTCCGGCGGTCACGCTGCCCTGCAGGAAGCCGAACGGATTGCCGATGGCCAGGGCCCAGTCACCCACCTGCACGCCGTCGGAATTGCCCAGCTTGGCGAACGGCAGGTCGTGACCCACTTCAACCTTGAGGACCGCCAGATCGGTTTCTTCGTCAACGCCTACGACTTTGGCGGTGTACTGGGTCTGCTCGCCGTTCAGCGTCACTTGGACTTTGGTGGCCTGATCCACGACGTGGTTGTTGGTCAGAATGAAACCCTTTTTATCGACGATCACGCCGGAGCCGAGGCTGCGCTCGGCTTGCGGACCCTGATCGGGGAAATCGAAGAAGCGATTAAAGAAATCCTGGAACGGTTGCTGGTCCTGATCCTGGTCCCCGTCCGGAGGCTGAACCTCGCCGCGGCGCCCGGTGCGCCCCTTCCCGCGCTGTTCGATCACCTGCGTGGTGGAAATATTCACGACCGCCGGCTGCACTTGCTTGACGATCGAAGCAAAGGCGCTGGAGAGCTGCACGGGATCGGGGATGGCCAGCGCTGTACCGCCGATGGCGGCCGAGGGGTGCGCGGCGCCCACGTGTCCGGAAATCACGGTGCCGATGAGCATGCCAACGGCCAGCGTCAAGGTAACCAATAATGTCGCCAGAATCTTTCGATTGCGCATCCAGGTGGCAAATTCCCTCAGTTGCATACCCATAATTCTCACTCCTCTTTCCGCCAATCGCTTTGTGCCGTCCAGCCCGACCGATCTCGCGGGAGATTATACCACTCACTTTCCTTCGGCGCGCATCCCCGGAAGAACGCGGGGTTTTCCAGGGAGCAACCGCGCGGCCGGCCCGGCAAGAAGTTGCGGAAGGATGCTCTTGGGCTATAATTCGACTTTATGGTTCTCACAATCATTATAAATTTGATCTAAGGGCCCTCCGGGGGCCAAATTAACCCCGGGGGGCCGGCAGCGGCCGAAACTGCTCCGCCGCGGCAAACCCTGCTACAGCTTAGGATGCACAAAGATGACTCCGCGCACCATGTACAAGAAAATTTGGCAGGCGCACCTGGTCCGCGAGGCCCCCGGGGAGCCTTCTCTTCTGTACATTGACCGCCACCTCATCCATGAAGTGACTTCCCCGCAGGCCTTTGCCGGGCTGAAAGCGGCGGGGCGCAAAGTGCGCCGGCCGGACCTGACCTTCGCGGTGATGGACCACTCGGTGCCCACCAAGGACCGCAACCTGCCGATTCTGGATCTCGCCGCGGGCGGGCAGTTCGAAGCCCTGGAGCGCAGCTGCCGGGAGGCCGGCATCACTCTGTTCGATATGTTCAGCCACAATCAGGGCATCGTGCACGTGATCGGCCCGGAGCTGGGGCTGACGCAGCCGGGGCAGACGATCGTATGCGGTGACAGCCACACCTCGACGCATGGCGCGTTCGGCACCCTGGCCTTCGGCATCGGTAGCAGCGAAGTGGAGCACGTGCTGGCCACGCAATGCGTGCAGCAGTATGAATCCAAGACCATGCACATCGTGGTCAGCGGCAAGCGCGGCAAGGGCGTATCTGCCAAGGACATCATTCTGGCCATCATTGGAAAGATCGGTATCGGCGGCGGCAGCGGCCACGTGTTCGAATACGCCGGGGAGGCTATTCGCGCGCTTTCGATGGACGGGCGCATGACCATTTGCAACATGTCCATTGAGGGTGGCGCGCGCGCGGGCATGATCGCGCCGGACGATACGACCTTCGCGTACATGGAAGGGCGACCCTATGTAGCGCGCGGGAAAGAGTTTCAGGAAGCGGTCCAGCGCTGGAAGGCGCTGGCTAGCGATCCCGGCGCGCAATTTGACGCCACCGTGGAACTGGACGCGGCGGCGATCGCCCCGCAGGTCACCTGGGGTACCAACCCGGGAATGGTGACCAGCGTAACCGGCAAAGTGCCGGATCCGGGCTCGTTCCGCGATCCGGACGACCAGAAAGCGGCTGTGCGCGCGCTGGCGTATATGGACCTGAAGCCCGGCACGGCGCTGGTGGACGTTCCTGTGGATCGCGTGTTCATCGGTTCCTGCACCAATTCCCGCTTGAACGATTTGCGGGCCGCCGCCCAAGTGGTAGCGGGAAAACATATCGCCAAGAATCTGAAGGGCGCTCTGGTCGTTCCCGGTTCGATGACCATCAAGGCCAAGGCGGAGGCCGAAGGGTTGGACAAGATTTTCCGCGATGCGGGATTCGAATGGCGCGACGCGGGATGCAGCATGTGCCTGGGCATGAATCCTGACATTCTGCTGCCCGGAGAGCGCGCGGCCAGCACTTCGAACCGCAATTTCGAAGGCCGGCAGGGCAAGGACAGCCGTACCCACCTCGTCAGTCCGGTGATGGCTGCCGCCGCGGCGATTGCGGGACATTTTGTGGATGTGCGCGACTGGGGCGTAGAAGCGCCCGAGTAGGCGGCTGGTTTCAGGCAGCAACCTTTGGAGAGGACATGCAGCCATTCTCAAAACATACGGGGCTCGCGATGCCGCTGGATCGCGTGAACGTGGACACCGATCAAATGGTGCCCAAGCAATTCCTGAAGCTGCAGACCAAGCAGGGATACGGCCGGGTGCTGTTCTACGATTGGCGCTACCTTCCTGGCGACAAACCCAATCCGGATTTTATTTTGAACTGGCCGCGCTACCGAGGCGCGTCGATTCTGCTGGCGCGCGCGGGCTTCGGCTGCGGTTCTAGCCGCGAGCATGCCCCCTGGGCCCTGGCCGATTACGGATTCCGGGCCATCATCGCGCCGAGCTACGCTGATATTTTCTACAGCAACTGCTTCATGAGCGGGCTTCTGCCCATAAGGTTACCCGAGGCTCAGCTGGATGAACTGTTCCGCCGCGCGGAGCGCGAAGAGGGATATTCCCTGACCGTGGATTTGCCGTCGCAAGCCGTTGCCGATTCGTCCGGGCTGAACTATCGCTTCGAGATCGACGAATTCCGCAAACACATCCTGCTCGAGGGACTGGATGAAATCGGCCTGACGCTGAAGTACGACGCAAAAATCAGCGAATACGAAAAATCTCGTCCGACCGCGGCTACGATGTATGCGCCTGTTGACGCAAAATATGCCGTGCCGAAATAGGCCCCGAAGCCTTCCGTGCGACGGCGCGCTCAAGCTTCCGGAGCGGCGGCGGGAATCGTCCCTTTCCATTCGGCAAGACAAATCCCGACCAGGATCAAGGCTGCCCCCGTCAGCGCCCTTCCCCCGAGCCTTTCGTGCAACACGAAGAAGGAAGTAAACGCCGCAAACAC
>Ga0210398_10006786_pt1 | contig 10471 bp, 10 predicted proteins | sample IncBWC4OmetaG_FD_161047 | JGI IMG/M metagenome (GOLD analysis project Ga0210398, IMG submission 161047) | Forest soil microbial communities from Barre Woods Harvard Forest LTER site, Petersham, Massachusetts, United States - Inc-BW-C-4-O | ecosystem: Environmental > Terrestrial > Soil >... | reverse complement strand
GGCTGAGTTGTAATGATGGCAGCCAGCCAGGACGGCGCAGATTGCGACGGCAAATGTGAGCGTGAGAGCCGGAATAGTGCGCGGCAGACGTTTTTGACGCGCGAGCAAAGCCGGGATCGAGAACAACGCGGCCAGCAAGATAATCGCTGCCAACTCTGCCGCCGCTTGAATTCGCTTACTGCTCGAGCCTCCAGAGTTTGCGGAGCCGCCCGAGCGCGATGAGAAAAACCCGGCGAGCGCGGCGATGCGTTTGGCGGCGGTCGAAGTAGGAGGCGCAGGGAATTGTTTGCCGGTGGATGTAGTCGTTTGGAACGTGACGTTGAACGGCACGGCGGTCCCCGCCACCACGGGTAAGGTGAGCGTGTTTGCAAGCGGCAGGCTGACATTCGTGCCAGCGGAAATGCCGCAGGTGGTCGGAGTTCCGGCACTGCCCGCTGGGCCGGAAGGCAGATTTGTCGGGCAGTTCAAAGTCACGGAACCGCTGAACGTATCATCCGGCACAATTTGCAACTGGAACGTGGCCGGGAATCCCTGATCGATCGTGATTTGGTACGGCGCACCGTTCGATGGCGGCGGGCACGTGAAGATTGAGGTGGTCATGCAGGTGATCTCAAAATCGTCAGCAACACCGTTTGCTTCTGTCGTGAGGGGAGCCGTGGCGCCGGTGTAATTGACTGACAGGGTAGCGCATCGGGTATTCGACGCCGCTCCGCCGGTACAAGCAGTGGTGGAGTTCGCCGCCGGCGTGAACGCCACGTTGTACGCGCAACTGCTATTCGCCGCCAGCGAAGTTGCGCAGGAAGAATTGGAGATCGTGAAATCGGTGGTGTTGCCAGCAGTGAAGCCTGCGGTGATGCCGGTGATCGTGTTGCTGGTGTTGTTGCTGAGTTCGAAAGGCTCCGTGGGACTAGTGCCGCCAAGAACCTGATCGCAAAAGACCATCGTGCTGCCGGTGCAATTCGGCGGCGGTGTAAGACTGACGCCGGTGGCCGGAACGCCCATCGAATTGAATTTTAAAACCTGACGCATGCCTTGATTGGCGACGAACAGATCACCCTGCGCGTCGAAGGAAATATTTCCAGGGGCGCTTAAGCCGTGCGCGGCGACGGTCAGCTTCGAGGAAAATGCATCGAGACGCAATATCTGGTCGGAGGTGCCGCCCGTTGCGCTGTAGGCGATGAATAAATTTCCGCCGCCGTCCACGGCGAGGCCCTGGGGGATGATGCGCGCGGCATTGGATTGCGCGAGCGCGGCGGCAAATAGCGGAGCAGGAGATATGCCGGCGCTGCGCAGCGCGTGCGTTTGCGTGTTAATCGCCACTATTACGGCGGTGTCCGGAGAAGCCGCGAAAACAGTGTTGCCGTCCGGAGTGACGGCCACAGCCGCGGGCGAGACCATATGCGCGAGCACTTCCAGTTGGCCGGCTTTGGGAGAAGCGGCGCCGAATAGTTCAACGACGGCATTCGCGCCATGGTCGGCGATGTATAGGTTTCCGGCGCGATCGAGCGTCACACCGTAAGGTTCAACCAGCTCGACATTCTGGCGCGGCGCCCAGCGTCCCGCGAGACTGCGGATGATTGATGGCTCGCTGCTCGCGGCTCCGCCGACCGTGCGAATGGTGGCGTTACCGGTGTCGGCAATGAAGAGCGTGCCGTCGGGAGCGACGGCGACTTCGCTGCGCATGCTGAAATTGGCGAGTGAGAGATCGAGTTCCGCGGCGCTGGCTGCGCCGCCGTCGCCAATCGAGCCGACTGTGCCCACACCAGCGGCGGGAGCGGCAAGAAATCTGGCTGCGGTGGTTGTCGCGATATTCGATCCGGCACGAAGTATGTAGGAAAAGATCTGATCAGGACGGTCAATGGCGGTCACGTAGAGTTGCGTTGAAGATGCTGCGGCGCTGCTTGTGGCAGTCGTTTCAGCGGGTTGCGACGCCACGGCGAGCGTGCGGATGCTGACATTCGATGCCACAAGAGCCGCTGCGGCTCCGGTGGATGACACCGGGCCGCCAGCCGCCGCGGCTGATGATGACTTGGAACCCACGGACGCCGAGGGGCTTACCTGAATGTCTCCCTGGTTTTGGGCGTGGGAGCGCGACGCGGGATCCTTCAGCGCCATTCCGAGCGCCAGCGCCGCGAAACCCATCACCGCGACGACACAGACAATTCTCAATAACCGCACCAGCTTCCCCCTCTTGGACTGTGGCTAGAACTTCGACGCTTAGGATTCAACTGCAGGCGTTCGGGTTGCGTCACGAATTGAACATCATAACAGCGAACAGCAGGGTTTTGTAGCGGCTGTCTGCAGGCAATTGTGCGGCCGGGCCTATGCGGACCATCCGTTGACCCGTAGAGCGGGCTATACGCAGCCGCAACCATTCTGAGTCATCGAAAATGGCTCTGATCGCGCAAATCCAATACGCCGGCAGGGCAAGGGATTAACTGGAGGAAACATGGCACTGACATTTTCAGTTGTAGATACATGGGACGACGGAAAGCGGATCCATGTAAGCGGCACGGTTGCGGCGACGGGGAATTACACTACTGGAGGAGATGCACTGGATCTCTCACAGGTTCCCCTGATTGCGTCGGACCAGCCGCCGGTACAGGGCACAGGTTGGATGGATGGGCTTGCCGGGTACGATTACATTTTTACTCCTGGCGCGACGATGAATGCGAACAAAGTGAAAGTTTTTCAGCAGGGAAGTGCCGCCGGGGCGTTTCCGGAACTCGCCGCAGGAGCGTATCCGGCAGCGATTACTTCCGACACGGTCACGTTCTACGGGATTTTCAAGAAATTGCAATAGGCGTCGCGAACTGGGATTTAGTTCGTCGGTCGCTGACGTCGTCGGGCTGACCGAATCCACTTTCACAGCGGATCTGTTTACGGATCGCCGCGCCGGGGAATCCCCCTCTTTGCCGCGGGCCGTTACCAGCTAGTCCACCGCAAGGCCCAAATACCCATGTCCATCGAATCCTTTTCTCCCTTGCCGCTGAACGTCTTCGGCACCTGGGTAACTCTTCTTGATCCTTCGGACGTGCCGGCGGGAATGTCGCCGAGTCTGGGCGACGTGGAGTTTTTCCCGGGCGGAGTGCGCACGCGCCCAGGGTTGGCATCGCAATTTTCGGTGCTCACCGGCACGCCGCAAATTAACGGTGTGAAAACCTATGCGACGACCAACCTCATACAGCGATTTCTCGCTCTGGATTCACTCGGCGATCTATACAAAGAATCCACGCCCGGCGTGCTGACGCTGGCTGCTTCCGGCGTGATCCCGAACGCGCTGATGACTTCCGCGACGCAATTCGGCCGCGAATACATGGCGTTCTCCGACGGGCTGATCGGCCGGGATCTGCCACGACAATACGATGATACGAACTTCGACCGCGTGAGCCAGATTGGTCCGGCCGAGGGGCCGGCTCTGGCGGACACCATCGCCACCGGAACAATTTCCCCAGGCGTGCATCAGTGCTCGGTAATTTTCGTGACGCGCCAAGGCTACTGGACCGCGCCGTCGCCGCCCGTTTCGTGGACGGCCGCGGGTGGAAAGCAAGTGAGCGTGACGAATATTCCGACGGGTCCATCGAACGTGGTGCAGAGGCTGCTGGCGTTTACGGGCAGCGGTGGCGCAACTTTCTATCAAGTACCGGCCACGATGACGATCAACGACAACACCACGACGTCGTTGGTGGTGGATTTCACGGATACGATTCTGCTCAGCGGCGTGAGCATGGATTACTTGTTCAGCCAGGTCGAGTTGCCGAACCAATTGGGCGTGGTGCCGTACGTTGGGAGGCTCTTCTGGTGGGGCGAACGCGCCAAGATGGATAACTGGCGAAACCTTTCGTTCGACGGCGGCTGGGACGCTTCCGGCAATGGCCGGCCGCTGGGCTGGATTCTGGACCCGTCGTTTGGAGGAGGCGCGACGCGTGAGCCTCTGAATGCCGTGTGGGGCGATGCGTTTCGCATTGTTGCCGACGGAGTGACGGCCGAGCGCGGTTATATTTCGCAGAACGCGATTACAGATGTGAATGGCGATCCGCTGCTGCTGAACAATACGGATTACTCCGTGCGCGCGCGCATCGCGCGCAGCGCCGGCCTTACCGGCGGCACGTTGCGAGTGAATGCGTTCAGTCCGACAGCGGGGCAAATCGCCACAGGAATCGCAATAACTGCCACGCAGGTCACCACGGCTTACGCGGAATTCACAGTGGATTTGTTTACTCCGCAGACCGCATTGCCGGCGGATCTGACTTTGCGCGTTTATGCGGACGGTGTTCCGGGGCCCAGCGGAGAGTCGTTCTACGTGGATTGTATCGAAGTGTTTCCCACCAATGCGGCGCAGAACGCCTCGCTGGTGCGCGCCTCCACCAGCGCGGCGCCGGAAAGCTACGACGGTGTGAGCGGCATCCAGAGCGTTGCTGAGAACAATGGGCAGGGGATTCGTGCGGCTTTCACGCTGCGGAATAACTTGTACTTCGCGAAAGAACGGTCGCTCTACGTCACGGCGACAGACGGAGTGAACGAGCCGGCGCTGTGGCAGGTGTCGGAAGTCTCGAATAAGGTCGGCACTCCTTCGGCGCACGGCATAGGATACGGCGAGGAGTGGGTGGTGATCGCTGGGCGTTCTGGCCTCTACTACTTCGATGGCAGTGAGCCAGTGAAACTATCGCAGGAAATTCAGCCCACTTGGGACGCGATCAATTGGGAATTCGGACAGCGGCTATGGGTGCAAGTGGATACCCAGCGCAAGCGGATTCTGGTGGGAGTGCCGATGGGCGCGGCCACGCAACCGAGCCAGGTGCTCGTGCTGGATTACACCGAAGGATTGCAAGATCCGCTGGTCGCGGTGCTCACCACCCCGGAACGCGGACGTAAATGGGCGACGTGGAGCATCGCGGCGAATTCCTGCGGGTTGATCGAACGTTCGACGGGCGTTGCGCAGATATTTCTGGGCTCCAATAATTCGACCGGGAAAATCTACTCGCCCGTCGAAGGTCAATATTCCGACGACGGCGTGGCCATCAATTCGTTTTACTCGACGGCGTTTCTAGCCGCGACGGGCCTGAGCGGACGGAATTTATTCGGTTATCTGACCGGGTACGTGCAAGGCGCCGGCTCACTGACGCTCTCGGCAGTCTTGCCTGGCAGCGTTACGTCGGCTGCGCTGGGAGCTTGGACTCTGGGCGCGCCGGCCTCGCGCGACATGGAGCAATTCACGAACGTGCTCGCCGAGCGCGTCTCCTATCAAGTGGGCACGAATGCGGTTGGCGCATGGTTCGCGATCACCAAGCTGGTGCCCTGGGCCAAACCCGATCCATTCGCCGTCGTCCGAGGCACGAACTGAGGTCGCCGTGCGTTGCAAATATTTCTCGAGAGAGAGCGCGCACCGTCGAAGGATCACATGCTGAACGTTCCGCAAATTGAAGCGCTGCGAAAAGAGAATCCCCATCTGTACGAAGCGCTAACCAGCATTGCGCAAGCTTCGCTAGGACCGAACCAGGGCTGGAGTTTGGACAACCAAATTACCGATGGCGTGAATTATTCCCGCGTGACTTCCGGCGCGACCACGGGAGGGAAGATTGATCCCACGAAGACCGGCGTGCTGATGAAGGGCTCGGTTCCGCCGACATGGTCGGGCGCGTTCACCTATGTGTCGGCAACTTCGACAATCACCTGGAGCTGGTCCGCGCTGACGATCGCGCGCGCGGATGGCACGACGACCGCCGTCGCGAACGGTTCACTCGTCGTGACTGGTCTCATTCCAGGCACCACGTATTATTTTTACCCTTACTTGGACGATTCCGCGCTCGCGCTCGCCTGGGTAGGTGGCCTCGCGAGCAGCGCGGGCACCCCGGCGATCGCGTTCACGACGAAAACGAACACCGCGGCGCAGCAACAGTCCTTGCAAGGGCTGATTCCACTTTCGCAGGGCGCAATGATCGCGGCTACCACCACGTCTGGCGCCGGCGGCGGATCGGGCGGCGGCAGCGGAAGCTGTTTGCGTACTGGAACGATGGTGCTCACGCAAGAGCGCGGCACCGTGGCGATCGAGACCTGCAAACCCGGCGAACATCTGCGTTGCCCAGGAACCGCGGCAGGCGAAGGCTGGACGCGCCTTGCCAGACTGGAAGTGCGCGACGCGGACACGTTCATCCGCCTGCATTTTTCGAATGAAGAATCGCTGGACGTTACGCCGCACCATATTTTCACGCTTGCCGATGGGTCACCGATGCGCGCCGAGCGTTTGTGCCTGTCCGATATTTTGGTCGGCCGTTTCGGGCGGCTTACTCTGCGGAAAATCGAAGCGCTTTCCGAAGACTCGCAGAAGGCTACGGTGAGCTGCGAGCCCGTACATCAATTTTATGCCGGTAGGCACGCCGCTTCTGTGCTGACTCACAATTACACGTTTAGTTCGTGAACCGTCTCAACTGCTCGCCGGCACGCCGGCGCGCCTTGTACGCAGCGTCCGAACAATTATTCCATGACCGGAAAAGCTTATTACCTCACAACGCTCGGAGCTCTGCAGCGCCATTCCGCGCGGCTGATTACCTCGCATTGGTTGGCTCTCGTGCCCAATGGCGAACCAGTTCCGGCGATCGGCGAGCCGGACCTGTCTGCGATGGCGGTAACCGAAACTGCGCAGATCCTCGCGCTGATTGAAGCGGATGAAGGCGCGCATCTGGCGCTCGAAGACGACGCGGACTTCCAAGCGCTGCCGCATCCGCTGGCGCAGCGTCCGATCTCGCCACAAGCCCAGACAGCGCTAGCGGCATACGGTGTCACGCCAAATGCAACGACTTTCGACGCGGCGGAAGCGGTGGCGCGGTTTCATCCACTGCTCCGTCATCGCGTTTTTTAGAACGATGCGCATACGCGAATACACGAAAGCAGATCTCGAGCCGTTGCAGCGAATGCACTCCCGCCAGGGATTCGATTACGCGTTCCCCGATCTTCGAGATCCTATCTTTGTCTCGAAACTGGTGCTGGAAGATGACGCCGGGCACGTGGTGATGGCGTCGCTGGCACGCTTGACGTGTGAGATGTATCTGTTGATCGACCGCGACGCGAGTGAAAGTTCACCGGCAGGGAATCCGCAGGAACGTTATGCGCGATTGTTGGCGCTCCATCAAGCCGGAGAGCAGGATCTGCTGGCGCGCGGGCTCGACGACGCGCACGCATGGCTCCCGCCACCCATCGCCAAGCGCTTCGGCCACAGGCTTACAAAGCTGGGTTGGGTCCGCGACGACTCGTGGACGCCTTACTGCTTCCGGCTGCGAGCTAATCAGAGATAGCAATTTACCGACCGCAGAATCCCATCATCAAACTGCGGGCTATTGTGCCGGGCCCGGCCTAACTGGAACGCATCACAAATCCATTGCCCAGTAGTGCAGTTTCACTCCGAAACGTTTCACCAACCGTGAAAATAATTTGAGGGAGGAACCGTATGTCCCGCGGCGCTCAGCAAACCACACGTAATCTTACCGACCAGCAACTAGCTCAACAGAATCAAATGATCTCGCAGGAAGGTCAGTCCGACGCGCAGGATCGCTCGCTGTTGATGCCCACCATCCAGAGCCTGCTCAATAGCCAAGGCTACACTCCGCAGCAGCAAGCGGCCATCACCCAGCAAAGCCTGGGCGCATCGAACACGGCCTTCAACGCGTTGCAAGAGAAGGCTGCCAATCGCACCGCGGCGACGAATAATTCCGCGGGCTATGGCGACCTGACCGCGCAACTCGGCAGGGAGCAGGCGCAGACCGACGCATCACAAGCGCAGCAGAATCAAGTCACGTTCGCGAACCAGCAATTGAAAGAGCAGCTCGCCGGCCTGAGCGCCCTGGGCCAGACCTACGGCGTGGACACTAATCTTTTGGGTAAAGCGATGGGAGTCCCGTCGGAATTGCTCGGAGTGCGCCAGCGCGCTTCCACTGGATCATCCACCGCTGGATTGGGCGGAATGCTGGGGCTAGGCAGCAGCGTCGCATCACTGTTCGGGTAAGCGTTCCAATCGCGGCGCGTGGGTACAAAACATTTCGCGGAGAAATATGCCAGGTGCTTTTCCGAGAACTAAATTGCCGTAAGCAATGCGATGCGCCGGAAGCGCGTGCCGAAGAAGGCGCATTTCCATTGCGCTCAGGATCAGACCCGGAAAATTCAATCTGCCGATTGAGGCTGCAGCAGGGCTGCCCACAGCGGTGCCGCTCAAAAAATGGCGAATTGTCCATGGGGATCACTACGTTCATGCGCGAACTAATCGATCCCTACTGGTTTACTGTCGCCCTTACTTCTCTAGTGCAGTTCGTGCTGTTCCTGCGCTGGCTCTACCGGCGCATTCGCAACGACGAAATGACGCGTACTTTTGTTGAGGACATGGCCACCAGCCATCTACCGCACATCTACCGGCTGCTGGAAAAGCTTTGCGATGAGAAGGGAATTGAGACCCCGCCGGAACCACCCATCCGTTGGGTGAATTTGAATGGCCCCCACCACTGAAATCGTCGCCCTGGCGCGCACCATCGCTTCCGTACATGGATTGGATTCGGCACTGGTATGCGCGGTCGTGGAACAGGAATCTGCGTGGGACCCTCACGCCATCCGCTACGAACCCGGATTTCGCGCAAGCTATGTTGCGCCGCTCAATCTGCCTTGCACGGAAGAGATTGCTCGCTCGATTTCCTGGGGACTGATGCAGGTAATGGGGCAGGTCGCGCGCGAGCACGGATTCCAGCGACCGTATCTCAGCGCGCTGTGCGAATCATCAGCAGGTCTTTCATTTGGCTGCATCGTGTTGGCGGCCAAGCTCGCTGCTGCCGGTGGCGATGTGTCACGCGGCCTGGCGCTCTGGAACGGCGGCGGCAATCCAGATTACGCCGCGCAGGTGCTGGCGCGCGTGCCTCGTTACAGATGACGCGCTACAGACTACGCGGATGAACCGATAGGCCAAAATGATCTGGAACCTCACGGATTTTCGCGCCTGGTGGACGTCGCCGGTGCGCCATCATTGGTTGCGCGCCATGCGCCTGCGTCCCTCGCGTGACCTCACGAATTTCGGCGATCTGCGTTAACGCCGGATTGCATCGTCAGTCTTCGCACTTCCAATCAAGGAGCCATCCGACATGAAAACGAAACGCACATTTATTAGTAGATTCGGAAGCCTCGGGCTCATCGGCCTCGCACTGCTGGCACAATTGATGACGGCTGTGGTCGCGCACGCTGCTTCGATCAGCTTGAACTGGGGCTTCAACTACACGGTGGATCCTGTCTGTACCACAACTGTGACCAAGAATTGTGTGACTGGCTTCGAATACGGCACCACGCCTGACGGCGGCACCACACTCGTGAAAATAGGCATCGCAGCGAATCCCGCCACGACGGCCGCCAGCGGCGCTACCAGCGTCAGTGTGCAATTCACGCAAGGTCCGCCGTACGGCGCTGTGGTCTTCTACGCGCGCACCATGGGCCTTGATGGCAATGGCAACGTGATCTTCTCCGCCGTGGCCGTGGCCCCATCCGCGCAAATCACGCCGGCATCGCCATCGAATTTGGTGATCACGGTCAAGTAGTGGGTTGCGTGCAGCCCGTACTAAGTGGCGTATGAAATGGTGTGCGTAGGGGCACGGCGTGCCGTTCCCGCCCGCGCCAGGCTTGATCCATGCGGAGCGTCACTGCACGGTGACAGTGACAGTCGAAGTGGTGCGTCCGAACTCGTTCGTAGCGTTCAACGTGTAGGTGGTGGTTTGCGATGGAGTCACGACGACGCTGTTGCCGCGTATCGCGCCAATTTGCGGTGTAAGGTCGAAGTAGGACGCACCCGTGACACTCCACGAGAGAGTCACGTTCGCGCCGGCAGAGACAGTCGTGGGGCTAGCCGTAAAGCTCGCGACGACCGGCACCGTCCCCGTCGGCAAATTCGATTGTGTGTAAATCGGATTCATCTGCACGACTTCGAAATTCGCCGCGGTGACTTGGTCCAGATTGTGCAAGTCGTCGTTGTCCCAGCGCGAGTCCGGCGCGCCGCTGATGAACATGTTCGAGCCGTTGTCCGCCATGATCATGCCGTACTGCTGCAGCGCGGTCAGGATCACTTGGTTCGTGGCAGAGAAGCCCGAAATATCGAAAGTGGCTTTCAAACGTAGCCGCATACCCATCGGTGCGGCGTTCGCGTTCGTCGTTGTCGCAGCCCAGTGCGAGGCTGGCGGCACGAAAGCGGCGCGGCTATTCTGCAGAGTGAAACGCAGCGCGTGTTTGATCGCACCACTGGCCACTTCGTCATAACGCGCGAGTCCAGCAAAGATCGAAAGCCCCGCAGCGTCGGCGGAAGTCCATGTAAGCGGACGCTGCTCGTCCGACTGCAAGTCCCACACCGCTGCCGAAGCAGCGTTCCAACTGCCGTCAGTCTGCGGATACGAGCTGTACAGCTCGTACAGCCAGCAATTGCTGTTATCAAGCACCAGCACGTGGCGATCGCCGC
>Ga0210398_10006784_pt1 | contig 10472 bp, 13 predicted proteins | sample IncBWC4OmetaG_FD_161047 | JGI IMG/M metagenome (GOLD analysis project Ga0210398, IMG submission 161047) | Forest soil microbial communities from Barre Woods Harvard Forest LTER site, Petersham, Massachusetts, United States - Inc-BW-C-4-O | ecosystem: Environmental > Terrestrial > Soil >... | reverse complement strand
CGGGCCGCGTTTTTTGGTTCCGGGGATTCTGGGGGCGCGAATGGCGTAGTAAGCAGTGATGCCGTACAGATCTCCCGTCAGGCTGCCTAGCGCCACGTGTAAATCGCGAGTAGCCGTGCCTTCACTTTTGCCGCCAGCGCCAGGCCCGAGGATCACCGTCGCAACGAGCGGTATCGTCGTGATCAAACCCATCCGTTGATGGATCTTCAGCATGCGCGTCCGTTTATCCAGCAAAGCCTGCTTTCGGGGGTTTCCTTGCGTTTGCTCCGGTGAAAGGCCGAGATCTGAAAGCGAAGGTGCGGTCGTACTACTCGAAGGTGCATTCGGTAAGTTCTCCTCTTGTGTTCGCGCTGGGGTACCGTCGGCAGGTTCGCTTCGTTCTAGTTTTCCATCGAAAACTTCTGGCTCGGCGCTGTCAACGGTTGCTGAAGAAATCTCAAACGTCTTGAATCCGGCGGCTTCAAACGTCAGCTGGTAGTTGCCTGGAGGCAAGTCCAGTTTGTATGTACCGTCTGGTCCTGTATTCGCCGTGTGTTTCTGCCCGGAATCTATCCTCGTTGCGGTCACAGTGACATTCGCAACAGTTTTACCGTTTTCGTCGCTGACAGTGCCTCGCACTATTTCTGTTGGAGTCTGAGCGATCAGAGGTGGAACGACTTGGGCAAGCGCAAAAACGGCAAGAGACCAAAGGAAAGCACCAATTTGTTTGCACGGCCAATTCTTCGGCATCATTCACCTCACGCCTTCTTGAAAGGCGATCATTTTGTCCCTTATTGCTTCTTGCATATCGGGCTAAGACCAGCTTTGCAGTGTTCGTGGAAGATGTGCCGTCCGATCAGATAGCCGAAAGTGTTTTCCCCTACAACATCGGAGGGAAAGTGATGGAGCCCGGTGAAGCGTGTAACGGAAACAAGAGTCTCGGCCCCATAAGTCAGCCACTCTACCCATGGCTTTGGATATTCGTGGGCGATCGTGCTGGCAGCCGTCCAGGTGAGGATCGCATGACCGGACGGAAACGAATTATCCAGACCGATGGTCTGAAAGAAATTTCCTTGCCCCGTTCCTTGCAGAGGACGTTGACGCCCAGTAACCAACTGCACCGCCGTGTACACCAGATAGCTGTTAGCCATTGCCTCGGCTCCCAATACGCCAGTTTCGATGGCATGAGAATCGCCACGCGCTTCTCCATCTATAAGCAAGACCCCAATCGCTCCCGCCGTCCCCGAACAGGCCCACATCGGAAAGGTCGGTGCTCACATTTGTGCCGTTTCTCGATAGTGCGCCCGAAGCGTGCTTGTCGATCGCGATCAATCCGAGAGTCACAACTGGCAGCCCAATCGCCCACTTCGGTGCTAAACGATGAAACGGAGCCGTGTAAATACCCGCCTGGTCATGCAGCCCGCGATTGGCCCATCGGCCGAAAAACCTGCTATCACTTGAGTCGAGCGATCCCGCGTCAGGCGATTTTGGCGAATCGGAAGCTGCATCTGAGCGTTCAACCACTGGAAAACTCTCATTCCGTGAAACTGACGGAGCATCTGGCAACTCCTGAGAAAACGCGAGGACCCCCTGTGAGATTGCACCTAATATAAAAACGAAAAGGCAACACCTGTTTCTTTCGGACGTATACATAAGCATGTTCAAACCGAATTCTAGGTGCCTGGCGAGACACTAGGGCCAGCAATCACAATACGATCCAGAGATTACCGGTGCCTTTCAGGAAGATGACAATTTGTTCATTCAGCGTCTATTTCCAACATTCCTCTGTGACCAGCACCCTGCGAATAAGGAAGGATTCTTCTGAGTCGGAAAAGGCAGGAAGGGCTTCGACCGTTTCTACCTGGCGGTTCCAGCTCGCGCCGACCATAGCGCCGAAGTATGGATCTACACGGTACAGAATTAGCTATAGCTATCGGCGATTCGACGTGAAGTAGGAAGTTGGCGTCGTCCCCAGAGCCTTTCTAAACATGGAAATGAAAGCACTCGGCGTACTGTAACCAGACTCCAGAGCCGCGTGGGTGACCTTTGCGCCTTCAGCCAAAAGGCGCATTCCTTGCATGAGCCGGAGTTGCTGTCTCCATTTTCCAAAGGTCATTCCACCTTCTTGCTGGAAGAGTCTTTCGATGGACCTCTTGCTTGCACCAACCACCCTGCAGAGTTGAGCGAGCGTTCTTACATCGCTGGGGTCTTTCACAAGAATGTCCGTAATGCGGACAACTCTCCGATCTGACAAATGGGGCAGTTGTAATGGGACCATCCGCACCGTTCGCAATTGATGAAGAATGACCCCAATCAACTGCTCTTGCCATTTCACCGTTCTCCTCAAGGCGCCGAGAGTACAGACGTAGAGAATGAGTTCTTTTAGGAATGTTGAGACGCTGATCACACAGCAGCCTCGCGGCAGCCCTTTCGCGATCCGCGGTTTCAAATATAGAGTTCGCATTGCCACAGCGCCTGACATCGCGATTGTGTGCGAGACATCCTCTGGTATCCAGACCGCACGGTTGGGCGGGACCACCCAGGTGCCTTCGCGAGTACGAATGGTCATTACTCCTCGCGATGCGTAGACGAGTTGATCTCGATCGTGGAAATGCAGCGGGATTACATGACCGGCTGGATAGTCCCGCGTCAGGGTTGTAATCGCGGAATTGCGATCGGTTGATCGCTCGAACGTTCCATTTTGCCGCTTTTGCGACATCAGTTGGCACATTATCGAAAGCGGGCAGAACTGACAAGCTCTAGCGTTGTAACCAAGCCGTCGTGGAACATGAATCGCTTACATCATTGGCTCTGTCGTTCTGATCGTTGGCGCGCAACCGTTCAGCAGCGAGTGCCCTGGGTTCTGGATAGTACGGATCTCAGACCAAGTATCTTGGAACTCGGACCTGGACCCGGTTTAACCACCGATTTACTGCGGATGTCGGTAGAGCGACTAACAGCTCGAGAAGTCGACCCGAAGCTAGCGAGCACGCTGACTTCACGCTTGCGAGGTAGCAATGTGAAGGTGATCGAGGGAAATGCCACACAGATGCCGTTCATGGACTCAGAGTTCTCGGGAGCGGTTTCATTCACCATGCTTCATCATGTCCCTGCTCGCGAACTTCAAGACGCAGTTCTCCGTGAGGTGTTCCGCGTTCTCCGCCCTGGCGGTTTTTTCGTGGGGCGACAGTCTTCAGAACTGGTATATGAGGATCATTCATATCGGCGACACGCTTGTTCCCGTAGATCCCGACACTTTCGGTGCGCGATTGGAAAATGCGGGTTTTGAAGTGTTGGAGGTGCAAAAGAACTCGGAAGCTTTCCGATTCCGCGCTCGACGACGACACGCGTCGCCAGTCAAGACACGAATCGGAGAATGAAGCGAACCAGCTCTGATGATTCGATCTGTGGAGGAATTATATGAACAGACTAATCCTGATCCTCAAGAATAGCGCTTCGAAATCCATTTTTCTCGCCGTTCTGTTTGGCTTGGCGTTCGCAACAAACGGCTCTGCTGCCACTGGTGCCGATTCGTGCGCTGCCAACTCGGCAAATCGGCAACTTGACTATTGGCTTGGCAATTGGAAGGTCGGGGCCGAGGGTTCATCGGGGAATGCTCGCAGCGCGGTCAGTTTGTCGCTCGATAAGTGCCTCATCGTCGAGAACTGGGACGGCGGAAGGGGACACTATGGTCAGAACGTCTTCGGATACAGTGCGGACGACAAGAACTGGTATGGGATGTTCGCCGACAACGAGGGTCGGGTTCATATATTCACCTCTGGCAAGGTCGGGTCCGGCTCGGCGGAATTTGAAGGCACAAGTCGGGGACCCAATGGAGAGAGCGTATTGAACCGAGTGAAAGTGATACAGCTGAATCCGAACAAGGTGGAGCAGTCTTGGGAAAAATCCACCGACAACGGCGCCACTTGGAATGTGGCATTCCGCGGAGAGTATTCGCGCGCGAATCCTTAAAGCGGAGATATCGAGGATGTTATGGATTGGAGATCGGTGGTCATGAAAATCAAAACCTCGCTATCCATTCTCCTCGTCTTATGGCTGGGAGCAGACAGTCTCAATGCACAAACTGCTCCAGAGAGCGCTTTGCTGATCCTTGCCAAAGAGGACAACACGCTTCTTATCGTTAACCCTGCCAGCCTGAAAGTAACCGCCAAGTTGCCCGTCGGTCCTGATCCGCACGAAGTGATTGCCTCGCCCGACGGGACGACTGCATACATCTCGAACTACGGCGGCGGCGCATACAACACGCTCTCCGTCATTGATCTCGCTGCAAAAAAAGCTTTGCCGGCCATTGATCTCGGGGCTCTGCGTGGCCCGCACGGGCTGGCGTTCGTAGGCGGCAGAGTGTGGTTTACGGCTGAGGCTGCCAAGGCGATCGGTAGCTACGATCCCGTAACCAAGAGGATCGATTGGTTCATGGGCACCGGGCAAAATCGCACCCACATGATCTACGTTTCCCCCGACCTCAACCAGATTGTCACCACGAACGTCAGTTCCGCCAGCGTCAGCATCATTGAAAAGATCGGCGGTGGTGCGGGAACGGGGCCGTCGAGTGGAGACTGGAACGAAACCTTCGTTCCAGTCGGTCGCGGCTCGGAGGGATTTGACGTATCGCCCGATAGCAAGGAAATCTGGGTCGTCAACGCCGACGACGGAACGGTCTCTATCATGGATGTGGCGAGCAAGAAGATCATCGACACCTTAGCCGCCAACGTCAAGGAAGCGAATCGGCTGAAGTTTACCCCAGATAGCAAGCTGGCGTTTATTTCGAGCCTTAGGAAGCCTGATGTCACCGTTCTCGACAGAGTCACCCGAAAAGAGGTGAAGCATAATAAAAGTAGGAGAGGGCGCTGCCGGGATTCTTATGCAACCCGACGGGTCGCGCATCTAGGTGGCCTGCTCTCCTGACGGGTACAGTCGCCGTAATCGATCTGCATTCGCTCGAAGTTGTGGGCCGCGTCGAAACCGGGCAGGCACCCGATCGCCTCGCTTGGGTCGGCCACTAAATACCGAGGGCGCGCCCCACCATGCCAACGTTATTGGGGATTGTCGTGAGAGAGGCGCACGTCGTGACTGGCTCGCCTCCCAGGAATAATCGGTCGTTCGATTGGTAGGGGATCGGCGAGATTGAAGACCGTGAGAGAAAGCCCGTCGGAGAACCCGCCTCTGCAGAATGCTATTGTACGAAATTAAAATGTGTCAGTAAATTGCTGATAATAAACGAGAGATTGGTGGAGGCGGCGGGAGTCGAACTAATCAGTGTGTTGACGACACGTAAGTTACTGATTCTAGGATCTGCCACAACGGCTAAAAAGGCCCCATTGCCCAATCCATTGTACGTTTCTTGTACAAAAATACTTTTTCCTCGGAGTTCCGCCTGATCACGCGGCGGCAATACTATCCCATAGATTTGCCGGGCTGGATCGATAAAAGACACCAAGCCCGCCTCCGATACTGAAAAGCCGCCGACTAACCGTTTTCATCTTACCGCACGAGTTCTTCTAGCGAACGTGTTGCGCTGCATTTTCGATCAACGCTGCAACCTCCTTCGGGTGCGAGACGTAGACCGAGTGGCTGGCCCCGGAACTTCGACCTTGTGGCTGCTCGCCCGTGTGGCATACCAACGTTCAAGGTCGGGGTTGATCGTTCTGTCGCTCCCGGCTACCAACATTTAGCTCGGTTTGCTTCTCCACGCCGAATTCTGTACTTCTTGAGGTTTCTCAAGCCTCGGAACATGCATATCTTCGTGAACGTGTAGTCAATGTAGTCGCTCCGAGGTCGTGAGTTGCTCAGACAAAGGGCGAACCAAATTCTGTACTGAACTCATAGTCGACCTTCTGGCGTCCGCTGAGAGGGAACTTGCCGTTTAGGCGCTTGCGGTACGATTGATGAGACCAGCGGCTTCATGAAAGCGCTCATCGATCCGAACGGCGGGAAGATCCTCGGCTTCACAATCATCCGACCGGAGGCGGGTGAGGTCATGGCCGTCGTGCAGATGGCGAAAAACATGAGTCGCGGAAAAGCCGCATACTAAACTCCTCGGCGGCATAACCAAGGATCAGTCGTGGGCGGAGGCCTGATGGGCAAAATGTGGATCGTTGAAAAGCCCGGTGGAGACTTTCGAGCCGTCCAGTCCCCTCCGTTGAAACCCGCACCGAATCAATTGTTGGTGCGAATTGCCGCCAGCGGCGTGAACCCACTGGATACGAAGATTCGGGCAGGCAAAGCAGCGCACGCTAAGCGGCCACTACCGGCAGTGCTTGGCCTCGACATGGCCGGGACGGTCGAAGCAGTTGGCGCGGGTGTCACAGCTTTCAAGTTGGGTGATGAAGTCTATGGAATGGTGGGAGGCGTCGGCGGGCTCCAGGGGACCCTCGCCGAGTTTATCGCTGTTGACGCGGCCTTGCTCGCTCACAAGCCGAAGAATCTTTCCATGCGTGAGGCAGCGGCGCTTCCTTTAAGCACGATAACGGCGTGGGAGGGACTTGTGGACCGGGCCAAGGTTGGCGCTGGCAGCAAAGTGCTGATCCATGCAGGAGCTGGCGGCGTCGGTCACATTGCGATTCAAATTGCGCAGGCCTTCGGCGCAGAAGTTTTCTCCACGGTTTCCGAGGACAAGAAGAATGCCGTGGAAACTTTTGGTGCTACAGCCATCGACTACGAAGCAGTCCCGGTAGAAGAATATGTCGCCACTTACACCGCCAGACAAGGTTTCGACATCATCCTTGACACCGTCGGGGGGACAACACTCGACGCTTCTTTCGCTGCGGTCAAGCGCTATACCGGTCATGTCGTAAGCATCCTCGGATGGGGAGCACACTCTCTGGCTCCGCTGTCATTTCGGGGCGCCAGCTATTCAGGCGTATTTACTTTGTTTCCCCTCATTAGCGGCGAAGCTAGGCTACATCACGGCGAGATACTCGCGCAGGCAGCATCACTCGTGGAAGCAGGAAGACTGGAGCCCCTTCTCAGCCAGCGCCGGTTTTCTATGGCCGATATTGGCGCTGCTTACGAGCTCGTCGAATCTGGGTCCCTGGGCAAGGTAGTTGTCGAACTCTAAATTCAAATCAGTGGGCGACAAAATGGAGATGGTTCAGGAATCGGCGAAGGGTTTGCGAATTCCGCGGGCATCGATTCACCGGGTTGAGGCAGACGGCGTCAAAATGTTTTTTCGAGAAGCTATGCAGTGAGTCCTCCCGATTAAGTTGGTTTGCTATCTCTAAACTTCGCTGATGTCGATCACCACTTCTCATGGTCTCGACCCTCACCGCTTGGCCGACGGTGAGGGCCGCACCTCACCACACCGGGCGGGACAGAACCTCTGCAAACTCGACTGTCGCGCGTCATACCCCATTTTTGCTGCTTTCGATCTTGCGCGGCTCGCGATACTTAGCTTCTTCAAGCACAAAGATCCGTTCAGTGTCAGGAGTTGACACTGATGTCTTGATGACACTGATTCTTTGATCAACGAGTTCCATCGGACTGCAACTGGCTTCTTTTCAGCGGACAAATTCCGGATGCGTTTGGCGGCTCACTTGCTTTGCATGAAGTGTCGCGAGCAGCAAAACATAAACAAATAACGAAGAGAGGTTTTGATGGCAAGCCCAGTAAAAGACAAAAAGTCTGCGCCGCTACCGGCACCCAACAGTGATTTCTATGAACTTGTCGAAACACTGCCGCCTGAAGAAGTGGCGATCGTGAAACAAGTGCGCACTTTCATGGAGACGAAGATCGCACCCATTATCACCAAGTACTGGGTCGAAGATGCTTTCCCATTCGAAATCCTGCCGGCGCTGAAGGAACTCAACATTGGCGGCGTCGCCATGCAGGGATATGGCTGCAGAGGCGGAAGTGCGCAGCTATTTGGGTTGATCGCAATGGAGATGGCGCGCTTCGACTCGTCTATCGCGACATTCTTTGGCGTGCACAACGGATTGGCAATGGGCTCGATCTACCTTGGCGGGTCGGAAGAACAAAAGCAGAAATGGCTGCCGCCAATGGCTCGGTGGGAGAAAATTGGCTGTTTCGGCCTGACTGAACCGCTGGTTGGTTCGGGTACCTCGGGCGGAATGTTGACGACTGCCAAGCGGGATGGCGACACCTGGACTCTCAATGGTCAGAAGAAATGGATCGGCAACTCTCCGTGGTGCGACATATCCATTATTTGGGCGCGCGACCTAGCGGACAACCAAGTCAAAGCGTTCATCCTGGAAAACAAGACCACGCCTGGCTTCAAAGTAGAAAAAATCCAGAACAAAATCGCCCTCAAAGTAGTCCAAAACGGGCTGATCACGATGGAAAACTGTCGCATACCGGAAGCGAACCGTTTGCAACAAGATCAGTCGTTCCGCGATACCGCGCGAGTTTTGAAGATGACGCGCTTCATGGTTGGCTGGGAGGCGACTGGATGCGCCATGGGCGCCTACGAGAACGCGCTCAAATACTGCCAGGAACGCCAGCAGTTTGGAAAGCCGATCGCTTCGTTCCAGATGGTGCAAGACCTCCTAGCCAAGATGATCGCCAACATTACAGCATCGCAATGCCTCTTGGTTCGCATGGGCCAATTGCAGGCCCAAGGCAAGATGACAGATGCACATGCCTCGCTCGCCAAAGCATTCACCACTGCCAAGTGCCGCGAGACGGTCGCGTGGGCGCGTGAGCTTTTGGGCGGCAATGGCATCGCTGCCGACTACAACGTGGGCCGTTTCTTTGCCGATGCGGAAGCGCTCTACTCCTACGAGGGCACCTTCCAGATACAGAACCTGATTCTGGGCAAAGCCATAACGGGCTTCAGCGCCTTCGTATAGCGGAATGGAAGCGAACTGCAGTTTTCCTATTCAACCTGCCTTGCCACAACCGAAGTAAGAATGAATAAGGAGCAAAGAAAATCATGACCGTTAATTCTTCTAAATGGGAAGTCAAAAAAGCCACCGCAAAGGCCAAGACGGCCCGCTTGTTCTTTCTCAGTGCGAGCAGCGGCCAGGTATTCTCCGCGAACCCCGACGGCTCCGACCTTAAGGTAATTGTGAGCGAGGGAAGACGACTGCCGGACGGCATTGTTGTGGACCTCGAAGCAGGTCACCTCTACTGGACCAACATGGGGAATCCCAGCGCCAATGACGGATCCATTGAACGTTCGGATTTTGACGGACAAAACCTTACCCACATCGTTCCTCCGGGCGCCACCTTCACCCCCAAACAACTACAACTCGATGAGAAGAACCGGAAGCTTTATTGGTGCGATCGCGAAGGGATGCGGATCATGCGCGCGAACCTGGATGGTTCCAACCTCGAAACCCTTCTCGATACCAGCGAAGGCGACTCGCGTCCTGGGAAGGACATAAAGAAATGGTGTGTCGGAATTGCGCTGGATGTCGAAGCCGGCAAACTCTATTGGACTCAGAAGGGCTCCGACAATGCCGGTGAAGGACGTATTTTTCGCGCCAATCTCGAAATTCCGAAGGGGCAGACTCCAGCGAATCGCAAAGATGTCGAACTCCTATATGACAATCTACCCGAACCCATCGACCTCGAACTGGACCTCGCCAATCGGACGATCTACTGGACGGACCGCGGCGATCCACCGCGCGGCAACACGGTGAATCGGGCACCCATGAATCCGGCTCAGGGAAATGGCAAGAAAGAACCGGTGATCATTTTCGACCATTTGATGGAAGGAATCGGTATCGCCCTGGATCTGAAAGGCGGCCGCATGTTTCTGACTGACCTGGGTGGGTCCGTCTACAGCGCGAATCTCGATGGTTCGAACAAGAAGACAGTGCTAGCGGCGGAAGGAAACTTGACCGGCATCGTGTACGCCGAAATTCCTGCCGCGTAATGACGGACACCACGATAATCCGTAACGATTAATAAAGGAGAAACAATGGGCTCGCCAGCCTCCGCTCTAAAACTCGAGAACGTTGTCTACGAGAAGAAAGGGCCGATTGCGTATGTGACGTTGAACCGGCCCAAGGTCATGAACGCCTTGAACAAGGCGACGATCAACGAACTGCGGTCAGCTTTCGAGGACGCGCGTGACGATTTAGCCGTCCGTGGAGTCATCCTCACGGGCGGTGAGAAGGCGTTTGCGGCAGGCGCCGACATCGCGGAGATCGCCAACAACACGGCTGTAGAAGCGGAACAAGCGAGTCGTCGGGGACAGGCATTGACCGACCTCATCGAGAACCTTGGCAAGCCAGTCATCGCCGCCGTCAACGGCTTTGCCCTGGGTGGTGGGTGCGAATTGGCAATGTCGTGCGCGATCAGAATCGCTGCTGAGAGCGCGAAATTCGGTCAGCCAGAAGTAAAGCTTGGAGTCATGCCTGGGTATGGAGGCACGCAGCGTCTACCCCGTCTGGTCGGAAGAGGTCGAGCACTCAAGCTCATCCTCTCCGGCGACATCATCGATGCAGCTGAGGCTTATCGGATTGGCCTAGTGGACGAACTGGAGCCGGACGGGCACGTGGTCGAGCGTG
>Ga0210398_10006783_pt1 | contig 10474 bp, 14 predicted proteins | sample IncBWC4OmetaG_FD_161047 | JGI IMG/M metagenome (GOLD analysis project Ga0210398, IMG submission 161047) | Forest soil microbial communities from Barre Woods Harvard Forest LTER site, Petersham, Massachusetts, United States - Inc-BW-C-4-O | ecosystem: Environmental > Terrestrial > Soil >... | reverse complement strand
GAATGTGTCGGTCGCGGTGACCACACGCCCGTTGGCGATGATGGTGTCGAAGCCCATGACGCTCCTCCTTGGCCGTAGAGAAGGCATTTTATGCTAAACGTTTCCCGCCCATTTAGAATCTGTAAGTTATAGAAGACACAAATAAGTGATGACAGCGGATGCGCTGCTTTTACCCCTCCGCGATAGCAAAACGATAGCAAACACGAAGCTCAACGCCGCCACAACAGGTTGTGTTTTTTTCTTGACAGGCCCAACCGGCTGGAGCTATTCTGCGGAAATCCATCAAGAGACTGAATCACCCTTGGTGGCTTTGGTACTGAACCAACCAGCGCCAACGATCACGCCGCCACGCCGGGCGGCGTGAACTATCAAAAAACTTAAAACGAGAAACCTGTGTGCGCGGAGAACTGCGCGCTTATCAGGAGAGGAGTCTGCCTATGACCCGCCATGAACTCGGCGAAGAGCAGCTCTCCATGCGACTGCGGAATGTCGCAGCGGAGCAGAACGTAACCACCAACACAGTTGATCCAAGCGTGCGGCCGTTCACCGTGACCGACCTGATGAGCCTGCATGCTTTGAGCAGACCAACAATCATCGCGTTGTACGAGAACGAGCGCGGCGTCCAGATCATCGAGAACACTGAACGCCAAAAACAATGCAACGTTCGCAAGAAGCGCGTCATTCGCGTGCCAAGGCATGTGTACGCCCGAGTGCGCAGAAGGATGGAGGTCCAATGACCCGCCATAAAACCGTCGCCCCGAAACCAGCAAAGGCAAAGCGCGTGAAGAAAACCAAAGCAGAGTTGCGTTCGCTGGAGCACCGCAGTCTCGGTCAATGCACCGTGCGTGGCGTCTACGTGACGGACGGTGGCGGCTTCGTTGTTGATGCCGATGTCGCCGGTGTCCAGCGCACGTTGAGTCTAGCTCAGGAGTTCTGGCTCACGCCGGTTAACGATCTTCTCCTCGAAGCGGTGAAGCGTCAGCCCGCAAAGGCAGCGCCCGCGAAGGCGGCCAACGCCAATGAGGAAGCCGATGGCGAGCGCGAGTTGGAGTTGAATACGGCCGGGCATTTTTCCGAGGGCGAGGACGCTGGCGAAGCCGAGACCGAAGACGGCGAGCGCAAAGACGATGCCGATGAAGTTGAAAGCGAAGCAGAGTCCGAAGAGCTAGTCGGTGCGGACGCATAAGGAAGGAGAACCATGCACAAACTGCTAAAGAAGATCGAAGCCATGCTGATCGAAGCCGCCGCCCAGCGCACATGGGGCGACATTTGCATCGACTTGAAGGATGGCAGGCCCATCCTGATCCGCGAGACCAAACAGACAAAGATCAACAACGAGGACTATCCCGATGCCAGTTCAAGTCACGGCCGATAAGCTCACGAACTTCCCCGATGAATTAAAACAGTTGCCACGTTGGGTTGTGTGGAAGATGGAGACCCGCGACGGCAAGCAGACCAAGATTCTCTACAGCCCAGTCACGCATCGGCGCGCGAGCAGCACGGACCCTGCGACCTGGGCGCGCTACGGAACCGCAGTGACCGCTGCGCCCACGCACGGCTATGCAGGTGTTGGCTGTGTGATCGCCGATCCCTACGTCGCGGTTGATCTCGACAAGTGTCGGGACGCAGCGAACGGAGTTGCCGAGCCCTGGGCCGAAGCCATGATCCAGGACCTGAATAGCTACACCGAGCTTTCCCCATCAGGACGCGGCTTCCACATTTGGCTGCGTGGCAAAGTCCCGGCTGACGGCAATCGCAAGGGCAGGGTCGAGATGTACGACAACGCCCGCTACTTCACTGTCACCGGCGAGCATGTGGAGGGCACGCCGTTAACGATTGAAGCGCGCGATCTCACCGCACTGCATGCGCGAATGATGGCGGGCAAGCTGGAAGCGGGCACGGCTGCGCCAGCGCCGATGGCAAACGCAGTCCCTACACAGAGACCGAGCCGCGATGACTTAGTTGCGTGTTGGCAGAACTACTTCCCATCGCAATCTGAAGCTGACTTCGCGTTATGCGTGTTGCTGGCTGGAGAAACTGGCGGCGATCCTGCCAGGATTGATGCAGCCTTCCGCGCCACGGCACTGTTCAGACCCAAGTGGGATGAGAAGCATGGGGCCAAGACCTACGGCACGGGAACCATCGAACGTGCTATCGAGCACTGGCACAACAAAGGTGGACTCTGCACGATCGTAGAAGACGAGCCAGCCGCCGCACCGCTGGTGCCTGTGTATCCCGCCCACGTCATCGACGGCGACTACATCGGCGACCTCACGCACATTCTCACCGATGGCACAGCGATCCCGCCGCCGTTCGTGCGCGAGAACGTGAAGGCAATCCTGGGCGCGACTATCGACGGTCGCGTAGGCTTTCCCGGACATGACGATCTTCACACCCGGCTCTACGCCGTCAATGTCAGCTTGCATCCGCGTACCGGGAAGTTTCAAGCGTGGAAACGGACCGGCGAATTCCCCACGGGATTACTCGTTAACCTCCTCACGCACTGTGGAGTTGCGGTTGTTGATGGCGGCAGATTCGGCAGCGGCGAGTATATGACCAGCGCGCTCAGCGCACTGGAAAAAGACCGCAGCCCGTCTCACGTCCTGGCGCGTTTCGATGAGATGGTCGAGCCGTTCGAGAAAGCGAAGGCCACGGGATCGACGCTGGAATCGAAGCTCCTGCAGCTTTATGAGCGCAACTCGATCTCGTCGGGCTCGTTCAAGAATGGCGAGTACGAAGTCAAGGACACACATCTCAGTCTCTGTGGCGACTTCGTCCGCGACACGTTCTTGACGACATTTGAGGGCCGTGGGTCTGGCGGCAGTGGTTTCCTAGCCCGTTGCACGCTGGCGCTGGCGGATAAGATCTACCACGCTGGGGACTGGGTTCCGACCGACAAGATCGCCGCAGACAAAGTTGTCACCAACATCACGTTGGCTGCTGACACATTCCGCAGCCTTGGGCAACGTTTCATACCCGAGGAATCACGGGCGGCTCGCGATCTGCGGTATGACTTCTTTGAACATCTTCGCGCCAAGGAAGACCCGCGCTACACGCCCGAACTTGAGGCCCACTTCAAGCGCGATCTGCTCATGCGTACCCTTTTTTCCGGCGACACACGGATTGATGCCGTTCACGTACAGAAGTCGATTGTCTGGACCCTGCACCAGCTCGAACTGCGGAATGAGCTGTGGCCGGTAGATGCCGGTGGTCCAGTAGAGCGAGCTGAACAGAGAATCGTGAAGGTACTCGGGGCCAAGGGCACGCTGTCCCTTACCAGATTGATCGACTTCTGCAACGTCAAGCGGGGAGGGTCTGGAGGCTTTGAAGCTTTCAACCGGGCGCTCAGGGCACTAACCCAGAGCCAGGTACTGAGGGTGGTCGCCAAGTCACAGCGCGGTTCGCCGATCTACGCCCTGGAAGGAGGGCTGGTAGCGTGATGTGGAAAACTGTCCGCAAGGCCCTGGACATGCTGGTTGCGGACACATTGGCAAACTCAACAGTCAACCTCTACAGTCACGCGGGATGCAAAACGATCAATGTTTATGCGGCTTGCGGACACATCGGAAAACTCAACAGTCACTCAACAGTCAACTCAACAGTCAAGGTCGAAGTGCCCGCAAGGGCCTGTTTATGCGGGTTGCGGGCACATAGACGAAACTCAACAGTCACTTTGGCCCTTTATGAGGGGGGATTGGATTATGGCTATCTTATTGAATACGAAAGATATACCGATCGAAAAAGGATCTACCCCCCACATAAGGAACGGAATGACTGTTGAGTTTCCAGGAGTGCCCGCATGAGTCTCCACCAAGTTCGCCGTGGTCAGTAGACAGAATCTCAGGAGTTGACTATGCCTAGAACGAGAAAGAAGACAGAAGCAGACCGACCGACGTACAGACCAACTTCGCAGCCGGTGAACGAGCAGGAGCAGTTCCTAGCGGCCCTAGCAGGCGCTAATCTCCGCCACATCGTTGACCGGTACGGCCGGGCCAACGTGGATGCAGTCCTTGACGCCATCGCAGCGGTTGCACAGATCGAGGGAGGGAGGTAGGCATGCACGCAACTGAACAACACCTCTCCTGCGGCGTGGAGTGGCATCTGCGGGCCAATCCACGCGCGCTCTTCATCTACAACCTGGCGCTGCGCAAAGCTGGGAAGGATGAGTTCGTTATGTCCATGCCGCAGATCGCCGCATCCGTTGGCTGGGATTTACGAACGGTCAAGTCCGCAATGGCGGCGTTATTACATTCGGGTCTGTTAGTGCGCACGACGGCTGAGAATGTTTACCGCGTCCTGACGCATGCTGAACTCGTGGAGGCCGGAGAGCAATGCTGGGAAGGGGAAGGAACAGGCGATGGACACAGCCGCAGCACACCGACCTCGAATTCACTGTAGTGCTGAATGGCACCTCCGCGAGAGTCCGCGTGCCATAGCGATATACCACCTTGCCCTGCGGCTGACTGGGGGAGGGAAAAGGGAGTTCATGCTGTCCCAGCCTCAGTTGGCAACCTACTTCGATTGGGACATAAAGACGGTCAGGGATGCGTTCGTCGCGCTGCGGAAGACTGGCCTCTTTAAGCTGCTCCGTGGCGGGACTGGCGGCGATGGGCAAGCCAATTTTGCCAACGTTTATGGGGTCATCACGCACTCTAAGCTGCCGAAAGCCGACCATTGGGTGATGCAAGAAGTGGTAGCCCAGCCGGAGCAAGAACTGGTAGGGGAGGGAGAAAACGGTAGGGGGGGCCTACCGGAAACCGGTAGGGGGGTACTACCGGAAACCGGTACCCTAGTCTACGAACAGTCTACGAGTAATCTACGAGGTTCCGACGCTATCGCGTCGGCCAACCAATCGGCTTCGCCTACACCCAAACCCAAGCACTCCTACTTCCCCAGCAACTTCGCGCCCAACGACAGCAACCGCGCCCTGGCCAGGAAGTTAAGTGTCAATCTCCCGGACTCACTTCAAGCCTTCACAGATTACTGCCTGAGCAATGGCACCCGTCACGTCGATTGGCACCGCGCACTCAACACGTGGATACGCAACGATCGCAGGTGGGACCGTGGCCAGCCGAAGCGACAAGAGGTAACCGGCTCGGCCTTGGATAACATGCGCGCGCTAGAGGAGAGGTACAAGTGAGCGTCCACACCATCCCGTCCCCGCTCGCCGTGGCGGTTAGTTCATTCTCCGGACTGAGCTTGAAAATAAATGTGCAGAAAATGTCCAAAATCACACCGGGAAATCGAATAGTACTTACAGAAGATTGTTCGATGGACATTGACCCTGTACAGCCCGCCCCCAAAGTGTGCCTAACCGTACCGCTGCCAGACGAAGATTACCGCCTGATACCATTTTTCCGTGCTGTTGGCAGCCTGATGGAATGGAGCGCGGGCTTGATCTCCGACCGCGACGTGTGCCGGGCGCTGCGCAAGGCCGCCAGCGAGGTTCAACGTGGCGGTTTCTGATCTCACGCTACCGGCCGTACCACCCTCCTTCCTGTGCCCACCAGTCCGCCTAGCGGACATGGTCTGGCCACTGCCGGGAATGCCTGAGCCGAACCTATACAAGCGCGGCATGACCGAGGCGCGCGAAGTCATACGGTTTTTTCATGGCGACACGACCACCGACAAGCTGGACGCGCTCAAACATCTCCGCAACATCTGTGTCATCAAAGCAGGCGGCCGGTACTGGTCACCCCGGCCGGGCTTGAAGTTCGTGGACGCGCCAACGGCAAGGCAAGATTGGGAGAACGTCGATTCCGCCTTTCCACACCTTCGCCGCGATGCTACGCGCGGGTGGTTCTTTACGGCATTGCCCGAGCGCCTCGACTGTTACTCTCCCCAGCACATCACCAAGCGAGAACTGCTCGGCCTTGCCACCATCCGCGACGAAGAGCTGCTACACGTCTGCAATACCCTGGCGTTAGACATGTTCGACGAAGGCAAGAAACAACGGCGGCACGACCTCGGCTTCTCGACTTTGCTGGCAGAGGGCGGCGACTACTTCTGCTACGAGGACAACCACGAGGTCACGCAGCCCACAGCGGCCCCGAAGTTCCAGCCCGACTATGCGGGTGCAGTGGCGATGCTAGTGAAGGATCAGGCCCTTCGTGCTGCACTGCCAAGACATGTCTGTCTGACTTTGGAGATGGTCTTCCGCAAGCTCGCTGCTGGAGTGGATGCCACCGACATCATCTCCTCCGTTGCCGATGTGATTCAGCGTGACGAACGCACCGTACGTCGCGATCTGGCAAAGGCTAGACGCACCGCCAACGATGTTGGCAGCAGCTCATTGCAGCTAATGGATGTGCTCGCCAGCCACGTTCTGCCCGACAGGCGAGTGGATGCGATGGCCGAATCCACCGCGATGAAGTGTTCCTACGTGAACTGAACGGATCACCCGTCGCTAACGTGTACCCTGCCGCGAACACGCGCTGTACAATGAACCGTGCCCATCGCGCGGTTGAATCGAGACGCACTGCGAGCACTCGCAGACAGCAAGCTCGAAGAAGCTCGCGTCCTGCTCGACAACAAACTCTGGACTGGCGCGTACAGCGCGGTTGGGCTTGCGGTTGAGTGCGCGTTAAAATCGGTTCTGGCCAGCGCAGTAAAGGAATATGACTTTCCCGACAAGCGGTTTGTGTCCAGCATGCATCAGCACAACTTGGAGAATTTGCTCCAGTTGGACGCCGCACTCTGGGCCGCGCTGCAAGCCGACATAATGAAGGACGCGAAGCTCCGTGTAAATTGGAGCACCGTGAAGGACTGGGATATCGAAAGGCGCTATGACATCGTGGAAGAGCTGGAAGCCAAGGGGGTGTACGAAGCGACCACGGAAGCCGCGTCTGGCGTAATGGACTGGATCAAGGGAAGATGGTGACATAATGTACGTCGTACCCATCTCAGCAACGGACGTAGGGTTCGGAAAGCGCTTATGGAATGCGCTACGCGGGAACAAGAAGTTCTCCGCGACCGGCTTATTGTGGCTATTCGATTCGACGACCAACGAATGGCGTCTGTTGATCGCAAGCCCGCTAGTCGATGAGATCGGGCGCAGAAAAGCCTACGGAGAACTAACAGAGATCACCAACAGCCTGGATCTCGACTCAGAACAACTCCAGAGGATAGCGCTTATCAGCCCGAGCGTCCCATTCTATCAGGCCCTTCGCTCGGTGTTCGGCAAAACCGAATCAGTAGAAGGAGCAAGACTCGGCAACACCCAGGTCGGCGGCATGTACATCGACGACGCTTACCTGTACGAAATTCGCTAATTGACATCGTCTGAAACCCATCTACACCTGCTTCCATTTCCTCCTTCGTCGATACCTGTGCGCATTGGATGAACGATTCAAGCAACGCGCGCAGACTGCCGCTGCGGGGTCTCTCCGTTGTAACTAATGTTCCGTGCCGATGATCTGGCAGCGCAATCCCACCTCACGTAGTCCTCGCCCGGCAGAGTTAGCACCGCCCGCCGTTCACATTGGGTGCGCCTATTAAGGAAGAACGATGAGCAACAAAGGTGGTAGACGTGGCCGTATAACGGAACAGAAGGCGGCCACGATCCTGATGGAGCACGGCTACAACGTTTCCGAGCCGCTAGACCCAAGTTCGAGTCTGTATGATTTCATAGCTGACAACGGAACCCAGACGATCAAGCTCCAGGTGAAGTTGGCGCGTGTTCGCAAGCGCTACTATGAGGCCAAGCTAGAGCATTTAGCAGGAAACAAGAGAATGCCGTACGTCGCCGGTAGCTTCGACTACTTCGTCATCCAGCTACCTGGTACCGACACCTGGTATATCATTCCGTTATCCGTTGTCCTTGGACGCCTAGCGATCTCACTTGGGACCGTGGGTGCTGGCAAGAACAAAGTCAAGAACAGGTTCACCATCTACCGCAATAATTGGGCGCAGCTCGACGCGCCTGCCACGCAAACTAAAACCACATCGCACCCGGTTCCTCCCATGACATTCTCATTCGAGGGACACGGCAGCTTCGCCATTCAGTAATTTTCACTTCAAGTCTGCTGGCGCACCTCGGCCTCAAAGCCCGTACCCATGAAGCCCGCAGAGTCCGCACCACCAGGTCTTCGATGTCGTTATTCCTGCCGGTTCATCAACCGGCTCACCCGATACTGACGCTAACGGTCTCGGTAAATAACGAGGGTCAAATCACGCCGCATGCCAAGGCAGAACATAAAGGCCATGTGGTGGAATCGCCAGTCATTGGCGACGCCCAACAGGTATGGGCGATTAACCTCCCAGTGCCGACGACTTCGACAAAGCGCCGAAGGAGACGATCCGTAAGCGGTCAACGTCTCCAGCAAGGAAGCCAACAACTTCCTTGAGAGCGGAACCTATAAGCCCTCGTGAGAGGACATCCTGCTAGTGATGTAGTACCTGCTGGCTTCATCTGCCTGCCTTTAGGCGTCGTCCAGGATAGTTAGTAACTAGAGAGTTAACACACGTAAGAAACGGAACTTAACTATGACCATGACACCCGAGCAGCAACGCGCCATTATTTCCAACGAGAGCGCCTGGGTCGATCAATCATTCGGCCAGTTGGACCTCAGTCAATTCCCAGCCCTTCAACCACCGCCGCCCGAAGAGAAGCACGATGATAAGTTTGCGCGGTCCTGGGCCGATAGCGGCCTATCCCGCAGTGCCAGCGACCTGAAAAGCTTCATCGAGAACCCTGATCTGGAGAGCCTGGACCGTGTCGGCGCTGAGACGGGCATTCCGGAGTATGTCGCTGAGGTACGAGAGCGACGGGCTGAGACAGTGGCGCAGGCGTTTAAGCGCCGCTGCCCTGGCTACTTGCCCACGCAGAGGAATCTTGACGCAATGGTGGAGACACTTGCGTTCAACGCTCTGCCCACGAGCGAGCAGGACGGTGACACCGAGGAGCTGATCGACCGGCTGGCCTTGGCAGGTAAGTGGACGATTGAGAACCTGCAGGCGTGTTATCTCGCGCTGAACCGGGAAGGGTTGCTAGAAGTACCCGCAGGAGAACCCAGGGAACTGTCGGCCGCCGAGCGCCTCCATGTTACGAGACTTGCGCAGACCGGCCACCCAGAGGAAGCGATCAGCTTGTATTTGGAGTCCGCGCTCGATGAGGAACCCACGCTTGAGCTGGTGAATGATCCAGATTACCGCCAAATTTGCGACCAGGCAGTTTGGGCCGTGTTCCAGGATTCGCAGCTAGACTATTCGCCCACCGACGACCGCCGCGCATACCTTGCCAACTTTGCCGCTGGCCGTCCGCTGACCCTAATGCTACTCCAGGCCGGGTGGGAAGCATGTAAGGCCAATGAGAAAAGATACGAGCGTGGCGAAGTGCTACGGTCATACGAACGGCCGGAAGACACCGCACCACCGAGCGTGAAGGACCTGGACGCGCTTGACGATGCCTCCTTCCAGAGGCTCTACGCGGATTCAGTTCGCGCTTATGCGCAGCAGATCAAAGGCGCGGGGGTATTGGTTTAATGACGAAGTTGTTTGACGACGTTCCACCCCTTCCTAGCGAAACTCAGATCCGCACCGATGGCCTTCATGTTTCGAGTTACTCCACCGATGATGATGGCTTGCCTTACCTCTCTCCATCTGCGCGCCCGGTGCTGCGGCAGGCACTACGCGACAAGCAACGGCTTGAGACCAGCCCGCCGTGCTGGGAACGGAAGATGAGCTGGGATGAAACCGATGAGCCGATGGAGGTGATCCAATTCTTCGACGGCGGCGATGTTCGGCTGGCGTTTGATGTTGTGCTCCTTCCCTGGGCGCTGGAACACGACCCGGAAGCTGCCAGGATAATCCAGGCGGTGATTGCGAAGGCTGCGGCTGCGCCAGTCCAGCTAACCGTCAGCTCCAGCCCGAAGCCCAAGCCTTTAACGCGCTCTCGCCCGCGAGCTGTGATGGTCACGTTCCACCGAACAGCCAGCGGCTTCACGCAAGACGGCGAGCCCGACTCCGACACCGGCTTCCTTGAATGGCTCCGAGATGACGGTACATGGGATGGTGGTTGGGTAGCGGAGCCAGTTGTCGATCTCATCGCCCGCATGCAGCGCATTGGCCCGTACAAGTATTCGACCTATCGCATCTTAGCCGCCGACAAGGTGCCACTTGAGATCAAGCCCACGTGTTTTAGTTGCGGGATGATTGCGGGGATTGCCTGCGGTCGCGACAGCCCAGTGCATCCACGCGGCGACTCGCTCATAGACTTCGATGAAGACCACCAATACAGCATCTCACTGCCGGTAGTGACCAAGGGCAAGAACTATGGCAAACACAAGGTCAAGCCCGTTACCTTTAATAGCATGCTCTGTGGCAATCTCGCCCTGCTGGAGCTAACACGCACGGAAAGCTCAAAGGAAGTTGTCAGCTATGACTACGACACCCAAGACCTGGGCGAGTATCGAGCAGCTCACGGATGGAAGCGCTGCCCAACATGTAAGCGGCTGAATACCGGCAAGCAATTCTG
>Ga0210398_10006782_pt1 | contig 10475 bp, 7 predicted proteins | sample IncBWC4OmetaG_FD_161047 | JGI IMG/M metagenome (GOLD analysis project Ga0210398, IMG submission 161047) | Forest soil microbial communities from Barre Woods Harvard Forest LTER site, Petersham, Massachusetts, United States - Inc-BW-C-4-O | ecosystem: Environmental > Terrestrial > Soil >... | reverse complement strand
CCATTCATAGATTCGCGAGGTCCGTGGATTTGTCGCCTCGATATGATCGAGCGTGACGCCTTGCGCCAAGGCCAGGAACCTTCGATGGCCGACGCGGAAAAAATGCCACTGCTTCGCGGCGAAGGCCGCGAACGTTTGGATGGGCGCCCAAGAGCCGCTTATCCACTTGTAGAGCACCTGGTCAATGTTGTAGCGGTACGGTCCGTGACCCGATCGAGCGCCTGCCGTCACCAGGTAGGATTCTTCTCCGAGGGTGAAGAACTCGGCGTCCTCGCCGCCGCTGAGCGGCAGCAGTCCATCCTCAACCAAGCGACCGTGTTGCCAGCGATAAATCGGGGCGCCGGTATCGCTATCGCCACCATTCATATGCGCAGGCGTGCCCGGCACATCCACGGCCAGCTGCGGTACGATCAGATACTGCGCGCCCGCAAGCGCGACCGGCAGGACGGCCCGCGCGCCGCTGGTCGATAGGCGTTGATGCTCGATGAGTATCATGATTCTATTTTTGTCGCAGCAGGCCGACCACGGTGTACGCGCCGGCGGACAGAAGGGTAGGGATGGCTATCAGCACGAACAACAGTTGGACGGAAACGTTCGCCGATAGCAGCCGCCCGCCTATGAGGGGGCCCAGTATTGATCCGAATCGGCCCGCGGCAAACTGCCAGCCCACTCCTGTACTGCGCATGCGCTGGGGATATAGTTGCACGGAGATCGCCGGAGCGTTCTGTTGCCCCCCAATCACCAGCAGGCCAATGACAGCAAGGCCTGAATACAGTGCTCCAACGGAACCGTACAGGTAACCCAGGAAAGCCACGGCGAGTGAGCCGCTCGCGACCATCGAGGTCACCACCTTGAAAACCCCGAATCTCGCCACGAGCAAGGTTGAGGCCAGTGCACCGACTACACCGCCCAGATTCAGCAGCACCCCGCACCAAGCGGCCGTCTGCGGGCTGAAACCCGATCTAGCCGCAATCAACGGCGTCCAGCTGTTTAAAAGATAAGTCACCAATAGCAGGCAAAAGATTGCGAATGAGGCAATGACCGTGGTCCAGAAGCGTCCCTCGGTAAACAAGACCATGAAGGACCCTCTCGACAGTTTGCGATGTGGGTCGTCGATCAGAGCATCTGAGGCGTATAGCGTCTCCGGCAGCAGTAGCGCCACAGGCACGAGCAGCAGCGTGACGACTCCTGCACCGAGAAACAGATTTCGCCAACCATGGGCGATCAACAGCGCGGTGATCGCGCCGCCGACCACCGCCCCGAGTGGATAGCCGATGAACATAAGAGTTACGGCCGCGCTACGCCGCTGCGACGGGAACTGCTCTGCCACCAGCGGGACAATCGCGGCGAGAAGTCCTCCCAGAGCCAAACCGGTTAGGAAGCGCAGCGCGGCGAAGGCGCCGAATGAATGGGCCTGCGAGCAAAGCAGTGTCGCCGCTCCCGCTGTGGCCAGCGAGATAAGCAGAGCGGGCCGGCGGCCGGCACGGTCCGCAATGTGGCCCAGAAGGAGGCCCCCCACCATAGAGCCAGCCAGGCCGGCAGCGAAGACACTGCCGATACTCACAAAGTTCAAATGAAGATCTTTTGCGATCAGCGGCGCAACAAACGACACGATGAACAGGTCGTACCCGTCGATCATCACGAGGGCAAACGCGATGCCAAGCAGCGCCAAGGACCTTCGAGGCTGATTGACTTCGCCTTGAAACGCCGTGTCTCGTGCAACTTCCATCCTGGTTGATCCGCGCCCAATCCTTCAGCGGACGCCAAACAGGCGGTTGGGATTCTCGACCAGGATCTTTCGGCGTGCGCTCTCCGACGGCGCCCAGCGCTCGAGCAAACTCACCAACTCTCCCGTGTCGCGGTCAGAGTACGAAATATGCGGCCAGTCAGAACCCCATACCGCCCTCTCGGGCGCCCGGTCAACTATGGCTTTCGCGACAGGCTCCACGAATTCATAACCCCTGTGTTTGGCGATACGATAGGCTCCGCTGAGCTTGAGGTAGCAGTGACCGCATCCCAGAAGATCGAGCAGTGCGGAAAAATCCTCAGATCGCAGGCCGTCTTCTTCCAACATGTATCCCATGTGATCAATCACAAAGTCTATCGGCAGCGTGCGGAAAAAATGGATCAAGTCGCGCACCACGTAGCCTGGAGCATAGAATTGCAGATGCCAACCCATCGGACCCACACGTGCCGCCGTTTCCGTAATATAGCTCTTTATCTCCGCCAGGGGCTTACGCGCGCGCTTGAACAGATCGAGCCTGACGGCTCTTACACCGCACTGATGGAAGCGGTCGAGTTCTGCGTCGCTGATGTCAGGCTCGATCATGACGACGCCGCGAGCCGGATCGCCAACGTCGGCGAGCGTGTCGAGAAGACAGGAGTTATCGGTACCGTAGTAGCTCGGCTGAACGAGCACAAACCTTTCGATGCCAATGTGCGGCATGAGGCTGCGATACTGTGCCAGTGTTCCATCCGGCAGCGTGTAGTGCGGCTTTTCGACGTGCGAATATCGTTCGGGCGGCCCGAATATGTGCACATGCATGTCCCAGGCACCGGACGGCATCAGAAAATTCGGCCGGGAGATCGTCTCGAGGCCACGCAAGGGTAAGGAGAGCAAGGGCTGTTCGCTCATCCAGGTACCTTATTGTTGCGGATAGACCCATGAGTCTGGCGCCACTCCTGGATGCGCTGACCCCAATCAGTCGCTCGCTGGGTCAGCCCTGCCGCCAGCACATCGGTATCCATCGCAGCGAATACGACCGGTACGGCTCCGGCGTTGAGGAGTTCCACGAATAGAGCGGGATCGGACGAGCCCCCGACCACCGCCAGTTTGCCGCGGCGGTGCGCAGCATCGATGACACGTTTACAGGCGTCGAGCATATCCGCATGGCGCAGGTGATCTACGTGCCCGAGATCCACCGACAAGTCATTCATTCCGACATGCAAGACGTCGACACCGTCAATGGCGGCAATGGCATCGGCGTTACGGACGCCTTCCGCCGACTCGATCAGAATATGAACCGTGGTTGCGAGGTCGGCGCAGCGCATGAGCTCTGCGGCAGACATGCGCCGGTACTTCACCTGAGGTAGAAGGGCAGTCTGGGAACGCTGGCCGCGTGGTGGAAATCGCACTGCATTGACGACTTTCTGCGCCTCCTCGGCCGTCTCGACACGCGGCGCAACGATACCCGTCGCACCCCCGTCCAACAGCCGGCCAACAACACCGTAGTCGCGTTCCGGAATCCGGACCCATGCTTCCATCCCTAAATCGGCAGCCGATGCGATGATCTGCACGGCGCAATCGATCGATATGCTGCTGTGCTCCAGATCGATCCACACCAATCCAAAGCCGGCTGTCTTTGCCATCCGCACGATTTCCGCAGTACGTGCGTTGCGAATGCCGAGACTGAGCAGCGGTTCGCCTTGCGCCAGTCTTTGCAGCACTGCGTTTTCTCGAGACTGCACGTCAGATTGCGGCATTCAGGCGATTCAGAAAATCCACGATCAGGTTCATAACTTTATTCGTCGACCAGAGCAGCCCGGATTGGGCATCACCCATGAAGCTCAGATCTCCATGGCCGGCACCGTCCACCACGTAGCGGCTGCTGCGAACTCCCGCCGCCACTAACGCGTCGTGCAGGATCAGTGTTTGACTGGGTGAGACCAGTCTGTCCCGATTGCCGTGAAAGATGAGAAAGGGTGGAGCAGTGGCCTGAATGTACTTCAGCGGGTTCGCAGCCGTGGTGGCGATGCCGGGGTCGAGCGTGTTCGCGTCGGATGCCTTGCCTATGTATTGAATCAATCCCGCGTTAGTGTAGGTTGCATGCTGGGTTACGGCATCAAAATCGCCGGCGATCTTGGAAATGTCGGACGCGCCGAAATCATCGATGACGCCTTGTACGTCGCTGCTTTGATTCAGATTGGCTCCCGCTTCAAACGTACCATTGTGGTTCGTAACGCCGACCATGGCGGCGAGGTAGCCGCCGGCGGATTCACCCCACACCGCGACCACGTCGGCGTTGATTCCGTATCTGTCGGCGTTTTCGCGTAGAAATCGGATCGCCGCTTTGATGTCCTCGACGCCGTCGCGATAGTTCGCACCATCGCGTGTCGTGCGGTACTGTACGCTGGCAACGGCAAACCCGGCCTCGGCAACAAATGTGCGCAGATTCAGGGCGCTTTCCTTGGCAGCCACGACGAATCCGCCGCCCGGAACGTACAACACAACGGTCCGTTTGCGCGCCGGCTCGGGAATGAGTATGTCCATCTTGAGTGACGTCGATTTTCCATTGGGCAGCTTCGGAGCCGCGTACACGACATTCTCAATGGTTTTGATCGGCGTTTTGCCGCATTGGATCTGATCATTGCGGTCAGGTTGAATGACGATACTGGTGCTCGTGTCGCTGAGCGCAATGCTCGCCGCGATTGGCGGCTTGGGAAGTAGTCCGATGCGAAAGAGCATCGGCATCAGACCATACATGGGCGTGAAGCGGGGACACGCCGCGCGCGCTCCAGGGGCGGGCGCCGCGGAGCGCACAGCGATAATCAGGCCGGCGCCGACTGCGCCTACCACGAGCGCCACGATCAATAGGGTTCGTACCTTCACCGCGTCGACTCCTGCTCCGCCGTCACCACTACAATCGGGCGCTGAATTCGATGCCGTAGGTGCGCGGGGGTGCATATTGCGCGAGGCTGGCCAAAAAGTTACCCGCTCCAGCCGTGTACACGAGCGCGTTCGTCAGGTTTCGGCACCACAAACTGACGGTGTAAGGTCCATTGTTCACCTGCCAGTGCAGGCCGGCATTGACGTTATCATAGGCCGGCTGACGCAGCTGGTTGTCTGCCTCGGCAAACCATCCGCTGTTGTGAAGGTATTGCGCATCGAGCGTCCAGTCTCCTACCGATGTCGGTATCCGATAGCTCAGACCCAGGTTGGCGGTCCATTCCGGCGTGTATGGCAATTGATTGCCGTCAGCCGAGGCAAAGAAGGGCGTGCTGCCGCCGGGAAAGGGAGGATTGGGCACGTTGTATTGGACAAGCGGCGTGGAGGACGTGAATCGAGCGTGGATGTAACTCGCGCCCAGATCCAGTCTGAGTGCCTGGGTTACTTGCGCCTCCAGGTCAAGATCAGCGCCATACGAGGTTGCCGGCGGACCGTTGTAAAATTGTACTTCGTTGGTGGTGGTCAGCTTGTTCAACTGAATGCCGGTGTAGTCATAATAGAACACGGCGCCGTTAAGACGCACTTTGCGGTCGAGGAACTCGCTCTTGGCGCCCACCTCATAGGCCTTCAGAATCTCCGGATCGAAGTTAGGCAGACTCGGTTGGGTTGAATTGTAGCCGCCACTCTTGAAGCCCAAATTCTTCGATGCGTAGATCAGTACTCCGTTCTCAAACTTATGATCGATCCCAAGGCGGTAGGTCAGCTGCGAGAACCACGTCGTGGGCGAGGGGGTGAGAGCACCGGTGTAGCCCGGTGTAACGGACAGAATTTTGTCCTCATCCGTATACCGCAGGCCAAGAGTCAAGTGGCTGCCCGGTAGAAATTCGATGTGTGTCTCGCCGAAGCCCGAATAAGAGTTCGTCTTTACCTCCGCGAAATTGTTCACCTGTTGCTCGAGGTCATAGAAATAATACAGGCCGGTCACCCAGGTGAGCCAAGGTACGGCGGAGTTATCCGGCGACACCAGCTGAAACTCCTGCGAGATCTGCTTGTCGTGGACGAGCGCATTTACTGTCGGCAGCGGGATGATGAGCGCGAAGGGCGGAAACGGAACCGGCTGCTGAATGGAGGTGGCCGGCGTCAACGTGATATCAAATTGCTCATCGAAGCTCTGCTGCCGATACGCGCTGATGGAGACGAACCTGGCCCAACTCATGACATGATCGTAGCGTGCGCTGACTCCTCCCGAATCCAGGCTGTCCGAAGGGTCGAGAAAGGTGTTGATATCGTACGGACGCGGGATCGGCGCAGTCACCGGCGGATACTCCAAGACCGAGGGATAGGTCCCTCTTGGGATGTAATCCGGAGTGGCAGAACTACCGTCGCGGCGCTCGTAGTCGAATATCAGGTGAACGGTATCAGCATCAGTGGGCGCCCAGACCCATTTCGAGCGCAGAGCGAGGTCCAGATTGGTTTGGTACACATCGGCGCCTGTCTCGAGATTCCGGCCATAGCCTTCCCCCTGATGGCTGACGTGCACTGCGAAATCTGCAGCGAGACCGGGCGCTACGCCGCCCGCGACGTAGCCATTGACCATCGTGGTCTGGAAGTTACCGTAGCTCACATCGAGGTTACTGCTGAAACTCTCAGTGGGTTCGCGCGTCTCGACCAGCAGTGCGCCGCCGGTCGCATTGCGTCCAAAAAGCGTGCCTTGAGGGCCTTTTAGCGTCTCAATCTGCTGGATATTGTTGAGCGAAAGCAAGGCAGCGGAAGGCGAAGCAACATAGACGCCGTCGAGATACAGCGCCACGGAATTCTCGACGTTCGGAATCTCCGAACCGACGCCGCGGATATGCGGGGCCAGCGATCCCTGAGCGGTGGTCATTTGCAGTCCGGGGGTCATGTCTGCGAGGGCGGTAATATTGCTCGCGGCCACCGCGTCGAGCTGACTGCCCGAGACCGTGGAAATCGCGATAGGCACGTTTTGCAGGTTTTCCGTGCGCTTCTGGGCGGTAACTACGATCTCCGCAAGCGTGCCTTGATCCTCATTGGACGCCGAAGCCGTATCAGCGGCCGAAGCCGCTCCAGCCCAGGGCCATAGGCCAATTGCGGCCACCAACCCATACATTCCCTTCATGTTTCCCCCTGCTGCCGGTTACTGTTCGTAACTTGTAGTTATGCTCAACTTAAGCAACCGCACGATCGTGATCACCTTGAACTCAGCGAGGTCGAGCGTACGTGTTGTGTGATCCGTTCGCCAATACCCATTACCTGCTTCCGATGATAGGAAGTTCGTATAACCAGACCTCGATCTTTGGGGGCGCCGTGGGTCAGAAGGTCATCTTGAAGATGTTGCGCCAGTCGTCGGTGTCAGATGCGACTCGCGGCTCATGTCCCGTCCGGCTCGACCGGAAATTTCATGACAAACATCGCGCCGCCGCCCGGTGCGTCCGACACCTGAATCTCTGCTCGATGCGCCTTGACGATTTCCGCGACGATAGCAAGGCCCAGTCCCGCGCCCGGGCGACGCACATCGCGGCCGCGCCAGAATCGCTCGAAAATGTGCTGCCGGTCCGCTTCCTCGATACCGGGCCCGTGGTCGGCGACGCTGACAGAGCCTTCGGGGGTCACGCCGATGCTCACTTCGGTTCCCTCTCGAGTGTGGTGCACCGCGTTCTCAACCAGGTTTCGGACGGCGTCCGCGATCGCGTGGGAGTTTCCTCGCACCTTCACCGGGACCGCTGGTGCATCGAAGCCGAGTGACCGGCGCTGCGCAACAGCCCAGGGCGTCAGATATTCGACGACGTCCCGAGTTGCCGTGCGGAGGTCCAATTTCTCGGTGACCTCGATGGAGACACTGTCGAGACGCGCAACTCGCAGAAGCTGGGCCACCAACCGGTTCATGCGTGCGGCGTCGTCACGCAGCATCTCGATTTCCGGCGAGTCTTTGAGTTCGTCGAGTCCCGCCGTGAGGATCGCCAGGGGCGTTCGCAGCTCGTGGGCCGCATTCGCCGTAAATTGTTGCTGGACCGCGAATCCTTGCTCCAATCGATCGAACGCGCCGTTCACGGCCGCGACCAGGGGGACGAGTTCGGTTGGCATCCCATCGGTAGGCAGGCGGACACCCGTCGTGCTGGGCCCGATGGCGGCGGCCTTTTCCGATACCGCGCGAACGGGCCGCAAGCCCCGACGTAGACTCAATACCACGACCACCAGCATTCCGGCCGCAAACAAGGGAATCGCCCAGGCAACATCGGCCATAAAAGCTTTCGTCAGTCCTTCCGCCAGCGCTTCCGCATCGGATGCTGCCGCAACCGTTATCAAGAGCGGTCCCGCAGCGCTTTCCTCGCGGACCATCAGGCCGTTGTAGTCCTGGCTGGTCGGGCCGAAATCATCGAGCCGGAAGGGGTGTCTTTGTGATCGCGTGACCGACCACCCCGCGACCGCTTTCGCAAATTCAGCATCGGATGCCGCAATGGGCGTGCCATCGGTTTTGCGTACCACCAGAAGCCGCGTACGTGACGGCGAGCTGTAGAGCGATTCGAGCCGAGGAGAGAGCTCGAGACGTGCCGTGCCGTCCGGGGCCGTCTTGACGAAGCGCGCGATCTGCGTCGCCCGGCGTTCCAGCTCATCATCTCCCAGAGACTTTGCCGCCTCGGTTCCCTCGTAGATCACCGCGCACACGCCGAGCAGCGTGGCCACGAGGAACACGGCGGCCACGCGCAGCGCGAGCTGTGCCTGCAACGAACGTGACGTGAACCTCATGACGGTTTCTCGGCCAGGAGATAGCCGATGCCGCGTACCGTGTGAATCACGGGTGTCGCGCCGACATCCGCAAGTTTTCGTCTCAAGTGATGGACATGTACGGGTATGGCATTCGACTCCAACGGCTCATCCATGCCGTAGAGCTTTTCTTCCAGTACCGTGCGCGGCACCACACGGCCCATGCGACGCATCAGATGTTCGAGGATGGCGAGTTCGTGCCGAGACACGCTGACGGAAGTCGAGCCCACTCGCAGATCCCGTCCGATTGTGTCGAATGCCAGATTTCCCGCCTGCAAAGTAATGCCAAGGGCATGTCCGGGCCGGCGAAGCAGGGCTTTGATGCGGGAGATCAGTTCCGTCACGGCAAAGGGCTTGACGAGATAGTCATCGGCGCCGGCGTCGAGTCCCGATACCCTGTCCTCCACCGCGTCTCGTGCGGTCAGGATCAGCACGGGCACTCGATTTCCCGCACTACGGATCCTGACGAGCAGGCGCAACCCATCGCCGTCCGGCAGCCCCAGATCGAGAATCACGGCATCGTAGGCGACCAGCGACAGCGCCTGATCCCCTTCAGTGGTTGTTCCGACCGCATCGACGACGAAACCCGCGCGCTCAAAGGCTGAGCGCAGCAACTCGACGATTCGTGTCTCGTCTTCAACGACCAACAGCCGCATTATTGTCCTCGTCCCAGGCTCGCCAGGCTGATCTGCTCAGAGAAGCACACCTCGTTTAACGCAATATTAAATGGGAGCGCCCGTCCTCGCAGTCCCGTTGTGATTCCCATAATTCTGCCTTAATGGAACTCTGCGACGCTTGCGGCTTGAAAGTGATTCGTCAAACCCGCCGCGCCGCCGATACCCGTTTGCCAGGCAGGGTCCGTTTCCGGATCGCCCTGTTCGGTCTTGCCGTCGCCATCGCCTCTTCAGCGGCCGAGGCGACGGACGAGTCGCCGCCGGCGCCCGCCGATGCGATTGAGACTATAGTCGTTAAGTCGGAGAAACTGTCCGTTGAAACTCTGATCGACCGCAAAGTCTATAGCGTGGCCTCGGATGCCCAGAGCAGCTTTGGGTCCTTGAGTGATATCTTGAGCATCATTCCGTCCGTCGACGTGGATCCGACCGGTATCGTCTCCCTGCGCGGGGATACCAAAGTTCTGATTCTCATCGACGGTAAGCCGTCCAGCCAGTTCGCGGGCGCCTCGGCGGGCGACAACCTGCAATCGATCCCAGCCAAGGATATCGAGCGCATCGAAGTCCTGACGACGCCGCCCGCGGAGTTCAAGGCGGACGGAGTCGCCGGTGTGATCAACATCATTACACGCAAAGGGCGCCAGGCGGGTACGTCCGGATCGTTGCAGGCGAGTGGCGGTAGCGGCGGCCGTTATGTCCTCGGCGCCGACGGCAGCTACAGTTCCGGCCCGCTCGCGGCATCCCTCAGCGCAGGATATCGACAGGACTACAGAGAACGCCGCGTCCAATCGAGCGTGATCGCCCCGGACCCGACGTCAGGGGTACTCACCGAAAGCTCGAATTCAATCAATGAAAGGATTCGCCGGGAAGTGCCAACGGTGAAACTGTCCGCCGAGTATGCGTTCAACGACCGGCAGTCCGTCAGCGGATCGGCGAGTTGGGCCGATCGCGGAGGATTACGCACCTACACTCAATTGACCGATAGCAGTACTCCCGAGGGCGCCATCACGAATTCCGCCCAGCGGCTGAGCTCTGGGCACGACCCGGAGACCGATTACGATGAGCGGCTGGCCTTCGCGCAAAAACTCGGAAGCCCTGGGGAGACTCTGAACTTCTCGCTGCATCGATCGACATCGCAACAGTACGAACACTATGACTACACCAATGACCCGTTCATTCCTCCGTCGGCCACGTTCTACAACAACTTGAGCTTCCACGAGGATCACGGCACCACCGAGTTCGGAGCCGACTATGCACTGCCGGTGTCCAAGACGCGTTCCTTGAAGCTGGGCTACGCCTTCGAGCAGGATGACTACCGTTTCGGCAATGTCGGCAACAATGTCGACCCGGTGAGC
>Ga0210398_10006781_pt1 | contig 10475 bp, 11 predicted proteins | sample IncBWC4OmetaG_FD_161047 | JGI IMG/M metagenome (GOLD analysis project Ga0210398, IMG submission 161047) | Forest soil microbial communities from Barre Woods Harvard Forest LTER site, Petersham, Massachusetts, United States - Inc-BW-C-4-O | ecosystem: Environmental > Terrestrial > Soil >... | reverse complement strand
GGCGGCCTTGCGCCCGCTGATACTTGCGCCGAGCAACCAGACGATGTGCCGCGCCCCCTGCCAGCGGCATTCGATTTCGGCCAGACCCCAGGCCGTGTCCGCATCACCGGCTGCATTGTAATCGGCTGCAACGTCGATATGGCGGACATTGTCATAAGGGCCGTCGCAATGTGCGTTATGGTCCAGCAGCATGACGACGCCGTGGTTTGTTATCTCTCCAACGCAGGCCAGATAGCCATGCGGCAGCTTTACCGAGAACTGATAATCAGAGTTTTGGTACAGCTGTACGTTCGGAGCTGGCCGATCCGCCGTCGCGGGTAACGCAGCTAAGAGACAGACCGGCCAAACAAAACACACGGCGGCAAACGCAGCAGCCGCTTTCAGAGCGATCTTCATCAGATATTGCGCTTCGCCTTCCAGGCCGATAGATGGCGTGGGATCGATTGGATTGCGTTCAACACCCGACCACGCCAAGTTCCTGTGGCGGTATTGTATCTCGTCGAATAGAGGCGTTGGACAAAGTCCTGCGCGCTGGTCGCGCCCTGCACGACGGAACCATAACGGCGCTCCCAATAGGTTACGGCGTCGGCGATCGAGGCGTAACCGACATTGGGGCCGCCGCCATGGGTGACGCCGAACGGATCGTTGAGGTCCCGGTTGTGCTGGTCGAGCCAACCGCTCTCGTGCGCGGCGAGGCCGAAGAGCCAAGGCGCTGGTGACCGGCAATTACGAGAAGAAGGGCCACCGCTTTATCGATCTCGACGTGCTGGTCTATGCCGGCCGCGCGACGCCGGTCGCCCGCATCGCCCATATCTCGATCTACCGCCCGCGCCAGCTGGCCGCCGCCTGAGATATTCGGCAACCAGCCCCTCGGGCGGTCCCTCGAGGCCGGCAAACGCGAAACGAGCGCCTGATGTAAGGTCAATAATGCGGGCCGTCGGGATGCACCCAGATGCCGGGGAGGACGCGGCGAAAGACCCGCAAATCGGCGGCATAGCGAGCCGGGGTGGTGATCAGGTCGGCGCTGATCTCGATCCAGGTCAGCGCAGAGTGATCAGTCTTGCGCAATACGATGTAGGTCACCTCGATATGGCCGTCGGCGAAACTGCGGCGGCATCCGGCAGCCTTGCGCCCGCTGATCCTTTCGCCATGCAGCCAGACGATATGCCGCGCCCCCTGCCAGCGGCATTGGATTTTGGCCAGACCCCACGCCGTGTCCGCTTCGCCGGCCGCGTTGTAATCGGCATTTACGAATATGCCCGGAGATTGAAAATAGTTTCCGTCACATCGCTTGGAGTGCTGCAGTAATATTATGACGCCACTATTTGTAATTTCACCGACACATGCCAGAAATCCTTTGGGGAGTTTTACAGAAAATTGATAATCGATATTGTTATAACGGGACGGGTCCGGAGCAGGCTTGTCCGCCATTGCAGCAACCCCGATCAAGAAAATACCGGCCGCTACGATCCAAGCAAAAAATTTCATATTCCCCCGCCTCGCAAACGCCAAGCGGAGAGATGTTTTTGTATAGATTCGATAGCCCCAGACACATTGGCCGACCACGTCGGATCTGCCGTGTTGTAGTGGTCGGCGTGCAGTCTGCTGACGAAGTTTCGCGCACTCGTCGCGCCCCGCACAATCGGGCCGTAGCGATGCTCCCAATAGGCAACGGCGTCGTCAATCGAGCTATAAGCGACATTGGGGCCGCCGCCATGGGTGACGCCGAACGGGTCGTTGAGGTCTCGGTTGTGCTGGTCGAGCCAACCGCTCTCGTGCGCGGCGAGGCCGAAAAGCCATGTCTCGTCGATGCCGAGCCTCTGGGCCAGGGCATGGACCGGACCGTAAAGGGTATCAAAAAATTTGTTCGGATCGCCGGTCCGGTATTCGTCCGGGATTTGCCGAGCCGCGACCGGGATGATGGTCGACCCGTAATCATGGGTGGCGTCACCGTTCTGGACGCCGTTGCCGACCGGGGTCACGCCTGATCCGTCGGCGTTGGTCCATTCGCCGCTCTCGATCCCGTTGCCGGCCGGAATGCGCGGCTCCGCGGGGTCGAAATCCTTTTTGATCCAGTCCAGGATAGAGGGATCGATGTCGCAGATTTTCAGCAGATCGCGCGGCGCCAGCCCGTCGTCGAGCAGCGCCTCGCCGATGAACACCCGATATGCCGCGCCTTTCGGGTCAGCGAGCCGGGGCAGCCGCGCGCGTGCGAGATGGATCAGCGCGAGACCGATTTCGCCGCACGCATAGTGCGCGCCGGCGCGCCGGATGTGGTCGATCGCGACGGATTTCACGGACCGGCCGTAGGCGACCGCGAGCAGCGCCAGGATGCGCTCCTCGTTGCCGGCGATGGCGAGCATGGGCCGGCTTCGGCCAACGGCAATGCGCTTCGCCAGCACGGTTCCGGCGCCGAAGGTCAGTCCGGCCTCGGTAAAAGCCAGGGCGGGCTCGATCGACGCAGCGCGGACCCGCGCTTCCCAACGCGCCTGCAATTGCTCGGCTGATGGCATGGACAATTCACGATTGCGGCCGATCCACGACAATACCCGAACGTTGCGGGTTCTGTCAAGAACAAACAGGGAATCTATCCGATGTGGCGCAGCGCCTTCAGGAGAAACTCGTATAATGCGCGGCGGCGCCGGGCTGACCTTTCGTTTGATGGGCGGATCTGGGACTCATTTCGTGCCGAAGCAGTGCTCCGGGCCGGGGAAGCGGCGGGCGCGGACGTCGGCGGCGTAGGCTTCGGCGGCGGCCGAGATCAGCGGCGCCAATTCGGCGTAGCGCTTGACGAAGCGCGGGGTGAATTCGGTGAAGACGCCCAGCACATCGTCGGTCACCAGGATCTGGCCGTCGCAGGCGGGGGACGCGCCGATCCCGATCGTCGGCACCGGCAGCGCTTCTGTGATGGCGCGCGCGACCTTTTCGATGGTGCCCTCGATGACGATCGCGAAGGCGCCGGCCTCGGCGATCGCGGCGGCGTCGGCGGCGACCCGTTCGGCCTGCTCTTCGCCGCGGCCCTGCACCTTGAACCCGCCCGCGGTGTTGACCCGTTGCGGCATCAGCCCGACATGGCCCATGACCGGGACCCCGCGCCGGACGAGAAAGCGCACGGTCGGGGCCATCTCGGCACCGCCCTCGAGCTTGACCGCGGCGCAGCCGGTCAGGGCCATGATACGCGCGGCGTTGCGGAACGCCTGCTCCGGCGATTCCTGATAGCCGCCGAACGGCAGATCGACGACGACGAGCGCCCGTGCCGTGGCGCGCGTGACTGCGGCACCGTGTGCCACCATCATCTCGACCGTCACCGGCAGGGTGCTGTCGAAACCATAAACCACCATGCCGAGAGAATCCCCGACCAGCAGAAAATCGACATGGGGGTCGAGCAGACCCGCGATCGGCGCGGTATAGGCGGTCAGCCCGACGATCGGCGGGCCACCCTTGACGATCTCGCCGATGCCGCGGCGCTTGGCCTTGGCCGGTGCTTTTTGCTGTGCGCTCATGATGCTTTCCTGCGCCTGGATGTAAACGCCTCGGCTACGGGTTACACTCCGCGCGGTTTGGGGGCCAACGGTGAATGATACGCCAACAATGAATGATACGGCCGACATTGCAAATCTGAAGAGTCTCGGGGCAAATCTGCAGAGCCTCGGCGCGATTGGCCAGCCGGTGCGGCGCAAGGAGGACGAGCGGCTGTTGACCGGCCGCGGCCGGTTCAGCGACGATTTCGCCCTGCCGGGGCAGGTCTATGCCGCGATCGTGCGCTCGCCCCATCCGCATGCGCGGATCGTCAAGATCGACGCCCGCAAGGCGATGGCGGTGCCGGGGGTGCTCGGCGTCTTTACCGGCCAGGATTGCCTTGCCGACGGGCTCCAGCCGATCCCGCACACCCCGGTGCCGTCGACCCGCTACGATATGAAGCTGACCGGCCCCGATGGCGGCCCGATCTTTATCGGCCCGCAGATGCTGTTGCCGGCCGACAAGGTGCGCCATGTCGGCGAGGCGGTGGCGATGCTCGTGGCCGAAACCGCCGCACAGGCGCAGGACGCGGCCGAGGCGGTCATCGTCGAATATGAGGAACTGCCGTGGATCGCGCAGGTGCCCGACGCGCTGCGGCCGGGCGCGCCGGCGGTGTGGGACGAGGCGCCGGACAATGTGCTGGTCGACACCGCGTTCGGCGATGCCGCGGCAACCCTGCGCGCCTTTGCCGGCGCCGACCACATTGTCGAGATGGAGTTTCACATCGGCCGGGTGACCGGCGTGCCGATCGAGCCGCGCGCAGCGCTCGGCCATTGGGATCGGGCGACCGGCCGCTATACCTTGTGGGCCGGCAGCGGCGGGGCGGTGCGGCAAAAGGCCGAGCTCGCCGCGGTGCTCGGCGTCCCGCTCGATCAGGTGCGGGTATTGTCGTTCGATGTCGGCGGCAATTTCGGCACGCGCAACCGACTCTATGTCGAATCGGCGCTGGCGCCGTGGGCGTCGCGCCGGCTCGGCCGCCCGGTCAAATACACCTCGACCCGCTCGGAAGTGTTCTTGAGCGACTACCAGGGCCGCGACCTCGTAACCCGGGTTGCGTTGGCGTTGCGCGCCGACGGCCGGTTTCTCGGACTGCGCGCCGATAATGTCAGCAATGTCGGCGCCCGCTGCGCCTCCTTGTCGCCGCTCAGCAAAGGTTCGGCCCTGATCACCGGCTCCTATGACATTGGGGCGGCGAGCTTGCGGTCGCGCGCGGTCTTCACCAACACGATGCCGACCAACGCCTACCGCAGCTCGGGCCGGCCGGAGGTGACCTATGCGATCGAACGGCTGGTCGACGAGGCGGCGCGCCGGCTCGGGATCGACCGGGTGGCGTTGCGCCGGATGAATTTGATCGGGCCGCAGGCGATGCCCTACGCCAACGCGGTCGGCGCGAAGTACGACAGCGGCACCTACGAAGCCAATATGGATCTGGCGATCGGGATCGCCGACTGGGACGGGTTTCCGGCGCGGCAGGCCGAGGCGCAGGCGCGCGGCCGGCTGCGGGGGCTGGGCCTGGCGAATTATGTCGAATCCTCGATCGGGGCGCCGCGCGAGCGCAGCGAGATCACGGTGACCCCGGCTGGCCGGGTCGAGATCGTGATCGGCACCGGCCCGAGCGGGCAGGGGCACGAGACCAGCTTCGCCCAGGTGGCCGGCGCGCTCCTCGGGGTCCCGGTCGGTAGCATCGACATCATCATGGGCGACACCGATGTCGTCAGCCTCGGCGGCGGTTCGCATTCCGGCCGTTCGATGCGCCACTCGGCGACCTTGTTCGCCAAGGCCGCACCCGAACTGGTCGCCAAGGGAAAGGCGCTGGCCGCCCGGCTGCTCGATGTCGGCGCCGATCGGGTGAATTTTTCGGACGGCCGGTTTTCGGCGCCGCCGGACAATCGCAGCTTCGACTTTCTCGAACTGGCCAAAGAAGGCGCGCGGCTCGGCGCCGCGGGCGAACTCGCCGTGGTCACCGACAACGAGATGCACGACCCAGTGTTTCCGAATGGCTGCGCGGTGTGCGAGGTCGAAATCGACCCCGAGACTGGCGCCGTCGAGATCGCCCGCTATTCGGTCGTCGACGATGTCGGGCGTTGCATCAACCCGATGATCGTGCACGGGCAGAGCCATGGCGGCATCGCCCAGGGGGTCGGCGAGGCGATGTGGGAGGAGTGTATCGTCGATCCGGCTTCGGGCCAGCCCTTGGCGGGCTCGTTCCTCGACTACGGAATGCCGCGCTCGGACAGTCTGCCGTCCTTTGCGGTCGAGATCGTCGAGGTATTGTCGCCGACCAACCCGTTCGGCATCAAAGCCGGCGGCGAAGGCGGCTGCACCCCGGCCTTGGCAGTGGTGATCAGCGCGATCCTCGACGCGCTCGGCCCGCTCGGCGTGCGCGACCTCACGATGCCCGCCACCCCGCTCAAAGTCTGGAGCGCGATCCAGGCGGCGCGGAAATTACCCTCGCTATCATCCCCAAAGCCAATCGGAGGAACCGCGAATGCCTGCTGATGCCACTGAGGCCGCCGCACAGACGAGGTGGCCGAATTATCGCGAGGCCGACTTCGTCATTCGGAATTATGTGTTCCGCAGCGGCGAGACCTTGCCTGAATTGAAGCTCCACTACCGCACCCTCGGCACCGCCCGGCGCAACGCCGCCGGCAAGATCACCAACGGCGTGCTGCTGTTGCAGGGCAACACCGGCACCGGCGCCAACTGGCTGCGCCCGAGCCTCGCCGACGAGCTGTTTCGCCCTGGACAGCCGCTCGATGCGGCCGAGCATTTCCTGATCATGCCGGACGCGATCGGGCGCGGCGGGTCGAGCAAGCCGTCGGACGGGCTCCGCGGCAAGTTTCCGCGCTACCGCTACCATGACATGGTCGCGAGCGGCTATCGGCTGCTCACCGAGGGTCTCGAAATCGCCCATCTGCGCCTCGTGATCGGCAGCTCGATGGGCGGCATGCACGCTTGGATGTGGGCCGAAATGTATCCCGACCTGATGGACGGGGTGGTGCCGCTCTCATGCCAGCCGATCGAGATCAGCGGGCGCAACTGGATCAGCCGGCGCGCCGCCGCCGAGGCGATCCGGCACGATCCCGAGTGGGACAACGGGAATTACCGCAAGAACCCGAGCACGTACATCTGGACCGCGGCGGCGAACTCGCTGCGCACCGAGAGTGCGACGCGCATCCAGGAATTGGCGCCGACCCGAGCCGCCGCCGACAAGCTCTACGAAGAGCGCCTGGCCCAAGCCGCCAAGGGCGATGCCAACGACGCGCTGTGGGCGGTCGAGGCGATCATGGACTACAACCCCGAACCCGATCTCGACAAGATCAAGGCCAAGGTGCTGCTGATCAATGCCGCGGAGGACGAGGCCAACCCGCCCGAGCTCGGCACCGTCGAGCGGGCGATGAAGCGGGTGCGCCACGGCCGCTATGTATTGATCCCGGCGGGCCCGAAGACGCATGGGCACTTCACCCACTTCTACGCCGAATTGTGGAAGCCCTATCTGATCGAGTTCCTCAAAACCCTCGGCCGGGCAGAATAAGCCGGACCAAGGAGACCCGGACCATGGGCATGCTCGATGGACGCGTGGCGCTGGTGACCGGCGGCAGCAAGGGCCTCGGTGCAGCGACCGCGCGCCTGTTCGCCGATGCGGGGGCGCGGGTCGTCGTCACCTTCGGCAATGACGCCGAGGCGGCCCAACGGCTGGTCGCGAGCCTGCCCGGCGAGGGCCATCGCGCCAGCCATACGCCGGCGCAGGATACACCTGCGATCGAGAGCCTGGCCGCCGCGATCGGCGCGACCGAGGGCCGGCTCGACATCCTCGTCAACAATGCCGGCAGCACGCGGGTGATCCCGCATGCCGATTTGCGCGCGCTCGACGACGCGTTCTTCGACTTCGTGCTGGCGGTCAATCTGCGCGGGCCCTTTGCCACGGCGCGTGCATTTGAGCCATTGCTGAAGGCGAGCGGGCAGGGCCTTATCGTCAATGTCGGCTCGGTGGCGGGCGTGCGCGGCGGCGGCAGCAACATCGCCTATGCCGCGGCCAAGGCCGGGGTCCACGCGATGACGATGTCCTTGGCGCGGGCGTTAGCGCCGGCGATCCGGGTCGTCGCCGTGGCGCCCAGCCTGATGGAGACGCCGATGACCGCGATGTGGACCGCGCAGCAGCGCGCTCAAAGGATCGCCAGCAACCCGCTGAAGCGGATCGCCGAGCCCGAGGAGGTGGCGGCGGTGATCCTCGGCCTGGCGACGACGATGACCTTCGTCAACGGCGCGGTCATCCCAGTCGACGGCGGCAGCCTGCTTTGACGGGCAGCCGCTCGGCCGGCTGACACCCGGCCAGGGCCGGTGAAATGGCAATCGGCCGTCCAACCGGAGTTGGTCAATACGATCGAGCTGAACCCCAGTTGGCTCCGAGCTTCTGCTTTGGCCGGACGCTTGCTCGGCCGCAAAAACCGGCGCAAGCTGTGCCTTCGCCTTCGGTTGCGCCTGGGCGATCCATCCGGAAAAAGCTGATGGAAGGCAAAAACAACAGCAAGTCGAAACAGGGAGAAAGCGTATGCCGATTTACATGTATCAGGCTGCCTACACTCCGGAATCCTGGGCGGCACAGCTCAAAAATCCGCAGAACCGCGTCGAAGCCGTAGGCCGTGCGGCGTGCGAGGCGGTCGGGGGCAAGCTCGTTGGCGGCTGGTATTGCTTTGGCGAGTACGATCTCGTCATCATCGCCGATGTACCGGACAATCAGAGCATGTCGGCAATCGCCTTGGCGATCGGCGCGGGTGGCGCTCTCAAGACCGCGAAAACAACCGTCATGATGACCGGAGCGGAGGCTGTGGCGGCGCTGAAGAAGGCGGACACCGTGGCCAAAACCTATACGCCCGCCCGATAAGACCGCCGAACGCGGGAACCGGCGGTAGGTTGCGCAAATCGTCTGGCAGGGAGGGCGCAGCCGCGCGCGCGAAAGGTGTTCGGCAACGCGACCGCACAGCCCCGGCTAGCGCACCGGCGAGAAGGTAGCCGGGATCAGCAATTTATTTTCCTGGCGCACCGGGCGCACCCCGGTCTGTGCCGGCCACCCGGTGCCGGGACGGCGCGATTCCTCGCGCACGCGGGTGCGTTCGTTCAGGTCCTTGTAGACCCAGACATGGACGAATTTGTTGAGGCCGCCGAGTTCGCTGGTCCAGCAGGCCGCCAATGGCGAGAACTTCTCGCGCGCTTCGATCGCCTTGGCCCAGCCGTCGAGCACCTTAGGGATGTCGCCCGGCGCATAGGTGTAGGTGCGCATCTCGTAGACATTGCCGCTGCCGTAATCGCGGCTGCCGAGCGAGCGCATAAACGGCGCCGGGTTCATGATCTCGGCCTCCTGCGCCACGATCAGCTCGCCGCCGCCGGGCATTGCGTTGCGTGCGGCGTCCTGCGCCATCGCCGAGCGCACCCTGGTGCGATGTTGCAGATCGTCATAGGGATAGACGTGGACGACCTGGTTGAGCGGGCCGAACTCGGTGTGCCAGAACGCCCCCAATTTGGAGTGCTTCTCGCGCAACGGCAGGCGCTTCTGATAGCGCTCTTCAAATTCGGCGACACTGCCGGGGCGCAGGGTGTAGGTGCGGACTTCGTAGATCATCGGCGCATCCTCCAGGTGACAGGTATCGGCGAAATCGGCGAGCGGCAAGGCCGCCCGCCTGGTTCCCGGCTTGCCGATTATTCCGCGGCTTCTTTTTCCTCGGCCGGCGCCAGCTCATAGCGCGGCATGGCAAAGCTGATCGCCTCGTTCCAGCCGCGGCTGCGGATGTCGATCTGCACCTCGTCGGGGCCGAGGTACTTCAGGTTGACCGCGTCGCCCATCGGGGTCGCTTCCATCCTGTCGGATCTCTTCGGGATCGGAACTGGCGAAAAATTGGCGGCTTCGAGTTCCTTGGCCTTCGCTTGCTCGTCGTCCACATAAAATCCGATGTGGTGGATCCCGCGAAGATCGGAGGTTTGGCCCGGCCCCAGCTTTGGCGCACCGGCATCGCCATACTTCAGTATGGCAAAATAAATGTAGCCGTCGCTGAGCCACACACCGTGTTCGCCGCTATCTCCAGGCCGGCGATAGAGCTCCGTCAGACCGAAATGCTCCTTGTAGAATTCGGCGGTCTTTGCCGGGTCGTCGGTCACGAGCGCGATATGCCTGATGCGAGCCATCTGCCATCTCCCTAGGTGCAGGCTGTTGTCGAAAGCGCAGATCCCGCTGTGTAGGCTTTGCCCTTACCCGGCGTCAAGGACCACACGCGGACGGCGAGGGGATGGCGTATTCGAGGCCGCGCCGTACCATGCCCTCCTGCTTCGCCTTTAGACGGTCGGGCTCGCATTTTCGCCCACGATAGCGTACACAAAACTGTCTTGCTGGTTTCGTGCGGCGAACCATAACAGCCGCCGCCTTTGGGCGATAACCTCGAAGGCAGGCCGAGCGGGACCGATCCCCAGGGATCGAAGGACGGCCAACCAAAGCAGCAAAGCGGGATCAACCCGCGCGTGCACAGGGAGGAGTTTTGATGAAGCGTTTCGATTGGGTGATCGGGATCGCCGCGTCGGCATTGGTCGCCGCGACCGCTGCCGGCTGCTCTGCACCCTCACAAACGGTAGCGCAGGCGCAAACCGTGCAGGCGCAAACCCCGGCGATGACCGGCGATCCATTGCAGCCGGCGGCGACGGTCGCCGCACCCTATCCGCCGCCGCCGCAATTGGCCGAGATCCCGCCGCCGGCGCCGGCGGCCGATGCGCTATGGCATTTCGGCCACTGGAGTTGGACCGGCGCCAAGTATTTATGGTCGCGCGGACACTACATCGAGCGGCCGACGCCGACCGCCAACTGGTCGCAGGGATACTGGCAACAGGGACCCGACGGCTGGGTGTGGGTCGAGGGGCGCTGGACCTAGCGAGCCCGGATCCGGCGCCCGATCCTCGAACGGCAGGTCGGC
>Ga0210398_10006780_pt1 | contig 10476 bp, 9 predicted proteins | sample IncBWC4OmetaG_FD_161047 | JGI IMG/M metagenome (GOLD analysis project Ga0210398, IMG submission 161047) | Forest soil microbial communities from Barre Woods Harvard Forest LTER site, Petersham, Massachusetts, United States - Inc-BW-C-4-O | ecosystem: Environmental > Terrestrial > Soil >... | reverse complement strand
TGGTTTCGACGTCCTGACCCAGGACGCGCACGGCCAGGGGATCGGCGAAGATGCGGCCTTGTTCGAGGATCTGGTGCGCGGCGCGATGAGCGGCGGCGGAAAGAGCAGTCCTGCTGGGCTGGCCCTGTTGCATCGTAGCAAGTGTAGCGCCCGCCCTCAGGCGGGCAGGGGTTGCCACACCGGAGGCGCCGACGCTGCGCTAGGTGTACTTCACCAGCGATTTGAACCCGTAATCCATGTGCAGCTGCATGTGGCAATGGAACAGCGACGGCCCGGGCTGGTTGGCGACGAAATCGACCTCGGCGTCGCTGAAGCGCGGCATGTTGAGGATGTCTTTCTTGATCCCGGCGGTAGATTTCCCGCCGATCTTCACGATCTCGAAGTCGTGCCGGTGCAGGTGCAGCGGATGCCAATCGCCCGTCTGGTTGTGGAAGATCATGCGGTAGCGCTTGCCCTTCTGAACCATCATCGGGTCGGTGTCCGGCCACTGCTTGTCGTTGATGGTCCAGCGATTGTAATCCACGCGGTTGCCGGGGATTTTTTTGAAGGTCAGCTCGAATTTTCCGTCGGGTTCGGTCACGGCTCCTAACCGAGCCTGAGCTTCGTCCCACACTTCACGCTGCATTCCGAAAACGGTGTAATCCCACATCGACTTTTCCTGCTTCTCCCACACCGGCTCGCCGGATTGCCCCGCGTATTCCACGACGATGCCCATGCCCATGTTGCGCTCTTTGTCGTCGGTCGACCCAAGGATCCATACGCCCGGCCGGTTCATCTCCACGACGGCGTCGATGCGCTCGGCGACGCCCACCATGAGCACGTCCACTTCCGCCTGCGTTGGCACCGGGTTGCCGTCCATGGCGATCACTTTGAATTTGTGGCCCGGAAGAGCGAAGTTGACGTCGTCCGTCGCGCTGGAATTGAGGAACCGGAACAAGGCGCGCTGGCCCTGCTTCACGCGAATGGGATCGCCGTGGCCCAGCGCCTTGTCGTTTATCGAAGCGCTGCCGTAGGCGATTTCCCAGCCGTTGTTCGGGGGACCGAGGTGCGCAAGCGCCGGCTGCCAGTGATGCGCGGCTAGAAATATTTCCTGGTCGTAGTTGCCGGGCTCGCTCTTGGGCTCGACGTAGAAGAATCCGAACTGGCCGGTGAATCCGCCGCGATCGAGGTGATCCATGGCCATGGTGTGCGTGTGGTACCAGCGCGAGCCGGACGGCCCCGGCGTGAACGTATACTGCCGGCTGCCGTGCGCGGGCACCTTCGGCGTGCCTTCTTCTTCCGAGCCGTCCACTTCCGAGCTGACAAATTGCCCGTGCCAGTGCACCAGTTCGTCGATGTCCGTGTCGTTGTGGACGTCCACGGTGATGCGCTTGCCCTCGCGCATGCGCAGCACCGGCCCGGGCGCCTTGCCGTTGTAGCCAACGGTATTGATTACTGTGCCCGGCGCGATTTCGACGCTCACTGGCGCGATGCGCAGGGTCACGTCGGGCTTGGCCGGCAGCGGCGCCGCCAGGGATGAGAAACGCGGCACGGATACGAGGGCCGCGCCCACCGCGCCGGCTCCAGTAACGGTCAGAAACTCTCTTCGATTCAGCATGGTGACCCTCGCGTCCTTCGTGAACGGATAGACTGTGAATGATTGTGAAACGGCATAATCCAATTGCCTCGGGGAAGTGTCAAGCAAGAATCATGTAAAAAAGCGTGAATCCCTCACTTTACGATCGTGGAGGAGGCATGGAAACCTGCTTCGCGGAAAGCCATGCCGCCGCAGCCAAACACAATGTAATCACGCTTGAGAAAACGATGGGGAGGATAAACAGGTATCTCCAGCTCACCACCGCGATAGCGGCAAAGCAAAAGGCGAACGCCCACGCAGCTCCGCGCAGGAGCGCCAAAGTCGCTGCCGGAAGGCCACCCAGCTGCCACGCCAGGATCGCCGAGAATAGATAGAACACGCCGACAGAGAATCCGGCCGCCTCGAAAAAGTCCCAATACGTGCACTGGAACCCCTGCACGTCAAAGTGAATGGACCGCATCGAGCCAAGCAGCGCATCAACTCCCCATTGGGGATCTGACTGGCGAAAGCCGAATGTATGTCCCATCGCGAAAAGCAGCAGAAGAACGGCGGCGATTCGATAAAACACAGATGCTTTCATCCCTGCCTCCGGGAGAACACGGCTAGCGGGCGCCACGATCCTGCAGCGCAGGTTCAAACTGTACCACTACCTACTTTGGAGCCGGCGCGCATGGGGGCCCGCCACGCGAATGTCTCTGATAGAATCAAAATTCTTTAGCTCCCCATATGGATTCACCGCCGCCGAAGCTGCACCTACCGCACTGGCTGCAGGCCATCACTGCCGCCGCCGGAGGGCCCGGCCTGTTATTGATCGCGTTTCTCGATTCTTCCGTGCTCAGCTTCCCGATCGTCAATGATCTTCTGCTGATCAATCTTGCGATCCGCTTCCCGGCGCGCATGCCTTACTACGCCGCGATGGCGACCATTGGGTCTGTGGCGGGGTGCACGCTGCTGTACTACCTCGCCCGCAAGGGTGGCGAGGCCATGTTTCACAGGCAGGCCGGGCCGCGCGCGCAGCAAATTCACCACTGGATCGACCGCAACGGCTTTCTCAGCATTCTGGTTACGGCACTCTTGCCGCCGCCGACCCCTTTCAAGGTCTTCGTGATCGCCGCCGGGGCGCTGGAGATGCCAATACTGCAATTCGTGTTTGGATTGCTGGCGGCGCGGGCGATTCGCTTCTTCGGCGTGGGATACCTGGCCGTCCGCTACGGCAACCAGGCCACTTCTTTCCTGTTCACCCACAAGCTGGATGTGACCGGCGTGCTCGTCCTGCTTGTGCTGGCGCTCTATCTGGCCAAGCGCATCGCGGTCGGGCGGGCTGCGGCGTCTTGATCGCGCTTCACCGTAACATTGGGCGCTTTGCCGAGTTCCGATGGAAACCCACAGACTGAACGGTTTGGGGGAAAGATACTGCGGGTGCCGCACCCTTCAGAAAAACCGTGAAGAGTGCGGCACCCGGCAGCAAAATTGGACCACCGTGCCGAGTTCCGATGGAAACCCACCGACTGAAGGCTGTGCTACGGATTGCCGATCGCGGAGTCAAATTCCAGGCGCTCGCCGATGACTTGGCTCTCGCGGTTCAGATCGATCACCGCGACGATGCCGCGCTGGCCGGCAAGCTCCGACTGGAAGCGCATGTCGCGCAGGCGCACTTCAAAGCCATCGCCGTCGGGCTGCACGCTCGCCAGCGGGATGCGCGCAAAACTGAGAAACTCGACGGCGGTGGCGCTGGCGACGGCGTTTTTCAGCGTCACCGTGGGCTGCGGTTTGTAATGCACGTCGGCGAGTTCGGGATCAAAGACGCGGCCCGGCAATAGCGGAACTTCCAGATTGAAAACCGCGTTGTCCGTCTCCACCACGCCGGACCACACCAGGGGATTGGAGGGCCGGGGAAATGCCTGCGCTTCGAGCGGCGTTTGCCCACGATAGTCACGTGAATCGAGAAGCGCGAGCGCCCTCTGGTGCGCGGAAGCCCGCCCGGCAACGACCAGCAGGACCAGCGCCAGCCCGGCGATCGCGCCGCGCTGGCGCCCGCGGAGCTTGGGCCTCGAGCCAATCTCCTCTAGCACCAGGCGAAACAATTCCGGAACTAGCAGACCGGCCAGCAGAAAAAACAGGATCCAGAAATCCACCGCGTAGGCCAGATCCCACGCGTACCACTTTTCGCTGAAGGGCCACAGCAACTTCACGCCGTAGCTGTTCAGCAAGTCGAGCAGCAGATGCGCCCCTGCGCCAATCGCACAAATGACCACAGCGGGAAGCATCTCGACCGCAAATTTCGGATATTTGCGCCCCACCAGGCAGGAAGCCGCCGTCACGGCGGCAACGATGACTACGGTCCCGACGAGGGAATGAGTGACGGTGCGGTGCCCGCGCAGGAATGCCAGCGGCCCGGCGAGGCGGGTGACCCAGTCGACGTCGGCGATCAGGCCGGAGACCAGCAGCATGGGCGTTGCCGCGCGCGTGAGTTTGTTCAGCCCGGCGCGCCCGAGGGCGATCGACGTCAACGCATGCGTTACGGGTTCCATGATTGCTAGTGGGACAGCCACTCTTTACCCCGAGCCCCCGCGAGGGGCTGGCTGTCCATCGGAGCCTTGCAGCCGGCAAGGACAGCCAAGAGTGGCTGTCCCACAAACGCGGGAATACTACAACGGATCGGGGATGGCCAGGGTGAGAGCGTCGGGAACGATGCGAAATTCCACCGGGAGCCGCCCGGCAGGCTCGCCGTCCACCTGAATCTGGACCTGTGAGGCGCTGTTGGAGGCGCACTGCAGCGAATTGGTCTTGAAGAAGCGCACATGGCGCGCGCTGCGCAGTTTTCCGGCCCAGATCAGTGGCAGGTAGGCGATGTAGCGCCAGGCGCTACGTGTGGTCACAAAGGCCAGTTCGAACTCCGGTCTGAGAAGATCCGCTTCGGTGGTGATTTTGAAAGGCCCGCCGTAGTGCTTGGTGCGGCCGACGACCACGAGGGAAGCGTCAATTCCAATGGCGTTGCCCGCCATTTGGGTTCGAAACATCGGGAAGTCGTACCGGGTCAACTGGCGCAAACCCTCCTGCCAGTAGGCCAGAATCCCGGCCTTCAGCTTGATTTCCGGGCGCACCGCGGAAACCAGGGCTCCGTCGGCGCCCGCGCCGGCCACGCTCAGGAAATAGCGCGGCTCACCACTGGACTTTTCCGGAATGGCCAGACCCAAAGCGATGCGCCGGAAGGGCGCATTCACAATACGCTTCGCGGCGCCCGGCAGGTTCCAGGGCAGCGCCAGTTCCTTGGCCAGCACGTTCGCGGTTCCCGCGGGCAAAACGGCCAGAGGTACCTGCGTGCACGCCAGGCCGTTCACGACTTCGTTCACGGTGCCGTCGCCGCCGCACACGATGACGAGTTGCCGCGACTGCTCGACGGCGCGGCGGGCCATGTGGGTCGCTTCTCCGGGCGCCGACGTGTTTTGCAGTTCCGTTTCGATTCCGGCGTCGCGGAAAATGCGGCGCGCTTCGTCAATCTGCTTGACGCGCTTGCCGCCGCCGGCGGCAGGATTGACTATGAGCACCGCGTCGCGAACTGTCTCAGACACCAAGGCAAAACTCCTTCACACAAATATTTAGAATAACTTGAATGCCTTGCAAACGCACACCCTGTTTCGGCGCGGGGCGCGCATTGTATACTGAAAACCCTTTTCCCGGAATGCTTCGAGGCGCTATGGCCAAAAACGCGGCGGTTGCCAAACAGATCGAGAAGCTGCGCGAGGAGCTGCGCCGGCACGAATACCTCTACTACGTGCTGGACGAGCCGGAGATCTCCGACGTCAAGTTCGACAAGATGATGGAGGAGCTCAAGCGCCTGGAGGCGGGGCATCCCGAACTTGTCATATCCGACTCGCCGACGCAGCGCGTGGGCGGCGCGCCGCGCAAGGGATTCGAGACGCGGCGGCACTCTCCGCCGATGATGAGCCTCGACAACACCTACTCCGCGGACGAGCTTACGGATTTCGACCGCCGCGTGCGGGAGCTCACTGGCCGCGAGCGCGTCGACTACGTCGCCGAGAATAAATTCGACGGGTTGAGCATGTCCCTGGTGTACGAGGACGGCGTTCTGGCGCGGGGCGTTACGCGCGGCGACGGCACCACCGGCGAGGAAGTGACCGCCAACGTGCGGACGATTCCTTCCATCCCCTTGCGCGTGGATGCGGCGGAGTTGAAGAAGCTGCATCTGCCGCCGAATCTGGAGGTGCGCGGCGAGATCGTCATGCCGCTGCGCGCCTTCGAAGCCTTGAACGAGAAGCAGGAAGCGGAGGGCGGAAAGCGCTTCGCCAATCCGCGCAACGCCGCGGCCGGCGCAGTGCGCATGCTGGATCCCGAAACTACGCGCTCCCGCCGCCTGGAATTTTACGCGTACTTCCTGCTGGCCGGCGGGCGCATGCCCGTGCGGCTGCATTCGGAAGCCCTGGAAGCCCTGCAGAAGCTGCACTTCAAGGTGTCTCCCGACTGGCGCGTGTGCCACTCGCTGGAGGAGGTTCGAAAATTCATCGACGCCCTCGAAACCAAGCGCGAAAAGCTGCCGTACGAAATTGACGGCGTGGTGATCAAAGTCAACGAAATCGGCCTGCAGCAAGAGCTGGGTTTCACGGCCAAAGCCCCGCGCTGGGCGGTGGCGTATAAGTATCCGGCGCGGCAGGAAACCACGGTGGTCAACGACGTGATTTTCAATTTGGGCCGCACGGGCACGCTCACGCCCGTCGCCATGCTCGAGCCGGTGCAAGTTGGCGGCGTCACCGTCAGCCGCTCGACGCTTCACAACATGGACGAAATCGCGCGCCTCGGCCTGCGCATCGGCGACACGGTGATCGTCGAGCGCGCCGGCGAAGTGATTCCGCATGTGATCAAGGTGGTCAAGGAAGGCGAGCAGCGGCGCGAAATCGTGGTGCCGGAGCGGTGCCCGGAGTGCAACAGCCGGATTCACAAAGACCCGGAGGGGGTGGCCTACCGCTGCGTCAATGCCAGCTGCCCGGCCAAGCGAAAGGAATCGCTGCTGCACTACGCAGGCCGGCACGCCATGAACATCGACGGCCTGGGCGACAAGATTGTCGATCAGCTGGTGGACAAAGGGCTGGTGAAGGACTTCGCCGACCTGTACGAGCTGAAGCTGGATGAAGTGGCTGCGCTCGATCGCATGGCCGAAAAATCGGCGCAGAACCTGCTCGACGAGATCAAGCGCAGCAAGGAAAACGGCCTGTCGCGCTTGATCTACGCGCTGGGCATGCGTTTTGTGGGTGAGCGCACTGCGCAGCTTCTTGCCGAGCACTTCGCATCGCTCCCGAAACTGGCCGAGGCCACCGTGGAAGAACTCGAGGAAGTGGGCGAAGTGGGCCCCAAGGTGGCGCAAAGCATCGCCGAGTTTTTCTCCGAACCCGCCAATCGCAAGCTGATTCAACGCCTGAAGGACGAAGGCCTGAAGATGACCGAGAAGCGCGCTGCGCTCGAAGACAGGCGCCTGGTAGGGAAGACCTTCGTCTTCACCGGCGCCCTGGAGCGGCGCTCGCGTGAGGAAGGCGGCGCGGAAGTGGCTCGCCATGGCGGCAAGGTGGGCAGCTCCGTCAGCAAGCAGACGGACTACGTGGTGGTCGGCGCCGATCCCGGTTCGAAATACGACAAAGCGCGCGCCCTGGGCGTCAGCGTTCTGAACGAAAGCCAGTTCGACGACCTGCTGGCCGGGCGCCTGAAAGTCGAGGCCGAACAGGCTCCGGCGCAGGCGGCTGCGGCGGGCGCCAAGGCCAAAGGGCGCTCCAAACGGGCTGCCGGGCGGTCGTAAACGAGCCGGGGATACTCAGTGTAGCTGCGAACACATCGTGTAAAGATTACGCTGGAAAACCCGGGCAGGCAGGAACCCTGCCAGACCGGAAGTTCTTCGTATTTATCTCTGCAATTGGGACTTAACAGTAAGAGCCCCTGCCCCTCCCAAAATGGACGGTCACGTGCGCTATACATATCGAGTTTTGGGGGATTACGGAGAAGACCTGATTGGGGTACAGGCACCCAAGACTGATAATTGGCAGGGGGAGACAAGCAAAATGAGTAAGGCAATTCTGTCCGCAACACTCACGCTCGCCGCAGGTACTTTGTTCCTGGCTGGTTGCGCGACGAAGAATTACGTCAAGCAGCAAATCCAGCCGATCGATCAAAAGGTTGATCAGGTCGACAAGAGCTCGCAGTCGCGCGACGCTTCACAGGTTTCCGATATCAACAAGACCAATCAGACGGTCGGTGAGGACGAGAAGCAGCTGTCCGCCACCACCGAGGTCGCCCGGACTGCGGATACCGAGTCCAAGGGCGCAATGGCCAAGTCCAACCAGAACACCAAGGACCTGAACGACCTGCGCAACGTGGTCGCCAACATCGACGACTACAAGCCGGCCGGCCAGACCGTGGTGCACTTCGCAGTCAACAAGGACGCCTTGACCAAGGACGAGAAGGCCAAGCTGGATGAAGTGGCGTCGCAGCTGGGCAGCCAGGCGCGCTATTTCATCACCGTGGAGGGATTCACGGACCAGACCGGTCCCGCGTCACTCAACGACCAGTTGAGCCGCAACCGGGCCAATTCCGTGATTGCCTACCTGGTAGGCAGCCATGACGTTCCGGTGTACCGCATCCACATGGTCGGCCTGGGCGATCAGAAGCTGATCGACGAGGGCAAGGGCCGCGATGCGCGCGCGCAGAGCCGGCGCGTCGAGATCACCGTGTACACCGCCAAGCCCCTGACCAGTGCCGCAGCCGGGGGGAATTAGCCAGTTGGGCTGGCGCGAGTCGGCCAGCCCCTGTCGCGTGCCGCTGTAGTTCTCTGCCAGAGCGCCACCTGAAGCGGGGTGGCGCTCTCCCGCCTGAGTGGTGCGTTTCAATTTCACTTCCGTTAGTTCCGTCTTTCAGGCCGCTATTGTCCTGGAATCTTTCCTTCTGCAATCAGGGTATAATTGTTTTGGCGGGCAGGCCGGGTGATCGCTGGGCCGGCCTTCGCAAGAAGGCGGGCCGGGAGGAAAGTCCGGACACCGTAGTCTTCCGCGCTGCAAGCTTGGGACGCAAGTCTTTGGCGAACAGCGCTTCGGACTAAAGGGCAACGCGCCTGGTAACGCCAGGGAGCCGGTCTTCGTTTGGGCAGGCTGCAAGTACAGCCCGCACCCGGCGCCGTTCGCGCAAGCGGGCGGAGCGAGATTCGGCTACGGACAGTGCCACAGAAAATAAACCGCCGGTGCAAAGCGCCTCGGTGGCCGTCTCGAGGCAAACCTCGAGAGGGCCTGAAAGCAATCCGCGCAAGCGGGTTGCGGAAGGTGACAGCGCTTGGTAAGGGTGAAACGGTGGGGTAAGAGCCCACCGCCCCGGTGGCAACATCGGGGGCACGGCAAACCCCGCGTGGTGCAAGGCCAAATAGGAGGGGAGAGCTGCCCAGCTCGTTAGAACCCTCGGGTAGGCTGCTGGAGTCCGGGCGCGAGCCCGGACCTAGAGGAATGATCGCCGCAGCGCACGGGCGGCAACGCCCGCGCGCCGCACAGAATCCGGCTTACAGGCCTGTCCGCCATAAAGTATTTCGACGATCCTTGATGATGGTTTCCCCCGAATGTCAGGTCCGGGGCTTTCTTTTCGCGGTTAGTGCTGCGCTATGAGCTTTCCGTGGAGCCGGTGGTAGTTGGCTGTTGTATTGTCGGAGCCGGTTTGTACTCAGGGGCTGGCCTCACTGGCCCGCGCGGCTGCGTAATTTCCTTTTTCTTTGGCTTCTTCTTTTCTCGACCCCGTTTGTCTCGATTGCCCATGACTGGCTCCTCCAGCGATGAAGTGTGACAGCAAATTCCTGTAACGACTCTGGGGCTCTTCTTTTCACGGAAGATTTTCGCACGTGGGGCACGTTCCTGGCGACAAAACGCTGACGACCGATATGGGACTTACTTGGTTCGACTCACCCTGCAGAGCGCTCTAAAACCTCAGCGAAATCCAAGGGACATTCCGGGTGACGTGACCTTGTTCGTCCGTGGCCTTCAAATTAGCCGTCTGCATCAGCTTGTTGACATCCACCACTACAAACAGACTTGATTGTTCGACGATTCCGACGCGTTCGCCTATCCTCGGAACCTTGCCACTATATTCTGAAGCCATATACTCCTCCTAATCATTCACCTATCAGCGTATTCGCATGGGAACCGGGTCGTAGCTTTCACTAGTCAACTGCCACAAAGGTTTCTTCATTTCGTCGAGGGCGAAAGTTCCGGGACGATGCGCGGACCCCTAGTCGTCTGCATCCCGGCGTTTCCACAGGCTGCGATTGGCTTTGGGCACGTGGGCATCTTGATAGTTGGCCAGCTCTGTGTCGGTCACGCAAAAACTGTTCGTGAGAGGATGGTTGGCATGGGCATCCAGCTCCCGGCGAAGTCTCAGGGAACAGATTTGCGGTGCATCTTGATACCGCACGCGGTGGGAGACGAACGCCTCATTGGCAATTGTCAGTGTGTAATGGAGAGGCTCCGTAGCCGTCTCGCGCACGCTGAAAGTATACTCACGAAGCGAAGATGTTACTTGAAAACCGACATACTGTACGATGATTGAACTGCTCATTGGGCACCTATTGGTTTCTGCTAGACCTGAGCTTTTGCCGGAAGATTTCCGCTACGATCTTTTCTTCCGTTTCTTTTCCTGCTTGGTTTTGTTTTTCGCCCAGCGTTCGGTCGCCATCTTTCCAGAAGCACCCTTCAATTGCTTCTCAGTGCCAGCAGCCTGAAGATACTTATGCAGGGGGCCAACGGAGCGTTCGGATCGGGACTGGCGCAGCACTTTTCGCGGCGTCGCGGGAGACAGCGGGAGTCTAAAATGGAGCGGATCCCTGAGGTTTTGCAGTTCGCGATAATAATAAAGTGCGGTGGGCC
>Ga0210398_10006778_pt1 | contig 10479 bp, 13 predicted proteins | sample IncBWC4OmetaG_FD_161047 | JGI IMG/M metagenome (GOLD analysis project Ga0210398, IMG submission 161047) | Forest soil microbial communities from Barre Woods Harvard Forest LTER site, Petersham, Massachusetts, United States - Inc-BW-C-4-O | ecosystem: Environmental > Terrestrial > Soil >... | reverse complement strand
GGCAGCGCAGGCTAGCGATCGGCGCAACCAGGATGTACATGAGCAACGTCCGGATCATCATCAACCTCTGCATGAGCGACTTGTTCGACCGCTTCCCCAGGCTGAAGATCGTCTCGGCGGAGAGCGGGATCGGTTGGGTGCCGTTCCTCCTTGAGGCGATGGAGTATCAGTTCGACGAGATGGTCACCGAGCCAGACGAACTCACTCACGCCCAACGTCGGCCCGTCGAGTACTTCCGCGACCACATCTCCGTCATGTTCTGGTTCGAGCAGATCGGTGCGGCGAAGCTGATCGAGGACGTCGGCGTGCGTAACGTGCTTATCGAGACGGACGTTCCACACCCGACCTGCTTGTACCCGGGACCACGCGAGCATTTCGCTCGGGTCATGGCCGACCTCCCGTTCGAGGTCAAGAAGCGGGTCCTGCAGGACAACGCGGTCGAGCTCTATGAGATCGAGCTCTGAGTTGCCGGCGACGTCTCAGAGTGGGGACTCCGTTCCCGCCGGGGCGGGACCTCTCGCCGGTGTCCGAGTCGTCGAGCTTGGTGGCATAGGGCCTGCACCTTACGCCGCGATGCTGCTCGCGGACCTCGGGGCGGATGTCGTGCGGATCGATCGACCCCGCACCGCCCCGAGCGGGTCGCCGGCGATGCGGCGGGGAAAGCGGTCAGTAGTCCTCGACCTGCGCAACCCGGCTGACTCCGGCATCGCGCTCGATCTCGTCGCTCGCGCAGACATCGGTATCGAGGGCTTCCGTCCCGGAATAGCAGAGAAGCTCGGAGTCGGGCCAGGAGACTGCCTGTCCCATAACGGCCAGCTCGTTTATGGTCGGATGACGGGCTGGGGTCAGGATGGGCCTTGGGCACACAAGGCCGGCCACGATATCAACTACATCGGGCTGGTTGGCGCTCTGCACTCGATCGGCCGAAGCGGTGGGCCGCCCGTTGTGCCCCATTGTCTCGTCGGCGACCTCGGCGGCGGGGGGATGTACCTAGTCACGGGTTTGCTGGCGGCGCTGCTGCATGCTCGGACCACTGGCGAGGGGCAGGTAGTCGACGCAGCCATCATCGACGGGGCGGCGACGCTTATGACGCCGACCTACGGTCGGCTGGCCGCCGACGACTGGCGTGACGAGCGCGGCGTCAACCTGCTGGACTCTGGTCGGCCCTGGTACGACGTCTACGAGACGGCCGATCATGGCTGGCTCGCCGTGGGTGCGCTCGAAGATGTCTTTTACGCCCAGCTTCTGGATCGGCTGGGTATGTCGACGGCTGACGGTGATCGTACTGATCCGGCTCGCTGGCCGGCGTTGCGTGCGCGATTTGCCGCAGTCTTCGCGACCCGCACCCGCCGGGAGTGGGAAGACATTTTCAACGGCAGTGATGCATGTGTGACGCCCGTCCTGGGGCTTGAGGACGCACGGACCCATCCCCACAATGTCGCACGCCGGGTCTTCGACCCTGTGACCGGCCTGCCCGCCGCGGCACCGCGCTTCAGCGCGACCCCGACACGGATCAGTCAGCTAACCCCCCCGTCATGCGCTGACACGGATGTGGTGCTGGCCGAGTGGCTTGGCTCTCCCGGAGGTACGCAGCGCAGGTCGGCAGTGCCTGGGACGGCCGCGCTGAAGAAGGGATCTTAATGCGCGTCGGAGTCATCCTGGGCGACGTGAGCACCTCTGTGTCGCCCAAGGATCACCTGGACAGTATGCTGCGCCAGATCGAATCGGCACAGCGTAACGGTGTGACCATGTTCGTGATGGGGCATCACTATCTTTACGGGAACCTGCGGTGGCTGCAGCCAATTCCCACCCTGGCTCGCTTGTCCGTTGAGATGGAGCCGCACGTCCGTATGGCGACCATGACGGTGCAGGCGCCGCTGCAGCATCCGGTCGTACTCGCCGAGGATCTCGCCACGCTGGATATCGTGACTGGCGGTCGGCTGACGATAGGTCTGGGTGCTGGCTATCGGGAAACGGAGTTCACAGCGCTGGGTATTCCTTTCTCTGAACGCTTCAGACGCCTTGAGGAGTCGGTCGAGGTAATGCGGCACCTGTGGACCGAGGAACGAGTCACGTTTGACGGCAGTTTCTTTCACCTCGACGCTGTCGAGCCGCACCTTCAGCCGATTCAGCAGCCGCATCCGCCGATCTGGCTTGGCGCGATGGGTGAGGCGGGGATTCGCCGGTCCGCTCGTCTTGCTGATGCTTGGCCTATCACTCCAGAAGCCCGCGTCCATGATATAAAGCGGAAATTGGCAATATATGAAGATGAGCGCGAGAAGGCGGGGCTGCCGCACGTCAAGCATCCGCTTCGGCGCGAGCTCGTGCCGGCGCGGAACAAAGATCTGGCCCTCACACGGTTCGAGGGCATGGCGAAGAAGCGGCTCATCGAGTATGCGCGCCGCTCGCTTACTGTTCGGGATGAGCATGACCTGGACGAGGGCTTTCGTGAGATAGCTGAGCAAGAGGCATTCCTAGGTTCGCCCGAGGAGATCGTGGCCCAGGTTGCGAGCATTGCCGCGGTCGCGCCGATTGATCAGATCATCGTTCGCGCCCACTGGCCAGGAATGGATACCGAAGCCGTGACTCGATACCTGGACGACCTAGGGGAGGCTGTAATCCCCGCCGTGAGGTCGATCGAGTCAGTCGACCGAGTAGACAGGTCGTGACCTGCGGACTGCAGGCGGGCGCAAAGATGAGCTTGAATTCCCCTGCGGCCGCTCAATGGGCTGTCGAGCCTCTTGTTGGCAACCGCGCTACTGTGATACCTGAGTTGGCTCACGATCGCGGGTTCGTGAAGAGCATGCCGCGCTATGGGTGCAGGTTTGCGGTTCATGGAGCTGAGCTTGCGCACTAGGCGCGGCCCGTAAAGTGGCCTGGTGCCGTACATGCGGACTGTGAAGACCACGTCGGGGGTGATCGCGGTGCAGGTCGTGTGGTCCTCGCGGCGGGGGTCGCGGGAGACTGAGCACCTGGGGTCGGCGCACGATGAGGCGGAGCTAGAGGCGCTGAAGGCCGCGGCACAGCAGCGGACCGCGGCCGGGCAGCTGGAACTCGCCCTGGGCCTGGAGCCCGCTCGGATCCCACGTGCGCTCGGCGTCACAGGCAGCCCGCGCCCATCCTCGCAGCCCCGCCCTCACACGATGACCATATCAGCCCAACCCCTCCGCCGCACCACGGAGCGGCAGCGACCCCGAGCCACCCACCCACAGCCCGGCACCAATTCTCCGGACAGCGCGACCGCGCAGCGACAAGGCTAATCTGAGCCAACTCGGGTTATAAAACGGGCATAGCGCGCATCCTTACGGAACTGTCGGCGCTCTTTGAAAACTAGGCCAGTTGTGCTCTTTGAAGATCGGCCACCTACCCGGCGGTGATCGGCCGCATGATCGACGTGACCGCCGATCTGGACACCGTGACCGCCCGCTGCGGCAGCGTCCTGGTCGCCCGCCATCCGCGCAGCTGGGCGCGGCGCCAGATCATCACCGACCCGGCTCATGTCGCCGCTGCTGCCCGGCTCCGGGCCGGCTACCAGCACGCCCGCGCCGCCGGCAGCGGCCCGCCCGGCGACGAGGCCGGGCTGGTGCGCAGCCTGGCCTACTACGACGCCCGCTTCGGCATCGACTTCGGCACCAGCCAGCCTGGGAACGCCGCCGGTCCCGGGCCCGGCGGGGAGGTGGCGGTTGATGGCCATCCCGGCCGACGCCCTCAAGCAGACCGGGTACTACGCCAGCGCGCTCAAGGCGCCCCGGATTCGCGACAGCGCAGCCCGGCTCGCCGGCCAGGCCCGCGACGCCGGCTGGACCCACGAGGATTACCTGTCCGCGGTGCTGTCACGGGAGGTGTCCTCGCGGGAGTCATCCGGCTCCGAGCTGCGCATCCGGGCGGCCGGGTTCCCATCCCGCAAGGCAACTGGGGAGTTCAGCTTCGACCACCAGCCCGGACTCAGCCGCGACACCATCGCCCACCTGGCCACCTCCCAGTTCATCGCCAAAGCCGGCAACGTCGTGCTGCTCGGCCCGCCCGGCACCGGCAAGACGCATCTGCCGGTCGGGCTCGGCATCGCCGCCGCCCAGCACGAGCACCGGGTCCTGTTCGCCACCGCCGTCGACTGGGTCGCCCGCCTGCAAGCCGCCCACCAGCACGGCCGGCTAGCCGCCGAGTTGGCCAAACTACGCCGCTACACTCTGCTCATGTGAGGTGCCCCGAAGCTTCCGGACAGTCCATCCATTAGGATGGGCTATCTGGAAAGGTAAAATCTTGCCCCGACCGAAGAAGAGCTTCTCACCGGAATTCAAGGATGAAGCCGTGAAGATGGTGATCGAGACGTCGCGTTCGATTGCCAGAGTGGCGAAGGAGCTCGGTATCAATGAAGGCACCCTCGGTAACTGGGTGAGCATTTACCGCCGTGAGCATGCCGGCGAAGAACCGCCGATGACCGTGACCGAGCGTGCGCGGCTGCGCGAGCTCGAGCGGGAAACCCGGGAATTGAAGATAGAGCTTGAGTTCATGAAAAAAGCCGCAGCATACTTCGCCCGAGACCATCGGTGACCGACAAGTTCGAGTTCATCGACGCGGAGTATGCGGCTTACCGGAAACCGGATGAAGCGCACGTGCCGTCGATCGTGAAAATGTGCCGGTGGATGGAGGTATCCCGCTCGGGATTCTATGAATGGCGGAATGCGCCGGAATCGGCGACGGCGAAAAGGCGCGGGATAATCGCCCTGGTCGTGCGGAAGTCATTCGATGACTCGGACGAAACCTACGGCTACCGCCGGGTCCACGCGGACCTGGCGGCCTGGGGCGTGCCGGCCGGGCCGGAGCTGGTGCGGTCGGTGATGCGCGAGCTGGGCCTGGAGCCCTGCCAGCCGCGGCCGTGGCGGTTCAGCCTCACCGAAGGAGACGGCCAGGAGCACGACATCCCCGACCTCATGAAGCGGGATTTCACTGCCGCCGCGCCCGGCCAGAAAATGGTCGGCGACATCACTTACATTCCGACATGGCAGGGCTGGCTCTACCTCGCGACGGTTATCGACTGCCACACGAAGGAAGTGATCGGCTGGGCGACGGACGATAACTACAAGACCCCGCTCATCGAGAAGGCCATGGAGATGGCCGCCTGCAATCGACCGCTCGCCGGGAAAGCGATTTTCCACTCAGATCGCGGCAGCAACTACACGTCTCATGATTTCGCTAAGACACTGAAGAAACTTAATATCCGGCAGTCCGTGGGGCGTACCGGGATCTGTTACGACAATGCGATGGCCGAGTCATTCTTCGCTGCGCTGAAGAATGAGCGTGTCCACCGCACCCAGTATCCGACCCGGGAACACGCGCGACGGGACGTTGTGAGGCAATACTGCTTAGTTAAGCCTCTTGGCGCTTGGCTATTAACATTTCCACAGCGACACGCCCGGGAATTTGTGGATAACTCGCCGATGCGGTCTTTCGCTTCCATCTTCCCTGATGTTCGGATAGCTTCACGCTATGGGTGAAGTCGGGGCTGGTCTGGCAGTTGTTCCGGGTATCCGGCTGACGGACCGGATCGGCATTGGGGTCCTGACCCGACTTATCGATCGTGACCTGGTCGATGACGTGCTTGCCGAGACAGGGCGGGTAGAGCAGCGGTCGCGGCTGCTGCCGGCGCGGGTCGTGGTCTATTACGTGCTCGGCCTGTGCCTGTTCTTCGGCGATGCCTACGAGGAGGTGATGCGCCTCCTCGTGGCGGGCCTGCATTTCACCGGGGCGTGGCAGAAGGACTGGCAGGTCCCCACCGCGGGTGCAATCTCGCAGGCGCGTCAGCGGCTGGGAGCCGCGCCATTGCGGCTGTTGTTCGAGCGGGTCGCGGTTCCCTGCGCGCAGCGGGGCACCCGGGGTGCGTGGCTTGGTTCCCGCAGGCTGATGGCTATCGACGGGTTCCTGCTCGACATTCCCGATACAAAGGAGAACGACGAGGCATTCGGCCGGTCCGGGGGCGAGAGCAAGCGCGCGCCGTTCCCGCAAGTGCGCCTGGTCGGGCTGGGGGAATGCGGAACGCACGCAATCGTGGCCGCACGGCTGGCAGCGTGGCGGACCAGCGAGCGCGCGCTAGCCGGGGAACTCGTCGCGGATTTCGAGCCGGGCATGCTCATCATCGCCGACCGCGGGTTCTACAGCTGGCAGCTGTGGCAGGCGGCAGCCGCCTCCGGGGCTGACCTGCTGTGGAGAATGCAAGACGGCCCGAGCCTGCCAGTGGTTCGCGCGTTCCCCGACGGGTCGTACGAGTCATTCCTGCTGGACCCGAAAGTCCGCGCCCGCCGCGCGGGCCAGCGGCGCCGCGGATCGGCGAATATAGACGAGCCGTCCGGGATTCCGGTGCGGGTCATCGAGTATGAAGTAACGAACCGCGAGGGAAAGGACGAGATCTTCTGCCTGATCACCATGATCATGGACCCGGGCGACGCGACCGCCGCCGAACTGGCCGCCGCCTACCAGGAACGCTGGGAATTCGAGTCCAGCCTGGATGAGATCAAGACGCACCAGCGCGGCCGCGGCGGCGTGCTCCGCTCGAAGTCACCCGAAATGATCAGGCAGGAGATATGGGCCTTCCTGCTCACCCATTACGCGATCCGGCGCCTTATGTGCGAAGCAGCCGACCAGGCCGGCAAAGACCCGGACCGATTGTCGTTCATGCGGTCTCTGCGTGTCATACGCCGCCAGGTCACCGGCCAGGCGGCGCTTTCCCCCCTGCCGGCTGGCGAATGCCCTGACAGCGACTTTCACGGAAATCCTTGAAAGGCTGAACCCGCCCCGCCAGAACCGCAGCAGCCCGCGAGTCGTCAAGCGCGTCCATGTCCACGCCTACAAGGCGAAACGCTCCGGCGACACCACAACACGGTACCCCACGCCTCCGAACATCCACATTCTCGCCGTCGCTTAACTAAGCAGTATTGCGTTGTGAGGTATATCGAATTCTGGTACAATTCAAAGCGTCGGCACTCCGGGCTTCAGTACCGGACCCCGCAGCAAGTCCACGAGGAATACCTGGAACGGCAGTCCGCAGCGTGAATTAACCACAAATCCGCTGTCCGGAAAATTCGGAGCAGATCAATCGTCGATGAGGCCGGCTACACCCCTTCGAGCAGGACGCGGCCAACCTGTTCTTCCAGCTGGTCCCGGCCAGATACGAGCACGCCTCGATGATCTTGAGCAGCAGCCTTCCGTTCTCCCGCTGGGGCGACGTATTCAGGGACCACGTCATCGCCGCAGCCATGATCGACCGCATCGTCCACCACGCCGACGTGCTCACCCTCAAAGGCAACAGCTACCGGCTCCGCAACACCGACATCGACACGCTGCCCTCCCATCGGGCCAGCGACAAGGCACGATAACCACAACCACAGTGGCCTACTTTTTGACGAGCGCTCCTGTCCGGAATTTCGAGGAGCGTCGACGGAACCGTGCAGGTAGGAGCAGGAGAACGTCATCACCGACGACTGCAGAGGTTGTTGCATACGTTGCAGCCTGGTCTCGGTCAGGGCTCTGAGCAGCGACGACAACACGCACCGCTCTTGGCTGAGGTGTTGCAGAAGCTTTCCGTGAAGCGTTTCATTCCCGCGTCGCGCCACAGGCCAAGGACCCCCAGAGAACCGACCCAATGCGGCCGCTCCTCGATTCCCCAGGCGGCCGCGGATGAAGCGGGCGGCCCGTGCCTGGATAACGGTAGCGAGGTGATCGTGTAGACATCTCGGTCGACAACTTCGTACCGGTCAGCGGCGCCAGCGGCGCACGATCTGGATGGCCGGGGCAGCGTGCGGGAGGCTAGCCGGACGCCACGGCGGTGACCTTAAGGGTTCGGCGTTCAGGGCGGCTGTGGCCTTTCTCGCGGGCCTGGTGCGCGGCGGGCACCGCCGCCAGGGCAGGCCAGCGAGATGGGCGCGCAGGTCGGCTGGTTGCGCTTGAGGGTGATCAGGTAGTTAGCTGGGCGTGATCCCGAAGTGACCGATCCGATGCTATCGAATACGTTCTACCGGCGCCCGATCATAGCGAGCGCCAGGTGAGGTGCCGCACCCGGAAGAACTCTCTGAAGCCGTCATCACCCATCTCGCAACCCACACCACTTTGCTTTACGCCACCCCACGGGACGTCTGGCCGCATGTCACCGCCCCCGTTAATGGCGATGGTACCAGTGTCGATTCTTTCAGCAACGGAAAGAGCTTCGTCCTCGTCGCCCCATATAACGGCGTTTAGGCCATAGCGAGTCGAGTTAGCAATCTCGATGGCTTCCTGAATGTTCGAGTACCGCAGTACCACTGCGACTGGTGCAAACAGCTCCTCCTGGCAGATCTCATCGGTCGCTGCCACGTTCGCGAGAAGAGCGGGAGCGAGAAAGAAGCCTCGAGAACAGTTGAGCGGTCGGTTCCCGCCGACAATAATCCGAGCTCCAGCTCTTACGCTGCGCTCCAGATAACTTTCGACCCGGGCGCGATGATCTGATGAAATTAGTGGACCCACATCTGTCGTTGGGAGTGTTGGATCCCCTACAGCAAGTCTGTTCGAGATGAAGTCCGCCGCCCGATCAACGAACTCGTCATACTGGGCGTCGTGAACGAGGATCCGAGTCGTCGCGCCGCAGCCCTGACCAGCGTTGCGTGTAAAGCGGAGCACGGACGGTGCGATGGTGTCCTCGAGACAAGCGCTGGGCAAAACAATATTGGGCGATTTCCCCCCCAGCTCCAAGGTCACCTTGGCGCTATGCTGAGCAGCAAGGCTCATCACGCGCGCTCCCACAGCATTGGAGCCCGTAAAACTCACCATGTCAACGAGTTCGTTCGAGACCAGTGATTCACCGACCGACGCTCCACCGACTACGACGTTTACCAGACCAGGAGGCAAGCCTGCCTGTTCCACAATCCGCGCGAACGCAAGAGCGCACAAAGACCCGCGAGGCGATGGCAACACGACTACCGAACACCCAGCAGCTAGCGCTGGGCCGACTTTCCAAGATATCATGTTGAGTGGATAGTTATAAGGGACAATCGCTGCAACAACGCCAATGGGTTCGCGGAGCAATCTGCTCTCAGCACGCACCACGCCGACTCCTGGCGGGAGGTTCTGTACATATCCGCCCATAGGGCCGCGAGTTGCCGCATCGGCTGACCAACGAAAGTTGACGCTTGGCTGGCGGACCTGCAAATCACGAGCTAGCGTGATCGGCGACCCGACCTCTGCGACGACCAGATCGGCGAGATCGGAGGCCTGCTCTTCGATCAGCTCGGCCAGTCGCACCAGCAGCCGCCCGCGATCTGCGGCCTCTGTATGTGACCAGTCGTAACCCGCCCTGCGCGCCGACTTTACGGCCGCGTCGACCTGGTCCCGAGATGCGCCCACTAGCGCTGCCAGCGGCTCCTCAGTGGCCGGATTGACGCAGGTAAATGATTCTCCCTGGCCAGCGGCCCAGGTTCCATCCGTAAACACCGAACGACCATCGGCAAGGTCCCTCAATATCTTACACGTCACCTGTCCTCAACTCACTCCTTAATATCGGCATCGGGAATAATGGACTAATATTATTTCTCATGTGCGTTTGCCAAAGTCCAATGAGATGGCTGCCTATGCCTTCGCCCTCCGCGCCTCGAATTCACCAGCTCAGGGGCTCATCACGAGGAGGCCACGGCAATCGTACGGAGCAACATTAAACCGTAGCGCCGGAGAGCGGACTCGCAAAAGACACTCAGCTTGCCTACTTCCTGTGCTCGGAACACCGAACCTGGACGAATCCCGGCACACTGAACATCGGTTAAACGGAGTACGTCGGCACGCTTCCGGCCAATAGTGACCAGACCTCAGCTCTCGCACCGCGACCGCTATGATGCCTCGGCCGAGAGTGACCAAACTAGTAATATCATATGCAGCTATGCTCGTCAAGTGCGGCAACGTGCTCAGCATCACCGGGCGGCGTTATCTCGGTCGGGGGCGTGGCTGCGTAATAGAACCGGCGGTGCTGACCGGCGAGCGCAGCAGCGGTCAATTGAGCCGATCGCCTGCGCTGCTGATCTGCATGCCAGGCGCCATAGCCTCCTCGCAGGAACGGCAACTGCTGAGACGAGCGAGAGCCTCCGAGTCCAGTCTGATACCGCGCTTGACATCAAGGACATATCCTACTTATCATAAGCATATTCAGTATGCCCCGGATGTGGCGCCTGAGCCAGTGCTTGGCGCAGGAGGGATGGGCGGACATTCCTAGCGAGGTCCGTTACTCCGCGATCTCATCTGATCGCCATTGCGGTGTATGGGTTTGACCTCGACTTCCTGCGTCCCATAGCAGAACGAGTCGGACCGAGGATCGAAGATGTTCACACTGCTTCGTCCAGAGGAGATCCCTCGCTATCCGAAGCAGTCGCTGGCGGGAGCATTCGCTGAGATTGCAGGTGTAGGAATTGAATCTCTGTCAGCCATGTCTGGTTCTGCGGCAGCGCGAGGTCAGTAGTGACGCGGTCG
>Ga0210398_10006777_pt1 | contig 10479 bp, 10 predicted proteins | sample IncBWC4OmetaG_FD_161047 | JGI IMG/M metagenome (GOLD analysis project Ga0210398, IMG submission 161047) | Forest soil microbial communities from Barre Woods Harvard Forest LTER site, Petersham, Massachusetts, United States - Inc-BW-C-4-O | ecosystem: Environmental > Terrestrial > Soil >... | reverse complement strand
TCTACCACAAGTAGGGCAAATGAGAAACCCCCTTAAGGGGAATTCATCGAGGGTCTGCACTTTGGGGCGGTATGCCCTCCCCCTGCCGTCTAATACATCCTGAACCTGGTTAAACAAGTCCTCTGATACCATGGCTTCGTGTTGACCCGGAACAAGCCGTTCCTCTTCATCCTTGTACTTGGCAACGACGATCTTCCCGGAATAGACCGGGTTACGGATCGCCAGCCAAAAATTGTGTTTACTGCATTTCAACCCCCTTTCAACCGTCATCTTCCAAATCTGCTCTGTATTGAATTGCGCCCGTGCAATCTCCTGAAATGCCCATCTTACGTGTATGGCTTCGGGGTCATTAATGGCGATATATTTGGTCCCATCCTCCTTTGAGCGGTTGACATAGCCAATCGGAGCTGGTCCCATCCAGCGTCCCTCCTTCCTTGCCCGGCGCATCCCATGAAAAACATTCAACGCCCTCCGGTCGTTCTCTACCTCCGGCGTAGTCAAGTATACGGCTAACATAATCTTGCTTTCCGGGACGGTCATATCCAAAGGTTGCTCTATGGCCTGTGGTTCCACGCCTACTTTTCGCAGGGTATTAATCATTTGATAGGCGTCCGCAGCATTCCGGCTAAACCGATCCCATTTAGTAAAAAGAATCAGGTCAATTTGCCCCTTATGCCGCTTCAGTTCCAACAGCAATTTCTTCCATTCAGGCCGTTCGAAGGTTTTGGCGGAATGGTCCTCATAGATAACCCGGCGGACGGTGAGCTGGTTGTGGTCGCAATACTTACGCAAGCGCTCTTCCTGATCCCTCTGGGAATACCCCCTGTCCGCCTGCTCATCCGTCGATACTCTAATATATAGGTCTACCGTTAGCATATGGATGTTTTATAGTGTATTTTGGTTGACATTGTCCGGGTTTAGGTGGGATGTTTGCTCGTCTTCCCGGAGATATTGGGCGACGGCCATTTTAGCCAAGTTACGTAGAAAATCCACGATTTGCATAGCTTCCTCGTCCGTCACTAATACTCCTTCTTCGGCCAGTATCTTTTTGGCCTTTTCTGCTGTCATTTTGCCCATGGCATACCTCCACTTTATTTCTCTCTCCACTCACGGGGACTAACAGCGCCCACACACAGCCGCTAAGATACGACGAAATAATATGATACTTTCAGTATTACCATAACTTTTTTTTAAATTGCAGAAGGTTTCGAATTCCGGGCGGGGCTTAACGCTATTTAGTGCTATTTGATGCTATTTAGTATCCTCTGTATCAGAACGAGGCCCCAGATCATCAGGAATAGTCAAAATGAGTTAAAATAGGTTAAAATGAGTAAGGCATATAAGGTGTCCTATAACATCTACTACAATGACCGGCTAAAGGAAACCCACTTTCACGGAAAGATGACCTATCCCCTGTATGTCCGGGTCACTTTCGACCGCCAACCCATCTACTTTAAAAGCTACTATTTCGACCTATTCTCCAAGCCTCGGTATGTTATTTTCATGAACGGAAAGATGCACGGTCCCAAGTTGACGGATATTATTGAAATCGAGACGCAATTGTTAGAATTCATCATAGATAAAAATCTGCCCGAGTTCTCCTTGGATATTTTCAAAAAGGATTACGCTTATTACAGCAAGGACTTGTGTGATATTATGGAGGAAAAGTTTCTTGAATACCTGTTTATTTTCTTTCAGGACGAGGGGATGGCCGATCTGGCCACTACTATTCAACAAGGCGCAAAACTGCGAATTGTGTATAATGTTGTCCGGGACATGAAGAAAGCTCTTAATCCTACCTTATACAAAAAGCTGATCGAAAACTCCTTCTATCATGCGCCGCCCTACCTGCCTCTTTTTGGCTTTATGCAGCAGACAAAGAGATGGCCAATGTTAAGCCTTTCGGTCATGGAGTGGGAAAAACACGGCACAAAAGAAGCCTTCCGGACGTACTTCCAACAATACTACCGGGATCAAGATTCGGCAGAAGTAGTTATGAATATAGAGAATTGGCTTCGATACTTGAAAAAATAGATAGAAGGATAAATAGTGCCGTAGGAAACTCCTTTTCTTATTACGATTTTACAAGGTCCATTCGGGTGATTCCGACACTGTTCCGGTTTGGCATTTCATCCCAGGTGCGGTCAAGCAGTTTTCTGCCGGTCTTCTTTTTATTGATGCCTCCCCATTGTTTGAAGAAAAATTTGACCCCGCTTCTTTGGCATTGATCCATTATATCCAACGCCCATTCTTCCTTCATGGGCCTTGGCGCCCTTCCGGATTCGCCGCCCACGATGACCCAGTCAATGCCGGCTAGATCCATGTTTTGCAGGGGTCCGATCAATGGTTCACAAGAAAGGAATTTTACCCTGGCGCTCACTTTCCTTAAGAGATCGATCCGATCAGCGACTTTTTCATTTTCCACGGATACGCCCATCCAGATATTGTGTGTCCAGTTCAGTACCTTATTGTATTTCAAAAGTACGTCTGCTCGTTTTGTCAATACCTGGAAGACATGCTGGGGGTTATCGTTCATAACGGCGAATACTTTTTGAATAAAGGACAATGGCACGTCTTTATGAAACAGGTCGCTCATGGAATTCACAAAGACCACCTTCGGGCTTTTCCAGGAGTACGGGATATTCAGCGCATCTTCGTGGATACGCAATTTGAACCCGTCCTTATATTTGCCGATGCCCATGGCCTGAAGCCGAAGCGCCATCACTTCCGCGTAGCAATATTTGCAGCCGGCAGAAATCTTGTTGCAGCCGGTACTGGGATTCCAGGTCATTTCAGTCCATTCGATGCTAGAGGATGCCATCTTTAATTGGGTTTAAATGTTACTTTATTGGGTTCTTTACTGAAATAATTGTAGGCAATATAAAATGCCCCTTTTCTGACTTTTCCACCGTCGGTTTTTTGAACTTCCAATTTTCCGGCTGTTTGCCAATTGTAAAAAATCTCGTTGGTATGCTTGGGCAAGAAGCCTTCCTTCAATGTGAACTCATAGACCTCGCCATTGGTTCTCTTGTGATTATTCAGGAAGGCCGTTAATTTATGTTCCAGGGGATTTGTCTTCAGGTCCTGAAAAAGGGTGGGAATATTGCCGGTATAATTCCAGCCCTTTCCCTGTTCCGTGTCGATTTCCCACTTTGCTTCCAGCATTTTCTCAAACCCTTTTATATGCGAGCTAAAGAAAAAAAGGCAAAATACCGTGTTGGGATCTTTTTCGATGGTAAAGGTGTCGACAAAAAACGTGGTGCCCAATCTCTTTTGAAAGCCTTCCTTTAGTTGGCCGATAAAATTCCAAACGCTGTCGGTTGCTTTCCATTCCTTGTAGGGTACCAGTTCTTCAATGAAATCCTTTAATGCCAATGGCGTACCGTTCGTGGCAAAACGGTACATAAATTGGGTAGGCAGCCAAAGCAATACTTCGGCGTTTCGCTTCGCCATCAGGCTTTCGATCTGCCTTGCTTTGATGTGCTTGTACTCATAGGGGTCAATGAAAATAAATGCTTTCTGATTCCTGAGACTAGGTAGCGCGGCTACTAATTTCCTTAATTGAACCTGGTAATCGGCCGAAGTATATTCGATTTCGCCAAATTCAGGGTAGTAGAGCGACAGGTCTTTGATCGCACCTTGTACCTTTTCAATTTTTTTGACCTCTATATCATTGAAGTGGCAGTCAATAGCGGGTTTGGTATTTAGTTTTGCCACATTCATGAAATGGATATCCTTTATAGCACGGAGGATGACCAGAGGGCTTCCTTCTCCGCTGTTGTCGTACAGGCCTTCACCGCAGAACAGGTCATGGATGTGGATTCTCTCCGTATGGCCATCGTTACAGATAATATTCAGATACCTTTTCAGATATTCTCCAAGCAGTCGGACCTTCGCTTCGGAATGATCCAACAGGTTTTTCTTAACGTCCTTGTTTTTCATAAAAACGGTTATGGTTGCAGGGTAAGTGATGATTCCATGTTAAAGATACTAATTTATTTAGTACCAAAATCCAAAACCAATATTTCGCCTGCAAACAATAAAGCGGATACGTTGATCTTTTCGGCGATGGCTATGACCGGCTGGAAAAAGCTGTTAGCCAGTTGCCGGATCGGCAATATTAAGACCGCCTGACGGCGTCTTGTGCGGGAGCAAGAGTTACGAAGGGCTTGACCGCATACCAAGAGGGAGTTTTTTCGAACCACAACCTGGAAGATTTTAAACGACTGGCTAGCGCAGTAAGTGTCTAATTATATTATAAAGAAGCCTTTATCTAAAAGGCAAATATTTCCAATTGTCTTACATAGCTTTAAAATGTAGATTTTGCGGACTACTCTTTCGGTTTCCTAATTTTTGTACTAAAGTTCATAATTAAAGATAATTTTGATTTGCGTTCCGGGTTGGAAATCCAATCATGCCTTTTACACCAAATTGCTATGGAAAACGATAAACTTTATTCAAATTTTCCTGACGAAAGATTAGCTGCGAGCTTAGAAATCGACGGTAAATCAATAATTGAAGAAATAAAAAAAATAAAACAATATTATTGGTTTGGTTCAGGAAACGCTTGGGTAGTATTTTTAGGGTCAAGTCCTGGAGGAAGTCCTCCGAAGGGGAAAGAAGATAAATCAAACTATAAATCAGAAATTTTATTCTCAAGCTCAACAAATCATTTTGCACAAACGAATGATGGGAGAGGATTTTGGAAAAAAATTGTGGAATATTCTAAGACATTATTCCCGAAAGTCCCGGATAACGATTTATATAGACTAATGTTAGCTGGAAATTTAATGGAGATTCAAGAGGGGGATTCTACCAAATTAAATAATGAAGAATTAAAGAAAGGAGCCACTGAATCATTTAAAGTAATTTCAATTGTAAGGCCTAAACTTATTATATGTTTACAAAAGAATGTTTATGAACTAATCTACGAGTTAGCAAAAGGTATTGATAATGAACTAATTAAATGCGAAGGCGTTTTGCAAATCAACTCAGGCACTAAAAGAAATGTGAAGTATAAAGTACCGGTTAATTATTTTAAATCCAAGGACAAATACTGGGGCAAATGGATTTTGACTCGAACACCTATGCACCCGTCAAGATCTAATTTTTGTGTCGATAAAAATTTTAAAGAACAATTTCTAGAAGAGCTTAAGTTCTTTGCAAATGAATATCTCAATCTTTGACTCACACAAAATGCAAGAAACATGTCATAGCATAAACGTGTTGCATTTTACACCTACTCTTCAAAGCGCGTAATACCGTATTCTCGCATTTCGTCGTTGAATTCCCGATTAATCTGTTTGATGGATGGCGTTTCGTCGGGTGGAGGGTCTCGGAAGAATTCGATGTACTCTATTTTTGTCTTCTGGTCCATATCTTTGAACTGACCATGAAAGCCATGCCAATAAATCTTATTCTCCCATTTGTTGAAGATTTCAATAATGTCGTCATAAGTCATGCCCATGAGTTTTTCACGAAATTCCTGCATTGTCATGTTTAAGGGATTGATGTTCAAATGTACGGAATTCCAGACGCTATAATTTCTAACTATTTCTAAGTGTTCAATTTTCCAGTACCCTTCGCAAATCCAATTAAACATCGCTTTCTCATTTTCTTTTCTTTCCGCGCAGAGGTGTGTGGGCCTATCGGCGAGAAGCAAAATTTGAATAAAATCACTCCATATAAAATGATAAACAAATTCACTATTTTTGAGACAGAATCTAAAATTTAATACAAATTGTTTGATGCTTAACAAGAAGACCCCTATTTCGTTATTTCTGTTTCTCGCATATTTTAATGGGTATTCCCAAATATCGCTAAACGATCTCCCATCTATCGGGTTAGGCACATCCTTTAAAAATCATGAATGGATAACGCAACAGTTCACAAGTAAGGCCGAATTCTATAAGGGGGATTTCTTAAATACACATAGAATTGATTTTAAAAATGCCCCATTTGATCATTACGGAAATGCGGATTATGAATTTCACTATGTCGATGACAAGCTTATCGCATATAAGGTTATTTTTTTATTTAAAGCGGATGAATTAGATAATTTCGAGCGCGTTTTTAAAACACTGCTCGAAGACATAAGAAGCGATAGCTTGTATACACATTTGAAAGCGGTACCACATATAAATGAGCAAGAGACAATTTCCAAAATTAGAAAGTATTGCATATTAACAAAGAAAAAAGGGGATCAAGATTATAAACGGGTAAATATAGGGACATATGGATTAGATCTTTGGACTTTCGGAAATATATACACAAGCCTTACCCCATATTTAATGATGTCTGTTTCATTAAATCAGTTTGAAGAAAAGGATTGCATGGCCTGTCAAGAGTATAATGGAGGGCAAGTTAATGTAACACTTCTACTTTCGAATTATGAATATAAAGATTTCGTCAAGAGAGAGCAAGAATTAGTGCATAAATACGAACTTTTTGAAGCTGACAGTTTAAATGAAGTCCCCTTAAAGTTTGTTGATAATGTCTACAAATTGCCTGTCAATTTGAATGGCGCGATTACAATTGATTTTGTGCTTGATTTAGGTGCCTCCGACGTATCTATAAGTCCTGACATCTTTTTGGTCTTATATAAAGCTGGGACAATAAAGGATGAAGATTTTATAGGAACTCAAACTTACCAGTTTGCTGATGGATCGACCGCCAAAAGCAATGTCTTCCTTTTGAAATCATTGCAGTTCGGCGATTTTGTACTTAAGAATGTCAGGACATCAGTTTCAAATTCCATAAATAGCCCCTTATTGCTGGGGCAAAGTGCTTTAAAAAAACTAAAAAGCTATAGAATTGACAACACAAGAAGTGTCTTGATCGTAGAATAATTACATTGAATATCTCATGTTGTGGCCCAATACGGTCCGAATCTGTTTAAAAGACAACAAGAACCATTCAAAAGTATAGTTTCCTGCATTGAACATGTATAACAAGTTTATAAGCCCGAATCCCGTTGAAGCAGAACTGGGCCGTACGTAATATTATAGTAGGCTTGGTTGAGCAATACACGATTTATCCCCTTAACCGAAACCTTTCCTTCCTTTATTGGATGCCCGAACAGGGCTATATTTTCGATAACCTGGTCTTGGGCTTTTTGTTTTAAGGGCGGCAATACCCTAATGGAGATGCCAAATACTGTCTCAAAAGGCATTGCGCCTGTTCGCACCAGGCTGAAATATGAAGGGTAGATAATACCATCAAATCCCTTTTGCAAAGCTGCAACGGCAATTTCCCTGCAAATTTCATAAGCATGCTTTCCTGCCAGAAATAACATATGAATCGCCATATCAAGACTCTCGAATTCAGTCGTGTGCTCATCCAATTCAATTAGAACCGATAAATCCAGCAGTTTCAAATTTTCAACAGGGCAAACGGTTGCTGCAAACAGCATGTCCTCGGTAGTTACCCTGCATTCATGGACACAGACTTGAATGTCCTGAGAGCCATACATAATTGGACATTTAACGCTGTCTAACCGATTTGTTCCACAGAACTCCAATGGTGGACTATCATATTGATCAATATTTGCCGTATCACTTGGGTTTACTCGGAGCCGTAAAAACATATCCTGGGGGGTCAGTATTTTTTTAGGATATTTTGTAAGGATCGACTCAATTATACTTCCTCTGGTCAATACGTTCTGGAGAGCTTCCAATGGCACTACGTGACCGATCATCCATAGGCGAGGGCCATAATAGAAAAAGCCATTTCCCGTTGCCTCACTTATCAATTGGATATCGTGTTGCAACCAGATTGGCACTTTTATGCTATTCTTTCTCTTATCATTGAATTGGACTCGAGGACAGCCGCCATATTCCGATCTATACACAGATCCCCTTACAAAGAACTCGTATGAAAGTTCCTGGATTTTCTCCTTTGATAACTTGGCCCCGTCTTCTGACTTACAATTAATGCAGGCCCCTGTAACCTTGTCGCCAACATATTTTGCACCCGCCATCAATCCCATGTCGCTAAAGCAGTCTGAACATAGCAAATAACTCTTTTCGGGCTCCATTTGGGTGCTTGTTTCCATCAGATTTAGTTTATAAGTTGTTGCTGAAAAAAAGGCGCCTATTTCAAGGCGACTTCAATTTGCTTTAGCAGGTCGATGATCTCCTTTGTTGACTTCTTAAAGTGAGACTTGGCACGTACTGGTCCATCTTTAATCCAATCCATCAGTTTCTTGGTAATTTGGCCTTTGCGAAGAAACCGCTCCTCTTTATCCTTTATACGGTCGATGCTGTCATATTCCCTTTTAAAGGTCGGAGGGTAGTATTCTTCAAAATTTTCCTTGGAAAGGTTGATGAAGTGCCCCTCGGGCCAATCTTTAAATTTTCCCTTAAGTTTTGCGATGTTTTTCCTGCCTGCTCCGTCCCCATCGGCAAGGACCCATGCTTTTTGAAAATATATGGGACTTGTATGTATAAAGACAAACAATCGAAGAAAATCGTCGAATCGGGCGGGGATACCGTCGGCGCCACCGGCTGAAATGGTCTTGATCCGGCCTTGCAAACCAGGAGCAAAAGTGGGTATCAAGAATTCCCTTACAACCTGTTCGGCTGAAGATTCTTCAAATATAAGATAGGACGAGTAGAGATCAAAGTCGAACAGATCATACCCCAGTTTGGTCAGAATGCCAAGCCTTTCCCTCGGGTTATTACCGATTTCCTGAATGCTAGTAGTTGGAATTATTGTTTTGGGTTTCTTGCTGAATTCTTTAAGTCCCCATTCTGTATAAAATATCTTGGTGTCAGGAATTGAAGCTAAATACTTTACTATAATATTGGAATGAGTCGAAATGATGAACTGATTATGACGCGATTTTTCGAGAATAAAGGTCAATAATTTCTTCAGGGCCTCCGGGTGGATATCGTTCTCGAGCTCCTCAATCAAAAAAAGTTTGCTGTCTTCAGTTAGAAGGATTGTCAGCAATCCGAGAACATTGGCCACCCCATCTCCCATTGACTCAAGATATATCATCTCCTGCCGCACGAATATTCCAAGCTTGTCTTCGTTGGTTTGGGCGCCAGCGACCTTACCCGGCGCAAATCCAAGAATGTCCTCACACCGTTCTCTGTACTCCTCGCTAAAGGGATGGGTATGGTTTAACAGGTTCTGAATTCGCGCAGGAAGATTGTAAAGTTGTTCCGTAATGCCAAATGCGGATTGAGCGCCCTGCTGGCTGTTATAATGGGCCGTTTTGCGTCTGGCAAGGAACGGAAATATGAAGTTGTTTTTGTTTTCCATGTCCGGGAAACCGGGAAAGTCCTGAAATGCTTTATCCTTTGCCTTTTCACCGGTCTGCAAGGTGACCTTGATATCATCATCTTCAATCGTTACATTTACCTCGCCACCCGTTATTTGCTGTTTCTCCTCATGCTTGCCAACCCCATGATCACTCCAAAAGTTGAAAAATATGTCCTGCCACTTTCCGATCATTGTCGATTTGGACTTTTGTTGGAAAAGCGGGTTGTCGTCAATGGTTAAATCAGAAATGCGCACATGAAATTTGCCGACCTCTTTTGATTTGCGGACATCTTCTCTCGAAATTCCGCCCAACCCGTTTTGCAATCGCTGCAAACAACGAAGGATGGTACTTTTCCCGGCATTGTTAGGGCCGACAATCAGATTGATGCCGGGGGAGAATTCTAGGGATGCTTTTTCGTAACTACGGATGTTTAGAATATCTAGCTTTTCAACGAACATTTGATTCAAATTTGGTTACTTTGCAAGTTTCTTTCTATTATATCCCGTATATCTTTCAAGTGCTCAGCTATTCGGCCCATATAAGTATCGGCTGGCTTTATTGAAGAAGACATCCACTGTTCTTTTAATGAAATATGAAAAATTTCTTCAGTTTGATCTTTGAAAACGCTGCTATAATTGGCAGAAATGACAAGTTCTTCAGAAAATTTATTTTCCTGTTTTTGAGTGGTTTCCATTAGGAAATACTTCTTTGAATATCCCGGCGGGCAAAACTTCATACCATCTTTGAATAGTCCTCTTAGACTGATTTTGATTGCGCCAATCTCGTAGTCCCCGATGTCCTGGGTAATATTAAAAGTTAAATTGTAGGCAATTCCAGGCCCGATATTCCGAACAACGATGAATAGCAGGGTCGGATCTGTCTCAGCGGGCTCAAGGTGGATAGATATGCTTGGCTGAAGTGACGCCTTTCTGGCAACGCGGGCCTCTTTGACCAACCGGTAAGTATATAAAGCCAGATAAACCGTGGCGACTGTCAGGACCAGGGTTAATGTAAGATTGGCCAAATCTCTAATAAATGCAATGTCAATAACCATACGATTTGAATATCAATGACGGCATGTAAGCAATTAAACTAACTCCTAATGTAATATTTTTTTACGGAGTTGCCTCAACTTGTAAATTCTGGTCATGTTGACCCATCCTTCTGGGATGTTGACCCACCTGCGAAGCAGGCAATAAAAGTAAGAGCTT
>Ga0210398_10006773_pt1 | contig 10483 bp, 7 predicted proteins | sample IncBWC4OmetaG_FD_161047 | JGI IMG/M metagenome (GOLD analysis project Ga0210398, IMG submission 161047) | Forest soil microbial communities from Barre Woods Harvard Forest LTER site, Petersham, Massachusetts, United States - Inc-BW-C-4-O | ecosystem: Environmental > Terrestrial > Soil >... | reverse complement strand
CCCGTCAAAGCCGAGCGCCGCGGCCCGCCGCACCAGAGCCAGATCGTCCTGATGGCGCGCGCTTATATCGTCGCCGGCCGGATGCTGCCCGCGCACGATCAGACTCAATTGCATGCGCTATCCCTCTTTGCCATGCCCGGAAGATTGTCTTCGGCCCGGCGCCGATGCAAGCTCGCGCGAGCCGCAAGCCCGTGGGAGGATCAAACCATGCCGATCGAGCCGATGCTGACCGAAGAGACGCCGGCGAGCGCGCTCGTCGCCCGGGTGCTCGAAGACGCCGGGATCGACATGGTCTTCGGCATCTCCGGCGGCCATACCGGGCGCATCGTCTCGGGCTTGAGCAAATACCAGAACTCGATCCGCACCGTGCTGGTGCGCGAGGAGTCACTGGGCGGGGTGATGGCCGAGGTTTACGGCCGGCTGACCCGGCGCCCCGGCGTGCTCTTGGGGCAAGGGCCGTGGGTGCTCGGCAACGGCATGATCGGCATCATCGAGGCGCATCTGTCGAGCTCGCCGATGCTGCTGCTGACCGATTTCAGCGACGCCCCGCGCTTTGCCTTGCACGCGCCCTATCAGCAGGGGACCGGCGACTGGGGCAGCTGGGACGCGCGCCGCGCCTTTGGCGGCGTCACCAAGCAGGTGATGCAGGCGCACGACCCGGTGGCCGCGGTGCAGGCGACCCAGCTCGGCATCAAGCATGCGCTCTCGGGCCAGCCGGGGCCGGTCGCGATCCTCTATGCCCATGATTCGCTGGCCGGGAATGTGGCGCCCGACTCGCAGCCGATGCTGTACCCGACCCGGCATTATCTGCCGGCGCTGCCGCCGCCGGCCGAGCCGAAGCAGGTCGAGGCCGCCGCAGCCGCGTTGCTGGCCGCGCAAAAGCCGGTGCTGATCGCCGGCAACGGTGTGCGCATTTCCCAGGGCTACGACCAGCTGCGCCGGCTCGCCGAGGCGGCCGGGCTGCCGGTGGCGACGACCGCGGCCGGCAAGGGCTGTTTCGCCGAGACCCATCCCCTAGCGCTCGGCGTGTTCGGCACCTTTGGCACCGAGGCCGCGAACGCCTGCGTCGGCGAGGCCGATCTGGTGCTGGTGGTCGGCTCCAAGCTCAGCCCGAGCGACACGGCGTGGGAAAACCGCGCGCTGCTCGACCCGGCCCGCCAGACCTTCGTGCAGATCGACATCGAGCCGCGCAACGCGTCGTGGAACTACCCGGCCGAGCATGTGCTCCTCGGCGACGCCGCGGTGATCCTCGGCCAGCTGCTGCACGAAATCGAGGCGCGGGGGTCGCAGCGGCGGCAGCCGGCCGAGCGCCGGGTCGCCGCCCATCGCGAGCGCCACGGCTATTTCAACGACCGCGCCTATTTCGCCGACGACAAGCCGATCCTGCCGCAGCGGCTGATCGGCGAGCTGCAGCGGGGCCTGCCTGAGAATGCGATCGTCACCTGCGACGCCGGCGAGAACCGCATCATGATGACGCATTTCTATCAGACCAAGCGGGCGGAGGGGTTTTTGCAGGCCGCCGGCTCGGGGCCGATGGGGTTTGCGATCCCGGCCGCACTCGGCGCCAAGCTGGTCCATCCCGACCGGCCGGTCGTCGCCGTGTGCGGCGACGGCGGCTTTGCGATGACCATGAACGGGCTGATGACCGCGGTCGAGCGCGACATCCCGATCGTCTGCGTCGTCTTCAACAACAACGCACTGGGCTGGGTGCTGCACGGCTCGGGGCCGTTTGCGGCCGAGTTCAACGATTGGGACCACGCCCAGATCGCCCGCGCGCTCGGCTGCCGCGGGGTGCGCATCGAGGAGCCGGCGGCGATCGCCCCGGCCTTGCGCGAGGCGCTGGCGGCGCGGGCGCCGACGGTGCTCGACGTGCGCACCTCGCTCGCCGTCACCTTTGCCGACATCACCTCGCAGCTGGCGAAGGACGCGTCGCCGCGGCGGCGCTGAGGAGCGCGCGATGACATCAATCCCCGAAATCGACGCGCTGCTGCGCCATGCCGCCGAGGCCGGCGAGGTGCCGGGGGTCGTGGCCCTGGCGGCGACCCCGGATCGGGTTCTCTACGAGGGCGCCTTCGGCCGGCGCGATCTCGCCGAGCGCAGTGCCATGACCCCGGACACGATCTTTCGCATCGCCTCGATGACCAAAGCGGTAACCTCGGTCGCCGCGATGCAGCTGGTCGAAGCGGGCCTGATCGAGCTCGACCAGCCGATCGGCCGGGTATTGCCGGAGCTGGCGGCGCCGCAGGTGCTGGCCGGGTTCGATGCGGCCGGCAAACCGCGGCTGCGCCCGGCCCGGCGGCCGATCACCTTGCGCCATCTCTTAACCCACACCGCCGGGTTCGGCTATGAAATGCTGAATTCCGACCTGATCCGTTATATCCATCGCACCGCGACCCCGTCCACCAGCACCGGCAAGCTCGCCTCGCTCCACCTCCCGTTGCTATTCGAGCCCGGCGAACGCTGGGAATACGGCATCAGCATCGACTGGGTCGGCCGGGCCGTCGAAGCGGTCAGCGGCCAATCGCTCGACGTCTATTTTCGCGAGCATATCTTCGCCCCGCTCGGCATGAAGGATTCGGGGTTCGAGCTGTCGCCGGAGCAGATGTCGCGGCTGGCGCGGGTGCACCAGCGCCAGACGGACGGATCCCTGCAGCCGCTCGCGATCGACATGCCGCCGCCAAGGCCGGAGTTCTGGGCAGGCGGCGGCGGGCTCTACTCGACCGGGCGGGACTACCTGCGGTTCCTGCAAATGATCCTGAACCGGGGGCATCTCGATGGCGCCCGGCTGCTGCGGCCGGAAACCGTGGCGGCGATGGCGGCGAACCAGACCGGCGACCTCGATGCCGGGGTGATGCGCACCGCGATGCCGGAGCGCACTAACGATTTCGCCCTGTTTCCCGGCATGCGCTGCCAATGGGGCCTCGGCTGGATGATCACGCCCTTTGCGGGGCCGAACGGCCGCAGCGCCGGCAGCCTGACCTGGGGCGGGATCTTCAACAGCTACTATTGGATCGATCCGGCGAAGCATGTGGCCGGGGTGATCCTGGCCCAGTTCCTGCCGTTTGCCGATCCGCGCGCGCTCGCTGTTTCAGCCGCCTTCGAGCGCCGGGTGTACGAGGCGCTGAGCGCCGGGTGAGCGATCGCATGCACCGGCATCGTCGGTCGGCGGCATGATCTGGACCGCGACGCAGCTTCTGCTGCGGTCGTTTCCCCATCCATAACTGCGTTTCCCCGGCGGCGGCCAGCCCTGCTCACGGGCGAGCGGCCATGTCCCAGGCGCACGGCGTTGATGATATAAGCCCGCCATGCTGACCCTGTTCGAGGTGACCTACCGCATCGACCGCCATCGGGCGTTGCTCGACCGGGCGAGTGCGCAGATCCCCGAGGGCGCCAAAGTCGGGCTGGTCGGCCGCAACGGCGTCGGCAAATCGACCCTGCTCGACCTGATACGCGGGGTGTTGCAGCCCGAGGACGGCACGATCGAGCTGCCCCGCGGCCACCGCGTCGGGTTTCTCGCTCAGGAGGCGCCGAGCGGCCCCGCGACCCCGCACGATACGGTGCTCGCCGCCGATCGCGAGCGCGCCCGCTTGTTGGCCGAGCGCGAAGCCGGGCCGGCGCCGTTGCGCGCCGCCGAGATCGAAACCCGGCTCGTCGAGATCGACGCCTATTCGGCACCGAGCCGAGCGGCGCGAATCCTCGCCGGGCTCGGGTTTGACGACAACATGCAGCGCCGGCCGCTCGACGAGTTGTCCGGCGGGTGGCGCATGCGGGTGGCACTGGCGGCGATATTGTTCACCGAGCCCGACCTGTTGCTGCTCGACGAGCCGACCAACCACCTCGATCTCGAAGCCTCGCTGTGGCTCGAACGCTACCTGCGCTTCTATCGCCGCAGCTTGATCCTGGTCAGTCACGACCGCCGCGTGCTGAACGCGGTGACGACGATGACGTTGCATCTCGAACAGGGCAAGCTGACCGCCTATTCCGGGGGCTTCGACGCGTTCCTGCGCGTGCGGCGCGAAAACGCGCGGCGGCTCGACGTTCTGTCGCGACAGCAGGCCAACCAACGCCAGCGGCTGCAAGCCTTTGTCGACCGCTTTCGCGCGAAGGCGTCGAAGGCGCGCCAGGCGCAGAGCCGGCTGAAGGCGCTGGCCCGGCTCGAGCCGGTGGTGCTCGCCGCCCGCGAACCGGCGCCGCGAATCGCCTTTCCCGACCCGCCGCGAGCGAGCCCGCCGCTGATCACCCTCGAACGGGCGAGCGTCGGCTACGCCGCAGGCAAGCCGGTGCTGGCGCGGCTCGATCTGCGGCTCGACCCCGACGATCGGATCGCGCTCATCGGCGCCAACGGCAACGGCAAGACGACCTTTGCCCGGCTGCTCGCCGGCCGGCTCGCGCCGCTGAGCGGGCGGATGACCCGCTCGCCCAAGCTCGCCTGCGGCTATTTCGCCCAGCACCAGATCGAGGAATTGCAGCCGCAGCAATCGGCATACGACCATCTGGCGGCGCTGCTGCCGGCGGCGCCGCCCGAATCGCTGCGGGCGCGGCTCGGCGCGTTCGGCTTCGGCCAGGACAAGGCTTTCGTCGCGGTCGCCGATCTGTCGGGCGGCGAGCGGGCGCGGCTGAACCTCGCCCTCGTTACTCATGACGCTCCGGCGCTTCTGGTTCTGGACGAGCCGACCAACCACCTCGATATCGAAACCCGCGAGGCGCTGGTGCAGGCGATCAACGAGTTTTCCGGCGCGGTGATCCTGATCAGCCATGATTGGCATCTGCTCGAGCTCGTCGCCGATCGGCTATGGCTCGTCGCCGACGGCACCGTGCGGCCGTTCGACGGCGATCTCGAAGATTACCGCCGCCTGTTGCTCGAAGCTTCTGGGCCAGCGGACGGGCGGCGCTCGGCGGCACCCGACGATCGCCACGCCGCGCGGCGGCTTGCGGCCGAAAAGCGGCGCGAGCTAGACCCGTTGCGCAAGCGCGCCCGCCAGGCAGAGCAGACGATTGCCCGGCTGTCGCAAGAGCAACAGGCGCTCGACCGCGGCTTCGCCGCGATGAACGGGTCGGCCGCTGTCGGCGGCGCCCGCGCCGACGCCTTCAAGCGCCGCGCGGAGATCACCCGGTTGATTGCCGAGGCTGAAGCCGAATGGCTCGCCACCGAGGAGGCGATCGAGCGCGAATCGGACTAACCGGACGAGGGAAAGCTGCGACAAACGCATCGCCCGCAATCGGGCTGGCGCGCCAGCCTGGCTCGGGGCACGAGCAGAAATGGTGCCGTTTTCTCGGTTTGACTTCGGCGTTAAGCAAAAATCGAGCCGCCGATGCGCGGCTGAAGGCCGCAGGTTACGCCCGCGACCATGATGCGCTTTGACAAGCCGACCCGAAACCGTCTATCTCGACTGACCCATAGGGGTATCTCTTCGCAATGGGGGCGCCGCGAGCGATCGGAGCAAGTGCTCGATGCGAGACCCTGCTGGAGTAAGTTTCGCCATGGCCGACAGTCCCGCGCTAACCGATCGAAACCTGGAAGCGACCACGAATATTTCGCTGAAGCGCGAGCCGGCCTGCTTCGCATTTCTTTCGGCGCGCTCGGTTTCGTCGCCGATGCCGATCGATTCGATCAACCTTGATCTTGCATCAGCCGATTATTTCGGCGGGCGGGCGTCGTTGTGGACCACCCTTGAAATGCGCTCCGCGGTCACCGACGAACATCCGACAGCATTGCTCGGGTTCGATGAAACGTTTCTTCGGCCGTTCGCCCGCGCCCTGATCGAGGCGGCGACCACCCGCGCCGCTTACAGAATGACGATCCTGCAGGAATCGCGCGATCCCGAGCGCTGCCGTGTGGTCGAGTATGTAACCGGGCCGGGAAAGGCGCTGCAGGAGTTGATTCTGCAGCCTTTCGACAATGTCGTCCTGGTCAGTGCGGCGACCGCCAAAGATGCGGACGAGACACTGTTTCAATTGCCGCGTACCGACAGTTTTCTACGCGCCCTCGCTAAAATGGCGTATGTCGCCGATCAAACACTGCACGATCTGCTCGAGGACATGGAGCGGGTGGCGAACCGGCGCAAACCTGTCGTCGGGTGACGCAGGCGCCGCGCCGGCGTTTGGCCACGGGCCGCAGGATGTGGCGAGGAAGGCCGCAGCCACCCTCGCCGCATACCTGACCGGTCCGCTCGACCCAGTTGACCATACGTCGGCGAATATCGCGCTAGAGGCTATTGCGCCGGCGGGATGTAGCCGCTGCCATTGGTCTTCGGACCCGGCATCCGGCTCGACGGCCCCATTGGAGCACCGGGCTCCGAGGCCGGCGGCGGTGCGCCGATATTGCCCGACTGAATCCGGCCCAGCTCCGCGCGATTCAACTGCGCGGTCGTATCTTCGGGATTGCGCGGGCCATGATGAATCCGGCCGCGCATCGCGTGGTGATACATCCCATGATGATAGCGGTGATGCATCGCCTGCCGGTGCGTCGGCGGCATCGCCGAGTTCGGGGGCGGCGGCGCCGAGGCTGAGGGCGGCATCGCCATCGGAGCGGGAGCCGGCGCTTCCGCCGGCGGCGCCGAGGGCGCACCGCCGCTGTAGGGCGTCAGACCGGGTCCGCCCGGACTAGGGCCGGGGGCGCCCACCGAGTTGCCGCCACTCGGGCTTTGCGCCCATACTGGCGCGGTGATCGCCAGCACGGCAAGGATCGCAACGCCGCTCAAGAGATGCTTCATGCCTATAATCCTCTGTAGCAGTTCCGGATGGGTAAACCTAACCTACGCTCGTCATACCCCAGGGGCTTCGACCCGGCCGCGGTGAGAACGCCACAACGTGCCGATCTGTTCCGCACAGGCGCAACTTTCGGCTGTCGCGCACTGTCTCGGCCAAAGACGATAATATGTGTGCGAATGTCGTCTTTCAAGCGCTTGGGTAGCTCAATATAGAAGTTGAATAACGGCAGAAGCGAAAATCTGTAATTTTAAGTCGGCGCGAGGACGGCCGAGCGACCCCGATCGACCCAAAATCTGCAAGCAATGCCTGGCGCGGGCGCGAATAAAATGTGGCCCGCGATTGCTGCCCGACATACCCACCACCGTCCATCGGCCCTCACCCAGAGGTGCGCCGAGTTGCTTGGCCCGAAAGCGATCCCGATCCGATATACGGTGCCAGGCCACATGCCTTTGTGTCAAATCGATGTTATGACCCTTTGCCGGAACTCGACTTTGGTCTGTCCTCGCGGATCGCGATTGGCCTGCCAGATTGACGGCGACCCGACGCCGGCGCGGACCCAGCCGATCCTGCCCCGACCCGGGCACCAAATCGCGCGGCGCACTCATCTTACGATTTGCCGAACCCAAAAAAAACCGCCGCGGGATCACCGCGGCGGCTGCCCGGAACCCGCTATCGGGGCTCCGGGCGGGTGTCGAGAGGAGCGTTACGGAAAGACGATCTCGACGCGGCGGTTTTGCGGCTCGCGGACACCGAGCGGGGTCGGCACCCGAGGATCGTTCATACCGCGGCCGGCCACGATCATCTCGTTGCGCGGAACGCCTAGGCCTTCGAGAGCGACTGCCACGGCGTTGGCCCGGCGCTCGGAGAGGCGCTGGTTGTACCCAGCCGAGCCGGAGAGATCGGTGTACCCGGTAACCTGATCTGCACCGCACCACCCGCTCGATAATGAGCTGCGGCAGCCTGCAGGATCTGCATGCCCTCCGGGGTGATGTTGTATTTATCCCAGTCGAAGAACACGAGATAAACCTGATGCGGTGGCGGCGGCGGCGGCGCCGGCGGCGCCGGCGGCGGAGCTGCCGGCGGCGGCGCCCCGAACAACATCGTGATGCTGGCGACGATGTTCTGCGTGTTGTAGCCGGTCTTGTAGCTGACGCCGTTGACCGTGCTGCCGAGCGTCGTGCCCTTGCTGTTGATCGTGAAGTTCGGGGTCGCCAGGTAGCGATAGTCGACGTCGAGGGCGAGGTTCGGGTTGATCATATAGCGAACGCCGGCGATCCCCTGATAGCCGAACGACCAGTCGTTGCCGTTGAGCGAGGGAAACGAGGAAAAGCCGGAAGGCAGCCGCGTGCCCTTGAGCGAGACGCCGTCGACGACGTCAACCGCACCGATGCCGGCCCCGATATGAGGCGTGATCGGCCAGCCGAAGGTGAAATCGTAGATCGCGTTGGCCATGATCGCATCGGCGTGGCGATTGCCGTTGACGATCTGGTTGCCGGCTCCGGCGAAACTCTGCAGGCCGTTGTTCTGGTAGCTAAATTCGCCTTCGAAGCGCCACGGGCCCCACATATAGCCGGCGCGGCCCCCGACATTGTAGCCGCTGTTGAAGATGACCTTCGGGCCGTTGGTCCCGTTGGCCACTCCCGTCGGCACCCTGAACTTATCGTTCTGGTCCTGCAGCGAGGTCCACCCGCCCTCGGGCCCCAGATAGAAGGCTCCTGGCGGATAGGGCCCGAATATATTGAGCTGCGCGTGCGCTTGAACCCCACCCAACGCCACGGCAAGCGCTACGCCGGCGCCTAGCAGATAGCGATTTCTCATCCCTTACCTCCGGCCGCAAATACGCGTGTGACGATGGTCGTCACGCCACCGTTCGCTTATCTTCTCTATCATCCGCGCCGATGGCAATCGGTTTTTATTGCAACCACGCCGCTCGCCGGGAAATCGCTGCAAAACATCAAGGGGAGCGATATTCCTGCAACAGTTTCGCTGAAACTCGGCCAAATCCCGGCCATCGTACTGCGGTCTTTTGGCAACACCCGGCAACAGAAGGCGCGTTCAGGACGGTTTGCACCAGCATCGTGATGGAACTCGGCGGGGCGATCGAATGTTCCGCCGCGCCCGATGCCCGCATCCAACCGGCGCTGCGCCTGCCAATTCAACGTGCGGTCTTGTCGGCGCAATTCACCGATCGATCAGCACGCCGGGATTGAGCAGGCCCTGCGGATCGAGTGCGCATTTGACCGCCCGCAGCCCGGCGGCGAACAGCTCGGGCCGCTGTCGATCGTACCATGGGCGGTGATCGCGGCCGACCGCGTGGTGATGGGTGATGGTCCCGCCGGCCTCGATCAGCGCATCGCCGGCCGCACTCTTGATCGTCCGCCATTGCGCTTCGAGATCGCCGTGGCGGCCTCGCGCATGAAACGAGAAATACGGCGCCGGACCGTCGGGATAGACATGGGTGAAGCGGCAGGTTACCTGGCCCGGTTGACCGGTGGCCTCGCGGATCGCGGTTTCGGCGGCGGCCTTGACCTTGTCGTGGAGCCCCTCGAATCGCTCCCAGGTGATCGCGGTTTCGAAGGTGTCGGCGATGATCCCGCACCGGATCATGCGTTCGCGGGCATAGGGCATGCGGATAAAGGCGGTGCGCCACAATTCGGCGGCGCCCTCGCGGTGGGCGTCGCGCTCGCCCGGGCGTTCCGCGGCGCCGCCATGGTCGGCGCAGCATTCGAGGGCGCGGGCGATCCAAGCGTCGAGTGGATGGTCGGCCGATTCAAAGGCCAGCACCATGATTGCCGCACTGCCGTCGCCGGCGCCGGTGTTCACCGCCTCCTGCGGGTCGAGGATGCGGCAGTTCGCCGGGTAGAGCCCGGCCTGGGCGATCGCCTTGACCGCCCGCGCCGCGGTGAAGAAATCGGCAAAACGGATGGCTCCGCCGGCACGAAAGCGGGGCCGGTCCTGCAGTCGCATCCACGCCTCGGTAACGACGCCGAGAATCCCCTCGGAGCCGATCAACAGACGGTCGGGGCTGGGGCCGGCCCCCGATCCGGGCAACCGGCGGGTCTCGATCGGGCCCTGCGGGGTCAGCACGCGGATGCTTTCGACCAGATCGTCGATGTGGGTGTAGAGACTGGCGAAGTGACCGCCCGAGCGGGTCGCGATCCAGCCGCCCAGGGTCGAATATTCGAAGCTCTGTGGAAAATGCCGCAGGGTCAGCCCGTGCGGCCGCAACTGGGCTTCGAGCACCGGCCCGAACACCCCGCCTTGGATGCGCGCCGCGCGGGATATGCGATCGATCTCCAGCACCCGGTCGAGATGGCGCAGGTCGAGCGTAACCGCCGCCTTTTTGCCGGTGCCTTCGATTGCGGCCTCGACCCCGCCGACGACGCTGCTGCCGGCGCCGAACGGGATCAGCGCCGCCTCCGCGCCGCCGGCCCAGTCGATGACCGCCGCGACCTCGGCTTCGCTCTTCGGGTAGGCAACGACGTCCGGGGCCGGGCCGTAATCGCCGACCAGACCGCGGGCATAGTCGCGGAACGATTTGCCGTAGGTATGGGCCGCCCGGTCGTAGGTCTCGGTCGAGCAGCAGGCGGCCAACGCCGCGGGCGGAGCGATGCGCGGCGGGCGCAGGGCGATGTCGGCTAGCGGCGGCGGCGCCACCTCGTCAAACCGATCCACCCGAAAAAGCCGGCGATAGCGGTCGAGGGCGGCGGCCTCCTCGGCCTCGGTCAGCCCTTCGCCTTCGCGACCCCAGCCGAAATGTTTGAGCCGCCCT
>Ga0210398_10006772_pt1 | contig 10484 bp, 10 predicted proteins | sample IncBWC4OmetaG_FD_161047 | JGI IMG/M metagenome (GOLD analysis project Ga0210398, IMG submission 161047) | Forest soil microbial communities from Barre Woods Harvard Forest LTER site, Petersham, Massachusetts, United States - Inc-BW-C-4-O | ecosystem: Environmental > Terrestrial > Soil >... | reverse complement strand
GTCAAGGATGGCGGCGTTAGCGTCGTGCGGTGACGCCCCGTCGTGAGCTGCCGAGCGCTGACCCGCATGCGCGCGAACTCGTCGCCGTGATCAAAGGCGGCGACTGCGAGCGCCTCGCCCACCTGCTCGCCGCCGATCCGAGCCTGGCGACATGCGTGGTGGTGGAGCCGGACGGCCCCGCTCGGACGCCGTTGCATCTCCTTGCCGACGCACCCGGCGCCCGGCCGCGAGCAACGCGGACCGTCCGCCTGCTCGCCGAGGCCGGCGCCGACCTGAACGCTCCGGCCGTCGGGATGTGGCACGTCGAGGCCCCGCTGCACTGGGCGGCCAGCAACGATGACGTGGTGCTGATCGATGCCTTGCTCGACGCTGGCGCCGACATCGAATGCCCCGGATCATCGATCGGCGGCGGTCCGCCGGTGCAGTCGGCCCTGGGCTATGGCCAGTGGCTGGCCGTTCGCCGTCTGTACGAGCGCGGCGCCACGGTCGGCCTGTCGCACTACGCCGTGCTGGGCCTGGCCGACCGCGTCGCCGAGATCCTCGGCGACGAACCGGTCACCGCGGACGACCTGGACGTAGCGCTCTGGAACGCCTGTCGCGCCGGTGATGTCGTCATCGCCCGGCTGCTCATCGATGCCGGTGCCAGCCTCGACTGGCGCGCACCGTGGTCCGGCGAAACCCCGGCCGACATCGCCCGCTCGGCCCCGCAGGAGCACATGGTGGCCTGGCTCGAGTCCCGCTCCGGCCGTTAGCCGGGCGGCCGCGGCGATGACCGCCTGCCTAGCCAGGCGAGCGTGCACTCGTTAGCCTGGTATCACTGTTGATACCATAGCTTCTATGGCGATGACGCTGCGGCTCACAGATGACGAGGCCCGGTCGCTCCGGCTGCGTGCCGAGCTGGAGGGAAGGCCGATGCAGGAAGTGGCACGTCAGGCGATCCGGGAGTACGTGGAAGGTCACAGCCGGGCTGAACTGCTCGACCGTGTCCTGGATCGGGAACTGCCCAGGTACGCAGAGGCCCTGGAGCGGCTCGGTCAGTGATCTACCTGACGCTGCCGGAACTCTTGCACGTCGCAGAACGGGCCTTGGGCAGCGAGCCGCTCGTCAGGGATATCGGGCTGCTGGAGTCGGCGCTGGCGCGCCCGCAGGCTTCCGCCTTCGGCAGTGATGCTTACCCGGATCTGGACGCCAAGGCCGCGGCATTGCTGCATTCGCTGGCGCGTAATCGCGGCCTGGTCGACGGCAACAAGCGACTGGCCCTGGCCGCCACCATTGCGTTCTATGGTGTCAACGGCCGGCGGCTAGCGCTGTCCAACGACGAGGCTTATGAACTTGTCGTCGCGGTGGCTGCCGGAACGCTTGACGCCGTGGAGGCGATCGTGGGCCGACTGGCCCGGGCCACGGAGCCTTGGTGACAACGCCGTCCGCCGGGCCCTGACTGCGCCCGTCCGAGTCGCTAGCTGCTAGTCCAGCCGGTCACGGGACTCACGGTGTAGCCCGCGGGGGCCGAGACATCAGGCCCCGTCCAGGTCATCCCGCTATCTGACCATGACGAGCCATTCGCCGCCACGGTGACGTTGTCGGCGCTCCCGACGTCGCCGTCAGTGTCGCTGCCGGTACACGTGAACGTGTCTGTCCCGGTGTTCTGGCAGCTGACTGAGATCGGGGCACTATCGGTTGAGTTGTAATCGGAGGCCGGCGCGGCCGAGAGGAACTGGGACTGCTCGTCCGCTACTGACTGCTCGAGCGTAGACGGGGCGAGAAATCCCGTGGTGCCAGGGGCTGCGGGATTAGCCGACGCGGAGCTGGAAGGCGCCGGGGAGCCATTGTTATTCTGCTGAATGTGAATTACGGGCGGCGGGTTTCCGCTGTTGCTGCACCCGGTCAGTGCGATTAGTGCGATGCCAAGCATAGTCAGGGTAGCGAAAATGATTCGTCTCATTTGACTGCCCCCGTCTGAGTTCGGCCGCGTTACACTGCTCCTCCTGCTAGCGGGTTTGTGATGGCGGTCCCGCCGACCCGTTTAGCCTGGTCACAGTCGGGCCGAGTCGGCGCCCACGTAATCAGTCTAGGTTCCGTCGGCGCCACGCGTCAGGGCGCGGGCCTGACAAAGCGGACGGCGTCCGGAAGTCAGGCCTGCTTTAAGTGGCGAGATATAGCAACTACGGGTGAGTGCATTACTTCAGCCGGGACGCCCGAATGATCCTCTAGCTAAGGATCAGATGTCTTGTGATGGAATATCGCACAATCCTTGAAACCGTGAGCTGCAGACCAGCGGGCCGAGCTGGCCCGCAGGGTCGCTCTGTCCGGCAGCGGCTGGTGTCACACTGTTGGCATGCCTGCGCACGATGTGGCCGAGTTCAGGGTCCTCGGGCCACTGGAGGTATTGGCGGGCTCCAGCAGGCTCGAGCTGGCCGGGCTCAGGCAGCAGATCGTGCTGGCGATGCTGCTGCTCAGCGCGAACGGCGTGGTCAGCGTCGGCCGGCTCGAAGAGGCGATCTACGGCCAGGATCTGCCGCCGACCTCACGTACACAGGCGCTGATCGCCGTCTCCGCGCTGCGAAGGCAACTGGCCGACCGTTGCGACGATGCGGCCATCGTCCGGCGGCCGCAGGGATATTCGCTGCAGATCGGCAACGGGCAGCTTGATTCGCTGCGATTCGCGAGCCTCGTGGCCGGTGCCCGCGCCGCTCGCGACGCCGGGGATCTTGGCCTGGCGGCGGCGAACTACCGCGACGCGCTCCGGCTCTGGCGCGGCCCGGCGCTGGCGGGCATCGACAGCCATCTGGTTCGCGTCGCAGCGACCGGCCTGGACGAGCAGCGGATCGCAGCGATCGAAGACCGGCTGGCGGTGGAGCTGGACCTCGGGCGGCATCACGAACTGGTCGGCGAGCTGTCCGCGCTGGCTGAGGAGTTTCCGCTGCGCGACGCGCTGCGCGGCCAGCTGATGCTCGCGCTCTATCGTTCTGGCCGGGCGGCCGAGGCTCTGGAGGTCTATCAGCAGGCCCGGCGGACGATGATCGACGAGCTGGGCATCGAGCCCGGCAGGGAACTGCAGGAGCTGCAGCACGCCATCCTCGCAGGTGACCCAGCGCTAGATCCGCCCGCCGGGCGGGTGCGGGTCCCGGCCGCACCGCCGGTGCCGCGGCTGCTTCCCGCAGATATCGCCGACTTCACTGACCGAGCCGATGCCGTCGGCCGGATCCATGGGCTCCTGACCGCGGCGGCCGCAGCCGACGCGCAGGTTGCGGTGCCGGTGCTGGCCATTACCGGACAAGGCGGGGTGGGCAAGACCAGTCTGGCCGTGCACGCGGCCCACGGCCTGGCGCCGCAGTTCGAGGACGGGCAGCTATTCGCCGACCTGCACGGAGTCGGCGCGCAGCCGACAGGCCCGGCTCAGGTGCTCGAGCGGTTCCTGCGGGCCATGGGCGTACCCGGCCCGCAGATACCGGACGGCCTGGAGGAACGCGCCGAGGCCTACCGCAACCTGCTGGCCGGCCGGCGCATGCTCGTGGTGCTCGACGACGCGGCGACCGAGAGCCAGGTCGTGCCGCTACTGCCCGGCAGCGGGTCGGCCGCCGTGCTCGTGACCAGCCGCAGCAACCTGGCCGGGCTCGCGGGCGCGACCAGGATCCGTCTTGACGTCTTCGAGGCCAGGCAGTCACTGGAACTCCTCGGCCGTATCGCGGGGACGAGCCGGGTGCAGGCGCAGCAGGAGGCGGCGGCGCAGGTCACCGAGCAGTGTGGTCACCTGCCCCTGGCCGTGCGCATCGCTGGCGGACGGCTCGCCGTGCGACCGCACTGGGACGTGCGGCACCTCGCCGAGCGGCTGGCCGACCAGGCCCGTCGGCTGGACGAACTTGAGCTTGGGGAGCTCGGGGTGCGCGCGAGCATCTCGCTGAGCTACCACGCGGCCGGCGAAGCCGCGCGGCGCCTCCTGCGCCGCCTGGCGCTCCTGGACGTGCCGGTCTTCACCGGCTGGATGAGCGCCGCGCTGCTGGATCAGCCGCCGACCGTAGCGGACGACGTGCTTGACGAGTTGGTCAGCGCGCGGCTGATTGAGCCGGCCGACAGCCGGATGGGAGCGCACAGCCAGTACCGGTTCCATGACCTGATCCGGTTGTTCGCCCGCGAGCGGCTCGCCGCGGAGGAGCCAGCCGCGGAGCAGCGGGCCGCACTTGAACGGGCCCTCGGCGGCCTGCTCTACCTCGCCGAGAAAGCGCGCGCCCGCGATCTCGGCGGCAGCTACGTGTCGACGGATCCGGCCGCGCTGCGCTGGCCGCTGCCCGACACGCTAACCGACCTTCTGATCAGCGATCCGATGGCGTGGTTTGAGCAGGAGAGGACCGCACTGGTAGCAGGGGTGCGGCAGGCCGCCCTGGTCGGCCTGGTCGAGCTGTGCTGGAGCCTCGCTGCGATCTCGGTCACGCTCTTCGAGTCCCGCAGTTATCTCGACGACTGGCAGGACGTCACGGAGGTCGCCCTGGCAGCCGCCCGCGCTGCAGGCAACGTCCGCGGCGAGGCAGCGACGCTGCACTCCAGGGGGAATCTCTGTGAGGAGCGAGGCCAGCTAGTGCAGGCTCGGCAGGATCTTGACGCCGCCGCCCGGCTGTTCCGAGAACAAGGCGACGATCATAGTTTTGCCCTGGCCGTTCGCCTCATCGCGCTGACTGACCGAATCGGAGGGCGGCTCGAGGCGGCCTCAGCCGGGTTCGAGCAGGCCCTCGCCATACTCCGCCAGACCGAGGATCAGGTGGCGGTGGCATTCGTGCTGCACAACCTGGCTCGAGTCAGGCTGGAGTCAGGTGAGCCTGGTCTGGCCCGCGACCTGCTGACCGAGGCGCTAGCCCTGACCAGGGCCGGGCACGGCCGACGGATCGAGGCGCAGGTGCTCTACGTGACCGGCGAGGCTCAGCTGCAGACGGGAGAACTGGCGGAGGCTGCCGACGCCTTCGCGCAGGCGCTGGCAATTGTCCGCGCCGTGGGCGATGGGGTCGGCGAGGCACATATCCTGCGCGGCGTCGGTCTGGCCGCGCTGCGGCAAGGTCAGCACGACATTGCTCGCGGAGCGCTGGAGCAGGCACTCGAGTTGGCCGACGCTTACAGCATCCCGGTGGCGGTGGGCCGTGCCCGGCTCGGGCTGGCGGAGCTCGCACTCGCCAGCGGCGAGGCGGGACAGACGATCGTCCTGGCCAGCCATGCCTCAGATAGTTTTCGGGACCTAGGCGCACCGCTTGAGCAGGCTCGCGCACTCGCGCTGCTCGGCGACGCCTACCTGGCTGCCGGCGACATCCCGGCCGCCGAAGAGGCCTCGGCCCAAGCCACTGCTCTGCGTGCGGGCAACCAGCCGACCTCTGGCGCGCAATTGACTACATAGCGGAACGGGCTTCGCCGTCAGCAGCTGAGTTCGCAGGCCGGGCGGACATCGCGCGGTCAGAGCGGGCAGTTAAAGGAGACGGGTGCATGGTCAGCGAGGAGCATGGCCAGCCTCTTCTGGTTCCTGAGGTCACTGCCGATGATCCGGAGACCAGCGGCGGCCTGGACGGACGGCCGGTTGGCAAGGTGCTGCAGCCCTGGCGAATAGGCTTGCTGTCGGTCGGATTCGGAGCGCTAGGCGCAGCACTGATGCTTGTCGATGACGGCGGCAGCAGAGGGAGTCGTTCCTATACCAGGACGCCGCAGTTCAAGATATGGGTCACCATCATCATTGCCATAGTCGCGTCCTTGCCAACAGTCTGGCGCGTAGGTACCGACCTGCTCCGTCGGCTGGGACTGAACCCGCGACTTGTCTTCAGGAGGCACGCTGCTCCCGTTCTAGCACTGGCCGTCCTCATTGTCGCGGGCACGACACTGGCGGGGATATATGCGCGCGGCAGTGATGCCGCCCCAGTAAATTACGGCCTAGTGCGGGTCGAGATAGTCTACGCAATCTCCGTGATAGCAGCCGTCCCGGCGTTCCTGACGCAGTGGGAGAGCTACGGCATTCTCGACAGAGTCGACGGCCGCGATGATGTGTATATCGGCCGCATGCTCGGAATCCGGGAGTGTTTACTCTCGGCGCTTGCGACAATCGGCTTGCTGGTAAGTGCCGGAATTCTGGCGGCTGGTGCCGAACGGCAGGCAGCTCTCGCAGATGCTAAATATACCGCGCCGTTCCCAGCAGCGTACGTCCTTATCTGGGGGGTCGCCTTTAGCTCTCTGCTACTCGTGGTCTTCCTCCCACCGTTCCGTCGACTGATCCATCATGCAAATCTCACGATCGATGACATCCTGCCGATCCTGCCTCCACGGACCGCTGGCTGGCAAAGTCGCCTACAAGAGCGCAAAGACCTCGCGGAGCTCTTGAAGGTCACCGGGAGTCTCCGCGATGTCATCATCTCCGCGGTGCTCGTCGCTGGACCGCTCATTAGCAGCCTGGTCTCGCTTCTCCTGCCGAGCGGGTCTCGGTAACGGCTACCCTGTTGTCGTCCGTCGTCTGCGATGGCCTTGATGCGCCGCGAAGCATCGTCCTGATGACCAATCCTTTTGCTGCCACCGCCTCGGAGCGCGTACTGAGCCGGTGAGCGGCTCTTCTGTACACGTTCGATCCCGCGCTGAGATCGCGCGCCAGCGTCGTTCCCGCCAGCATGGGTGCTGGGATCATCTGATCGCCGCGCCACTGTGGCCGATGCATGGCGCGAACCTGGGCACGTTGCTGCGAACCTGTGACGCGGTCGGCGCATGCCTGGCGGTCCCGCGGCTTCCGTGGGTTCCAGACGCGCTGGCCCGCGGCAACACGCTGCGGCGCCGTCCCTGCATACATTGGACCGGCCGGGACGTTATCGGGTGGCTCGCCAAGCAACGGGCAGCCGGATCACGGGTCGTCGGCGTGGAGCTAGCTGACGAGGCCGTCAGGCTGGGTGACCTGCCCGCCGCGCGCCTGCGCACCGTCGCGGTGCTGGGCCACGAGCAGTCGGGGATCCCGCCCGAAGCCGCTGAACTCCTCGACATTGCCGTCGAGATCCCCATGATCGGGACCGGCGCGAGCCTCAACGTCGCGGTCGCTGGATCACTCGTCCTGTATCGGCTTGCAGGCTTCCTCTGAATCCGCCCGCTGGCGCCGAGGCGGCCTGGCGGCTCTTCGCGTTTACTGTTGCCATGGCTGACTGGGACAAGGTCCTTGACCTCGGCAACGGGCTGCCTGATCGGGAGTCCCGGGCAGACGCTGTGGCCGGCCTGTGCGACGCCTTGCGCTCCCCAGATCCTGCACTCCGCGATGAGCACGCACTTACGCTGCTGGCCAGCTGGATCCCAGGGCTGGACAAGCAGGAGCGCCACGCCCTGGGTGACACCATGGCCGCACCATTTGGCGATGAGGAAATCCAGGCCCGGACGTTCGCGCCGCTCGTCCTCGCGGATATCGTCGCGCAAGGCGAGTACGACCCTGGCTGGCTGGCTGCGTTCGCGGACTGGTATCCGGCCGAGACCGACCTGCGCGGTTATGACCCTGAGCTCGGCTGGCTCCACGCGGTAGCTCACGGCGCGGACCTGCTCGGCGCATTCGGCCAGCATCCGGGCGCCGATCCAGCACCGCTGCTCGGCCTGGCGACTGCACGGCTTCTGGCGCCCACGAGCTACGTATTCGCGGATCAGGAGGACGACCGGCTCGGATTCGCCATCGGCCGGACTCTTACTCGCGGCGAGTTGACCGAAGCCCAGGCCGTGCGGTGGCTGGAGCCCATAGCAGCCGAACTCGGCGCGAGCCGGCCCGGCCCGGTTCCTGCCTCTGTCTCCAATACGGTGCGCACTCTGCGCGTTGTCTACCTGATTGCCGACCGCGGAGTCCGGCCGCAGTGGAGCAGCGGCGAACCGCAGAAGCCGCGGCACCCCCAAGTGCTCAGCCAGCAGCTGGCAAACGTCCTGGCCCTGGCCGCTCCCTTCACGGGATAGATCAGCCGGCCGGGCCGCAGTCAGGGTTGTCGGTGCCACTAAAGACTCCGGCATTACTCATCGAGGAGCGATACGTTCGGGCCATCGACTTCCCGTCTGGTCCTTGCCAGTCGGGAGCAACCAGGAGGCGACAGTGGCCAGCACAACATCGATGCCCGCCATCACCCACGTTGCGGTCACAGTTACCGACCTCGATGCCAGCAGGGCGTGGTACACAAAGGTCCTAGGCGTCGAGCCTGTGCTCGACGAGGATACTGGCCCCTTCCGGCACGTCGTCTATCTCGTCGGGAACACGCTGCTCGGACTGCATGGCTTCCCCGACCTGGTCAGCACAGAGCCCTTCAACGAGCGCAGGCCCGGACTGGATCACATCGCCTTCGGCTTCGGCAGCCGCGACGAGCTCGCCGAGTGGGCAGTGCGGCTAGACGACCTGGGCGTGGCCCGCAGCGACATCGTGGACGCGAGCTACGGCTCGGGTCTGTCATTCCGCGACCCTGACAACATCGCGCTCGAGTTGTTCGCTGCGGCCGGGTGACCCTGCCGTTAATCAAGGCGACGAGGACCTTCCATCCGGCGGGTCTGACTAGTGTTCGGGTGTGCCGTTTCCTGATGAACCGCTGAGCCAGCGGGTCGAGGTGGTGCCCTATCGGGCGGCCTGGGCCGATGAGGGTGCGTCGCTGGCGGGGCGGTTGCGCGAAATGCTGCCCGGCGCGCTCAGCGTTCACCACATCGGGTCGACCTCGGTTCCCGGCCTCGCGGCCAAGGACTGCCTCGACATGATGGTGCAGGTGCACGACTTCGGCGGCGACGCGGCGGCCGTGCTGGAGCACCACGGTTACCGGCGGCGCCCCGAGCCGTGGAACCTGCAGGAGGTCTCATTCGGAACCGCCTGCCGTAAGCAGGTGTTCGCTCCGCCGGCCGGTGGCAGGCCGTGCAACATTCATGTGCGCGAGCATGGCGGGCCGAACGTGCGGTACGCGCTGCTGTTCCGCGACTACCTGACCGCGGACACCCAGGCCGCCGGCGCCTGGGGCCGGTTCAAGATCAGGCTGGCGCAAAGCGTCACCGACCTGGCCGACTATGGGCAGATCAAGGCACCGGCTCAGGAGATCCTCATGGAGTCAGCACTGCGATGGGCTCGCGACCAAGGCTGGCGGCCCCAGCCGTCCTGATCGCGGTAACGTCCACAACTAGCACGGGCGGCACCGCAGCGGCCAGGCGGCCGCTGGTCACATGCCACCCGGACCAACGTGGAGGCCCGGCTAGTGGCACCTGATCGGCTGGCTCAGTCAGGCGACCTCACTCCGGCTGATGGCTCCGGCCCCCGCGAACTGCTCCGCTACCGCTCCGCGCAAGGCCGCTGGGTAGTCGCGGCGATGATCTTGGGGGCGTCGGTCGCCGGGATCGACTCCACGGTTGTCGCCGTCGCCCTGCCCGCGATCGGACGGAACCTTCACGCGACCTTCCAGGCACTGCAATGGACGGTCACGAGCTACACGCTGACCCTGGCCTCGCTGATTCTGCTTGCGGGCTCGTTCAGCGACCGCTGGGGGCGCCGGCGGGTGTTCCTGGTCGGCCTGGTCTGGTTCACCCTGGCCTCAGTGCTGTGCGCCGCGGCGCCGGGCATCGGCTGGCTCATCGCGGCGCGGGCTGTGCAGGGCATCGGAGGCGCGCTGATGACGCCGGCCAGCCTGGCGATCATCGAGGCGAGCTTCGATCCCAGCGACCGCATCCGCGCGATCGGAACGTGGGCCGGCTTCAGCGGGGTATCCGCCGCGATCGCACCCTTCCTGGGCGGATGGCTGCTGGAAGCCGGCAGCTGGCGGGCGATCTTCCTGATCAACGTCCCCGTCGCGGCGATGACCGCGTGGACGACGAGGCGCCACGTTCCCGAGTCCCGTGACACCTCGGTCTCCGGTGGCGCCGACTGGCGCGGCGCGCTGGCAGGCGTCGTCGCGCTGGCTGCGATCACCTATGGGATCATCGTCCTGCCTGCTGCAGGCGTCGCCTCGCCGCGGTTCACATCTGCGGTGACGGTCGCTGTTGTGTCCTCGGCCGCATTCGTCGTCACCGAGCGGCGCGCGAGCCATCCCATGCTCCCGCCTGCGATCTTCGCTCCGGCGCAGTTCCGCGCGGCCAATGCCGTCACCTTCGTAGTCAACGGCGCCCTCGGCGGCTTCGCCTTCGTCTTTATCCCCGCCTTGGAGATCGTCGCCGGCTACAGCCCGGTGGTAGCGGGATCGGCACTGGTGCCGGTCACCGCGGTGACCCTGCTGCTGTCTGGCTCCAGCGGACGGCTCGCCCAGCGCATCGGCCCGCGGCCGCAGATAGTGGCCGGCTGCCTGGTGTGCGCGGTCGCGGCCGTGCTCGCCGTGGGCATCGGCCCCCGTGCGGACTACTGGACGGCTGTATTTCCTGTAGCCGTGCTGTTCGGCCTTGGCCTGGCGTCTCTCCTGCCGCCCCTGACCGCCAGCGCCATGAACTCGGCCCCCGACTCCCAGGCCGGCCTCGCCTCCGGGGTTAACAACGCGGTGGCCCGAGTCGCAGGCCTGCTC
>Ga0210398_10006770_pt1 | contig 10486 bp, 11 predicted proteins | sample IncBWC4OmetaG_FD_161047 | JGI IMG/M metagenome (GOLD analysis project Ga0210398, IMG submission 161047) | Forest soil microbial communities from Barre Woods Harvard Forest LTER site, Petersham, Massachusetts, United States - Inc-BW-C-4-O | ecosystem: Environmental > Terrestrial > Soil >... | reverse complement strand
ACCTGCAATGAATTTCTGAGTGCTGAATGCTGATTGCCAAACGCGGCGCCTATTTTTTCTTCTTGTGCTTCATATACTCTTCGACGTCGGCCAGGGTTTTCCGGTGATCGTCGGCGCTGGAGTCGACGGTGTCGAGGGCGTTGGTCAGCATGAATTCGTACTGGCTCATTTCGTCGGCGCTGCCCGTCGGAGAATCCTTGAGGGCGCGCAGTTTGGCTTGAAATTCGGTGTCGGCTTCAATGATGAACCTTAGGGGCCTGCGGATGTCATTCTTGCGCCCAAAATACATGTCAATGTTGTCGTTGAGTTCGTCATAGACACCCAGAAAATCCTCCAGCATGTCGTGGGTCTGCTGGCCGCGTTCGGTAGCTTTGGGGTCGGCGCGCATTTGCTCAAGTTTAGTAATGCGATCGCGGGAAAACTTCACGAAGAGCTTTAAGCGCTCGTCAGGATCGAGCATGGCATCGCGGAGCTGGTTGATCTCGAGCGGATTAAGGGGATCGCGGCGCTGCTGCGCCGCGAGCGGCAAAGAGACGGACATAGTCAGCGACGCAAGCAACAGCGCGCAGCCCAGAGCCATGCACCAAAGCCGGCGCTCGTCAGGATGGCTCTTCCGCGTCATTTCTTTTGGTCTTTCTTGTCTTTGGCGAACATTGCTTGTAGCAATGTGGTGCGCACGTCTTCGAGGCGGCGAATGGCCTCATCGACGGGAGGCTGGTCCTCGAAGGCCAGAGTGCGTTTGATATCGCGCAGTTTATCTGCCATTTTTCGCACATCGATCTCGACATTCTTGAGCCGCTTCTTGCTTTCCGTGGCCGCGTCGCGGGCTCTTTCGGAATAGCTAACGATGTCGTCGACAGCGGCGCGGGCTTGCTCCACGTGCCCACTGCCGTAAAGCTGGTCGGCATTGCGCAGCTGTTGCCGCGCGATTTGTATGCCCAGTTCAGGGCGATCCTCGACGTGCGCGCTTTCGAACCTCGCTTTCAGTTCGTCTAGCGTTTCTTGCTTGCCCGCGGCGCAGACTAAGACGACTGCGAGGAGAAGCACGCTATAGGCAAGGCGGCGCATGGCGATCAACGCTTCGGTTCAATGGCGATCAGGCGGTGGGTAGCCTGCCACTCCTGATCAGGATACTTGCCGCCGGCTACATCCAGAAAATGATGATAATCGAGTGCGGCCAGTTTGTAGTCGCGGAGGTGGTCATAGGCTGAGGCACGAAGAAAAAAGCAGAGGGCGGGCAAATCGGTGTTTAACATAGCGCGCCCATTGAGCGCTCGGACGGTCAGCTCGTAATTTCTGTTTTCGTTGGCCGCGAAAGCGAGGTCGACGTAGATGTCAGGCCAATCGCGCTTCAGCCGGAGGGCGGTTAGAAACTCCTGCTGCGCCTCGGGAAATTTCTTTTCGTGCAGCAAGGCTTGCCCGAGAGAGCGATGCAGCTCGGGATCATTCGAATGGGCCGTGAGCAGCGCGCGATAGGCCGTTTCCGCGAGATCGTTCTTTCCGGCGCTGGCATAAAGGTCGGCAATTTCGCGCTGTGCGTCCGCGTCTGCGGGAGCGAGTTTGAGCGCTGTTTGCAGCTCCGCGATCGCGTCGTCTTTCTTGTTCTCCGCCGCGAGTACGCGCGCCAGTTGCAGATGAATAACCGCGTCGTCGGGACGATCGGTCGCGAGTCGCCGCAACCAAGGCTCGGCATCGCTGAGGCGATTCGATTTCATGTATATGTTGGTGAGGCCGACGGCGGCATCGGTCGAGTGAGGATCGAGCGTCAGGACCTGTTTGTATTCAGCTTCGGCGTCGGAGAATTCCTTTTGCCGCTCATGCAGCAAGCCCGCAGAGAGATGGGGCTCCGGGTCTTTCGGGGTAAGTTCAGAGGCTTTGCGATAATCCCCGAGCGCCGCATTCGGATTGTTATTTTCGCTCAGGTGTGCGAGCGCCAGCCAGGCGCGGGCCTGGCCTTCTTCTACGTGCGCGGTAGGCTTGAGCGTCGTGGCGGCGAGCAAGAATTGCTCCGCGTCTGGATTGTGGGCGCGGTCAAGCATCAGGCCGAGGTTGAGGTTCGATTCAAAAACGTCAGGCTTGGCAGCGACCGATTTGCGATACGCGGCGATGGATTCGTCGCTGCGATTGAGACGATGGAGAACGAATCCGAGATCGAACCATGCCTGATAGGCCCAGGGCTGCTTATTGTCGGTATCTTCGTCGAGAGCCTTTTTCAGCAGGGCTTCCGCAGAGGTGAAATCGTTTTTCTGGATGGCGTTTTCAGCCTGCGCGATTTCTGCCGGCGTGTCGTCAACGCGCTCCTGGTAGTGGCGAACGGTAGTGTGGTCTTGCGCGAACAGGCATGAGCAAAAAGCGAGGCTGACGATTAGCGGAGTTGCAAAATTGATCTCTGCCTTGGCCGCCGAGCGGCAACCAGCCTTCTCGATGTTACCGCTCACCATGACGTGCGCCGTTCCCGTTCAAGACCTGCTTCAAATACTGCCCAGTATAGGAGTGTTTCAACTCGGCAATCGCCTCTGGCGGCCCCGAGCCGACGATATTTCCGCCGCGATCGCCGCCTTCCGGACCCAGGTCGATTACCCAATCTGCCGTCTTGATGACTTCAAGATTGTGCTCGATGACAACGATCGAACCGCCTGCATCGATTAGACGGCGAAACGCAGAAAGTAGTTTGCTCACGTCGTCAAAATGCAGACCGGTGGTGGGCTCGTCGAAAATGTAAAGCATGCGGCGTTTGCGTTTCGGCCGATCGCCGCCCTCCGACGGGCGACTCACCGCGCGCGCTCCGGGCTGGAGGTGCGCGGCCAGCTTCATGCGCTGCGCTTCGCCTCCGGAGAGCGTGGTGGCGGACTGTCCAAGCCGCAGATAGCCAAGGCCCACCTCATCAAGGACGCGCAATTTTTCCGTGAGCCGTGGAGCTTCGGCGAAAAATCTCAGCGCCTCCCGAATGGTGAGATTCAAAACCTCGTGAATGTTCTTGCCCTTGTAATGGATCTCTAGCACCTGCGGCTTATAGCGCGTGCCTTTGCATTCGTCGCAGATCAACTCGACGTCGGCGAGGAACTGCATTTCGACTGTGACCGTGCCATCGCCCTGGCAATTTTCGCAGCGGCCGCCGGGAACGTTGAAGGAAAAATGCCCGGCAGGGAAGCCGCGCTTCTTGGCTTCCGGGAGCGAAGCAAAAAGTTCGCGGATAATGTCGAACGCTTTGATGTAGGTAACTGGATTTGACCGCGGAGTGCGGCCAATGGGCGATTGATCGACGAGCACGACTTCGTCGAGATAATCTTCGCCCTCGATGCTATCCCACAAAATAGCGGAGGGGGCGCTGCCATTGCTCTGCCGCTTTGCCGTCGCTACGGCCTGATAGAGCACGTCATGCAACAAAGAAGATTTTCCAGAGCCCGAGACGCCGGTAATTGCTACCAGCATGTCCAGCGGAATTTCGAGATCGATGCGCTTCAGGTTGTGTGCGCGCGCGCCGGTGATGCGAAGTTTGTATGGCCCGGGTTGCCGGCGCTTCGTCGGAATCGGAATGTGCACTTCGTCGGCAAGGTAGCGGCCGGTGAGCGACTGCGGCATTTTGATGATCTCGCTGTAAGTGCCGGCGCCGACAACTTTTCCGCCGTTCTCTCCCGCGCCCGGACCGAGATCAAGAATGCGGTCGGCGGCGCGCATGATGTCGGGGTCGTGCTCGACCACCAGAATCGTGTTTCCGAGATCGCGCAGGTCATGCAGGATCTTGATCAGCCGATGCGTATCGCGGCTGTGCAGGCCGATAGAAGGCTCATCGAGCACATACAGCGTGCCTACCAGTCGCGAACCGAGTGAAGTTGCCAGCTGAATCCGCTGCGCTTCGCCTCCCGATAGCGTCGAGGCGAGACGATCGAGGGTCAGATATTCGAGGCCCACTTCGTTAAGAAAACGTAGGCGCTCGCGAAGCTCAATCAGCAGCTTGTCGGCAATGGCGGCTTGTTGCGACGTCAGCGAGAGTTGGTGGAAGAAGCGGGCCGCCTCTTCCACCGTCATGCTGCACACCTGGCAGATATTCTTGCCCTGAATCTTTACCTGGCGCGCTTCGACTCGCAGCCGAGTCCCGCCACAATCCGAACAAAGGGAATATCCCCGATAGCGGCTGAGAAAAACGCGCACGTGCAGCTTGTATTTCTTGCGCTCAAGATGTTGGAAGAAGCCACGCACACCGGGGAATCCGCGGCCACCGTCAACCAGTAGCCGCCGCTGTTCCTCCTCGAGGTCGTACCAGGGCACATCCAACGGAATTTCCGCCGAGCGCGCGAAGCGCTTGAGCTCTGTGAATAGAGGCCGATATTTTGGCTTGGTCCAAGGCTCGATTGCACCTTCATTCAGAGTCTTGCCTTTATCAGGGATGACGAGATCGAGATCGAAATCGATAGTGTTGCCAAATCCCTGGCAACGCGGGCAAGCGCCATAAGGATTGTTGAATGAAAACAGGCGCGGCTCAGGCTCTTCATAGCGGGTGCCGTCGCTCTTGCACTCGAAGCGCTGCGAGAAGCGCAGGCGCTCGGGTGCGCGATGCCCGCCGTCGCCGTTCTTAGGCGCGGTTTCAAAAATAACTTCGCCCGCTTCGCGATAACCAATCTCAACCGCATCGACAACGCGCGAGCGCTGATCGGCGGAGACGATGAGACGATCGACCAGGCCATAAACCGGCTCGGAAAAATTGATGTCAAGCAGCGATTCTGGAGTCGAGAATTCGAAGACCTGCCCGTTCTGAAAAAGCCGGTTGAAGCCGCGCTTGCGCAACTCAAAGAGCCGCGCCTTAATCGCATCGGATGGCAAACGCGAATCAGATGCATTCTTTTTTGCGCGCGTCTTCTTGCCACTTTTCTTTTCTCCCGGCGTAACGGGGCTATTTGTTTGAATCGGGAAAAAAACATTCAACCGAGTACCCTCGCCCAGAGCGAGCACGCGGTCGGCGACTTCATCGACCGTATCTTTCTTCACCTCCTGCCCGCAGAGCAGGCAGTAAGTGCGCCCGACACGGGCAAAGAGCAGGCGCAGATAATCGAAGATCTCGGTGGCGGTTGCGACGGTGGAGCGAGGATTGCGGGTCGAGTTTTTCTGCTTGATCGCAACCGCGGGCGCGATCCCGTCGATTACGTCGACGTCCGGCTTCTCGATGCGCTCGAGAAACTGCCGCGCATATGCGGATAGCGATTCGACGTAACGCCGCTGCCCTTCGGCGTAGATCGTGTCGAAGGCGAGCGACGACTTCCCCGACCCAGACACACCGGTAACGACGGTCAGAGTGTTGTGCTCGATTTCAAAATCAATGTTCTTGAGGTTGTGAACCCGGGCCCCGCGAACCACAATGCTATCTGTCGACATCTTCCCCTGGCACTACAGACGGATCAAAACGCGCAATCGAATCTTTCTATTATAAATCGTGGCGGGGATACAGTGATTAAGACGGCTGCCCGGTGTCCTAATCTGCCGGGTATCCTTGACGGATATCCCCAAGGCTCGCTCGTCAGTTGGTCGTCTTTCAATCGGGGGCAGGATGCCCGCCGGACAGCCGCCTGGACGGCGGCGCTACAATCGCTGCGCTATTAATAAGCGTAGCGGAATGGCCGTTCTTCGGCGCTTGTCCAGAAGTAGGCAAGAATAATCACGCTGGCGATCGCCGCATAGGCGCACCACAGCGAAGTGAAGGCATAACGCTTGAAAGCCATGACGACCAGCAGGATCGCCAGGTTGGCCGCTCCGAAGACGACCATCATCTTGTTCTTCGAAAAAAATAGAGAGCCACAAGTTGCGACAACATAGACCACCGCAACCGCCAGATGGTTCGTCGCCTGATTGATGTACACGATCGTGTTTTGCCTGATATATAGCTGCAACGGAAACGCCGTCAGCGCCCAAAGAATATAGAGAGTCGTTCCCAGGCCCAGCACGACGAAGGGAAGCATGCGCTGCCGGCTCTTTCGATCAGCCTCAAAGAGAAACACGCTTATCGGCAGTAGAAAAGGCAGTAATCCCTGCGCATAAAGCATGAAGGCTGCTCCCATATCGTGCGCCACCGCCGGGGATAGGATTCCGTCCAGCCCGAGCCAGACGAATCCCTCCATAAACTGATGGATGGCAAACAAGATAGGCAGCGTGGCAAACAGCAGTTCGCGCCGGTGCTTCACCTTAGTTAAGGTGACGACGCCGATGGCGCCGAGAACTCCGCTCCCGACAAAATTAGCTGTCGCTGAAAAGCACACGGCCGGTTTCTCCGTGGTCAGGATTATACCGATCTTCGCGGAAAGAAAAAGATTTATAGTGCCGATTCGCAGTCGAAAAGAAAATGCAGCGAAGACCTATTGCGCCGCGAACGAAAACAGCAAGAGGATGTAGAGCCAAAGACCGGTCATGCAATGCCAGTACCATGAAGTGATATCGACAACGATGCGTCGCGTTTCAACGGGACGATGCAGCATTGCCGCGACGTTGGCCAAGATCAGAGCCATGATGCCGCCCGCCAGATGCAGCCCGTGCATGGCAGTAAGAATGTATATAAAAGAGCTGCTGGTGCCGCCGGCAAGGTGAAAGCCGCTGGAAGAAAGCTTGCTCCAGACAAAAAGCTGGCCGCCCAGGAACGCGATTCCAAGCAATGTGGTCAGGGTGAGCCATGGGAAGCGGCGCTCGTCGCCGAGGGAGATGCCAGGAATGGATTGCACCGGAGCCAGCGCCGCCTCGCGCGTGATCTCACGCCGCGCCAGGTCAATGGTGATACTGCTGAGGATAAGAACCGCGGTGTTGACCAGCAACAACGCCCACGGCAACCGCACGGGGACCCAGGATCGAATGTAAGCCATTTGGCTCTGATCGAAAGTCAGGAATCCACGGCGAATGAGGTAGACCGCGGTGAAGGAAATAAAAAGCATGGCGATCGGTGTCATCACGAGGGCCAATCCCAGCCGCGCACGACGCAGACGCTCGCCGTAGTTCGGCATGGAGTCCGGCATGGAGTTTGGCGCAAAATCCGGCGCGCCATCGTCGCCGCCGCGGCCATCGCCATTGCCGCCACCATGGCGCGGCGGGAGTGACGCCCCATGGTGACCGGATGCGCGGGTCGAGATTGGAGTCACTCGGGGCATGCGGGCGGCTCGCTTTGATAGCGGCGATCGAAATCACCAACATTGGAATCAGGTTTAAGATCAGAGTCGCAATCAAAGTCGCAATCAAAGTTGCGATCAAGGTTATGTTCGAAGCCTATGGCGCTTTCTTTTATTTCTTCTTCCGATAAAGAACGCGAGCGCTGGAACCGCAAATATCGGGAAGCTGCTGCCTGCGCAACCGCAAGAACGGCCCCCGATCCCTTCCTCGTGCGAACGTTTTCGGAATTTATTCTGCCTGAATTTCCGCGCGGGGGGAGCGCTTTCGACCTCGCCGGAGGCGCCGGGAGACATACGATCTGGCTGGCAAAACAGGGCTGGCAGGTCACGATCATTGATATTTCCGAAACCGGGATCGCACTGGCACGGCAGAACGCCGGACCGCTCGCGTCCCACATTCACTTTGTAGTAGATGATCTCACTCACTTCAACGCTGCGCAAACTCAGTTCGGTGCCGCCTTTGATGTGATCATGGGATTTTTCTATCTTGAGCGAAAAGTTTTTCCGGAGGTTCTAGGGGCGTTGCGGCCGGGCGGGCTGCTCATCTACAAAACCTACCTCGCGGCGAAAGCGAAACTGCCAAGCGGTCCCAAAAATCCGGAGCACCTGCTAGAGCCCGGTGAGCTCGTGCGGCTCGCCACCGGACTGCGAATCTTGCACTGTCGAGAAGAAGTGACGCAGAGGGCCGTCGCCGAATTGGTCGCAAGAAAGGAAATCTGAGTGCCGTTCTTGGCTCATCCCGAAAATCTTTAACCACGACGGACACGAAGTGCTTTCGCTTTCAGCCGGCGGGCGCCTCAGCGGCCTTCGTTGCTCGCGATGCGGAAACCACCCCACGACTATTCACTCGCGATGTTGCAACCAGCCTGTCCTCGCATCTAGACTTAGCATGACCCGGTTCGATTTGCGAGAGTGGCGGAATTGGCAGACGCACCAGACTTAGGATCTGGCGGGTAAAACCGTGGGGGTTCGAGTCCCCCCTTTCGCACCAGCTTTTCAATCACTTAACCCTGCGTGCAGTCCGATAACAGTCCGTTAAGCGGTTATTGCAACGCTCCCCTCGTTCAACAACTGGCCTACGAGCCGAGAATTTGCTTCCCGGTTGCTTCAGGAACGCCGCGACCGTAGCCGTCCATCGTCATTGATATCGTGCTATGGCGCATCAGTTCTTTCTGAACCATCGGGCCTGATCCAACTTCATCAAGCCAAGTGCGATACGGATGTCGCAACGCATGAAAACCATCCCGCGCGCCCGCGCAGGCAAGAACTATTGGCGTCTCCATCATCGTTACCCGGAGATCGCGGCGCGGATTGGCCTGCACGAGTGGTCGGTGTATGGGTGAAAACATCGATAGCAGCTGATCTCCAAAGCTGGTGGTTCCTCGAACAAACTGGCAGATTTGAGATCGGGCATCCGTGCGCCGCTATTAATAAGTCACGACAGCTGGTCCCTATTGCTCAGCAGTTTCGTCGCAAGGAGCCTAGTGTGAATGGGAGAGGTTCGGCTTTATGGTTTATGGCGCTGGCAACGTATTGCGAGGCAAAGTGAAAGCAATCCATAAGCCCACGGTTCCGGGCGAAGCCGAGAAAGTTCAGATTTCCGTTCAAACCGGAGAGGAACCGAATCAAGAAATTCGTATCCCGAATACTTTGACCGATGCGCGAGGCGAAACTGTCGCTTTGAAACAGGGCGCAACTCTTCAGCTTGTCATCCGACCCAAGTCGAAAGCTACGACATAATCAATCCGAGAACCCCGGTTCAGAAATCTGTCCTTGTGGTCCGTGACGATGACTACATCAACCTATGCCCCACCTCTTAATCCAACGGGCCGAAAAAAGGCTGCCGAATGATCCAGCGCCCACTTCGGGTTGCTAAATGGCCGAGCACCAATCCAGCAATCGGAGCCTACACACTTTGCGGATGGGAGTTTGTGGTTCCAAGGGGCGCCCTAAAGCGGACTGCCGATGCGCGGGCGCGCCTTCAAGAGCAGTTCGACGGGAGCGCGAACCAGAAGATTACTTTGGCATCCACCTCTCGACGATCACAAATGCGCAGGGCGATTTCGTTATTTGTTATCTGGATTATTGTGACGCCAGTTCCAGTAGACGGTCTGCTGCCGAGTACTCAACTGAACGAAAGGCCGCTTTTGGTGGTGCTCGGTCTGATAGCGTTGATACGAGCGGTCTTCATTGGCGTCCCAGTTGTGATAGTCCTTGTGGCCCCTGTCGTAGTAACGCTTGTTGTTCTCGCCTTGACTATTTTCGTGGTTCCTATCGTCTTGCGGGACGGCAACGGCCACCATCGCAACGGGTGCAGCAAGGGCAGCGGTCAGAAGAAGTGAACTGAGATATCGGTTTCCACGGTGCACGTCGGTCTCCTTGATGGAGCGAGATTCACATCCGCGGAATCCCGCTAAGCTCACTGTCTACTTTTGGCTCTCCAAAGTCCGGTCAATACTGCTCGCATGTGCTTAAAAGGAGAATTCAGCAAATCAGGAAGAATCAGCGCGTTAGTTTGCATTCCATTCTGCGCTCGTGATCGCCATCTCCAAAATCGTTACGCTGCTGCCCCTCTACGCTGGGGCCATTCCGTGGCGCAGGATGCCCGCTTGTGCGCTCGCTCGATGATCGGCACCAGCCGTTCCGGCAATTCGCTCTTCATTACGTAGTCATCCACCAACCACAGGATTCGCTCGGGCATCTCGGAATACGCGGAGAGCAGAATGATCGGCAGGTTGGGAAACCGTTGCTTGATATGGCTGGCTACGGCTTCGGCATCCATGCCTTCCTGTTTGTATTCCAGCAGAACTGCAACCACCGACGTGTTCTCCAACATCTTCATCACGGTGTAGGCACTAGACGCAAGTTTGACGCAATACCCCTGAGCTTCCAAAGTCGCTTTCCGAATCTCCAACATTTGTGGACGGTCGTCGATGCACAACACAGTCGGGGAGTCCATGGCCACACCTCCTCTGGATCATTAAGTGGAAAGTTGCAAGCCGTCGTGGGCTGGTCGTCGCGAAACACCCGCCGCAACCTGATGCGCGTGCGAGCTTAGAACGGGCCGTGCGTCAGAGGAGGGCCGTGGCTCACAAGATAGGCAACCTGAGAAAGCCTGTCTGTTCAAAATTGACCACTTTCCGTAAGACGCCGATGGCGTGATCCGCCGGGGTATAGAGAATGGCGTAGTGGATGTTCGGAAGAGACGACGGAGTGCCACTACGCCACCAAGCAACATAACTACAGTAGTCCTACGCTCCTTTCAACCGCCAACTGTCACAGATGTACTAGTAGCATCGCTCTCCGGTTAGTAAGTCCGAGCGAACTTACAACAGTGTGGAGTT
>Ga0210398_10006769_pt1 | contig 10490 bp, 7 predicted proteins | sample IncBWC4OmetaG_FD_161047 | JGI IMG/M metagenome (GOLD analysis project Ga0210398, IMG submission 161047) | Forest soil microbial communities from Barre Woods Harvard Forest LTER site, Petersham, Massachusetts, United States - Inc-BW-C-4-O | ecosystem: Environmental > Terrestrial > Soil >... | reverse complement strand
AGGCCACGATTCCTGGCTACGAATTCCTCGACTGTCATCGGCGGGCGGCCACCGATTTCGGCGATATAATTGTTCGTGCCGGCGAAGATGCCGTTGCTGTGGTCGATGGCCACTTCATGCAGATGCTGCATCAGGAACGCTTTCGCCGAGCCGCCCGTAGCCGCACCTGGATCGCTGTACATAGACATCGCGGTGTTTTGAGCGGGTCTCTTCGGGCGACCGCCGTAGATTTCCGCGTACTTTTCGATCGGAACCTGTTCGTACGTGACCTCCTTCCCGATCACGCGACTGATGATCGCTGCGATTTCTGGAAGCGTTAGCTCAATCGGACCGAAAAGAGGATAGGTCTTACCCGCGTGCGCGGTCGGGTTCTCGAGTATTGCCACAATTACACGAGCCTGGTCCTCGGCTGCGACTGGCGCGTGCCGCCCCGTAGTAGTGAACGGCGCGAAGATTTTGCCCTGGCGGATCATTGGTGCGAGGTAGAGCAGCCATTCAGCGAAGAACGTCGGCCTGAGGTGGACCGTCGGTATGTTCGACCAGTCGAATACGCGCTCGCTTAGCCAATGCTGGCGGGCGGCATTCCTCTTCGCGTCACTGCGTGCGGATATCTGCGACATGTTGACGATGACTTCAACTCTGGCTTCCTTGGCCGCCTGTGCAAACTGAGCGGTCGCCTGCACGATGCCTGGGCTTATCGGATAGCAGAAGTAGGCCCGATTCACTCCGCTCAGCGCGGCGCGCACAGAGTCGAAGTCCAGCAGGTCGCCAAACACGACCTCGGCGCCGGCCTGCTGCAGTTGCTCCGATCGCTGGTCGGGCCTATGGGCGAGTACGCGTACAGCGTGATTCTCTTCGAGTAGCGGCCGAACGGTGTAGCCGCCGGTGTCGCCAGTCGCGCCGGTAATCAGAAATTTCGTCTCGGTCATTTTTCGTCTCCTCAGACGGACCCTGCGATGGGGTCGCACTTAAGATGTCGCTGGACATCTATATAGATGTCAGCTAACATCTAAAGAGTCAAGCAAGGTGTGTCCGATCTGGAAGGACTGAAACTGGATGCGGAAATCGAAACAGGAAGCGGCGGCAACTCGGCAACGCATCATCAAGGCGGCAGCGGCAGCATTCCGTAAAAACGGAATCGCCGCGACCGGTCTTTCCGACCTGATGGCGGATGCAGGCCTCACTCACGGCGGTTTCTATCGGCACTTCGACTCGAAGGATCAAATCATCGCCGAAGCCTGTACCGCCGCCGTGGACTCTTTGATCGGGCGACTCGCTGCGTCTGCTTCCGGGAAATCGCCGCAGCGCGGATTGAAGACGATAGTGGAAACCTACCTGTCCGCTTCGCACCGGGACAGGCCCGAAGACGGCTGCTCGCTTGCCGCGCTTGGCAGCGAGATGGCCCGAGGTGAGGAAAGGACGCGCGCCGCCGCGACGCAGGCCTTCCTGAAGTTGGTGGGAGCCATCAGTTCTCAATTCGGCAAAACTCGGCCGGATGTTGCGAGGCGACGAGCCTTGGTAGCAGCTGCCACAATGATCGGAGCGATAACGATGTCCCGCATCGTGACAGATCCAGAGCTATCGGCCGGCATTCTGCGGGAGGCCGAGAGGCAGTTGCTTAATTCGCGATGAGCAACAAGGGCAACGCTTACAAAAGATCGCGGACGGCCTGGATCACGGCCTCTGGTGTTTCGCGCGGAATAAAATGGCCGGCAAGCGAGATCAATCGCCGTTCGTAGGTCCCTGTGAAGTGGCGTGCGGCGCCCTCCGACGTCACGGGTGGCGCAACGCCGTCCTCCGTACCGTGTAAGACGATCGTCGGTATCGCAATGGCGGGCCGATCTGCGAGCCGCTCCTCCAGTTTGTCGAAGGCCGGATCGCCCGCTGCGTTGCCGTAGCGATGCCGATACGAGTTGATCGTTACCGCGACGAAATCGGGATTGTCGAAACTTGCAGCTGTCGCCTCAAAGGTTGCGTCGTCGAAGCGCCAGTTCGGAGACTATAGACGCCACAGCAAACGACAGATGTCGCGCCGGTTGCGCTCGAGGCCGTCCCGTCCGCGCTCGGTATTGAAGTACCATTGGTACCGAAGCCGATGCTCGAACTCGGCCGGTGCGGACCGCCTTGCACAGAAATGTTTTGCAGATTGTACCCGGTCATAGAAACCAATGCGCGCACGCGCTCGGCCAAAGAGCCGCGACGATGCACGCAGCGCGTGCGCCCCAATCGTAGCCGCACAGGAGCGCACGATCGATCGACAGCGCGTCCAAAAATCGCGCAGGTCAGCACCGACCGAGGCCTGTTGCCCGGAGCGCGCGGTCTTGGGATCGAGAAATTTCGTATTGCCGAAGCCGCGCAGCCATGGCACCAGGACGTGGCATCCCGAGGCGGCGAGCGCGGCCGCAACGCCGTCGTGGTCGCGGGGGTCGGACGGCCATCCGTGCAGTAATACCACTGGCGCGCCCGTCACCGGTCCGCTCGTTTCGTATGCGATTTCAACAGTCGGTGTGCGAATGGTCTGAAACATAGTGGTACCAGAGTGAGGCTTAGGGCGTAGATCACCGCCATGAGCCTAACCATGCCGGCGACACTACCGCGGTGACTATCAAACCTCTAGACTTTGCTTTTGCAGTTTTTGGTAGCCACAGGTCACGAATTGGGCGTTTTCAAATCTCATTGGAATTCGGAACGATACTCGCGATCTCTGATCTATCTACTCGCCGGGATTGCGGCATGCGTCGTGTGTGCCCACCTCCATTTGGACTACGCCTATGCGGCGGATGCGGGCGCGCAGGCTGTCATAACTATGCCCGAGGACAATCCGCTACTGACTCCACCCAGTCAGAACGGCGAGAAGATCCCGGTTCAAATCGCGCTGGAGGTTGCGAATTTATCCGACATAGATGAGGTCGCCCAGCGTTTCAGGGTCGTAGCCTACCTGCAGGCCAGATGGAAGGATCCACGGCTTGCGTTCACTCCAAAGGCTGTATGGGAAAGATATCGAGTTTATCATCCCGACCAGGTATGGACGCCGCATTTTGATTTCGTCAATGGTGTCGTGCCGCACTCCGCGTCTGACGTTACCGTGCGCGTATTTCCCGATGGGACGGTCAAATATTACGAACGCTCCAGCGCCGAGCTTTCCAATAGCTTTCAGCTGCACAAGTTCCCATTCGATCGGCAGCGCCTGGAAATACTTATTCATCCTCCCGTAGGCGAAGCCGCGATGGTGGATTTCCTCGGCGCTACCGATGGGCCATCGATCAGCCTCGGGCAACGAGTCTATTCATCCCTTGCAGAGTGGGCGATCACAGGGATTGGGGCGAGCGCCGAACAAATCCTCGTATTCAACACTGAAACCACAAGCCAGATGCGATTCACAATCGAGGTCAAACGAAAGTACAACTTCTATATATGGAAGGTATTCTTACCGTTGCTACTGATGGTGTTACTTTCATGGACAGTCTTCTGGATCGACCCATCGGAGTTGAGCAGTCAGGTTCAAATCTCGGTCACGACCATTCTTACTGTAATCGCGTTCGCATTTGCGATCTCGACCAACCTGCCCAAAGTTCCCTACCTGACCTTTATCGATGTGTTCTTTCTGGGTTGCTACGTGTTTGTCTTTATCACGGCCATCGAACTCACCCTGGTGCACCTGGCCGGTCGGAGCAAACGCGATCAGATGGGAAAAACTATTCGACGCTTCAGCAGGATCGTTTTGCCGGTGTTGTTCGTCCTAACCAACCTGCTGATGATCGCGATCTACTTTTAGGCTGGCTGAATCGGTGGGATGCTCGCGCGTTCGCGAGCATCCCACCTTGTTGTGCGCTTACTCCTGCGGCACCAGCTCGACGCGTCGGTTCTGTGCGCGTCCTTCAGCCGTGTCGTTGGGCGCGACGAAGTCGGTCTTGCCGTAGCCGTGCGGAATCAACTGGCTCGACGGGATTCCCTGTTTGACAAGGTAGCCCACGACCGCGTCCGCACGCCGATCGGAGAGCTTCAAATTGTACTCTTCGCTGCCGATCGCGTCGCAGTAGCCGTTGACGTTGATCACTGTGTTCGGATTCGCCTTCAGAGCAGCTGCGGCTTCATCCAGCACCGCTGCGTCTCCCGACCGGATCTTCGCCTTGTTGAAGTCGAAGTGGACTCCGCGCAGCACCAGCTTCTGCTTAGCCAGCGGAGGAGGTGGTGGTGGCGGTGGAGGCGGCGGCGGAGCGGGCTTCGGAGGTGGTGTCCACTGCGCCGGCGGCGGACCATACATGAGATAGCCGAGTGTCCCGCCTAGCAGGGCACCGGCCGCAACACCAACCGGACATCCAATCGCGTAAGCCTCTCCTTGATTATGAGTACTGGAGAAACTGTAAGCGAAAGAACAGCCGGCGATGCCACCTACCAGACCGCCAATCCCAGCCCCGTACTCAGCCGAAGTTGTCGCGTTCGGCGCATTCCAACAGCCGGAGAGTCCTACCAGCAGGCACAGGGACAATAGCCCGATCCCCAGGCGCGACCTCGTCCATCTAATCCATCTATCAGTTTGCATCTAGACCTCCCATCTGAATCTCCCCCTGAACACTTTGACAGGGCCTGCGCACCTATCACGCCGGGTTCAAGTTGTTATCCAATCACGCTGCGCAGCGCGGAACTCACACAGTCGAGGTAGAGTCGAGGCGCCCCTTCCGGGCGCCTCGACCGTTCGCTCTCATCTCAATAGAAAAAGATAGCGTCCGTATCAAAGGTGAACTGGCCCCATTTCCTCCCGCCATCAAAGGCCGGGGTCTCGTATGAGTAGTCGAACCTCGCTTCGGGCCGGATCTCGATCACATTGCCAATCCACCAACTAACACCGACCGTCTGTTCGGAGTAGTCCGTTCTGAAGCCAGTACGCTGTCCCTTGAAATCATCGTAAAACTCGTTTCGGAAGCTAAGGAACGCATTTGGCCGAAACTGCCAATTGGTGTAATTCACTATTCCGTAGGCAGGGGCCGTACAGGTGATAGGCCCTTCGGCTCCTCCGGAACAGAAAGCGCCATTCGCGTTTGGTATCAACAGCGGAGCGGCTTTCGCATTAAGTACGTTCGGTACTTTGCGTTCCCACTCGTAGTAGGTCTCTGTGGCGGTATTCCACTGCGTGCCTGCAAACTTGTGGTACCAGGTAACAACCATGTGCTGGAGATTGTTGTACGCGTACTTGCCGTCGTTGATGCCGTTGGCGCAGGGATAGATGTCGTCATTCCCGCTGTCGGACATCCATTGGATGCAAAACGCGGGCGTCGGCTTGACGTTCCTGGTGTCCCAGGGCGCAACGTCGTTGCCACCCGAAAATTCCATCTGGGTTGTCCAGTTTTTGTTCCATCTTATCGTACCGACGATGCCAGTTTGGGTGTACGGATCGACCGCGTAAGTGTCGGAATGGCTGGCCATTAGATTGTCAGGTGCGAGCTGGGCTTCGATATCCGGAAGGGAGATGTACCGGCCCATCCTGAGGTTCATTCCCTGTGCGACCCACGGGAAATACAGATCGACGTAGGCCATGACTGGGTCGTAGCCATATTTGTTGTGCGCCCTGATGTACTGGTCGCTCAAGATATCGTGACTAAACGTATACTTGTAATCCGATCCGAAGAGGTTCGTGAAACGGAAGCCCCAATCGAAGTGATCGGTTTGCACTTCGTCCGCCTCCCGTTGGACATACAAAGTGAGCTGATCTAGTTGAATCGTGTTCGGGTAGACGTCGTATGCGACGACACCGTTGCCGCCAACGCCGGTGAGATTCTGGCCACCGGTCCCCTTGCCGATGTGGAACTGGCTGTTGGACGTACTAGCGTTGAAGCCGGGATTGACCCAGCCGAAGACCTCAATTCTGGTGTCCTTGATCCACTTACCGTAAGGACCGCACCAGAGCGTATTCATCAAAGGAGTTGCATAGGTTGAGTTATAGCCGCCTTGGTAACCGATCGTCTCGGTTCCCCCGATGGGCCAGGTCGAATATGGAAACGGCGGCTCGTCAAGCGGCGGCGGTGCGCCACGATATGCAGGGGGCTGATCAGACGGTTGCGGAATTGGTTTGCCTTCATTCGCCATGTAGGCAGGGTAGTTTGTGGGATCCTTCCAGTAGTTAAACAACATATCCTTGTAAGTGTCCTCGAAGCGCGAAAAAAAGCCCTCGCCCGCCAGTGACGGCGCGCATCCGTCCGCGGGCCCAGTTTCGTCTTCGGCGAACGCCGACACTCCGCGCAACGAGACAGCCAAGACCATCATGCCGGCGCTGAGTATCAAAACCAGCCTCCTCGTCGCACGATTCCTTGCTAGTGACAATCGGTTCATCAATCTCCCCTCCAATCCAAAATGTTCTTTCGCGAGAATTCCGATGACTGTCAGCAAAACGCTTGCCAAACCCAAACTTTAAACAGATGTTATTGACACCAATTGCTAATGATGAGTTCGGCGCACTTAGAGAGACTTAGAGATGTACTTGCGAAGGATCGTGAATTGGAGGGTCAGCGGCTCATTTCATTTTGACCTGAACCCAATATCATTCTGAATTGTAGGGTCTAATAGGCCTGCTTACTCATGCCGCATCGGCCAAAATAATTGGCGCGCAATTTCGAGGCTTTAGCTAATTTGAATTCACATCTCGCTTCCCTAGCGTGTCCAATGCTTGGCGCGGTGAGAGAGCGATCGAAGGTCTATCGTTTTTCACTTTGAATGGTTTCATTTCATTTCGCAAAGCTGGTTTTTTGAGCTACCTGGGTGTCGGCTGGAAATCCTTGAGCTATTCGCGCGACTCGGACGGGCACGCTTCATGCGTTTGGCTGGTGGGTTTGACGACCATCAGCGGCTAGATCGAGAAGCCATTATGCCATCGACTGGAATCGCGCCGGTTCGCTCGCCTGAGAAGGAGTTCGATCCTGCCATCTGTTGGAAAGCGATCTCTGCGCGGGACCGTCGCTATGATGGACGTTTTTTCGCCGGCGTCATCACCACTAAAGTTTACTGTCGTCCGATCTGTCCTATACCTCTGAGAAAACCCGAAAACGTCAAATGGTTCCCGACCGCTGCATCCGCGGAGGGTCAAGGGTTCCGGCCCTGCCGCAGATGCAGGCCCCAGACTTCGCCGGGCACGTTCGCCTGGCAAGGTACCTCAGCGGTGGTGTCCCGTGCGCTAAGTTTGATCGAGGCGGGGGCGATGGATCATGGCAGTGTAGATGAACTGGCAGAGCATGTTGGTATCGGCTCGCGGCATTTGCGCCGTCTGTTCGCGGAGCATCTGGGTGCGACACCGGTTCAGATCGCCAATGCCCGCCGACTGCGGTCCGCTCGTCATCTGCTTCGGGATACTGCTTTCTCGGTTAACAAGGTCGCTTTCTCTGCGGGCTTTCAGAGCGTTCGTCAATTCAATCACGCCATAAGATCTTCCTTCGAGCAGTCGCCGTCGGAACTGCGCCGAACCGAAAGTCCTGTTGCGCGTTCCAGACCTGGAGATGAAATCCGTCTCCATCTTTCTTTTCGTCCTCCCTTGGACTGGCCGGCTATGCTGCGCTTTTACCGCGAGCACACCACTCACGGCATAGAGTCAGTAGATGACCACTGCTATCGAAGGACTATCCAGGTGGGGAATGCAGCGGGTGTTATCGAAGTAACGTCGGACACGAATAAACCGCGCCTCGTACTGAGCGTCAGACTTAATGCTGTAAATTCATTAGCGCAGGTCGCCGACCGCGTACGCGGAATGTTCGATCTTGCCGTGGATCCGCGGTCTATAGCCGATCATTTAGCACGGGATCGGGGACTTCGCCCGATAGTCAGGTCGCATCCGGGACTCAGAGTGCCGGGAGCATGGGAGGCTTTCGGGTTGGCGGTGATGGCTGTCCTGGGTCAGCGGCTAGCGCACGGGACGATTGCGACATCAGCTCTTCTTGTATGTACTTTCGGCCGTGCGATCGAGACTTCGATACCCGGCCTTACCCATCTCTTCCCACTTCCCGAGGTACTGGCCGAGGCCGATCTCACAAGTATAGGAATCGAACCGGAACAGGCTGAGAGGATTCGCGTTCTTGCAGCTGGCTATCGCCATGGCAAAAGTCCAGTGAGATCCACCTTGCCTCGTCTCGATGAGGCGGGTTCGCAATACATCGCGATGCGTGCGCTGGGCGAGCCTGATCCCTTTCGAGCTCCAGCACGGTGGCGGCCTTGGGGCGCCTACGCGGCGATGTTTCTTTGGATTGCCGATGCGGAATCCGCCGAACGCGGAACGAAGAGCTCTTAGGCTTCCCGCAATTCGGCCTGGATAATAATTCCGAGATCCAGGACGTAAAGCGCGATCACCAGATCACCCAGATCTGTCGCAATGACGCTCGGCGGCATCAGTTGAACGATGCCCCACAACAAGAAGGCGGATCCGAGCAGTAACCGCTTCACCAATTCGATCGGCGGCGGCCGAAGCAGGCCTTGCAGAGCGATGTAGGAACCACCCGCCAGCAACAGCGGCATCGCGGAAAGTGGAGCGTGACCGAGCAAGGCCCACGCTCGCGGCGCCATCGCTACTACAAACTTGACGAGCGCGCTAAGTTCCGGAGCAGCGTCGCTCAATAGCAGCACGCCACAGGCCAGGAGCGCCGCCACCGTCAATGCTCCGGCCGCAACTCGCAATACGGTCTCGACTGTTGAGCGCCGTTCCGGTGGCTCGCTCGGACTGAGCGTCGGCGTTCGACCTACATCCCGCAGCGCGGGTTTCGTTGCTTCATTCACGACTATCGAGTCTGCCGACTTACGAACGCGATGGGAACCGAACAAGGCTTCCGACGGGCGCATTACGTCCGAAAATTGCCAGCCTGTCTCTCGCGTTGAACCGAAGGATCGGATTACGTCGGAGAGGAAAGTATTGGACGATTCTCAACGATGGTTATCCACGATCGATTCTGGCGGTTGGTTCTTCTCTTCTGGTGGTGTTCAGCCGCGGCGCTGGTGCTCGGCATGGCGAGCAAACGATTGCTTCAACCCGTAATTGAAAATGACGCGGCGCCGCGGATGACGATTGTCGCGCCCGCCGAATCTTCAGCCACTCGACCCGTGATCATTCCGCCGGCGACGGTGGTCCGACGCTCCGCTGAACACGTTGCCCATTCAGTCTCAAGAGCGCACCACATTCGCCGCTCAATACTGCGATCCGCAGAGAGCGCGCTCGCTGAATCGGCAAAGGCGCCTTCCATAAGTCATCCAGCTTCGCCGAGAACGGCAGCCGTTATGGCGGACGCTGCGAGCCCATCAATCGATCGCCCTGTCGAGGCAGCCAAGCCGATCCCGACAGCGACAGTTGGAACTGTGCCGACAATCGAGGCGGCTGCGAGCAAGCTTAGCGATCAAGTGGCGTCGACACAGAAGTGGCTGGCGGACAAGACAGGCATCACCGTTCACGGTCTCCTGGATTTCGGAACCAATTACAACTTCAACCAGCCGGCGACCGGAAACAATCTTTACCGGGTATTCGATTACTTCGGCGCCAGCAGCTTCGAACCCAATCAGGCCGAGCTTTACCTTAGTCGTGCAATTCCCAATCAGCCCGGCTTCGTCATCGATCTTAACTTCCTCAACACCGCTGAAGTTATGCATGGGCTTACGTCCTACTACGGCGATCAACAGGGGGCACACAATCCTACTGGCTGGATGGATCCAACCCAGGTCTATCTCACCTATACGATACCGGTCGGAAGCGGCATCAACTTGTCGGCGGGCCGCCAGGTGAGCCTTATCGGCTTCGAATACATTCCGTCGTGGAACAACATCAACTTCAATCAATCGATCGATCTCTTGTACAGTCTGGGCGAGCCATTCACGGTGACAGGGCTGCGTGCCGCCTATTCCTTCAACAAGTACCTCGCGGGCACGATAGGCATAAACAATGGATGGGACACAATCGCTACCAAGAACATGTTTCAGACCGTAGAAGCGCAGCTTTCGTTGACTCCTAACGAAAATCTTACCTGGAACCTTCAAGGCATGTATGGCCCCTCGACTGGGGCTCAGTCGGGCAGCAAGCGAGCACTGGCTAACACTACCGTCGCATGGAAGACGCCCTACAAGCCGCTGCAACTAGGCTTCGAATATCTATTCGCCGATCAGTCCGCGCCAGTTTTCTTTTCGCCACTGGCCGAGAGCCCTGCTTACACAAATCCGTTGCTATCACCGCACGCGCAGCCATTTCAGCATAGCGTATGGTGGTCGGGCGTCGGTGTGTGGGCCGCATACAATCCGACCGACGCGCTCCAGCTCGCCACTCGCGGCGAATGGTTTGACGATGCTTCGGGCGCGCGCAGCGGTATTGCACAGAACCTTGGAGAGATCACAGAGACGCTGAGTTACACCGTCCCCTTCTTCAGTAACCTCACGGCGAGATTGGAGTATCGGCACGATTTCTCGAGCGAGCATCCGTTCCCCAACTCCGGACCTGTTGTCACTTTCCTATGCCCCGCGGGACGATGCGCCTCGAC